>Ga0076930_100360_pt1 | contig 47698 bp, 37 predicted proteins | sample HotLakConsoUCCRE_FD_71149 | JGI IMG/M metagenome (GOLD analysis project Ga0076930, IMG submission 71149) | Hypersaline microbial mat communities from Hot Lake, Washington, USA - Hot Lake Consortium UCC-RE (version 3) (version 3) ...
CGCTTCTTGTTCTGGTACTCGGCATCGGCAAAGCTGATCTGATCCATGAGAATTTTCGCGCTGATGAACAATGAAGCCATTATCCCAGAAAACGGGACTTATTCAGAGATTCCTGAAGAGAGTGAAGCCAGGCAGTACAGTGGCCGCATGGTTGAGGCCGACTGGCGATGTCCGTTTGATTTCAAGGGGCGACCGGATTCAAGGCAACGCACGTGACTTCTGATTATGCGACGGTAAGAATTCCACCCTGCTCTGCGAAGACAGTCGAACTATGCGCTGGTGATGAACTGGTGATCATTGATCCCCTGGGACAGCAGGTAAGTGACGTAGTCGCATTTGCACAACCGGACAGCAACGAATACCTGTCATCTGGCCGCTCGATTGACTATGCCGCACGCCTGTGGCTGACAACCGGTGACATACTGTACTCAAATCGAAGCCAGGCCATGTTCACCATTATTGAAGACACCTGCGGGCGGCACGACTTCACTTTGACGCCATGCTCAAAAGATACTTTCAGAATCATATATGGAGAGAGCGACGAGCGTCCGGGTTGCGAGGGCAATCTTGCACAGGCATTGGCTCCATACGGAATCGATACCGATCGAATACCCATCGCTTTCAACGTCTTTATGCACGTTGCGGTAGATGCTGAATCAGGAGGGATCCGTGTTCTTCCACCACTCAGCAAGGCAGGCGATTTCATTCGCTTGCGTGCCGAAATGCCATTGGTGGTAGCGATGACTGCCTGTTCGGCTGCTCAGTCGAACAACTTCAGCTTCAAGCCGATTGATTTCCAGGTTGTACGCAAGCAACCGAAGCGGACCGATTGCCCGACTTATGAGTCTGGTGGGGTCAAATCACCGTACCAGTGAGCGGCAGTAACGCCGCCATCCATCAGGAAATCGCTACCGGAGATGAAGGCCCCTTCCGGTCCCATCAGCAGGGCTCCAACGGCTCCGACTTCATCCGGTGTGCCGGCACGTCCCGCCGCGCAAGCATCGATCATGCGCCGGTATTGCTGGCTGTGCGGACCGCTCAACTCTTTCCTGGACAACGGCGTCACAACAATGCCCGGGCTGATGGCATTGACGCGCGCGCCGCGTTTTGCCCACCGAACGGCCTCGGCCTGCACGCGAAGTGAACTCCCGCGTTTGGCGATCTGATAGGCCAGCAGCGAATCCCCTACCCGGTCAGGCTGGAGCATGGCAAGATCAAGCAGCTCGTCGGCCGGCGTCGTCGCCAGACAACGGGTCTGTTCGGTTGTCAACGGCTCAAGGCGATGACCCGCCTGTGACGACACGACCAGGCCCGATCCATTGCGGGCAATCACGTTGCCAAAGGCTTCGAGTACGACGGCCGTGCCATACAGATCGACCTTGAAGATCACGGCTGGGGAAGCATTCGAAGGAGAAACTCCGGCAGAATGAATGACCCCGGTGACCTCTCCCAGGGCTGTCGCTTCCTCGACCAATGCTTCAACCGATGATCGAGACGTGACATCCACGGTTGTCGGTCGCACGTCGAACCCGGCCTCCCCCATCACCGTCGCGACAGCCTCTGCCTGGTCGCGGCGCAGGTCGGCAAGCAGTACTCGCTTGCCGGCACTGACGCGGCGGGCGATCGCCTGGCCAATCGATCCCGATCCGATTACTACGATCACATCCGTCATGACTACTTCCTTGATGAATACTTGATTCCGAATGAGCATATAGACTTAATGCCGCAAAAACAATGACTTGAAGTGATTCTTAAGGGCTTTTTCAGAATGATTCCGAATGCTTCGGCCCGAATTCAGGACTGAGAGCAACCCGATGCGGATGATGATTCACACATTCACCGCACCTCCATGGAAACTCGCCATGAACCTGTTCAAGCTCAGTCATGCCAACCCGGTCGCCACCATCGTGGCGTTCGTTATTGTCGGAATCATGGGGGTGGCCGCGCTGGTCGACCTGCCGGTGCAGCTCACTCCTGATCTCGAGCGGCCCAAGATCACCATCCTCAACTTCTGGCGGGCGGCCGCGCCTGCTGAAATGGAAGCCGAGCTCGTCGAGCCGCAGGAAGCCGCGCTCAAGACGATCGTCGGGCTGGATTCCATCCAGTCTTCAGTCCGCGCAGGCATGAGCATTACAATGCTTTCCTTCCAGGTCGGAACCGACATGCAGGGCAAGCTCATGGACGTCATCAACGCGATGAACCAGGCACCGTCCCGGCCGCGTGAAGCCGAGGAGCCGATGATCAGTCTGGGCGGATTGGAGCAGCCGCTGGCCACCCTGATGATCCGCAAGATCCAGGAGGGGGCCGACGGTGACTTTACCGCCGACCAGGAACTGATTCGTCAAACCGTGGCACCCAGCCTGCGATCCATTCCGGGCGTAACCAAAGTCGGTCTCAACAGCTTTCGCGAGCCGCAGATCGAAATCGTATTCGATCCCTACCGCATGGCGGCCCTTGGTGTACAGCTCGACACCCTGCTGCAGCGCCTGCGCAGTGCGGGCAATGTTTCCGGTGGCTTCGCCTCGGTCGGTCGGCGCGAGTACACCGTGCGATTTGCCGGCCAGTACGTGGCCGATGAGTGGGCCCAGATGATCGTTGCCTACAACGACGGTCGGGTGGTGCGTCTGGGCGAGATCGCCGCGGTGCGACAAGGCCATGAGCCGCTCAGAGGATTCGCCTACCGCAACGGCTACCCGGCCTTTTACATCCAGCTTTTCGCCGCCACCAATGCCAACACGGTTGAGATCATGACCGCGCTGAAGGAACGGATCGCGAAGGTCAACGAAACCCACCTGGCCAACGCGGACCTGGAGCTGATCCTGAGCTTCGATTCGTCTGAGCACATCAAGCGTGCCGTCGCTTTGGTACAGGGCAATCTCGGTCTGGGCATCGGGCTGGCCATGGGACTGCTCTATCTGATGCTTCGGGGTTGGCGTGCAGCCGCGCTGATTGCCATGACCATCCCGGTTTCGCTGCTGGCCGCCCTGCTGGTGCTCGACCTGCTTGGCCGCAGCCTCAATATCATTTCCCTGGCCGGTCTGGCGTTTTCGACCGGCCTGGTGCTGGATGCCGCCATCGTCGTGCAAGAAAACATTGTGCGCCTGTTGCAGCACGGCAAGCCGCTGAAAAAGGCCGTGCTGCAAGGCACGACCGAAGTGGCACCGGCGTTGTTTGCGTCGACCCTGACCACGGTCGCGATCTTCACTCCGATCGTATCCATGCAGGGCGTGGAGGGACAGCTGTTCTTCGATCTGGCAGTGAGCATGGCAGTGGCCGTGTGCGCTTCCATGTTGAGTGCGTTTTTCCTGGTGCCGGTGGTCGCCGGCGTCTTCCTGCGTCGCGAGGTCGACGGTGGGCAACCACCGCGCTTCTGGTATCGATTGGCACGGCGGTATCTATCGCTGGCCAACACCGATACGCGGGCACTGCTGTGGCTGCTCTTGCTGGGTCCGGGGGCGGCGGTTGTGATCTGGGCGCTGACGCCCGATACCGATTTCCTGCCCGAAGCCAAGTGGGAAGGCATCATGACGGTGTTTTCCGTGCCGCCGGGTGCCAGCTACGAGACCCTGGAGGACGAAATTGGCCAAACGCTCATGCGTCGTCTGGAGCCTTATCTCAAGGGCGAGAAATCGCCGGGCATCCGGGACTACAACCTGGCCATGAGCGAGGGCGGCAAGATCCTTTTTGTCTATCCGGAGAACCCGCGCGAAGTAGAGCAAGTGCTGACCCTGCTGCGCACCGAAATTCTCGCCGATCTGCCCGACACGCGTGCCTTTCCGTTCCAGTCCTCCCTGCTGAGCCTCAACGTGGGCGGCAGCCGGTCGGTCTACCTCAACTTCACCGGTGAGCTGGACGATGCCTCGCGCCAGGTGGCAGCCCGGACCATGGAGCGCATCAAGAGTGAAATCCCGGGCACCGGACTGCGCCCGCTCCCAGGCCTCAATGCCGCGCAGCCACAGCTGATGATGCATCCAGACGATCATGCTGTCGCTCAGGCTGGCCTCAACCGCAATCAGGTTGCCGACATGGTAAGAGCAGCAACCAGCGGCCTTTATGTCGGTGAGCAGTTCGACGGCAGTCAGCGCCAGAACATCATCCTCAAGGCACCGCGCTGGTCTGCACCGGAGCAGCTCCAGGCCGTACCCATGGCCACACCCATGTCAGGAGTGCAAACGCTCGGGCAATTGACACGTGTCGATCGCCAGGCCGGCCCCACCCAGCTTCGCCGCTACAACGGCGAGCGGACTTTTACCCTGGCGATTACGCCGCCATCCGACATGTCGCTGGAAGCCGCGCTTGAAAAACTGGCACCAATCATGGCCGACGCACAGGCGCAGGTCAGTCCCGGCATCCATCTGATGCTGTCGGGCGGGTCCGACGATCTGGCCGACACCATTGCAACCATGAGCTGGAACTTCGCATTTGCGGTGCTGATACTGTTTTTGCTGATGACCGCGCTTTTCCGTTCCGCCGTCGACAGCCTTGTCGTTCTCGCCTCGATGCCGACGGCCCTGGCCGGCGGCGTGCTGGGGTTGTGCGCCCTCAACCTGTTCACCTTCCAGTCGCTGGATTTGTTGACCATGATCGGCTTCGTGATCCTCATGGGCCTGGTGGTCAACAACGCCATACTGCTGATTGACCGCGCCCGGCGTGGCCAGGCTGAAGGACTGTCGGTGGACGAGTCCATCCGCATGGCCGTCGAAACGCGCGTGCGACCCATCTGGATGAGCACGCTGACCTCTGTTGTCGGCATGCTGCCGCTGGTGCTGGTGCCCGGCGTCGGCAGCGAGATCTATCGCGGCCTGGCCGTGGTCATCGTCGGCGGCATGCTCGCCAGCACCCTGTTTACCGTCATCTTCATGGCAGCGGCCCTGCGGCTGATAGCGCAGCTTCACGCCCGGCACGCCGCTTCCGTCTCTGCTTCCATTAACAAGTCACGTTCCCTCATTCAGGCTTCCTGAGACCAAGGAGTACATCATGAAACTCTCCCCACGCACTACCCAAGTTCTGTTCGCTGCTGCCACAGCCTGCTCGTTGTTGCCAGCCGTAGAAGCTCTCTCCGCGGAGCGACCCGTCGTTTCAGTGGTATCGGTCGAGTCCGAACAAGTCAGTCCGACCCTGATGGTCACTGGCAGCGTGCAAAGCCGCCACGACTCGTCGGTATCTGCCGGCATTGCCGGCTCCCTGACCTGGGTGGCCGAGCCAGGGACGGAAGTGGCCAAGGGCGAGTCCGTTGCGCAGCTCGACGCTCGCCCCTTCGAATTGGCCGTGCGCGAGCTTGAGGCGCGGCTTAACAAGAAGCACATCGAGATTCGCCGCCTGGAGCAGGATCTCGAGCGCTACCGTCGACTGCAGGAACAGCAGTCGATCTCCGCGCGTGAAGTCGACTCACTGGAAGCCGACCTGGGCATGGCACGTTCCGATGCCCAGTTGCTGGAGGTCGAGATCGACCGTGCGCGCCAGGACCTGGCCAGAACCCGCATCGTCGCACCCTTTGATGGCATGGTCACCAGGCGGTTCCAGCAACAAGGCGAAAGTGTGTCAGCCACGCAGCCGGTGGCGCAGTTGGTCAGCACCAGGGCGCTCGAAGTTCGTTTTCACGGTCCGCTGGTGCACAGCGCATTGCCGGCCTCCGTCGGCGCGCTGCGCGTCCACTGGAGCTCAGGAAGTGTCGAGATGGCGGTGCGGGCAACCGTGCCGGTCAGCGATGGGCAGTCGCAAAGCTTCCTGGGCTACCTCGACATACCCGAGTCGATGGTCTCGCAGTTTCGCATCGGCCAACTGATCAGCGTGGCCGTGCCAACCGCGCTGCCCGCGGAGCAGTTCATCGTGCCGCGCGATGCGCTGGTGCTTGGAGACCAGCAGATCCGGGTGTTCGTGCTCGATGAGGAAGGCCGTGCCCGGGCGATTCCGGTCACCGTCGGTGCTGGTCACGGGGACTACGTTGCCGTCGAGGGTTCACTTGCGGCCGGTCAGCAGGTGATCGTGCGCGGGGCCGAGTCGATTCGCAGCGGAGACCGGGTAACCGTGCTGTTGCCGGAGTCGTATCCGGTAACAACACTCAACAGCTAATCGCGGGGGGTCGGATCGCCTGCCCGCGTCGGCAGGCGATCGAGCAGTTCACGGAATCTGCGATCCTCTCGAAGCGGCAGGTAGTGCGGATCGACATTGACCAGCAACACCTGCGGCTGGCGTTTATCGACAGCCTGATTCAGCCAGCGAAAGGCTTCGTCGTGGCGGCCGGCGATGACCGCATAGCGGGCCCATGCCATCGGCGGCCGGTAATGGCCGATGTTGGGCTTGAGTCGCTCATCGAGCAGACGGCCGAAAAGTACAGACAGGCCACGCTCCCGGTACAACTCCGTGTAGTCGGCAATGCTCTCCTCGGCGATACCTTGGTCACGCATAAGCACAATGAGCTGCTCAAAAGCGAGTTCCTCATCGCCCAGCAGAAAGCCGAGGCGATGCAGCATCTTGCCGTAGGATTCCGCGTCCGATTCACTGTTCATCAGGCGCCGTGTCTCGGCCAGCGCCCGCTCGAGCTCACCGCGCATGGTGTAGACGAAGGACATATTGATGAAACGGTACCAGGCCGGGTCAGCCTCACGCAGTCGCTGCAACATTTCCTCGGATCGCTCGAATTCGCCCAGTGTCAGCAGGAACTCACTGTACGGGAGATAGTTCATTGGATCGTCGGGCGCAAGTTCGATCGCACGCAGGTAGGCATGCTCTGCGGCCGGAAAATTCCAGTCGGCAAGGAAGTGCAATTCGGCCTTGCGCAGCCAGGCGCGGGCGTTGTCGGGTTCAATCTCGAGGACGCGGTCGAGCAGAGCGTGACCCTCATCCGCGTAGAGTTCGATATCGAGGTGACCGCTGAGGGCGCTCAATTCAAGCTTGGCTTCGGCAATACCGAGATACGCGTCAGCCGTGCCGGGATGGCGCTCCAACACCTGCCTGAAGTCGACGATGGCCTGTCGCAGGCCCTCGGGACGCTCGCTGTCGAGCTGCTCCTCGGCCTGCTCCAGCATCTCGATCACGTCCGCGCCCGGACTGTCCACCGATGTTACATCCCGGGGCGAGGTGGGATGGTGATCACGGCTGAACCACCAACCGCCCACGGCCGCCACCAGCAATCCAATGGCAACCAGGCCGGACGATAACCACCAGCCCGATCGCGACCCGACCAATGCAGGGAGTTGTGGCGGACCGACAGCCGCGATTCGGGTCTCCGGCAACCAAAGGTATCCCGTACCGGACACCGTGCGAATGTATTTCGGCGCAGCAGCACGGTCACCCAACACACGTCGCAGCTTGCTGACCGCAACCGAAAGGCTGTCCTCGTTGACCACCCGATCCGGCCATATTTCCTCCATCAGCCATGACTTGGTCAACACCTGTCCCGGTCGTCGGCAGAAAGCGTGGAGCAGATCGACAACCTTCTGTTCGAGAATGACGTCCTTGTCACCCAGACGCAGCCTGCCCTCGCGGGGGGCGAAGGTGGCGTTGTCGAAAATGAATTGATCGGGACGGTCCATTGTGTGGTTTACGGCGCGGTACCGGATTCTGTCGATCGAATGCAGAATCGATCATGATAATTCAGCTTGTCCCGCAATGGATGCCGTAATACGTTTTCGTCTCGAACAGTGAACGACCATCAAACAACACTTGCGCTTCGAACCTGGACAAACGCAGCCACCTCAATGATCAGCACTATGTGCCCTACCGCACAGATGACCAAAAGATCGTAAGCGACTATCTTGGGAGACCGGAGAAAAGCGGCCTCATGCCCCCTTTTCAGATGCTTGATCTTCTCTTGGTCAACCGGCAGACGCGACGATTTCGCGAATTGGTGTACCCATTCCACGGAAGTCGTTATGTCCACACCCAAGGGTCGTGATGCCTCAAAAAAGGACGCTGCGAGGGCCGAGGCCAGGGGCAAGCAAGCATTGCTCAAGACCGGTGCCTTGCAGAACGCGATTCTCACCAGTCGCAATTTCTCGATCATTGCCACCGACGAGAAAGGCCTGATCCAGCTGTTCAATCCTGGCTCCGAGCGAATGCTCGGGTATGCTGCCGATGAAGTCATCAACCGGATCGATCCCAGTGACATTCATGATCCCAAGGAAGTCGAGGCAAGAGCGCACGCTCTGAGTGTCGAGCTTGCCACCGTCGTCAGGCCAGGCTTCGAGGCTCTGTCATTCAAGGCATCACGTGGCATCGAGGATGTCTATGAACTGACTTACATCCGCAAGGATGGAAGTCGCTTTCCGGCAATCGTGACCATTACCGCCTTGTGCGACGACTATGACGATCTGATCGGCTTTTTGCTGATCGGCGCCGACAATTCGATCCGCAAGCTGGCCGAAACGGAACTGCACCAGGCCATGGTCCAGGCCGATAAGGCGAACCAGGCAAAATCGGTGTTCCTTTCCAGCATGAGTCATGAGCTTCGCACGCCCCTGAATGCGATACTCGGATTCGCTCAACTCATCCAATCGGGTTCGCCGCTGCCGACGCCGTCGCAGAAACGCAGCATCGATCAGATCCTGAAAGCCGGGTGGTACCTGCTGGACCTGATCAATGAAGTTCTCGATCTGGCGCTGATCGAGTCCGGAAAATTGTCGCTGTCGACCGAGCCGGTGTCCTTGATCGAGGTATTGAAGGAATGCCGGATCATGGTCGAAGCGCAGGCTTTGCAACGCAAAATCAGCGTGACGTTCCCGGATTTCGACATTGCGCACTTCGTCAAGGTCGATCGAACGCGTCTGAAGCAGGTGATCATCAATTTGCTGACCAATGCAATCAAATACAACCGCATTGGCGGCACCGTTCTTGTTTCGTGCATCGTCAAACCCACTGGCCGAATCAGGATCTGCATCGAAGATAGCGGCCAGGGCTTGTCTGCCAAAGACATCGACCAGTTGTTCCAGCCATTCAATCGACTGGGGCAGGAAATGTCGGGGCAGGAAGGTACCGGGATCGGACTTGTCACTGCCAAGCGCCTGATTGAATTGATGGAGGGCGCTATCGGCGTGGAAAGTGATGTCGGCAATGGCAGTGTATTCTGGATCGAACTGAACCTGACACATGAACGACAGGAAGTGATCGAGGCGGTCGAATCCGAAGTCATTGCTCCGGTCAAAGTGCATGACGAGTCGAAATGGCGCAACGTGCTCTATATCGAGGATAACCCGGCCAATCTGATGCTCGTCGAAGATCTGATCGCGCGTCAGCCCGATATCCGTCTGTTGACCGCAACCGACGGTAATCGGGGCATCGAGATTACACGCGCTTCTCTGCCAGACATGATCCTGATGGATATCAACCTGCCCGGGATCAGTGGTCTTCAGGCGATGAAAATCCTGCGCGAGGATCCTGCAACCATGCACATCCCCATCGTCGCACTCAGCGGCAACGCGATACCACGAGATATCAGGAAAGGCCTGAAAGCGGGGTTCTTTCGTTATCTCACCAAACCGATCAATGTCAGTGAATTCATGAATACGCTGAATGTGACACTCAAATTTGCAAAGGATCAATCAGCCCGCGCAGATACAGCTGCAAGTCGGAGAGAAATATTATGATTCTTTGTGATATCGAAATTCTTGAAGCCAGGATTCTGATTGTCGACGACCAGGAGGCCAATGTACGGCTCATCGAACAACTGCTCGGTGATGCCGGATACAAACAGGTTTCCTCGACCTTGAATTCGCAGGATGTATGCGCCCTGCATCGCAAACACCATTATGACCTCATTCTGCTTGACCTCCAGATGCCCGAAATGGACGGATTTGTGGTTATGGCAGGTCTCAAGACCGACGAGGCAGACAGCTATCTTCCAGTCATCGTTCTGACCGCTCAGCCGGGCCACAAGCTGCGCGCGCTGCAGTCCGGCGCAAAGGATTTCATCAGCAAGCCGCTGGATCTGCTCGAAGTCAAGACCCGTATCCACAACATGCTCGAGGTCCGGTTGCTGTACAAGAAGCTCGAGGCTTTCAACGCCGAACTCGAACAAAAGGTGGAGGAACGGACGGCCGAGCTTCGTGAAAGCGAAGCTCGCTATCGGAGTTTGACCGAACTTGCCTCGGACTGGTACTGGGAGCAGGATGAAAGCGGGAATTTCACCAGGGTTTCGGGGCCGGTGCTGGAAATGCTCGGAATCCAGGTCGACTCGCTGGACGGAATATCCAGGTATGCCGATATGGGAGGATGGAACGAGACAGAGCGCAAGCAATTGCGTGCGTTCATAGCAGCTCGCCAGCCTTTCCTGGATTTTCCATTCAGTCGCATTAGTGCCGATGGATCACATCGGCAGTACCGGGTCAGTGGAGAACCGATGTTCAATCATGTCTGCGGCTTCGTCGGCTACCGCGGAATCGGCGTCGAAATCAACCTGAGACATTGATGATTCCGCCCGTGCTTGAGCACCGGCCCGCGATCATCAGAGCGCCTCAATCACTCGCTGCAGTCGCATTCTCACTTCGTTGGCAACTTCGCCGAGCTCCGGGTTTGCCACGGCCTGCATCGACGCTTGCGGATCTACCGCAGATACTTCAACCCTGCCGTCTTCAAGTTCGCGCACGATCACGTTGCAAGGCAGCATTGTTCCGATCTTCGGTTCCCGGCTCAGTGCCTCCCAGGCCATTTCGGGATTGCACGCTCCCAGAATCGTGTAGTAGCGCATGTCCCGGTCGAGTTTCTTCTTCATGGTCGCCTGAACATCGATCTCGGTCAGCACGCCAAATCCTTCGGCGGATAAAACTTCCATCGCCCGTTCGCGCGCTTGATCCGGCGTTATTTCCAGGGTTTTGCTGATGTCGTAGCTCATGGTGGCACCTTCATAACATTAGAGATACCTGAGTTATAAAGCAGGCCATGCTGACGCGTAGCGTTGATGGCTGTCGTCGGGTGCCATGCGCTGTCTGGTCAGGCCCCAACCGAACATTCAAAGGTCGCTGGACGGGTTCTCACTCGCTTCTGGCAGAGCAGAATCGGCGTGACTATCCTCATGCGAGGACTGGTCTGCGCTCAGAGCAGCCTCAAACAGTTCAAGTGTCGTTGCCCAGGCCATCCCCAGAGCCAGCCCCAGCGCAATTCCTGAGGGTGCTGCCCAACCGGCCACGACCGTTCCCAGTGCGACAGCACACAGGAAAAACGTTCCGAAAGCAGCGCTGGCCACCGCGGCTCCCCAATCCAGCATCCTGAAAGTGAGTGCGGTGGTATGAACCAGCAGGGCCGCGGCAACGGCGACTGGCACCGACGGGAACTCGGCATCGGGGACATACCCCTCAAGAACGAACCGGTCAAGAAAATAGGCGCCTCCGGCCGCTCCCACGAGCCCGACTCCAATGCGAATTGCCGAGAACCACCCCAGCCGCCACCAGGCAAGGATCATCAGCGGCACCGCCAATACGACGACCCCGGGCCAATCGACCACCAGCAATCCGTTGCGAGCGAACGAGACCGCCTGATCGGTTCGAGTCTCTACCATCCATTCGAGAACAGGAAAGTCGATCAGCGTCAGTCCCTGGACCGCCTGGGTCTGGCTGAGCACCAGACCAATGCCGCCAAACGCCCCCAAAAGGGCGACAAAAGACAGGGTTACGCTCAATCCATGGGCCACGCGCGGATTCAGGCGATGACTTAACCAGCGAAATCCCGGAGCCAGCGCGCGCGCGATTCCGCGAGTACCCGTGACCCTGAGCATCAACCGGAACCAGGCCTGAACCCGGCGCCGGTTCGCTGCGACTCGGGCCGCCACCCAGCGAATGACGACAGCCAGAAGAAACAGGATCAGAACGAGGAGTGCCGCGTTTCCGCTCAATTCCCTGATGAGGTCCCAGGATGCGCCAAGCATGTATCCCAGCGTGGTGTAGACAAGAGCCCAGATCAGGCTGGCCGGGACATCGAACATCACGAAACGGCGATAGCGAACCTGGGAGGCACCGGCAAGAAACGGCACGACGATTCGGGTGGGTGTAGATACCCGGCTTAACACAATGGCCCACTCTCCCCGACGCAGCATGAAGTCCTGCGTTTTCAGGATCGCGGGACCAAAGAATCGCTGAAGCGGTGCCCATCCCAGCATTCCGGCACCCCAGCGACGGCCCGCGTAGAAACCGGTTGCGTTGCCGGCAACGGTTGCCAGCACCACGACCCCCACCAGGATATCCATCTCGATCTGGCCGTACGATGCGAGGATTCCGCCCGTTACAACGGCGAGTTCTCCCGGGGTCACGAAGCCGAGGAAGAATGCCCCTTCGGACCAGCAGAGCAGTCCGATCAGCAGATACACCGTGAACGGAGACAACTCCAGGAGCGTCTGAAGGATTTTGTCCATGAAATCAGATTTGTCGGATCAAGCCCCCGTGCTGAGTATATACACTCTTTGCCGAATCATGGAATAGCCAGACAACAAATGCAGGATCGAATCACTTCGCAGTCCGATTCAAGGCCGCAGGGCTGACGCCGACGGCTTGCGCTTCTTCTTGCTCACCCGCTTCTTCGAATGCTTGCCGGCACTACGCCGGCGTTCCTGAAACAGCGACTCGAGCATCTCGGCTTCCTGACGGGCGGGTCTGTCCTTGCGGTCGCTCATGCTGGATTCAGGGATTTGGCGTTTCAAAACGATCGTTGAATATCTGCTCGGTCAGCTCCACTGAACCGATGTCACAGCCGGTGCCCTGCGGACGAAGCACGCCGCGCTGGTCGGTTTCGGGGCAGTTGCCGGAATCGCCGGCATCGAACAGGGCGCTGGTAAAGTCGAAGTTGACAGTCCGGGTAAGACCACCAAAATCACCCAGCCCGACAAATCCGGCCGAGGTACCGATGATGTTGCCGTCCACGCCGTCGACCAGACCGCCCGCAGTCGCTGCATTTTCGATCAGGTTATGCGTGCCAGTCAGTTCGCCGTCGCCGCCATTGACGATATCGCCGCCGGTCTGGCCGGGGCCGGTATGACCGAAGGCAGAGTTGTGGATCAGCACCTGGGCTGCATTGGCGCGGCGATTATGTAGGCCGCCGCCGAGCCCGGCGCTGTTGCCATACAAGGTGACGTGGTTGAGTTCCAGAACGACTGGCGGAATACCGGGAGAGCCGTTGTTTGCCGCGTTGGCAATGCCGCCACCTTCGCTGGGGCTGGATGCCGAGGGCACGGTGTTATTGGCGATGGTGGCATTGACTACCTGAGTGGTGCCGACATTGAAAATGCCGCCACCCTCGAAGCTGGCCGTATTGTCGGCAACCGTGCTGCGAATCACATTCACCTCGGAAGTGCTGTAGATTGCGCCCCCTTGTCCGCCCATTCCGGTGGGGATGGGATTGGAACCGGTGCGCTGCTGGACGCCCAGTGCCTGGTTGCCGGAAAAGCTCGAGTCAATGACGGTGACGACCCGGGAATTGGCCGTGGCCAGCGCCCCGCCCACGCCCGGATTGGCCCCCGAAACCAGCGAACCTGTCGTATTGTCAATAAACTGCACACGCTCGAACAGGGCCTGGTCGCCGAAGCCGGGGACACGGACGCCACCTCCGAAGCTCAGGGAAGTGCCGGTCGGATCGTCATCGACGGCGGTGTTGCCCTCGATGATGGAATCGCGCATCACGATATTGCCGTTGGCATCGATGCCGCCGCCGGCGAAGGGTGAATGATTGTTGTGAACGTGAACCCGGGCCAGATCCAGACTGAACCCGCAGCAGATGCCGATCCCGCCACCCGCCTCGCCATCCGGCGAGCGCCCATTGGCAATCCTCAAGTCGCGCAGGTAGAGCGTGACGCCGCCGGTGAAGCTGCTGAAAAGGCGCACCTGGTTGTTGCCGCTGAGGGTCAACTGATCCATGCCGGGTCCCTGGATGAGGACCGAGGTGGTTGGATTGAGCTGGCCCAGGCCGGCATCCAGGGTGATGGTGGCCGGCAGCGAAAGATCGAAATGAATTTCCGGCGGCGAGGCCGTGCCGTCCGCCTGGCAGTTACCAGTATTGCCGGAACCGTTGACGAGCGCAATCGCCTGGCGCAGAGTGCAGGCATCAACAGGCTGGTCGTCGGCTGCGGAGTCGACAGTAACGATATCCGCACCTGCCTGCATGGGAGTTGCGGCCAAAGCGATAAGGAAAAGCGGGGTTGCCAGTAGGCGCAATGCAATCATCATGTCATCCCTCAAAGTTATCTGCAAAAATATCGTCGGTCACCGGGGCAAAGACCACCGTCATGGTGCAATTCATACTCAGCCTGGCGATAGTGTAGGTGGTGCCGGCAAGTTCGCCGTCGCAGCCACTGATCGAGTCGATGCCCGAGCCCGGATCGGGTGCAAGGTCCAGCGTGATACCTTCATTGCTGCCTTCCACATACACGGCGGTGCACGCCGCTTGCCCGCTGCCGGACTCGTCGCAGCCGGTGACACCCCCGCTTTCCGGGGCCGGAAGTGCGCCGGCATCGACGACGCCCGGACCCGTCACCTCGACCGACAAGGTGGCCACGATCCCTTCGAGCACGCCCAGGTCGCACCCCCCGGCGCGGGGCCTGGGAAATCCACGCTGATCCACGGTGAGCTCATTGCCATCATTCAGGCAGGTAGCAATGGCATCGTTGGCCGGACTGCCGCTGCCTGGACGATGCGTCGGTGTCGGTCCGCCGTTGGCAGCCAGCGGTTCCAAAGCCAGCGCCAACGGTGTAGTGGTCATGAAACCGGCCTCCAGCGCGTTGCAGCTCCCGTCGGTGTCCAGGTTCTCGTCAACTGCGCTGAATGTGCCCATGACGCTGACGCAGTCGCCACCGTTGGAACTGTTGGCCACAATGGAATTGCGGATTGTCACCGTTCCGGCATTGGCAATACCGCCTCCTCCGACACCGCCACCGCCGTTATCGGAATTGCCGGTGATGGTGACATTGACCAGGGTCAGGTCGCCGCGGTTGCCGATGCCGGCTCCGCCGAAGCCCGAAGCCGTGTTGTTGCCAAAGGTACTGCCGGAGATAGTCATGGTGGCCGTGGTGTCATTGCCAATGGCGCCGCCGCCGAAGCCTGCATGGTTGTTGCGCAGGATGCTGTCGATGATTTCGACGGTCGCGTTGGTGGCATCGACCGCGCCGCTCTTGTCCCAGGACAGGTTGTTCTTGATAACTACGCGGATCAGCGTCAGAGTCCCGTCGTCGACACGGATGCCCGCACCGTCGCTGCTTGCACTCATCGCGCCGTCGGCGCAACCGTTACTCAAGGTAAGGTCACGGACCTGCAGAAAGCCGCCAATCTGGGTCAGTATGCGAAACTCGCCAGGCGCAAGCGTGCCGTCGGGCACGCAAGCTATGAAATCGTTACGCTCCAGCACCGACCCGTTACCCTCGATCAGCATCTCCGAGGTCACAACCGGCAGGGCGGTATCCAGCACGTAAATGGATCCCGATGCCAGCACGATCGTATCGACGCCCGGATCCCCGGCCACGCAATCGGCATTGTCTACCTGGGCATTGGCATTGGCGTTGTTGATGGCTTCAGCCAGCGAGCATTCGCCGTCGGCGGTTATCTCAGAGACGCCCGGCGCCACGTTGATGATCGCACCACTGGCTTGTGCACTGGCGGCCAACAGCAGGGCCAGGATGAGTATGGTTGCAATCGGATGCAGTGGTGACATGATCTTGCCCTCTGTGTTATTCAAATCGGTTCTGAAAGACCGGGCTGGCACTGGGCTGGCGTGTGGTTCGCGCCCGGTTTCGATACCCTCGAATGCCCGGCGCTCATTTCGAATAGCAAAGCCCTCGATGGGGCTGGAATCCGGTTGCCGTGGTGTACGGCAGTGGTGTTGATTGTCGTTGCGCGGCCGCCAACGGTCGCGCAGTCATGTTGTAAGCTTTGACACTGATGTTGCATGCTGGCGAAGAGCGGAGCATGAAACGGCCTGGCGTGTATCCGGGCGCCCCGGGAGAGTCGCAAGTGTGAAAGTCGGTACGGCCAGTCTGTTGTTGATCATCCTGTTGTGCCGGGCCGCCTGTGCATCCGGCCTGCCGCAGTACCAGCACCAGACCTGGACGATCGACGACGGCCTGCCGGTCAACGTGGTCAACGCCTTGGTGCAGGATCGAAATCGTTACCTCTGGCTGGCCACCAACGATGGCCTGGTGCGCTTCGACGGTGTGCGTTTTACGGTGTTCAACACCGTCTCCCATCCGCAAATGCAGAGCAACCGCATTCTTGGCCTGGTCGAGGGGCCGCAAGGTTCACTGTGGTGGCGAACCGAGCAGTTGCACCTGATCTCGCTCAACAATGGCGAGTTCCACCATCACACCGAGGTCGATGGGCTGCCCGACCGCCATGTGCATCGCATCGTGCCGGACCGGCACGGACGACTCTGGTTTGCCACCCGCAATGGTCTGGCTTACCTGGATGGCGAAACAATCCGCGCACTGGATCCGGAGCAGGTGAGCGGAGATATCCAGTGGATGCATTCCATGGACAACGGTGAGGTCTGGTATCGCCGTCAGGAACCGCTCGGTATCTACCGCTATCACGACGGCCGCAGCGAATTGCTGTTGTCGACCGACAGGGCGGCACCCGGCTCAGTCTTTCATGAAACGGATAATGGCGAGCTGCTGATCACACTTGAAGGCCAGGTCTGGCGCTTCGATAGCCAGACGGATGGCCAGGCGCTGACATCGATGTCCGACGGCTTGCACGATCAGATCCTGATCACAGGATTGGCCAGGGATTCAGCAGGCCGGTTGTGGGCCACCACTCAGGCCCACGGCATCCTGTCCTGGAACGATAAGGCATGGCAGGTTCAACTACCTGACTCGCGTGGACTTTCTACCGGCAGAATCTTCCTGAACGACGATGATGGCGGCTTCTGGCTCATGTCTGACCGCGGGGTCTATCGTGACGGTCATCTGGTCCACCGCTCCGACAGCGAGATCAGCGATGCCCTGATCGACGACGAAGGCAATGTCTGGTTGAGCCTGTATCGCGGCGGCCTGATGCGCTTGCATCCGGCTCGACTGAGAACCTGGGGCGGCGCCGAGGGGCTGCCCGAGCCCAATATCTATCCGGTGCTGGCCACCAGTAATGGTTCGGTCTGGGTGGGCACTTTCGGCCGCGGCCCGGCACGACTGGTCGATGGCCGGATCGAGGCCGACTTCGAACTGCCGGCCCGGTCGGTCACGGGTTTCACTCACAGCCTGATTGAGCGCGCCGACGGCGAGCTACTGGCCAGCGTAACCCGCCAGATTCTTCGTTTTCAGCCCGACCAGGGTCGGTTCGAGCCCTTTGAGCCGCCCATCGAAGAAAATGCCCTGTCGCATTACGCCCTGTTCGAAGACAGTGCCGGACAACTCTGGGCCGGCACCAGCGGCGGCGTGTTCGTGCTCGACAACGGGCAATGGCAAGCCGTGCTGGACGACCCGCGCAGTCGGTCGAATTACGTACGTTTCTTTGCCGAGGCACCTGACGGTAGCCTCTGGATGGCGACCAACGGACAAGGCATTTTGTGCCTGCGCGAGGGCGAACTGACCCGCATCGATCGAAGCGATGGCCTTATCAGCGACAACATCCGGTCGCTGCTGATCGAGCCAACCTCCGACGGTCTGGTAATGTGGGTGGGCTCGGAGGATCGTGGCCTGCAGCGGCTGGCTTTCAGCGAGGGCCAGACCCGACCGGATTCAATGATTGCAATCCAGCAGCGCGACGGTCTGTTCGATAATGTCATCCATGTCATCCTGCCAGACCGGCAGGGGCGATTATGGATGAACTCCAATCGCGGCATCTTCTGGGTTGAGCGCAATGAACTCGAGGACTTCATCGCCGGGCGCGTCGACAGGGTTCAGTCCATTGCCTACGGTCCGGACGACGGTTTGATCAACCGCGAGGGCAACGGCGGCATCCAGCCAGCCGGCGCGGTGGATGCCAATGGTGTGTTGTGGTTGCCGACCCAGGCTGGACTGGTGGAAATCGATCCGGCCAGGATTGCCCGAAACCAGCGACCGGCCCGGCCGGTGATCGAGACGGTCAGCGTGGACGATGTCGCCCAAGCCGCTCATGGCAACAACACCCTGGCGCTGGCTCGCGATGAGCGAGATTTTCGCATCCGTTATACCGGTATCAGCCTGTCCGATCCTGAAGGCGTGCAGTTCCGTTACCGGCTGGCCGGCTACGACCGCGAATGGCGGTCGACGACCCAGCGTGAAGCAGCCTACACCAACATCCCGGCCGGTGAGTACCGCTTCGAGCTACACGCGGCCAATGGCGATGGCCTGTGGAGCAGTGAACCGGTCAGCGTGAGTCTGCGCATTGCACCGCAATTCCACGAAACGCTGTGGTTCCGGGGCCTGCTGATTCTGGCCCTGGGACTGGCGATCACCGGTCTGGTGCGCTGGCGTACCGCCCTGAGTCGTCAACGCCAGCGCGAGCTGGAAGTACAGGTGCACGAGCGCACCCAGGAACTTCGCGAGGAAAAGGATCGGACCGAACATCAGGCTCGGCAGCTACAGAAACTCGATGAGGCCAAGACCCGTTTTTTCACCAACATCTCGCACGAGCTGCGCACACCGCTGACCCTGATCATGGGCCCGATCCAGGAGTTCCTCGGCCGCAAGAAGCTCAGTGACAGGGACCGTGAAGGTCACGAAATGGCCCTGCGCAACTCGAAGTATCTGCTGCGCCTGATCAACCAGATACTGGACCTTGCCAAGCTCGAAGCCGGTGAGATCCGGCTCGATCGAAGACACGGCGATTTCGCGGCTTTCGTGCACGACGTGCTGATGCTGTTTCGCCCGGTCTGTGAGCAGCAACGCATTGATCTGACCGTTGACAGCCGACCCGATGAAGTCCCACTGGTCTTCGACGCCGAGCGCATGGAACAGGTCGTGGCCAACCTGGTTTCCAATGCGATCAAGTTCACCCCGTCCGGCGGCCATGTAAAGGTGCTTGTCGAACAGGATTCATCCAGCGTTCGACTGATCGTGGAAGACTCCGGCATCGGCATCGCCGCCGACGAGCATGAACTGGTTTTCCGGCGCTTCTATCAATCCGACACGCCGCAGACCCGCGCTGGAGAAGGCACAGGCGTGGGCCTGTCGCTGGTAAAGAATCTGGTCGAACTGCATGGTGGAAAAATTGCGCTGGACTCCGAACCCGGACAAGGCTGCCGCTTCACCGTCACCCTGCCCCGGCAAGCCGCCAAATCTGAAACCTTTGCCGAGTCAGCACCCTCAGCACACCAGACTGCAGCGCCGTCCGCCAGCAACGCAGAATCAGTTCCTCCAGACAACGGAACGACCGACACCAGCCGCCCGACCATTCTTGTCGCAGACGACAACCGCGACATGCGCGCCTTTATCCGAAGCACGCTGGGTCAGCGCTATCAAGTCATCGAGGCGTGCAACGGCGACGAGGCACTGGCCCTGTGTCGAGAGCGACTTCCCGACCTGGTCATTCTCGACGTGATGATGCCGGAACGAGACGGCTTCTCGGCAGGCAGGGAAATCCAGGCCGACCCGACCCTGCGCGGCATTCCGATGGTTTTTTTGACCGCCCGGGCCGGCCGGGAAGACTACCTGGAGGGACTGGCCGCCGGCGCCGTCGCTTATCTGACCAAGCCATTCGAACCGGACACGCTGACAATCCAGATTCACAATCTGATCGAGCATCAGATGCAATTGCGCCTGAGCCTGTGCGAGGACTCCCATCGCCGGCCCGCGGAAAAACCTGCCGATCCCTTCGAGTCCCGCCTGACCAAGGTACTCGCACTCGAATTCATGAATGCCGACTTCGGTGTCCAGGAACTGGCCGAGGCCATCCACCTGGAGCGCTCGCAACTGTTTCGGCGCATCAAGGACTGCTCGGGCCTGTCACCATCGAAATACATCCAGCACTTTCGCCTTGACCGCGCCGCAGAACTGCTTGCCGACGGTCAAACCGCAACTGTTTCCCAGGTCGCCTACGGCTGCGGTTTCAACAACCTGTCATGGTTCAGTAAATGTTTCCGCGAGCGATTCGGAGTGAGTCCGGGAGAGTTTGGCTGAGAAACCCGGGAAACTGTTCAGCCCCTGTAGAATGTCGGCATGTCAGAGTCGTTGGAGAATCAGCGTGTCATCGAAGCCACTCGTCAGTGGCTGGAAAGGGTCGTTATCGGGCTGAATCTGTGCCCGTTCGCCGGTTTACCGTGGCGTCAGGGTCGGGTTCGGATCACGGTCAGCGAGGCGACCCAACAACAACAACTGGCCCAGGATCTGGCCGACGAGTTGCTGACACTCCAGGCTTCCGATCCGGCCGAGCGCGAAACCACATTGCTGATTCATCCCCACGTGCTGGGCGACTTTCTCGATTACAACGATTTTCTCGATCTTGCAGACCGGTTACTGGAAGACCTGGCGCTGGATGGAATCCTGCAGATTGCCAGCTTCCATCCTGACTACCAGTTCGCCGACAGTGACCAGGACGATCCAGCCAATTGTACCAACCGGTCCCCCTACCCCATGCTGCACCTGCTGCGCGAGGCGAGCATTGAGGCAGCGACAGCCAACCTTCCCAATCCCAAGATAATCTTCGAGCGCAATATCAAGACGCTGCAAGATTTGGGTGTAAATCGGTTGAAGGACTTGATGAAATTTTCATGACCCGTAAAAGATCCCACATCTGACGTGAGCGAGACTCAACCCAGATCGTCTTTGGCCTCCAGTATCCGACCGCAGAATGGCACCATGAAGCCGGTAATGATGCCAACGGCGGGCAACAGCAATCCACTCCCCTGACCAAAAATAGAACAGCGCCACATAGACGACGAAACCAGTCACGGTCCCGATCTTTTGCATTTTCTCTTCCTATAATTTGACTTGGGCCGGAAAAATGAGATAGAACAGGAAAAAATAAAACAAGGGGAACGATCTCCAATGTCTCGTGCTTGTCTTCCAGTCATTGTTGTCTTTTCCACCTTGCTGATGTTGTCGGCGTCCATTCAGGCCCAAAGCCTTCTGTATCTGGACATCAACGAATCAGATCCGGGGTCAGGGGCGCCTGGTGGCGTGTTTTTTCTTTGGGATCCCGAGTTCCTTGAATTCTGGTCCACCAGTTCATCCGGAACGGTAGCGACCCAGTTATGGCAGAACGGCGCAGTGGCCGTCTTTGGTGCAGGTAGCGACTGCTGGGGAGTTCAAACCGAAATCGCAAGCAACTTCTCGCCGCCGACGATCGGAGGTATTCGACTTGAAGACTGCGATGTCACCATCTCGAACAACAGGCTGGTTCTGGTGGGTTCCAGCAACGAGCTCTATACTGCCGGCTCGCGTGAACTGGACGTTCGCAGTCAACTGGATTGGCCACCCAATGGCGCAATCAGAAAGACCGGCCCCGGTCTCCTCGAATTCACCGGAGCAACCGGGGACGGAGGTACGTCCTTGAGCACGAATTTTGATCTCGAAGAGGGGACGCTACGCCTGGCAAGCAGTTCCAGCACAAACTGGTTTGGTGGGGAATCAAGTGCCGACCTCTCGATCGGCACCGGCTCGACATCGGCAAGTCTCAACCTGGGTTCCGCCGACCAACTCAGGAATTCGACCGTCATCGACTTGATCGACGGTACATTCACTCTTCAAGGTAACGACGAGACGATTCGCGGCCTGACGGGATCGGGATTGGTCACCGGCGGCGGCATACTCACCATAAGCACCAACCCGTCGACTTACGCGTTTGACGGCTCGATCACCGATGGCGCTACCCCGACAAACCTGACAATCGCGGGAGCTGGCGAGCAGCGATTCAATGGCGTGCTGAGTCATAGCGGTGGAACCAACGTCGAGGGTGGCGGCCGGCTGGCAGTAGCGGGCTCGCTGACAACCTCGGCAATTGTTGTCGAAGACGGTGAACTTGCTTCGTTCAATGCAGAGTTGCAGGACGTTACGATCCTCCCCTCAGGAACCCTGAAGCTGGGAATCGGATCCACGACTGCCGATGGACTTTCCTGGGAAGACGGAGGCACTGTCGCTTGGGAACTCGGTCCGACAGCCACCAACAGCGATTCCAGCAATCTGGTCGTTACCGACCTGAACTCGATCTCCGATGGCTCACTGACCATTCGAATCAACGCGACATCCGATGTACCGCCTCTGGCGCAATCCTATCCGCTGATCCTTTTCAGTTCGGGCAATAACACCACCGCCAGTCATTACACCGTAGACGATGGTGGTCTCCTGGATGGGCGCGACGTCAGCATAAGAATTGAATCCGATACCGTCTGGCTGGACATCGGAGCGCTCGATAATGTCTTCGAGGACCGCTTCGAGACGCTACCGTAATTTGGCGGCAAAGGGAACAAGCGCCCTTCAGTTCGATGGCGGCTCACCTTGCTTCGATGGTGTCTGGGCTTCCGTCGCCGCGCGCTCGCGTCCTTTGCGCGCGGCACGGCGCCGCTTCTCGGGCGTTTCGGCCATGACCTGGAGGGTTTCGAGCACGTCGACTTCACCGTCGCGCAACAACTGGCCGAAACTTCTACGGCAGGCCGTCCAGGTGCCGCCTATGATGGCCAGGTAAATCGTTGTCATCAATGCGGCGTAGGTCAACTGATTGGCGAACTCACCCAGCCAGTCAGGCAGGTCGATACCCAGGATGCTTTCTACCAGCACGCCCAGGATCGGTCCGACAATCCCGATTTCGACAAACAGCAACACCATGACCCAGACCATGATCTTGAATACGATCAGCCGACGCACCAGCGCCTTGAACGCTTCGCGCCAGGCCTTGCTGTAGCACAAGGTCGCTACTGCAATCGTCAGCCCGGCTGCGACCGCCAGCGAGTCGGCCAGCGCATCGAGTATCCCGCCGACAGAGGTCCAGATCGGAGCGCCCGGCAGCGTATCGAAACCGTCCAGCCAGCGACCGGCGAATGAAACAAATACCAGTGCAAGCGCCGGCGGAATCAGAGCGGCCGCCAGCCAGGGGAAATCGTCCTCACACGCCGCCGGATCGTGGAACAGATAGCGGCGATAGGCAAGCGCATAGCCCGCACCGAACAGCACCGCCGCAATATTGATGAACTCGAAGATGGCAAAGCGATCAAGCGCTGCCTGCAACCCGTAGCCCAGGAGAATGCCGACCAGGGTGACGGCAAGCACCGTGACTCGCGGCCACGGGCCGAACACTCGATCGAGACGATCATCGTCGTGGCTGTCGTTGAACGCCTGCTCAAGGGCAGGCAACATATCGTTGAGACCTCGTCGGGCGACGCGGAAGAGGTGGCGCAGGTTGTACATGGACGGCGAATCCGGTAACTAACTCCAACAAGCATCGCCGTTTGACGTAGCCTGGTCAATAGGCCAGAAGGCTGGATTTGAGACCCGATAGTGGGTCAGTCATCCCGGAACCGGTCGCTGAAAATCCCGTCAGCGAACGTCGCCAGATACGCGTCAGCCTGCTCGTCCATGGACTTGTCCGCGATGTAGGCGACCTGGTGCAGGTTGGTCGGACTTGGCAGCGTTCGCAGGAATGCCCCCTCCCCGGCCACCAGCGCCGAATTGCCGATTCGAGCCAGCTCTGCGGTGGCGAATGATTCCAGTTCAACAACCTTGAGCCGGAATGAATACAGGACGGCGATGGAGCTACCGTGACGTTCGACGAAATACACTGCACTCCGGTCGTCAGGAACGTAAAGGTTGGGGTTTGCAGCCAGACCGTCGAAGAAAGCACTGTTCGACGTCAGCTCGCGCGTTTCCAGTCCGAAATAGTCAACGAAAAACACCGAAGTCTGCTCATCGACTGCTGGGTCAGCAAGATACAGCACACCACCGGGGGTCGCCAAACCCGAAACATCGATCGACGCGTTCGAAAAGTTTGTCAGCGGCAGGAAACTGCTCGCGTCAACGGCAATGGAGTACAGATTCCCCGGAGATGATCCGTTACGGACCAGAATCCGTTCCAGACCGGGGACATACTGAAAACTATTGATCTGGGTCAGCCCACCGCTCAGAATCACCGCATTCGAGCTTCCGTCGACAGGCGCCCTTAGAACTCGGACGGTCGATGCATTTCCCTCAACCGACCGGAACAGAACCTGGGTGCCGTCGGAAGTCACAGGCAATGAAGGCACCGCCTCGATGACCGGTGTCGCTGGTGCCTCCTGGATCTGCTCTGCCAGCACGTTCGGGGTCGACTGCGACCCATCGGCCGGCGTGGAATAAAGATCCCGCCAGCCGTCCGTAGCCAGGTCCCCGATAAACAGAAGCCATTGCGAGTCCGGACTGAATGTGAAATGCCACGCGTCCCCGCCTGCTACTGCCGTCCCGCTCACTTTTGTGCTGCCGCCGCCCTCGATCGGCGTAACAAAAATCTCGTTGACCCCGTCAACATCTTCATCCGCCAGGTAGGCCACCCGCGCGCCATCCGGCGACACCTCGAAGCTGGCCACGTCACCATTCCCGACCATTGGCCCGTTGAGCTTGACCGCACCGGCTCCATTGAGCAGCACACTGTAAAGTTCATCGACGCCGTCGACCTGCTGGTCGGCCCGGTAGACGACGCGACCGGCGGCGGGAATCACCTCGTACGACAGAACATCTCCGCCGGAAACCAGCGGCCCATTCAGGATCGTAACCGCTTCGGGCTGGTTGACCGAGACGATGTGAAGTTGGATCTGCCCGGCCACCTGAGATGGAGCCGTGTAGAGCACCTGATTGGTATCGGGATGGTATCGATAATTGATCACGTCCGCGCCGGAAGGCACCAGCGGCGCATTCAACCGAACCGGCGGCTGCGAGCCATCCGGCGAGACCATGAACAAATCTTCCTTTTCTGCATCGGTACCCGGCGCGATGTAGAACAATCGCTCGCCAGTGGTATCAAACCCGGCCTTTTCCACGGACTTGCCACTGGGCATCAACCCGCTGACCCGAACCGCCGGCGCGCCCGGATCCGTATCCGCGCACCACAACTCCCCGGCATCCTCGGTTTCGGTATCACCAATGAAGCAAACATGATCACCGTTAGGGGAGTAGATCAGACTTAGGATATCGACATCCGAGCCCGCATGCTGCGGACTTGATATCTGGACCTCGGTCACGCCGGGGAGCTGCGCCAGCGCAAGACACGGAGCAACGGTAAACAACAAAACCTGAACGGCATACTTCATCGTGGGTTTCCTCGTGCCATGTAAAATTCAGAGCCTGTCGATATAAAGGATAATGCTTCAGAAGCCAGGAAGCGAACATCCTGGCGCTCGAATATCGCTGGATCCAGCGATAAGGAGAGGGACGGTGCTATAGTTCGTTCAACTTCCCTGAACAAGGAAAATCTCACCAGTGGAAGAAGAGACCATCGAGCAACTGGTAGAAGAGGCGCAATCGATTTACCAAATCGCTTTCGGATACTTGAGCTCCCCGGAAGTCATCTTTCAGCTCGGCATCATCGCCGCCCTGGTCCTTCCAGCTTGGTTATTGTCCCGGGTTGTCGAGAAAAAGCTCGAAGGCCAAGTGCGGCGAATCCAGGGCATGCCCGGCCTGCTGCGCGTAATCGTGGCGTTCCTGCGCCGACTGCACTGGCTGTTCATTGCAGTTTTCCTTGGAATTGCCTACTGGGCGACTCGCATCGCCGGCTGGCCGGAAAGCAACAACCTGATCTACGGTGCAATGCTGCTGTCTGCCGCCTGGCTGATTATTTCGGCAGTTTCGCGCATCATTCGTCGCAAGACCTTCGCAAAAATATTCGCGCTTGCTGCCTGGGTCTATGTCGCGGCGGTGCTGCTCGGCATCACCGATGACATTCGAGCCATTCTCGATGGCGCGATAATCCCGGTTGTAGACATCTCCCTGTGGCGAGTTTTGACCTCGCTGATTGCCGTCGGAATTCTGTTGTGGCTATCGCTGAAGCTGGGAACTTTCCTGGACACCCGCATCCAGTCGGTCGATGACCTGACCCCTTCGCTTCGGGTACTGCTCGGCAAGATCACCCGAATTTCACTGATGGTATTCGCCGTTCTGATCGGAATGCAATTGCTCAATCTCAATCTGACCGCACTGACCGTGCTGTCCGGTGCCATTGGTGTTGGCATCGGTTTCGGATTGCAGAAGGTTGTGTCGAATTTCATCTCCGGCATCATTATTCTGTTGGACGAGTCAATCAAGCCCGGTGACACGATAACGCTCGGCGACACCTTCGGTTGGGTTCGCGAGCTTCGGGCACGCTTTGTTTCGGTGATCACTCGAGACGGGCGCGAGTACCTGATCCCGAACGAAGACTTCATTACGACCGAGGTCGTGAACTGGTCGTTCTCGAACAAGTACGTGCGCCTGGATGTTCCATTCGGCGTGTCGTACAACTCGGACCCACATCAGGTGATCAAACTCGCGACGGCAGCTGCAGCCGCGGTCGATCGCGTTGACTCCAAATACCAACAGCCGGTCTGCTGGATGACCGAGTTCGGTGACAGCTCGATCAACTTTCTGCTGCGCTTCTGGATCGACGACCCGCAACACGGACTGACCAATATCCGCGGCACCGTGCTGCTCGCGCTGTGGGACACGTTCAAGGAAAATGGCATCAACATCCCGTTTCCCCATCGCGAAGTCATCATGCGCACCCCGGTCACCGTCCAGCAGGGCAAGACAGATGAAGCCGACTGAAAAAAGATAACCAGGCTTTGCTATTGACTGTTTGTCGTAGCGATCTCCGCGCTTCGATCCGGAAGCTGCCAGATATCGACACGATCCAGCGCAATGTAGGGCACGGCAATCCGGCCACTGGAAACGTCCAGGCCGATATCGGCAGGTCTTCCCGGGGTCCGGATCAATATCTCGGCCTCACCGTCGCGGACGAACCAGATCGCCTGATCGGCCTGGGAGGCAATCAACAGCCCGCCCTGCCATGGCTCCAGTCCATCCATGTTGCCGCCGGCTGGCAGCGTCTCAACGTCAATCAGATCACCCTGGGCCGGCCGATATCCGATAAGTGCGCGACCGCCACCCCAGGGTGCGAGCATAAGCGCACTTCGCGTCGAATCCCAGACAACGCCGTTCGGCGGTGAAACGAGCTCCTCAGCCGCGACGACCGATATCTCGCCGTCGACAATCCGGAAAAGTCGTGCATTGCCGGTATCCGTCAAGTAGATCGCGCCCTCCGGTCCGATCTCGACATCGTTGAGAAAGCCGGGTTCGAACGAGGAAAAATCGATGAACTCAAGGTGCACCCCGGATCGGCGGTCGAATGCGTGCAAGCCGTCCGCGTCGGCGACCCACAAACGCTCACCCTTGATGCGCATCCCTCGCGGTCCATGCAGGGGATAGCGATCGGTGCCGGTCATGAATTCTCGCTCGACGATGTCCCCATCGGACGAAATTCTGGAGATAAAGCCGTTCGCATCACCGGCCGCATCGCCATTGAAATTCGAGACGAACCAGATCTCTTGCTCCCCGTCCCAGTGAACCGCTTCCGGGCCCGCCAGGCCCTCGATGACCACAATTCGGTCTTCTACCTCCTGAATGTCACCGGTATCGCCCGCCAGAGCGGCCAACGCCATCATTGGTGCCAACAATATCACTGGAATAAGATTCTTTCGCTTCATGGCAAGACCTCCTGCATTCGCCTCTTCAAAGACCCTCTGGGCAATCTGCCCCGACGCAGACCTGGTTTACACCTCATCCCAAAGTCTACTATCACTGTAACCCCCTGGCTGAGAAACTGGGGTTTTGCTTTGACGAACGGGAAAGGGCGATGGGTGCGGGTCTATATCAGCAACATTTCGAGCAGGCGGCGAGTGATCCGGATGGGTACTGGCTGGAACAGGCCGGTCGGGTTCAGTGGTTTCGGCCGCCGACGGTGGGTCACCAGCAAAGTGAGCTGGGCGGGCAGCAGTGGTTTGCCGATGGCGAGCTGAATACCGCCTGGCTGGCGCTGGATGCGCAGGTTCAGGCCGGACGCGGTGATCAGCCGGCGCTGATTCATGATTCGCCGGCAACCGACACCCGGCAGGTTCTGACGTTTTCGGAGCTGACTGCACGGGTGGCGCGCATGGCCGGTGCCTTGGCTGGCCTTGGAGTGGTCAAGGGCGATCGGGTGGTAATTTACATGCCGATGGTGCCTGAGGCGGTGATCGGCATGCTGGCCTGCGCACGGCTGGGTGCCATTCATTCAGTGGTCTTTGGCGGCTTTGCGCCAAAGGAGCTGGCACTCAGGATCGATGATGCGCGACCGAAGGTAGTGCTGTCGGCGTCCTGCGGCATCGAATTTGATCGGGTGATCGCCTACAAACCGTTACTCGATGACGCCCTGGCCAAATCTGCACATCCACCCCAGGCCACGGTGATCTTCCAGCGCCCGCAGGCACGGGCCGAGCTTCAGCCCGGCCGCGATCATGACTGGGCCGAACTGGAAGCCGCAGCCGAGCCGGCGGACGCCGTGCCCGTGCGCGGCAGCGACCCGCTCTACATCCTCTATACCTCCGGCACTACCGGCAAGCCCAAAGGAGTCGTGCGCGACAACGGCGGCCATGCCGTAGCCATGCACTACAGCATGGACGTGGTCTACGGCATGCAACCCGGCGAGGTGTTCTGGGCCGCCTCCGACGTGGGTTGGGTAGTCGGTCATTCCTATATCGTCTATGCCCCGCTGATCTACGGCTGCACTACATTGCTTTATGAGGGCAAACCGGTTCGAACGCCGGATGCCGGGGCTTTCTGGCGGGTGATCAGCGAGCACCGGGTTCGGGCCATGTTCACTGCTCCCACCGCCTTTCGCGCGATTCGCAAGGAAGACCCCGAGGGCGAGTGGCTCAAGCGCTATGACCTGTCTCACCTGGCTCGCCTGTTTCTGGCCGGTGAAAGACTCGATCCGCCAACCCATGCCTGGCTCAAGGACAAGACCGGTCTGCCGGTGATCGACCACTGGTGGCAGACCGAAACCGGCTGGGCGATTGCCTGCAACCCGATCGGGCTTGAATATTTCAGCGAAAAGCCCGGCTCGGCGGCTCGGCCGACACCCGGCTACCAGGTCGAAATCCTGGATCCCAATGGCAAATCTTGTCCACCCGGAGTACAAGGCGCGGTCTGCGTGCGCCAGCCTTTGCCGCCGGGCTGTCTGCTCGGCATCTGGCAGGACCCGACGCGTTTTCAGAGCTCCTACCTCAATACCTATCCCGGCTATTACCTGAGCGGCGACGGCGGTTACCTGGACGAGGAGGGTGATCTGTTCGTGATGGGACGCATGGATGATGTGATCAACGTCGCCGGCCACCGCCTCTCGACCGGCGAGCTGGAAGAAATCGTCGCCTCGCATAGCGCCGTGGCCGAGTGCGCCGTTTTCGGCGTCGCCGATGAGCTGAAGGGCCAGTTGCCGCTTGGTCTGGTGGTGCTCAAGGATGGCTGCGAGCTGGCGCCGGAAACGGTGTGCCAGGAACTGATTGCGATGGTTCGCGAACAAGTCGGTGCCGTGGCTTGTTTCCGGCGCGCGGTGGTGGTTCAGCGCTTGCCCAAGACCCGTTCAGGCAAGATTCTGCGCCGTACCCTGCGCGAACTGGCCAACGGCGAGCAGCCTGCGGCGCCCTCCACCATCGACGACCCTGCCATCCTCGAAGAGATCGACACCTTGCTCAAAAGGTCGTTATGAAATTCCTTGAAAAATGAGTCGCAGAACATGCCGTTGATCAGGGACAAAAGCCGCGGCTATCGAATCGACTGGTAAAAATGGTTTCCGCCGACAATGCGCCCTGCAGGATCCAGTCATAGATTACGCGCAACTCGGCGCTGGGCAGGGGGCTACCAAAGCGCGGCATGCGGAAGCTCTGGTCGTCGATATCGTCGCAGGCCACACGCAGGTAAAACCAGCTTTCCAGAGGGGCGCCTGGGACGACGCGTTTGGCTGAGGGTTGCGGGACACTTCCCTGGGTATCGGCGCAGAACAGGTTCTGGTGGCTGGCCGTGCCTTGGTCGAGGGACAGGCCAGCGGAGGAGCCGTGACAGTTGGTGCATCCCCACAACGCATCTTCGATGATCGGCAGTACATCCTGCTCGAATCTGACATTTGGCAGCGGCGCCACGCCGCTCAGATCGGCGCACTGCAGATTTTGCGCACTCGCGGATACGGCGAGCGCGCCGAGAATCAGCGCGCCTGTCCAATACGCACACAAGTGTTCAAACCATAGCACCATCAGGCAGAAAATCCGACCGGGGTATAGGTAAAGCTCGGATCGTCGAAAATCGCGTCCACATCAGGGTGACCGAGCAGACCGGAAGCCACTTCGCCGAGCACGTTGCGAAAATCGGTTTGCGGCACCAGGCTGTCGCCGATGCGATCGGCCGGTGCGATCCCCAGGGTCGGGCCGTAGACCTGCCCGCCATTGACGCCGCCACCGAGAATCATCATCGGATTGCCCAGACCATGATCCGTACCGAAGCTGGCATTTTCCTTGACCTGGCGACCGAACTCGCTTTGCACTACGACCGCCACGTTGTCGATATAGCCCGCGCCCTCGAGATCGCGATAGAACGCGGTCAACGCTTCGCTCAAATCCTGGACGTTGGTGCCGAAGCCGTTGGTGAACACATTCTGATTGTTGTGAGTGTCCCAGCCGCCGACATCGAGCGTCGCTGCAGCAATACCCAGGTCCTGGCGGATCAACTGCGCAATCAATTTGAGATCGTTCGCCTCGCTGGTGTTCGGATACACCGCATTGCCGCCGGGGACGTAGTTGTCGAAATCCAGGCTGTTGATCAGTTCGATGGCATCCAGTGCCGCGCCGGCGGCGACATCGAGCTCGCCCATCCCGCCGTAGAGCGACGACAACACAGCCAGATGAGTCGAGCCGTACATCCCCGAGTTGGGCAAGAAGTTATCCGGCGAGTCGAGCGTGGCCACATCCGCCCAGCCGCCAAGACTGACCGGCGGCGTGTTATTCGACACCATAGCCGTGAAAACGGCGCCCGGCGCGGGAACTCCGGGATAATTGCCCAGGTAGCGGGTCAACCAGCCGTTGGACGGCAAGCCCTGCCCTGTGCCGTCCACGATCAGGGGCTGACCGAGTTCGATCTGCTCCTGCGCATCGAAGTGACTGCGGGTAAAGGTGTTAGGCGGATGGCCCGCGGCCTGCACGATGGCCAGGCCACCGTCCGAATAGATCCCGGCCAGGCCCTGGCAGAACGGATGGAAACCCAGGTTCTGGCCATTGACCAGCGGAATGGGTCGGCGCGCGGGATCCGAGTCATTGATGTCGACCAGGGTGCGGTCGCGGGCATCCACCAGGTGCCCGTAATCGGGCCCGGCGACGGGCGGCAACAGCGCCAGGCCATCGATGCCACCGCGCAGGAACAGATAGACAATCACTTTCTGACTACCTGAGCCGGCGAACACTCGCGGGGTAAAGGTCAGGTTCATGGTTGCAGCACCGGCCGCCGCGCCGGAGACCTGAAGGAATTGCCGGCGGGTCAGAACAGCCTTGAGATGCTCGAGATTTTGTTTTTTCATGATGGTGTTCCTCAGCGCTGCATGAAGTTGGGCGACCAGAGAATCAGCTGAACCGTGCCGCGCAGGCGCTGGTGCCAGCGATACGGGAAGTCGTCGTTCCTCAACTCATCTCGAGGAATGGGCTGGTCGGTTCCGTAAGAAGGCGCATCTTCCTCCCCCAGCGGAAAGCCCAGCTGGGTGATGAACTGCATGCAAGCTCTGCCCAATGCCGTCGGCTCATTGGTGTAAAAGGTACCAACGGGGCCGACCCAACCGCCATCCGGCGTGAAGCCGAGAATCCAGTGGCACCAGAAGGCGACCAGTTCCCGCGGCGTCGGGTTGCCGGGGAAATTCTCCAGGGTGGTGTCGACGATCCGCATCACCCGTTCGGCATCATCATTATTGTTCTCATCGACCAGCCAGTCCACGGTGCGCCAGTTCTGCACCAGCGTGGTCGAGCCCATCCAGGCCGCTCGGTTGTCGGCATAGCCATCCGGCGTTCGCCACCAGTACAGACGCTGACCCGCACTGTTGAAGACATTCAGAAAACGGTCGCTGTCGCTGTCATCGAAACGCCAGGTGTAGTCGCAGCGGGCGGCGCGCATCGCCGAGACCACGTATTCGAACGGACGCTTGATCTTCTTGCCCCAGGTGGCGGGATCCTTGAATTCGGCGGACAGCAGGATCGTGCGCAATGTCAGCGCGATCTGGCGCGGATGTGTGCGATTGGCAAAAAAAGTGTCAGCCGCCGCCTGGACAACGGTCTCGGGAGGATCATCAGCAAGCAGGCGCTGGCAGAGTTTCAGCGCGATATAGCGTGCAGTACCCGGGTGGTAGACAGCCAGTTTGATCGCAACTTCGCCGTCGTTGACCGCACCACTGTCGGGCGGGAGGAGTTGCAGCCCTTTTGACAGGATGGCCTTGGAGCCGCCATCGTGCTCGCTCTCATCAACCAGAAACGCGCCGGTGCCGCCGCTGATGCAGTTGCCCTGGCTGTCATCAATATCCTGGTCATCATAGCGCCAGCCGGTCAGCGCACGCGCCGCCTCATAGACGTCCTGGTCGGTGTACTCGCTCTGAATCTCGCGCGCCGGGTTGCTGAACTCGAGTGTGTCAAGCAGAGAATCACCCAGGCCCGCATAAGGATTGGTCGGCAAGACCGGCACATCCAGCGGGGAGGAATTCCCCAGGTAGTTGATTGCACCCAGGGTATGCAATTCGAACAACTCACGCGCGTAGTTCTCATTGAAGCCGCCGGCCTCGTTCGCGTAGTTGTCCAGGTAGTACAGCATGGCTGGATGCTTGGCACTCGCCTGGACCATGTCATGGAAGTTACCGAAGGCATGACCTCGAATCACGGAGCGGTCCCAGTCGGCCCAGGAGACGTAGATATCTTCATCGCCGCCGCTGAAGATGTTGAAGTGGTTATGCCAGAAGTCCACCATCAGTTCGAGAAGTTGTCGCTTGCTGTAGCAGGCACGCGTAAATGCGGCACGTTCTACCTGGCGTTGCGGCTCGACATACTGGGAAAAGCCCTGGCATTCGCGCTCTGAGTAAGTGACCGCCAGCTCTTCGTCTAGAATGTCGAAGCTGTCGGGATAAGCCGCCTTGCGTTGCTCCCATTCCGGGTCAGGCAGATCGTCGCTCAGCTGCTCGTCGACGTAGCGTTCGAGCCGCTCATCGTCGGTCCCACCCAGCGATTCGAAATAAGCCACATCGTCCTTGCCGAGCAGGTCGGAGCGCTGGAATCTGTCGGAAAAGATTGTCTCCGGATCGGTTTCAACCTGAGGTGCCAACTGCGTTCTGCGCGGGCCGAAGCCCATGCGCGTAAGCACGCGCACCGCGAAAGGCGGGATGACGGCTGCATCGGACAGGTTGGCGAGCTGGGCCCCGCCCTGATGCGAAATGGCCTGACGGAGCAGCGTTCGTTGCTTGGTGCGGGATTTGAAAAGCGCGCGGCGAGAAGGCATCTCGAGGGCGTCCTGACGATCCTTCATGATCTTTACCTTTTCAGGTGGTATCGCCCCTTGATCGCCCGATATTATCCGAGCCAGGCGCCCTTGGGAAGAGGACCAAGGCCGCATTGTGACTCATATCACTCTTTGGGCCTTGAAGCTACTTTTCAGTGCCATTGACCTCAAACCTGACCGGTTCATCACACTCCAGGCGCAACTCCAGGACAGGCAATAAAAGGGGTGGCCCTCGAAAAGCGGACCACGAGCAGCCAAGACTATGACAGACTGATTGGCCAATCGCCGAATGGAACAACGCATGGCCGGAGCAAGCTTACTCAGCCTTCTTGACGACATTGCCACGCTGCTTGATGACGTCGCCGTGATGACCAAGGTCGCCGCCAGGAAGACCGCAACGCTGGTCGCTGACGATCTGGCGGTCAATGCCAACCAGGTCACCGGCATCGCTGCCAAGCGCGAGCTTGCTGTCGTCTGGGCGGTCGCCAAGGGCGCAGCGCTCAACAAGGTCATATTGATACCGGCTGCGCTGCTGATCAGCGCGTTTATACCGTGGGCGATCGTACCGTTGCTGATGCTCGGCGGCGCCTTCCTATGCTACGAAGGCGCTCACAAGGTCCAGCAGAAGCTCTTCCACCGCGATACCGACAAGGCAGAGAAGGAGGAGCTGAAGAAAGCATTTCGAGACCCCAAGGTCGACCTGGTCGCCTTCGAAAAGAAAAAGATCAAGGGTGCCATTCGCACGGACTTCATCCTGTCGGCCGAGATCATCGTCATCGCGCTGGGCTCGGTTACCGCCGCAACGCTAAGCGTACAGCTCGGCGTACTGATCGCCATCAGCGCACTCGTGGTCGTGGGCGTATACGGACTGGTCGCCGGCATCGTCAAGATCGACGACCTGGGTATCCGCCTGTCGCAGCGCGGCGGCGCGATCGGCCACCTCGGAGAGTGGCTCATCGACGCCGCGCCGGTGGTGATGAAGGGGCTTGCAATCGTGGGAACCCTGGCAATGTTTCTGGTCGGCGGCGGCATCTTCTCGCACAATATTCCCCCGATCGAGCACCTCTTCAAAGCCTGGGCCGCACTGACCGAGCCTCTCGATACGGTCACGCTGCTGGTGCTCGACGGACTGATCGGCGTCGTGATCGGCACCATTATCGTGGCGATCCTTTCGCTCGGCGCCAGGCTCACAGGCTGGGGCGAAGATTCGAAGGCCGAACATCGGCCAAACCAGCCATCCAGGGACACTCAGGAAATCGAGTAAAACTTCAGCATGGGCGTCCGTTTTCGGACACCCACACCTGACGCGGACTCACCTGGCGGAGGCGCTTCCGGATTCGAATCGGTCGGCGAAGATCTGGTCCGCGCCAGCTTCGTCGTCGTCCAGGATCCGGATGGTCGTCTCCTGGATGTCACCGACATGACCTGAGGGATCGGTCTCGAGACCGAGGACGAGCGTTTCATCGGTCTCCTCTTCGTTGTCATCGACAATGCCGAGTACGACAACGCCGGTGGTTTGTCCAGCCGGAATCGTCACTTCCGGGTCGGAGGGAAAGACATAGTCGGTCGATTGTGCGCTTCCCGCCCCGGTGTCGAACACGGTGACGATGACATCATCGATCGACGCCTGCGTCATCTCGACTTCCAGATCGACAGTACCGACCGCCTCCTCGACATCGCGAGTCACTGAAGTGAACGCGACCTCATGACGATTGTCGTCTCCGACAAAGAGGTGAAACTGCTCGTCGAGATCCTCGTCCCAGACAAAGGCGACCCGACTGCCATCGGGAAAGAGGCGTATGTCCTCGACGTCGCTCTGCGAACCACCGCCCAGGGCGGTGATGCGGTGGCTTGTCGCCGAGCCATCGGCGTGGGTCCTGTAAAGATCGAAGTGGTCAGGAACCTCGCCGTCGGCAACAAAGACGACCCAGCCATCGGCAGCAGCGTCGAAACGTAGCGTATGGCCAGTCGAAAGGATTATCGGATCGTTTCCGGTGACTGTGTCCGAAAGAAGATGGATCGAGCCGTCCGACTGCACCTCCCGGAAGATGACGCGATCATTGTTTGCAATGAAGAAATCGGAGCAGATCCGGAGACAGTCTTCCGCCGACGTCGACGAGGATCCGAGGATCGAGTAGGCGCCGTCGAGGAGGCGGCCAGAGTAGAGCGCCCGGCCGCCGCTGCTGCCGAACCTGGCCCGGAAAACGACCCGCTGGCCGCCGGGGGCGAATTGCCAATCCTCGGCACCGGTGGCGGCCGCCGGGCCGTGGGCCCGGGGTGGTGCCGAACCATCGAGCGGCACAGTGTGGAGGCGACCGATGGAACCCGCCGTGTCGGAGAAAGCCGCATGGCTGGTCGAGAATACCGGATCGACGACCTCTGCCCCGGCGTCAAAAGCCGTCAACTGATTAATAGCCCCGGAGCTGACAGTCAGGGAGTAGAGGTCGAAGGCCTCGTCGGTGTGGCCGTCGGCAACGAAATACGCACGATCGATGCCGAAGCCGGTGACCTCGAGCACGTCGGCGGTGGCTGGAAACGAGGAGGTCAGAGAGACCGGGGTTCCACCACTCGGCGACACTGAGTAAAGTTCGAACTCGTCATCGACATCAAGATCAGCGGGGAACAGAATGCGGCGGACGGTGCCGCCGGGGAGCTGAAAGAATGAGGCATCGTCAAAACCCAGAACGTGGCGACCGGCAGGAAGCGCCGAATGCAGCCGCACCGCTTCCGAGGACCCATCGATCGGCGCACTCCAAAGCTCCGTGACGTCCGGACTCGCAATCGAGCGGAGGTAAATAACGCGATCATCAGCGACGGCCATCTGAGAGATTGTGCTCGCCCGAGTTTCCTCCTCCGAGATTCGCACCGACGCCTCGGAGCCGTCGATCGGAGTCGACCACACCTCCGCCGAGTCGCCGATGAGGTTGAGCCGGGTGATGACCCGCCCCCCCCAGGCGATCCAGTGGTCGGCATTCAGAGAGTTGGAGGGGCCCATGACGATCGCTGTCTCGCTGCCGTCGATCGGTACTGATCGAATCTTCCCCACGCTCGGGTTCGAGCTCGTGGTGCGGTAGACGACGCGGTCGCCGACGATCCCGACCTGTCCGACCGTCCGGATGCCTCCACCATTGTTGTCGAGAAAGATCGGCTCGCCGCCGGTCGCCCTCACGGAATACAGATTGACGTTTCCCTCGGTATGAAATTCGGCGCTGAAGACAATCCACTCGCCGTCGTCACTGATTGCCTCGATGGCGTGGACCGCGTTCCAGGGCTGCGTGTAGCTCGGAGTCAGCGGATTCCAGTTGGCAACGGACGGGAGAGCGAAAGCGGCTGCTATGACCAGAACCAGGACCCGAAGGCGTTGCATCCTGGAGCTGTCATCTACTGGAAGAACGACAGCGGTCATGGCTGAATAAATAACGGTTTTCATCACTGACTCCCTTGGGTTCATTCGTAGTGAATGGCAGCGCGGAGTTGATCGACACCCGCCGCCTGACAAACCACAAGATGCAGAAACCGTGCCACTCGGCAATGAAACGACTTATATTGTTGTATTTAAATGCTTTATCTCCCCCAAAGCCTCACAAGACGATGCCCGCTGGTGAGACAGCCATACCGGAACCTGGACCGGCCAAAACTGCGGCAGGCTCGAGTTTACGGGCCGATAGCACCAGTCTCAGATTTGAGAAGAACTTCCCGGGATCGGGACAAAAGGCCAATCAAAAACACTCAACATCGATTCCACGCTTCCCAATTCCCATCGATTCCAGGACAGGCATCGAAAAAGGTGTTTTTAAACCGAACACCAGTGAAACAGATTGACTCAAGCACCTGGACTGTCAGACATTGACTGCTCGCCCAGCCGAGCCAGCGGGCTGCCTTGCAGCCACTGGGGCAACTGCTTGCGCAAGTTGTCATCGCCCATGATCTTCAGCTCACGGGAGCGCTCAGCCTGGGCTATCGTGTTCCGGCAAAGCCAAATGGAGGTCAACGTGCGAACACTGCACTGCAGCACAAGATCAACTTCAAAACCAGGGTCTTCCAGACACAAGTCTGTTTCTCCTTTTTCAGAGACCAGCCACCATTCGGCCTGACCTTCAGGCGCATCAGTAAAATTGATCTGCAATACGACCTGCTCCGGTGGAAACTTCGTCGAATCCACTCCCCGTCGAATATCCCACATCAGTAGCCCCACATCCAGATCATCCTCGCTGAGCTGGCTCCCAATCCAGCGATGCCCCCAGCTTCCCATGAACTCCACCATCTGGCGCAATTCTTCGCCCGCCTGAGTGAGGCTATAGGATGGACTACCGTCACTGGCACTGACTCGCTGGACCACATTAGCGTCCACCAGTTGGCGCAGACGCCGGGAAAGCAATGTCGGCGAAATTAGGGGCACACCGCGACGCAGGTCATTGAAGCGCTGACTTCCGGCTATCAGCTCTCTGATGATAATCATTGTCCAGCGCTCGCAGAGCAGTTCAGCTGCTTTGGCCAGCGGGCAGAATTGTCCGTAACCATTTTTCATAAGTCGAAAGCCTTCAGTGACAGGGATGCCTGGCCCAGAGGGCTCCGGTACAGATTGTGTACTAGTGCCAGAGTCCCGGCATTGTTAATGTGCAAGCTCACCTTACGGTGAGTTGAAACCAAAATTGACTTGAGGAGGACATTATGAGTTCACTCTATGAACGACTTGGCGGTGCAGGAAGTATAGCTACTCTGGTTGACGACATCATTGAAGCCCATATGCATAATCCGACAATCAAGAGTCACTTTCTTCCATTTCGGGAAAAACCGAAAGAACTCGATCAGGCCAAGGCCCATCTGCGAGACTTTCTCGGCATGGGAAGTGGCGGTCCGGAACAGTACAAGGGGCGCACTATGCCTGAAGCACACAAAGGCATGAATATCGATGCGGCCGAGTATCTTGCAGCGGTGGATGACATCATGGCAGTAATGGACCGCCACGGCATGGACGAGGAAACCAAAAAGGACGTGTTGGCCATTGCCTATTCGCTCAAAGGCGAAATCATGCATGCCTAGGGTAATCGCGTAGCTGAATCAACCAACAATTGCCAAAGTCCTCCAAGCCTGACTGAAACCTGCCAAGTCGCGCCAGTTACCAACGAGATCATCAATGGAGGATTTCGGGACAGGCATGGAAATACCTTGACCGGATCAATCGAGCATATCGCCGATTTTCAGCACGGTGCGCCAGTTGCGGGTTGTGACGGGCGAACCGACCAGGCGATCGAGTAGCGCCGGACTGATCTTTGTCTTGGCCGAGCCGGAGGCGTAGTGGATCCAGAGGCTGTCGGTGCGCTGAGCGATCGATTCGCCGGCGGTAGCGTACTTGCTGAGGTTCTCGGCCGCATCGGGTGCCAGCGGTTTTTTCGACAGCGCCAGCATGACCCGGTTGGGCTCGGCTTCCGATACTTCTGGAAAGGGATTGATCCGTAGGTAGAGCGGCCAGGCGGCCGCCGGTCGGACAATGACATGGATGCGATGACCAAACTGAGCAGCAATGGCGTCGGTCAATTGCTTTTCCACTGTCGAAAGAGTGCCATCCGCGCCGAACACGATATTGCCGCTCTGGATATAGGTACTGACATTCTGCCAACCGATCCCTGAACACACCGCGCGCAGCTCGGCCATCGGGATCTTGTTGTGCCCGCCAACATTGATGCCTCGCAGCAGTGCGATCCAGCGGGTCATGACGAGACAGTGACCCAATGGAATGTATCTACGCGGTTAAAGAACGCAGGGTAGATTCGTTTTTCTATCTTCATCCTTGCGGAGTATAGGGGATGTCATCGCTGTTCGCTGAAGATGGTTCAATCGGGCCAATTCCGGGGGCGCGATCCCGGACGATTCCGGGACATCAGGCATTGACATGACGGTTCCTCCCGGGCCGACTCGAAATCTCACATCGTTGTCGCCTGGGCAGTGTTTTGCTCCCATAATATAATCCCGGTTTTCCAGCCACGACCTCGGGATTCTCCAGCCATGTCCGTTGCCATCGAAACCATCGCGCTGCAAAAAAACTTCGGCGACACCCGCGCGGTCGACGGCATCGATTTGCACGTGGCGCGGGGCGCGGTGTATGGCCTGCTCGGCCCCAACGGCGCAGGCAAGACCACGACCATCCGCATGCTGGCTACACTGCTCCGCCCCAGCGGCGGCGAAGCTCGGGTACTGGGACACGATCTGGTTCGGGAGGCAGCTCAGGTGCGTGCCAAAGTGAGCCTTACCGGCCAGTTTGCCTCCGTTGATGAAGACCTCACCGGCCGGGAAAACCTGATACTTGTCGCCCGCCTGCTGGGTTTTGGTTGGCGTGCGGCGCGGATACGGGCCGGCGAACTGCTCGATGCCTTTGACCTGAGCGATGCCGCCGGCCGGCAGGTGCGCACTTACTCCGGCGGCATGCGTCGACGGCTGGATATCGCGGCCAGCCTGGTGGTGCGCAGCGAGCTTCTGTTTCTGGACGAACCTACCACCGGACTCGATCCGCGCAGCCGCAATCAGGTCTGGGACATCGTTCGTGCCATCGCGGCCGAGGGCACGACCGTGCTGCTGACCACCCAGTACCTGGAAGAAGCCGACCGCCTGGCACACCGACTGGGTGTCATCGACCACGGTCGGCTTATTGCTGAAGGTACCAGCCGGGAGCTGAAGGCATCGGTGGGTGGGTTTCGCCTGCAAGTACGCATCAGCGAACCGGCGCAACGAGACCAGGCCTGTGTCGTGTTGCAGCAGGTGCTGGGCGATGTTGACCTCGACCCGGACGATGCGACCGCGCTGACCACCAAAGTGCCCGTCGATACTATGGTTCCGCAGGCCCTGGCCGCTCTGGTGGCACAAGACATCACCGTCGCCGAATTCGCGCTCACCCAGCCGAGCCTGGACGACGTATTCTTCGCCCTGACCGGGCATCCCGCCGAGGAACCTGAGGAGGTGGCTGAGGAATGAGCGACACTTCCCTGCATCGCGCACTCTCGCAAGCTCAGCGGCCCGAGCCGCCAAGCGCCCTGTCCGCCGTGTTGACCCTGGGCTGGCGGGCGGTGTTGAAGATCAAGCACGTGCCCTTTCAGTTGTTCGACGTGGTGGTGTTCCCGATCATGATGACGGTGCTGTTTACCTACCTGTTCGGCGGTGCCCTGGCGGGCTCCACCGAAGCCTACCTGCAATACCTGCTGCCGGGGATCGTGGTGCAGACCATCGTTTTCCTCACTGTCTACACCGGCGTGGGACTGAATACGGATATCGAGAAAGGCCTGTTCGATCGGTTCCGTTCTCTACCCATCTGGCAGCCTGCTCCCATCGTCGGCGCGCTGCTGGGCGATTTGATGCGCTATTCCCTGGCGGGCGTGGTGGTTCTCATCGTCGGCTTCATCCTGGGTTTCCGTGCTGAAGCCGGCCCGCTTGGCGTGATTCTGGCCGTGGCGCTGATGCTGGTGTTTGCCTCGGCCCTGTCGTGGATCTGGATCATCTTCGGCTTTTTGGTTCGCTCACCCGAATCGGTCATGACCACCAGCTTCCTCATCCTGTTTCCTCTCACCTTCGTCAGCAATATCTTTGTCGATCCCGCCACCATGCCCGGCTGGCTGCAAGCGGTGGTCAACGTCAACCCGGTCACCCATCTGGCCACGGCCTCGCGCGGTTTTATGCACGGCAGTGTGGCGACCGGCGATGTGGTGTGGGTGCTGGTGGCATCGGCGCTTCTGACCGCCGTGTTTGCGCCCATTGCGATGCAGATGTATTACCGGGAGCGATAGGGGATCTATTGCTCGTCGAGAATTCCCAGGTAGTGCTCGGCATTTACCCGCCAGGCACTCGATCGGGCCCTGGCTCAAGTACGGATCGAGGAACAGGAACGTCGCCATCGTGACGGTTACGCTCGTCATCCGGTTGCCGACCAGGAATTCTCGGTGTGGGAACAGGAGCAGGGCCGATTCCGTAAGCAATTTCGTCATGCCTATCAGAACTTGGGCGTCTTGCCTAGTTTCCCTTACACTGGTTAGCATGAATTCTGTCAACATCGAAATCTGGTCCGACATCGCCTGTCCCTGGTGCTGGGTTGGCAAGCGCTCGCTGGAAGCTGCCATAGCGTCCTCGGACCACAAAGTCGCAATCCGCTGGAGAGCCTTCGAGCTCAATCCAGACGCGCCGGCCAATGCGCCGGAGGCGGTCGATTACGTGGCCCGATTGGCGGACAAATACGGCACTAGCCGGGACGAGGCCGAGGGCTTCATCGCTCGCATGGTCGGAAATTCCAGGACAGGCATGACAGGAAATTCCAGGACAGGCATTGAAAGCATCGGAGTATTGCGAAATCAGAGAGGCTGCGCAGAGAAACCCGTTCGCCAGTCTTCTGACGATTTGGCATGCTGGGAATTCGCAAACCGACACACTCTCATCCTGGCAAGAAGCCCACTCGCGATAAGTCTGACTGAGAAAGATTGATCGACTGTGGATCCCAGAAAAACCCGCCAAATTCGGACAAATCTTGGATTACTTGGGTGTCTTGCCTAGTTTCCCTTACACTGTTTAGCATGAGTTCTGTCAACATCGAAATCTGGTCCGACATCGCCTGTCCCTGGTGCTGGGTTGGCAAGCGCTCGCTGGAAGCTGCCATAGCGTCCTCGGACCACAAAGTCGCAATCCGCTGGAGAGCCTTCGAGCTCAATCCAGACGCGCCGGCCAATGCGCCGGAGGCGGTCGATTACGTGGCCCGATTGGCGGACAAATACGGCACTGGCCGGGACGAGGCCGAGGGCTTCATCGCTCGCATGGTCGAAGCCGGACGGAGTCGCGGACTGGAAATCCGTTTCGATCGGATCAGGCCGTCGAATACCTTTGATGCCCACCGGCTTCTGGCATTCGCCTATCAGCATGATCGCCAGACCGAGTTGAAGGAAAGCCTGTTCCGGGCCTATCTGCATGAAGGGCGGTCCATCTCGGACCCCGAGACCCTGTTGGCAGTCGCGATTGAAACCGGTCTCGTCGCCAGCGACGTGTCGGCGGTGCTCGATGGGACCGATTATGCCGAGGATGTGCGCAGCGACGAAGATCTGGCTCGCAAGCTCGGTATTACAGGCGTGCCCTGCTTCGTTTTCACACAGCTGAACGAGGGCATCTCCGGCGCCCAACCGCCCGAGGTGCTCAGCGATGCAATGGACAGGGCCGCGCAACGTTAGTTACTGAAGTCTAACGAACAACGATCTGGTCAGCGTCAGAAACATTAACCTGAGTTTGGTAGTAGTAATTGTCGCTGGCCCGCCCGTTGCAGAAAAAAACGATTTTTACTCGGAAGGCCGTGCCTCGAACCAGGATATCTGTTCCATTCAACGCATTGAGTGGGTCACTACCAAGGCGTTCCCTGAGTTGCTGTGCAACGCCTGAATTGAACGCGACAGTCAGATTCCTTTGGTCACGATAGTCCAGCTCGGAATTAAGGTAGGACATTGTATTCTGGGAACCGGTGGCTCGGACTTTCATTGAGAATGTCCCAACCACCCCTTCAGGAGCAGTGTGTGCTGCCATAAGAACCGCCTCCTCCGGCATGATCCACGCTTGTCCGGGATGCACTGGCTGGGGTGAACTCGTAGTCGCGCAACCACTTAGCAAGACGCTGGCGAGAACAAGACATGCGGCAGGAAACGACCTTTTCATTCTGCAAATCCTTTCAGCAGGTGAGGAAGGAGTGGATTTGCCTGCCGAGCATGGAGAGTCAGCCGAAAACCCACTTTAGGCTAGCACATTTATTGGCTTGAATCCGCCTTATTCGCCAACCTTCCTGCTGCGGCGCTGTCAGGCCGTGATAAATTCAAAAACCTGAAAGATCGGTAAAGCGATACTGTTCTCCCTGTACCGGCATTCGAAGGATTCTTATGACGCTCACTCTTTCCAACGAACCTCGCTCCTATCGGAATGACCCCGCCGTGCCTTCTTTCGACGATACGCGGCCGTTGACCGTCATGGATGGCGAATGCGCTCTCTGCTCGACCGGTGCCCGATTGATCGCCCGATTTGACAAGAGCGGGGAGATCCGGATCTGCCGGGCCCAGACCAAACTCGGGCGCGCTTTGCTCCAACATTACGGGCTTTCCGCCGACGATCCGGAGAGCTGGCTCTATATTGTCGATGGCCGTGCCTATACGTCGCTGGATGCCATGATTCGTGTCGGAAGCCGCGTCGGCGGCGTTGGGAAACTTCTGCAACCGCTGCGCCTTCTGCCGCGCCGCCTGCAGGATGGGTTGTATCAACGGCTGGCCCGCAACCGGTACCGGCTTTTCGGACGAACCGATATGTGCGAAATTCCCGATCCTGCGCTGCGGGCGAGACTGGTGGAATGAAGGTCGTTGTACTTGGAGGCTATGGCGTTTTCGGTTCCCGGCTTGCCGAACTTCTGGTCCGGGACGGGCATGAGGTCGTGGTTACCGGACGAAGCCTCGGGAAGGCTCGGGCACTCGCCGAACAGCTCGGTTGCACAGCGCTGGGGCTGGACTTCCATGCCGATCCGGAGGCGCTGTTCAATGTATCGCCGCATGTCGTCGTCGATGCCGCCGGGCCGTACCAGGCCTACGGACGCGATCCCTATGCCATTCCGCGGCTGTGCCTGGCCCACAATGCGGACTATCTCGATTTATCGGACGATGCAGGGTTTACTGCCGGGCTAGCCGTACTCGACGAACAAGCGCGCGAGAGCGGAAGGCGACTGCTTTCCGGGGCGTCGAGTGTGCCCGGGATTTCGTCAGTTGTGGCCGCCGAACTCGGCGCCGGAATGGACGAAATTCTTCTGATTGACACGGCAATCCTGCCGGGCAATCGTGCGCCGCGTGGAGCCTCGGTCGTCTCGAGCATTGTCAGCCAGCTCGGAACCACGAGTCGCGCGTGGCGCGGCGGGTTGTGGCGCGATCAGTCCGTTTGGAGCGACGCCAAGCGGGTGCGTCTCGCCTCTGGCCTTCTGCGAACCGCCTATTTCATCGAGGTGCCCGACATCCGCCTGTTTCCCGCGTTCTTCGGGGCCAGATCCGTCATATTCCGGGCAGGTCTGGAACTGGGCCTTCTGAACATGGCCATGCGCGCATTGAGTTCGTTGCGGCGGCGCTGGAGGTTCGACCTTTCGCCACGTCGGGTGGAATTCCTCCGGCGCATTGCCAATCTTTTTCTCGCTTTCGGAACCGATCGGGGCGGGATGCAGGTTGCCGTTACCGGGCGCGAGGGTGATGTCACGGTCCGGCGCAAATGGCGTCTTATCGCAGAGTCCGGAGACGGGCCCTACATACCCACGGTCACCGCGCGCGCACTGATCCGCCGGCTGGACCGGGTACCCCCCGGAGCGCGACCTTGCCTGGCGGAAACGACTTTGAGGGAGATAGAGGAGGCTATGTCCGATCTCGACGTTTCGACCGACACGGATACCGCTCCGTGTCCGACGCTTTTTCAAACGGCGCTCGCGGATCGATGGCAGCTGTTGCCGCCCGAAGTGCAAGCCCTTCACAGCGTTCAGGACGTAGAAAGTTTTTCCGGCACGGCACAGGTGACGCGAGGACGCTCCATCATCGCTCGCTTCGCCGCATGGTTTTTCGGCTTCCCGGCCGCGGGCGAGGACGTGCCGCTGACGATCACCAAGACGCGCAAGGGGACAGGTGAAATCTGGGAGCGGAATTTCGGCGGTCGCGTGTTCCGGTCACACTGCACGCCGGCACCGGCGCACTATCGCTACCGCGAGCGTTTCTGGCTCTTCAACTACGAACAGGATCTTCCGGTGACGGAAGGCTGCATGGGGCTGCCAGTTCGCCGAGGCTGGTTCCTGGGCCTCCCATTGCCGAGCTTTCTTTTACCCACAAGCGAGAGCCGGGAGTATGCTGTGGACGGAGAATTTCATTTCGACGTCGCGCTTGGTGCGCCGCTGGGAGGCGGCCTGATCGTGCGCTATAGGGGCCGGCTGCAGCCGGACCGGCGCAAGCCGTCCGGTGGGAGGTATGAGTGCCCGGCACCGTAAGCACGTAGTTGACGTTTCCTTGCGTGGGGCGGCAATTCCGGAACAGGCATGGAAATAGGTGATTCCCTACGGATTGGCGGGCGAATTTCGTATGGTCGGCAGATCAGCGGCTTGCGATACTGCCGCTATGACCTATCCACGCAGTCATCTGGTTTCTGAGGACGAACCTAGTTTCTACCATGTCGTCTCGCGTTGCGTTCGCCGCGCCTTTCTATGCGGCAACGACAAATGACTCCGATTAACGTGAGCATCTACTTGGAGCGTGACAATGCCGGCAGGGCCAGGCCGGCGACCGTGAGAATGAAAAAGATCATCATCAGACGGTCCTGCAAGAGCGGAACAGGAATCGTGTTCAGGAGGTCTCCCGAAATGGTATCGGTGGCGCCGATCGAAGGACGAGAAAAGAACGCTCTGGGAAATCCGACTCCGCGTTGGTCGAAGTCCAGTGCGAGATCGTTTTGCCCGCTACCGATTGCGGAACTTCCCGAGCCAGTCAGGTGCGTCGAAACGCAATCGGCTGTTTCCGGGAAGCCGGCCGGAACAGCGCAGCCATTGTCCTGGAGAGGATCCAGTCGCGGATTGGATTCGAAGACATTGCCGGGCCCCGAAGACATGAAGCCCACCCCCGAGCCAAGGAGACTGTATCGCGGACGAGCGGCTTGATAACTGTAAGATGTATCGGCAACTTCCCAATCGGGGCCGGTCGAGGAGTTGCCTGAAACGATGGAGCTGCTCAGAGCGACTTCGCAGCGTACACCGGAAGAAGTGAAGATACTGCAGCCCGCGCTCAACCCCTGTGCACTTTCAGGGTTGTCAGCGCTGTTTTCGGTGATCGTGGAGTTATAGATGAAACCGAAATCGACATCGATCAGTTCAACCCCGCCCGATCGCAATGAAGCCTGATTGTTTGATACCGTCGAATTGATCAGCCAGAACTCATTCGGATTGCTTGCCCGCAAGCCGCCGCCGATCGTCGCTTCGTTCCCCGAGAAGCTGGAATCCGCGACGGAAAAACGCTCGCCATTAACGATATCCAGACCGCCACCTCTGCTATTGGTTCCAACGGCACGATTCGAGAGGAATAAGCCGTTATTCAATCGTCCGATTGCGGTAAAAATAGAGGCTCCTCCTCCTGCGCTCGATGAGGACAAACTCACTGCTTCGTTGCCGATAAAAGCCGTGTTCTCGATGTCGAGCTCTTGTCCAGCGAACCGTAGCGCACCGCCACGGAGGGAACCATCCGAGCTTGCGATATTCGAATCGAATGTGGACTCAGAGATGACCAGGCTGCTAAGAGATTGCGGGTCGAATGTGGATGAAACATGATTGATCGCTCCGCCGTGCCCGCCCGCAGCGTTTTCACGGAAAAGGCTGGCTCGGATGACCAGGCTTGCATCCTGGACGAAGAGAGCTCCGCCGGATTCCACGCTCGCGTTGAGTTCGAAAACTGAATCGACGATTTCCAGGTCGGCCACGCTGCAGATAGCGCCGCCCATCGCCGAATCGGACTCGCAAAGCGAATCGGGTAAGCCGGTCGCCCGACCATTTCGCAACACAAGATTGTGGATCGAGACCTGTCCAGCGCCAGAAGGAATTCTGAAAATCTGAGCGACTTGATTTCCATCGATCGTGCTTCGCGACGATCGACCGGTGATGGTCAATGGTGCCGAAATCTCGATGGCACCGGACAGCAGGACGATCGTGTCCACACTTTCTTCGATCAGGATCGAGTCCGGGCCGTGGCTGAGGTTCGCCTGATTGACTGCCTCACGGAGCGTCCCCGGCCCGGAGTCGGCAGCCGTGGTAACGACGAAGTCAGCCGCAAGACAGTCAACCGAGCCTAAAACGATGATCAACAGTACAAAGGCACTACGCCAACCCATGAACCCTTCGACAAACATTGTTCTCCCCACAGAAAATCTTGGATTCTGAAACCGTATTGGCCCCTACGACCGTCTTAAATTGTATCACGCGGGCGATTCCGGGAAAGGCAATGAAATGGTATATCAGCGGATATCAGGAACATAACAAACCATCCCAAACATTGGCTCCGCCAGGTCCAGGGAACCGAAAGTGTTTACTACCGCGCCATCGGCTCCGCAGAGGCACTGATGGCCAAGGCGGAAGCACTTGGGCAGGCCTGGATGAAGGGCATCAGCGGCGAGGTGGCAAGAAAGATCCTGCGCGAACGACCTACCTGAGCAAAACCCCAATGGATTGACAACTACTCCGGCTTGTTCCGGGGTTTGTCGTGCGTGGCGACCAAACAAACAGTGTAAGCGCCTACGAAACCCCACCCTTGATCGCCTGGGGCAATAATGCGTCAATGT
>Ga0076930_100361_pt1 | contig 47690 bp, 43 predicted proteins | sample HotLakConsoUCCRE_FD_71149 | JGI IMG/M metagenome (GOLD analysis project Ga0076930, IMG submission 71149) | Hypersaline microbial mat communities from Hot Lake, Washington, USA - Hot Lake Consortium UCC-RE (version 3) (version 3) ...
GCGGGCCGGGGACGAAGCCCTGCACCGTCAGCGCGCTCAGGAGCAGCACCATCGAGCTCGACCCCGGGACGCCCAGTCCGAGGGTGGGGATCAGCTCTCCGGTGTTCGACGCGTTCTGCGCCGCCTCGTTCGCGGCGATGCCCTCGACCGATCCCTTGCCGAACTTTTCCGGCGTCTTCGACAGAAGCTGCGCAGCCTGATAGGAGATCAGCGCCGCCGGTGTCGCGCCCGCCCCGGGGATCGCGCCGACGAAGGTCCCGACGACGGTCCCCGTCATGGCGGCGGGCGCCATTCCCCGGATTTCGCTCCCGGTCGGGAATTTGCGCGTGCCGAGGGTGCTGCCGCCCGGGACGGACCAGCTGAAGGATTGCCGGAACGACCGGAAGATCTCGCTCACCGCCAGCAGCCCGATCAGCACCGCCGTCAGGTTCACGCCGCTGCGCAGGATGCGCTGATCGAAGGTGAACCGCGTCGTCAGGTTGACGGGATCGAGCCCGATCATCGCGATGGCAAAGCCGATCCCGGCCGCCACCAGACCCTTCAGCATGTTGTCGCCGGTCAGGCTGATGATGGCGAGGATCCCAAGCAGATAAAGCGCGAACAGCTCGGGATAGAGAAACTCGTAGGCCATCCCCATCAGGGGAATGATGAGAACGACGAAGAACAGGATGCTGACCGTCTGCCCGCCCAGCGCCGAGATCAGCGAGGTCCCGAGGGCCAGCCCGCTCTTGCCCTCCTTGTGAAGCGTATGCCCGTCGATGACGGTCAGGACAGCCGAGGGCGTGCCCGGAATCCCCAGCAGGATCGCCGGAATGCTGTTGCCGAACCCGACGCCCACGCTGATCGACAGCAAGAAGGCGACCGCGTGGTGCGGCTCCATGACAAAGGTGAAGGGCAGGAACATGCCGTAGAGCAGGGTCGTCCCCATGCCCGGCATCGCCCCGCCGATGACGCCGACGAGCGTTCCGATGAGGACATAAGTCCAGATCCAGGGATCGCCGAGCTGGCCGAGCCCGCCCGCGAGGGAGCTGAAGATTTCCATGGCGAACTCCCGGTCAGAGAATGATCAGGCCGAGTTCGCGGAAGAGTGGCGCGAACGGTCCGACGGGAATGCGGATACTGAGGAGCTGGCTGAACAGCAGATAGGTCGCCACCGTCCAGACCAGCGGGATCATGACGGTGTAGGGCCAGCGGCGCTCTCCCATCGCGACGAAGGCCAGCCCCACGAAGGGGGGCGTCGCGATCAGGTATCCGAGCGGCATCAGAAGGGCTGCATAGACCGCAGAGAGCGCCATGATGAAGGCGACGCGCCCGGCAGACGCCGGGTGGTCCGGGTTGTCGGACGTGCCCTCCTCCGGCACCACGAACGCGCCTGCGGCATTCATCCGCCGCAGGCGTCGCGCCGACAGGACGAGGCCGCCGAGCAGCAGAAGCGCCCCTATTGCATAGGGAAAGGCGCGGGGGCCGATCACGTCACGGGCGATGCCGGTCCGGATCGAGCCGGTCATCATCAGGATGGCCAGCCCGAGACAGGCGACAGCGACCGAAATCACCAGATCGCGGCGTGAATCCATGATCGTCCCCCGCTCCGTCCGGCCTACTGATCGCCCCAGTAGACGCCCATGTCGCGCATCAGGGGCAGCGACTCGTCATAGGCCCGCTGCGCCAGCGCGATCGTCCCGGCCGCGTCGAGCAGTTTGGTCTGCAGGCCCGGAACCTGCAGGCGTTTCGCCTCGTAATCCGGCTGCGACGCCGCCGTGGTGAACAGCTGCTCCAGCCAGAGCCGGTTTTCCTCGGGGGTATCGGGCGGCACGGCGATGCCGCGCGTCTGGTTCCACGGATCTGCCGTGATCCCGAGACTGGCGGAGTTGGGCACATCCTCCCAGGGCGCAGGCGACACGCCGTCGCCGCTCATCATCAGCACGTCGACCTTGCCCCCCTCGAAATGCGGCATGATCAGGTCGGGCGGCGACAAAGTCACATCCCCCTCGCCGGCCGCCACGGTCAGGGCCCGGGCGGGGCCGCCGCCTCCGATGATCTCGTTCACGGTGACGTCGAACTGGCGGAGGTACCACTGGAACGCCGCATCCTGCGCGCCGCCCGGACCGCCCGAGATATAGCGGATTTCTCCGGGGTTCTCCCGCGCATGGTCGATGAAGTCCTCCATCGTGTCTCCCCACGGGGCATCGGCACGCTGATGGATGAAATAGGGCAGCTGCTCCGTCGACAGGACGACGTTGAGGTCATCGAGGCCGACCTCGAGCTCGGTCTCCATGTCGATCACCAGAAGGTCGATCACCGACCCGGGCACCGTGTAGACGAAGACGACGCTGCCGTCATTGGCGCGGGGTCCCTGGTCGATCATCCAGCGGATCGCTTCCCAGGTGCCGAAGTTCGAGAAATCCTCCCGATGCTCGATGCGGATGGGAACTGGCGAGAAGGGCTGCGCCGCTTCCACGAGCTGGTTGGCATACACACTGTCGGCCGATCCGGGTTCGTCGATGACCATCAGCACGATGGCCTCGGACGGGAAGCCGCCCGGCGTCGGGGCCAGCACATCCTGTGCAAGAGCCGGCGCCGCGGCGAGAATTGCCGTGGACAACAGACCTGTAACGAGCGTTCTACGCATTGAGTCCTCCCAAGATGTCATGTCGTGTCGCGCCACTCTTCGGGGCGTTTAGGATGCGGGACGCCAGATGATCGGCCTCCCCCCCTCAGGGAAGGGTATGGCGCCCGGGAGGCTCCTCATAAGGCTATCTTGTGATCCCGATGATGCCTTCTCGGCATGAGACGGCGTCCGATGCCTGCGACCCGAGGGGGTCTGCCTGTCGGCGGTATCCCAGCGCATCCGGGGAAAGGACCGGATCGTCAGCGAGCCATGCCGCTCGCGCGCCTCGTCATGGGCCGGCCGGTTCCCAGTCTTGTCGGCGCAGGATGCGGGTCTGCCCATGCATCCCGGCGAACATGCTGGAGTCCCCAGAGAAATTCCGCGCCGGGTTCGCCCAACAGAATCCTCCGAGAGGCGTCCCTGACCGATCTGGAAAGCCAACCGGAGCCCGACGTCGTCGCAGAGGAACTTCAGGAGAACCTCCGTTCTGCGCTCGCGGGCTTTCAGGGCGCGGGCTTCGAACGGTGGTTTTGTCCTGTCCAGGTCATCCCGTCACGATGTCATCCTATTCGAGCGGATTGCCCGTGGCGAAGCCTCCGTCGATCGCAAGGCAGATACCCGTGATGTAGGAAGCCGCCGGCGAACACAGGAAGACAGTGGCTCCGACAAGATCCGCCGCCTTCCCCCAGGCCCCTACAGCGGTCCGCTTCGCGATGGCGGCGGTTCCGGCCTCGGTCGACCAGATCGGTTTCGTCATGTCGGTCTTGTGGTAGCCCGGCGCGATGGCGTTGACGCGGATGCCCTCCCGGCCCCAGCGATGGGCGCAGGCGCGGGTCAGGCCGAGGATGCCGGTTTTCGACGCGCAATAGGCCGGAACGCCCGGATCGGCGAGGAAGCTGAGCATCGAGGCGATGTTGACCACCGACCCGCCGCCGTCCCGCGCCAACTGGTGATGCAGGGCGAAGCTGAACCGCATCTGCGCGTTGAGATTGACCTCGATCGTGTCGAGAAAGATCGCCTCGTCCCATTCCTCCTCGCCGCGCGCGATGCCCGCCGCATTGACGAGGATATGCACCTTCTCCTGCTCGGCGCAGAAGGCGTGCACCGCGCCCGCATCCCGCACGTCGATCCGGCGAAAGGCGATGCCGGGCTCGCCCGAAAGCCCCGCGATCTTGTCGGCGGAGCTTCCGGTCGCGATGACCTCCGCCCCGAGCCCGGCGAGGCCGCGCGCGATCTCGAGCCCGATGCCGCTGGTGGCGCCCACGACGATGGCGCGCTGTCCCGCAAAGAGATCGGGCCGGAAGCTGCCCAGAATACCCGTCATGTCGCTCATCCCGCGGTCCTCCTCAGACCATCCGCGCCAGCGCGTCCGCGACCATCGCGGGCGTCACCCTGATCGGCTCGTTGTGCATGATGTCGCCGGGCCTGCAGGCGCGCGCCGCGACCTTCGCCAGCTTCTCGTTCGTGAGATCGTCAATGCCGATGCCGGAGAGCCTGACCGGCAGGCGCACGCTCTCGCAGAAGGCGCGGACGCGGCGATATTCGTCGTCCTCGCCGTGGATCAGCAGCATCGCCTGCACCCCGATGGCGACCTTTTCGCCGTGCAGGTGGTGGTGCACGTCCGGCAGTTCGCAAAGCCCGTGGTGGATCGCATGGGCCCCGGCCACGCCGCCGGATTCGAAACCCGCGCCCGACAGCAGGATGTTGGCTTCGATCACCGCCTCCACCGCCTCTGTCGTGGCGTTCCGGTCGCAATCGGCCAGCGCCTGCGCCCCGTGGTCGAAGATCACCTCCCGGCAGAGCCGCGCGATCTCGTGGGCGACACGCGCGCCATGGGTGCCCCAGCAGTTGACCGCGCCCGCCCTGCGGCTGCTGTCGGCCTCGTACCAGGTGGCGAGCGCGTCGCCGATCCCGGCGGCGAGAAAGCGCGCGGGCGCCTCCGCGATGATCCGCGTGTCCACCAGAACCAGGTCCGGGTTACGCGGCAGGAACAGGTCGTAATGCACCGAGCCGTCCTCCCGGTAGACCACCGACAGCGCCGAGCAGGGCGCATCCGAGGCCGCGATGGTCGGGACCACCACCGTAGGCAGGCCCAGCGCATGGGCCGCGGCCTTTGCGGTATCCAGCGTCTTGCCCCCGCCGATGCCGATCACGAGGTCGGCACCCGCCGCGCGTCCCTCGGCCACCGTCGCCGCGATCTCCGCCTCGGAGCATTCCCCGCCATGGGTCCGGCAGATGGCGGTCAGGGCCTCGCCGGCACCCTCCGCCACAAGGCGTTCGAGCCGCCCCGCCAGCCCGCCGTCCAGCACGCAGAGCGCGGTGCGGCCCAGCGCGCCCGCCTCCGCGCCCAGTCGCGCCAGAAGCCCGGGCGCCTGGATGTAACGGCCCGGAAACCGGGCTCCGGTGATGCGCATGGCGCTCTCCCTACCAGCAGGTGTAGCCGCCATCCGCCAGCACGATGGAGCCCGTCATCAGGCTCGCGGCGTCGGAGGCGAGGAACAGGACGACCGAGGCGACCTCGTCCGGGCGGCCCATCCGGCCCTGGGGCGTGCCGCCGATCCAGTGCCGCATGAGGTTCTCGTCCTCGTAGACATAGGCGTTCATGGCGGTCTCGATGTAGGTGGGCGCCACCGCGTTCACCCGGACCCCGCGCGGGGCCCATTCGGCCGCCAGCGATTTCGTCAGCTGGTGCACGGCGGCCTTGGAAGCGTTGTACTGCGCCTGCTCCTGCGGGCGGTTGACGATGTAGCCCGACATCGAGCCCAGGTTGACGATGGTGCCCCGGTCGCGGTCCAGCATCGGCCTGCCGAAGGCGCGGCAGCACCAGAAAAGCCCGTTGAGATTGATGTCGATGACCGAGGACCAGTCCTCATCCGACATGCTCTCCGCGGGGATGTTGGAGCGCGCGATGCCCGCGTTGTTCACGAGGATGTCGGTGTCGGCATGGGCCTCAGCCATGGCCCGCACCGCCCAGACGTCGGTGACGTCAAGCTGGCCCGCCGTGATCTCCGCGCCCGTCTCCGCAAGGGCCGCCGCGGCCGCGCGCGCGGCGTCGCCGTCCCGGTCGGTCAGCACCACGGAGGCGCCCGCCTGCGACAGCGCCTCGCAGATCGCAAGGCCGATGCCCCGCGCGCCCCCGGTGACAAAGGCCTTGCGGCCCTGAAGGGAAAACCGGTCGAGATAGGGTGTGGTCGCAGGGTCGGTCATGTCGGGTCCTTTCAGGAGGCGGCCAGCGCGTCGAGCGTGTCGTAATGGTGCTGCGCATCCGCATAGAGCCTGTCGAAGAGCGGCTGCATCCGCGCATAGCGGTCGCTCCAGGCCGGATCGGGCAGGACCTCGCGGCCATGGCGGACAAGCCGTCCCGCCGCCTCCGTAAGGTCGCGCGCCGCACCCGTCGCGACGGCGGCCAGCGCCGCGCAGCCCACGAGGCCGCATTCGGGCTCCTCGGGGATGGCGATGGGCAGGTCGTAGATCGAGGCCTTGATCCGCAGCCACAGGTCCGCCTTCGCCCCGCCGCCCGAGGCCACCAGCACGTCGGGCCGCGCGCCGGTCGCCCGCTCCATCACCCGCAGGTGGCGGTTCACGGCGAACCCCACGCCCTCGAGCACGGCGCGGTGCATCTGCGGCAGGCCGTGGCCCGCGGACAGCCCGAAGAACTGCGCGCGGGAATTGCGGTGCGCGCCCAGCCGCTCGCCCACGAGATAGGGCAGGAACAGCAGCGCATCGGACCCGGGCGCTGCCGTCGCCGCCATGTCGAGGATCTCGCCATAGCCCAGCGCATTGCCGTGGAACGTCCGCCGCGCCCAGCGCGCGGCATCTCCCCCGGCCTCCAGCAGGACGAAGCCGCCCCAATTGCCCTCGGGCGTGCCGACGTTGGAAATCTCCGCATCGAGGATCGGCCGCTCCGACACCAGCGTCAGGATCGACGAGGTCCCCGCCACTTCGGAGGCCATCCCCGGTCGGCACACCCCCGACCCCAGCAGCGCCACGGGATAATCCCCGCCCCCCACCAGCACGGGCGTGCCGGCGGCAAGGCCGGTCTCCGCCGCCGCGTGGGGCGTCACATGGCCGAGGATGTCGGTCGGACCGCGGATGGGCGGCATCAGGTCGGCCCGGAGGCCGAGGCGGCCCAGAACCTCCCCGCTCCAGTCGCCCGTGGCGGGGTCCATCAGGAAGGAACAGGCGGCCTCGGTCCAGTCCATTGACCGTTCGCCCGTCAGCCGGAAGTTGACGTAGTCCTTTGGCATGAAGACCGTGGTGGCGGCGTCCCAGGCATCCGGATCGGTATCGCGCAGCCATTGCAGCTTGAACGCGGGCCAGGCCGGCGTGGGCGGGTTCGCCGTCAGCCTCAGCCAGTCGCCCACCTCCGCCGCCGCCTCGGCCGCCTTCACATGCGCCAGCGTCCGCTTGTCGTTCCAGAGCGGCACCGTCTGCCGGGTCAGCCGGCCCGCGCCGTCGATCAGGACCGTGCCGTGCATCTGCCCGCAGGCCGCCACTGCGTCGATGGTCAGCCCTTCGCCCCTCGCCCAGTCCGTCACCTCGCGCAGCGCGGCGCGGGCGGCGTCCCACCAGTCCGCCGGGCGCTGTTCGGACCAGCCATGGGCGGGCACGATCTGGTCGTAATCCCGCGCCGCGATCCGCAGGATGCGGCCGTCGCCACCCATCACCGCGGCCCGGGTCGACCCCGTCCCGATGTCGAGCGCGAGGGTCGCGGTCCGGGCCATCAGCGGCGGAACAACTGCGCCGAGTGCTGCAGGACGACGGCGACGACGATGATGACGCCGAGATAGACCTGCTGGTGGTAGCCCGGCACCCCGGCGAGGTTCATGATGTTGCCGATCACACCAAGGATCATCACGCCGATGAAGGTATTGATGACATCGCCGCGCCCGCCCATCAGGCTCGCCCCCCCGATCACCACCGCGGCGATCACGTCAAGCTCCGCCGCCACGCCCACCTGCGCCGACCCCACGCCGGAGCGCGCCGTCACCAAAAGCCCCGCCACCGCCGCAAGCGCGCCCGAGATCACGTAGACCGAGGCCACGTACCACGGCACCGAGATGCCCGAGAGCCGCACCGCCTCCTCGTTGGAGCCGATCGCCTTCACCAGCCGCCCGAAGCGGCTGTAGTTCAGCACGAAGAAGGCGACGACGAAGAGCCCGATCATCAGGAGGGCCGGATTCGGCAGGCCGAAGGTGAAGGAGGTCCCGAAGGTCTGGAGCCCCTGCCCCGCAGCACCGGGCATCACCGGCTGGCCGTTCGACAGGATCAGCGCGAAACCCCGCGCGCCCGTCATCATGGCCAGCGTGATGACGAAGGCCGGCAGCCTGAGAAAGGCGATCAGCACGCCCGAGATGGCGCCGCAGGCCGCGCCCACGGCCACGACCGACAGGATCGCCAGCGGCATGGACATCTCTTGCACGAAAAGCGCCGAGGTCACGGCCCCCAGCGCCGCGATGGAGCCCACGCTGAGGTCGATCCCGCGCGTCAGGATGACGAAGAGCATCCCGATCGCCATGATCCCCACCCCGGACATCTGCCGCAGCAGGTTCGTGGCGTTGCGTTCGGTCAGGAAGGCGTCCGACTGGGTGCTGGCCAGCAGCACGAGCAGCACGAAGATCGCGAAGGTGCCGTAGGTGCGGAAAAGCCGCCCGAAGGTCACGCCCTTACGCTGTTCGGGCCTGTCGTCGGCGGCCGCACCGGTCGCGGCGGGTATCTCGCTCATGCGCTCACCTCTTTGGTCCTCGTCCGGGTCCTGCCGCTGATGGACAGTGTCAGAAGCTTTTCCTCGGTGAAATCGTCGGGGCCGAGTTCGCCCCTCAGTCGGCCCTCGCCCATCACCAGCACACGGTCGCAGAGACCGAAGAGCTCGGCATGTTCCGAGGAGATGATCAGCACGGCCTTGCCCGCCGCCGCCATCCGGTGGATCAGCGAATAGATCTCTGTCTTGGCGCCCACGTCCACGCCCCGCGTGGGCTCATCCAGGATCACCACGTCCCCGTCCGAATGAAACCATTTCGCCAGCACGACCTTCTGCTGGTTGCCGCCCGACAGGCTGCTGACCGGGTCGGAGGGCGCGCCGAGCTTGATCCGGAGCGAGTCGATCAGCTTGCGGACCACGGCCTTTTCCCGGGCCGCCCGGAAAAAGCCCAGCCGCGTGATCGCCTCCGTGCGCGCGATCGTCATGTTCTTGTTGATGCCCATGTCGAGCACGATGCCCTGACCCTTGCGGTCCTCGGGCACGAGGTTGACTCCGCGCCGGACCGCCTGTTTCGGCGACTGCGGCCGGTAGGGTTGCCCGTGCAGGGTCATCGTTCCCGACCGGATCGGATCGGCGCCGAAGATCGCGCGCGCCACCTCCGTGCGGCCGGACCCGACGAGACCGCCAAGGCCCACCACCTCCCCCTTGCGCAGCGAAAAGGAGACGCCGCCGATCCCGTTCGGCAGCTCGAGGTCCTCGACCCGGAGGACCTCCTCGCCGATCTCCGTCTCGGGCTTGTCACCGAAGAGCTGCGACAGGGGCCGGCCCACCATCATGCGGATCAGCGTATCGACATCGGCACTGTCAGGCGTCACCTCGCCCGCGTTGCGCCCGTCCTTCAGGACCGACACGCGGTCGGCGATGGCGAAGATCTCGTCGAGCCTGTGGGAGATGTAGATGATCCCCACACCTTCGGCCCGCAGACCCCGGATGATGTCCAGAAGGCGGTTCGCGTCCCCGATGGACAGCACCGCCGTGGGTTCGTCGAAGACGATGATCCGCGCGCGCCGGCTCAGGGCCTTGGCGATCTCGACGACCTGCTGATGGGCGACGGACAGGTCGTGGACCAGTGTGCGCGGCGGGATGTCGAAACCGAGCCGCGCGATCAGGTCGGCGGCGCGCCGGTTCAGCTCCGCCCAGCCGATGCGAAAGGGCAGTTCGCCCAGAAAGATGTTCTCCGCCACGGTCAGGTCCGGGGCGAGCGCCATTTCCTGGTGGATGATCGAGACGCCGCGGTCGATGGCATCGGTCGGGCCCGACAGGCGCACCTCCGCGCCGTCGATCCGGATCACACCGCCCTCGGGGCGCATCTCTCCGCCGAGGATGCGGATCAGGGTGGATTTGCCGGCCCCGTTCTCGCCGCAGAGCGCGTGGCATTCGCCGGCAACGAGCGAAAAATTGACACCGGACAGGGCGTGGATGCCCGCGAAGGACTTGGTGATGTTCTCAAGCTCGATCAGCGCGGCCATGTGTCCGTCCACGGGCGGGGAGGAAACGTCGCCCGCCCGGCCACGGGGACCGGACGGGCGCGCGGGGGAAGGGTATCTCAGAAGAGCGAGTCGGCGTCGTAGAACTCGTCCACGTTGTCCTGCGTGATCGCCGCCGGATCGGTGTAGGTCAGCTTCGGCATGTCCTCGGGCAGCTCGCCGTTGAGCGCCATCAGGCCGACCTCGACCGCGCGGCGGGCGATCTCGTTGGGATTGTTGAGGCCGGTCACGCCGTATTCACCCTCGCGGATGAGTTCGAGCGCCTCCTTCTGGCCATCGGCCGCCGCCACGAGCATCACCTCGTCCAGACGCCCCGCGGCCTGCAGCGCCGAGCGCGCGCCGAGGACCATGGAGTCGTTCTCGCCGAGGACCACGTTGATGTCGGGATGCGCGGTCAGCAGGTCCTCCATCGCCGTCAGCCCGCCTTCGGTGGACCAGCCGCCCCAGCCCTGGCCCACGACCTCGATGTCGGCGCTGCCGTAATCCGTCAGCATCGCGTCCATGAGGCCGGTCAGCACGCCGAGGCGCCGCTCGCGGCCCACGAGGTTGCCCTGATCGCCCGACAAGAGCGCGATGCGGGCGGGCTCGCCGCCCAGTTCGTCGGCCAGCCACTGGCCCACGAGCAGGCCGTTGGCGGTGTTCGAGGACTGGATCTGGGTGATGAAATCCGCCGACGGATCAAGCGTGGAGTCGATCGCAACAACATGCACGCCCTGCGCCGTCGCCATGTTCGCCGTGGGCACGAGGCCGAGCGCGTCGCGCGGGTTCAGGATGAGGATATTGATGCCGGCGGCGACCATGTCCTCGACATCCCCGATCTGCTTGACCATGTCGTTCTGGCCGTCGGCGACGCGGACCTCGCAACCCGCCTCCTCGGCGGTCTTGCGGGCGGTCTCGGCCTGGGCCGCGAAATAGGGCGCGCCCAGCGTGTACATCGCGATTCCGACGCTGCAGTCCTGCGCCGAAGCCGGCGCCGCGACGCCGAAGGCGACCGCCGCTGCCGCCAGAATGGTAGTGTTCTTCATGGAATCCCTCCCCAGAACGGTGACGCTGCATCGCAGCGCGTCGGACGCTCCTCCGTCCGAGTGATTTTGGAGCCTAGCTACCGATTTTAGGTCGGTCAATACAGTTTTTCACTCATATCGCCCATTTTTCCATCATACATACTTGCGATAGACGAGAAATCCAGCCTATTCATAACAAGCTTTGGTAGCGATACTACATTTCACGGAGCAGCCAGATGACGTTAACAGAGCCCCGCTCCTGCCAGGTCTCCGTGGCGGAGGGACTCCTGCACGGTGGCAACGGCCACTACCGCAAGCACTACGAGGACCTCGCGGGCCTCTATGCCGATGCCGCAGCCTTCGCGGCAATCCTGGCGGACCGGCGCGGGCAGGTGGCCTACGAGGTCACGACCTACACCCCCGGCGACCGTGTCAGCGACCTGATCACCGGCGTGACGCGCATGGCGCCCGGCAAGGTCGGCGCGGAGTATTTCCTGACGCGCGGGCACATCCACGCGAGGGGCGACCGGCCGGAGATCTACTACGGGCAGGCCGGACGCGGCCTGATGCAGCTCGAAAGCCCGGAGGGCGAGGTCCGGCTGATCGAGATGGGGCCGCAGTCGATCTGCTACGTCCCGCCCTTCTGGATCCACCGCTCCGTCAACACCGGCCCCGGGGATCTCGTGATGATGTTCGCCTACCCCGCCGATTCGGGTCAGGACTACGGCATCATCGAACGTTCGGGCGGGCTGCGCGTGCGGATCGTCGACAACGGCCGGGGCGGCTGGAGAGAGGTGGAGAACCCGGACTGGCGCCCGCGCGCACCGGAGGAGATCGAACGCATCTACGCCGACGCCGGGGCGGCGGCATGATCCCTGTCGCGATCGCACGGCCCCCCGTGCGGGCGGGGGACATCCGCGGATGACCTACCCGCGCTGCACCCGGCCCACCCTCCATTTCATCGGGGTCACCACCGGCGCCTCCTCGATCATGCGCGTCTTTCCCGCCTGGGCGGAGTATCTGGGCCTGACCGACGCAGCCATCGCGGGCATGGATTTCGCGCCCCACGCGGACCCTGCGGCCTACCGCGACGCGGTGGCGCATATCCGCGACGATCCGATGTCGATGGGCGCGCTGGTGACCACCCACAAGATCGACCTCTTCGCCGCCTGCCGGGACATGTTCGACCGGATCGACCCCTTCGCCACACTGATGCAGGAGACGTCCTGCCTGTCGAAACGGGACGGCGCGCTGGTCTGCCACGCCAAGGACCCGATCTCCTCGGGCCTCGCCATCGACGGCTTTCTCGGCCCGGACTACTGGACGGACCGGGGGGCGGATGTCCTCGTCATGGGCGCGGGCGGATCGGGGATCGCGCTGACATGGCACCTGATGCGCGCGGAGCGCGGCCCGAACCTGCCCCGCCGGATCATCGTCTCCGACCGCAGCGCGGAGCGGCTCGAGGACATCCGCCGCGTCCACGGGCAGGTGCCGTCAACCGTGCCGGTCACCTATGTTCAGGTCACAGGCGCGGACACGAACGACCGCCTCCTCTCCGACCTCACGCCCTGGTCTCTTGTCATCAACGCCACCGGGCTCGGCAAGGATCGCCCCGGCTCGCCGCTGACCGACGCGGCGGTGTTTCCCGAAGGCGCCGTGGCCTGGGACCTCAACTACCGGGGGGAGCTCGTTTTTCTCGACCAGGCCCGCGCAAGGGCAAACAGGGACGGGCTGACGGTGGTGGACGGCTGGACCTATTTCATCCACGGCTGGACGAAGGTGATCGCCGAGGTCTTCGACATCGTGATCGACCCCGGGCCGGACAACATCGGGCACCTGACCCGGATCGCGCGGGAGGCGCGATAGCCATGGGCCGCATCCTCGTCACGCCCCGGTCCCTGACCTCCGACCCGCCGCCCGAGCTTGACCGCCTGGCCGCGCGGGGGTTCGAGATCGTCTTCGCCGCCCCCGGGCGGTTGCCGACCGAGGCCGAGCTGATCGCGCTGGTGCCGGGTTGCACCGGCTGGCTGGCGGGGATCGAGCCCGTCAGCCCTGCGGTGATCGACGCGGCCTCCGGGCTGCGCGTCATCTCCCGCAACGGCACGGGCGTGGACAACCTGCCCCTCGCCGCCCTCGCGCAGCGCGGCATCGCCGTCGAGCGCGCGCAGGGCGCCAACGCGACCGGCGTGGCGGAGCTGACCGTCGGGCTGATGCTGTCCTGCTGCCGCCACCTGCCGGAGATTTCGCGCGGGGTGGCGCAGGGCGGCTGGCCCCGCCGCACGGGACGCGAGATCGAGGGTGCGGTGGTCGGCATTGTCGGCATGGGCGCCATCGGCGGCAAGGTCGCCTCCGTCGTCTCCGCCCTCGGCGCCCGCGTGCTGGCGATGGACCCCGCGCGCCCGCCGCTGGGCCTTCTGGGTGGCGCCGCGCGCTATGCCGCCCTGCCCGAGGTGCTGGCGCAGGCCGATGTCCTGACGCTCCATTGTCCGCAGCCCGAGGACGGGCGCCCGATCCTCGCCGCGGCCTCCATCGCGCGGATGAAACCGGGCGCGATCGTGGTGAACACCGCCCGCGCCAGTCTCGTCGACGAGGCGGCCATGGGCGCGGCGCTCGATGCGGGCCATCTGTCCCATTACGCCACCGACGTCTTTGCCGTAGAGCCGCCGGGCGACCTGTCGCTGGCGGCGCATCCCCGGGTCATCGCGACCTCCCATATCGGCGGGCTGACCACGGGCAGCGTGTCGCGCGCGACGGATGCCGCCATCGACAACCTGCTGAAACACCTGGTGCAAGACGATGCCGCTGCTTGAGACGCCACAGGACGGCCCGCTGGCGGAGGTGCTGGCGCAAGAGCCCGGCGGGGACGTGCGTCTGCACTGGCTGGGTCAGGCCGGGTTCGTGATCGACGGCGGCGGGAGACGGGTGGTGATCGACCCCTACCTGTCGGATGCGCTCGCCGTGAAATACCGCGGCACCGCCACGCCCCACGACCGCATGATGCCCGCGCCGGTGGCGCCGGGCAAGATCGCCCATGTCGATCTGATCCTGTCGACCCATGCCCATACCGACCATCTCGACGGCGAGACCCTGCGCCCGCTGCTTGCCGCGAACCCGCGCGCCGTCCTCGTGGCGGCCGCCGCGACACTCGACACGGCGCGCGCGCGCACGGGCCTCGACGGCGCCCGGCTGATCCCGGCCGATGCCGGGGACCGGATGGAGCCGGTTCCCGGGATCACGCTGCACGTCACCCGGGCCGCCCACGAGACCCTCGAGCAGGACGCCGCGGGCCGTCACCTGTTTCTGGGCTATGCCATCGGGCTGGGCGGACAGACGATCCTGCATTCCGGCGACACAATCCCCTTCGACGGGCAGGCGGCGGAGATCGCGGCCCTGACCCCGGACCTTGCCCTGCTGCCGGTCAACGGGCGCGACGCGCGGCGGGCCGGGCACGGCATCGCGGGGAACCTGACCGCGTCCGAGGCCATGGCCCTCGCCGAGGCGGCGGGCGTGCCGGAGGTGATCGCGCATCACTTCGGCATGTTCGCCTTCAACACCGCCGCCCCGCGCGACCTCGCCGCCTTGTCTGCCCAGGCCGGATCGGCAAAAGTCCGCCCCGCGAGACCGGGCGTGACCTACCTCCTGCGTCCGGACAGCCCGCCCGAGGACCAGGAGGCCCGATGAACAGCGAAGACCCCCTTCCCTTCGGGCGCAACATCCTCGAGGCCGTGCGCATCCGCTATCCCGGCCTGCGCAAGTCCGACCGCAAGGTCGCCGACGTGCTGCTGGAGAACCCGCAGCGGCTGATGAACGCGACCGTCGCCGAAACCGCCGAGCTTGCCGGAGTGAGCCAGCCCACGGTGATCCGCTTTTGCAGCGCCATCGGCTGCGAGGGGTTCCAGGACCTCAAGATCCGCCTCGCCCAGAGCCTCGCCCTCGGCACGCCCGCCACCCATTCCGCCATCACCGACGAGGACACGCCCGAGGAGGTCGCCTCCAAGATCTTCGACTATACGCTGAGTTCCCTCGACTGGGCGCGCCACGCGCTCGACATGGAACAGGTGAACGCGGCGGTGGACCTGATCGTGGAGGCGAGCCACATCGAGTTCTTCGGCTTCGGCGCCTCGGCCATCGTGGCGCAGGACCTGCAGCAGAAATTCCCGCTCTTCGGCATCCCCTGCAACGCCACCATGGACAGCCACCAGCAGCTCATGGCGGCGATGATGATGCGCCCCGGATCGGTGGCGGTCGCGATCTCCAACACCGGCGGCACCCAGACGATCATCGAACTGGCCCGCCTCGCCCGCGACCAGGGCGCCCGCGTCATCGCGATCACCGGCGCGTCGCAGACGACGCTGGTGGATTATTCCGACGTGGTCGTGAACGTGGAGACGCTGGACAACACCGACCTCTTCACGCCCACCACCTCGCGCATCGCGGCGCTGACGGTGGCCGACATCCTGTCGACGCTGGTGGCCCGCAGGCTGGGACAGGCCCACAACCAGCGGCTGGTGCGGATGAAGCGGTTCCTCAGCCACATGCGGCGGAACGAGGCGTTCTGAACCGCGCCACCGCGTCCGGCATGTCGCGCATGTGCGCGACCACCGCGACGGCGCCCTCCGCCGACAGCGCCTCCGCATGGCCCGGATAGCTGTGGCTGCCCCCGGTGAAGCCGATGGCGGTCATCCCCGCCGCCTTTGCCGCCGTGACCCCCGCCACGCTGTCCTCGATCACGAGGCACTCGGCGGGCTCCCAGCCGCTTTGACTTGCGGCAAAGAGAAAGACGTCCGGCGCGGGCTTGCCCCGCGCCACCTGCTCGGCGGAGAAGATGCGCCCGTCGAAGAACCCGGTCAGCCCGCAGTGATCCAGCGCGCCGGTCAGCTTCGCCATCCACGACGACGAGGCCACGGCCTTCGGTCCCGGGATGCGGCCCAGCGCCTCGGCCACGCCGGCGACGGGCTCCAGCTCCGTCGCCATGCGCGCCATCATCCTGTCCACCGCGCTGTCGTAGAGCCCCTCCGGCCAAAGGCTGCCCCTGCGCCGGGCGATGTCGTCCCAGATCGCGCGTTTCGGCCAGCCGATATAGGTCGCGATCAGCTCTTCGGTGGCGATGGGCCAGCCGGCCTCGGTCATCACTTCGGCATCGGTGCCGCAGGACAGGATCTCGCTGTCCACCAGCACGCCGTCACAGTCGAAAACGATCATTCGCCGTAGGGTATCCAGATGTTCTTGACCTGGGTCGCGCGCTGCAGGAACGCGCGGCCCTGACCGTCGCGCCCCGTCCAGTCGCGCGCCCCGTCGAGCTCGACCCAGGTCTGTTTGAGATTGCCCGCGCTTTCGGTCTCCACCATCCGCGCGCCGGTCGCATCGCCGACATACCACAGCCCGGCCACGCCGTCGTGGCCCGCCAGCGTGCGCGCCAGCGCATCACGCGGGCCGGTGACGATGTTCACCACGCCTGCGGGCAGGTCGGAGGTCTCCATCACCTGGTAGAAATCCGTCGCTGCCAGCGGATGCATCTGCGAAGGCACCGCCACCACGCGATTGCCCGTGGCGATCAGCGGCAGCACCAGCGACACGAAGCCCAGAAGCGGCGCCGACACGGGGCAGACAGCCCCGGTGACGCCCAGCGGCTCGTTCATCGCCAGCGTGACATGGGCCGAGGTCGTCTGATGCACCGCGCCGTCGAACTTGTCGGCCTGCGCGGCATACCAGAAACAGCGCCGGATCGCGGTCTCCACCTCCGCCTCCGCCTGTTTGGCGGGGGCGCCGAAGCTGCGCAGCCGGGCGGCGAATTCCGCCGCGCGCGCCGACAGGTTCTCGGCGAGGTAATAGAGCACCTGCGCCCGGCCGTGTCCCGTGGCCTTGCCCCAGCCCGTGGCGCCGGAGGCCGCCTCCACCGCGTTGCGGATGTCCTTGCGGTTGCCCAGACCCGCAAGGCCCACCGGCCCGCCCGGTCCGTCCACCGCGTAGGAATAGCCCGAATCCGGGCGCACCTGCTTGCCCCCGACATAAAGCTTCGCCGTCCGGTCGAGCGCCGGGGTCGCCCCACCGCCATGGGGTTCGGCCACGGGCTCGGGCAGTGGTGCGCCCGCGCCCTTCGCGGCCTTGCCCGGGGCCGGCGCGCGCAGATAGGCGGTCATCCCCTCCCGCGCGCCTTCGCGCCCGAAGCCGCTTTCGCGGTAGCCGCCGAAGCCTGCCGCCGCGTCGAAGACGTTGGTGCAGTTGATCCAGACCACGCCGGCCTGAACCCGGCCCGCGATATCGAGGCAGAGGTTGATGTTCTCCGACCAGATCGAGGCGGCGAGGCCGTAGCGGGTGTTGTTCGCCAGTTCCACCGCATCGGCGGGCGTGCGGAAGGTCGTCAGCGTCACCACCGGGCCAAAGATCTCCTCGGTCGCAAGGACGCTCGCGGGCTCCACGTTGGTGACCAGCGTGGGCGGATAGAAGCAGCCCTCCGGCGCCCTGCCCTGGTGCAGCACCGCGCCCTCCTCGACCCCTTTGGCCAGCAGCTCGCGGATGCGGGCAAGCTGCACCGGATGGACGATGGCGCCCATGTCCGTGCACTTGTCCAGCGGGTCGCCCACGCGCAGCGTCTCCATCCGGGCGCGCAGCAGGGCCTCGAACCGCGCGGCGGCGGCCTCCGCCACCAGCACCCGCGCCCCGGCGCAGCACACCTGTCCCTGGTTGAACCAGATCGCATCGACCACGCCCTCGACCGCGGCGTCGAGATCGGCATCGGCGAAGACCACGAAGGGCGACTTGCCCCCCAACTCCAGCGTCAGCCCCTTGCCCGATCCCGCGGTCTCGCGCCGGATCGCCTTGCCCACCTCGGTGGACCCGGTGAAGGCGACCTTGTCGATGCCCGGATGGGCGACGATGGCCGCGCCGGTGGCACCGTCGCCGGTGACGATGTTCACCACGCCCGCAGGCAGGCCGACCTCGGCGCAAATCTCTGCAAAGGCCAGCGCCGTCAGGGGCGTGTATTCCGCCGGTTTCAGCACCACGGTGTTGCCCACCGCCAGCGCCGGGGCGATCTTCCACGCCAGCATCAGAAGCGGGAAGTTCCAGGGGATGATTTGTCCGCAGACCCCCTGCGGCACGAGGCCCGGCAGTTCGTCCTCGACGATCTCCGCCCAGCCCGCGTGATGGTAGAAATGCCGCGCCACCAGCGGCACGTCGATGTCGCGGGTCTCCCGGATCGGCTTGCCGTTGTCGATGGATTCGAGCACGGCGAGGAAGCGCGAATGCTGCTGCACATGGCGCGCGATGGCATAAAGAAACCGCGCCCTCTCGTGGCCGGGCAGCGCGGCCCAGCCCGCCTGCGCCTTGCGCGCGGCGGCGACGGCGGCCTCCACATCCGCCGGGCTCCCCTGCGTGACGCCGGCGATGCGCGCGCCCGTCGCGGGGTTCGTGACGTCGAACAGGTCCCCGGGCGGCGTGAAGGCGCCGTCGATGAACTGGCCAAAACCCTCTGCGTGCCGGTCGAGCCAGCCCGCGACGATCGACGCGTCCTCGGGCGCCGGGCCGTACTCCATGGTCTTCATGATCTCGAGAATGCTCATGTGCGTCCGGCCTCCTATGCCGTGGCGTGCCGGTGAGAGGCGGCGTAGCGCCCGGTCAGGTGATGTTCGAGCTGCCGCTCGATGTCGCCCAGCATGGACGACGCGCCGAAGCGGAAGAGCTCCGGCTCCAGCCACGCCCGCCCCAACTCCTCCTTCATGAGGATCTGCCAGGCCAGCGCCTCCTTCGCCTGCTTCATGCCGCCCGCAGGCTTGAACCCGATGGCGTGGCCGGTCGCGGCGCCATAGTCGCGCAGCGCCCGGATCATCACGAGGCTCACCGGCAGGGTCGCGTTGACGCCCTCCTTTCCGGTGGAGGTCTTGATGAAATCCGCCCCCGCCTGCATCGCGACCATGGAGGCGGCATAGACGTTGCGCAGGGTCTGAAGGTCGCCCGTGGCGAGGATCGCCTTCATGTGCGCGGGCCCGCAGGCCTCCCGCATGGCCCTGATCTCGTCATGGAGCGCGGCCCAGTTCGCGGTCAGGACGTGTTCGCGGGTGATGACGATGTCGATCTCGTCCGCGCCCTGCGCCACCGCCCAGCGAATCTCCGCAAGCCGCAGGTCGAGCGGCATCAGCCCCGCCGGAAAGCCGGTGGCGACGCTGGCCACGGGAATGCCCGAGCCCTCCAGCGCCGTCACCGCATGGGGCACCATCGTGGGATAGACACAGACCGCGCCAACGGTGAGCCCGAGGTCCCCGATCCCCAGCCCCTCCACGATCCGGTCCGCCAGCGGCCGCCGCGCCTTGGCACAAAGCCTGCGCACGCGGGCCGGCGTGTCGTCGCCCGCCAGCGTGGTCAGGTCGATGCAGCGCACGGCATTGACGAGCCAGGCCGCCTGATGCGCCTTCTTGACCGACCGCCGCCCGCCCAGGGTCGCCGCGCGCCGTTCCGCGGCGGAGCGGTTCACCGCGTGGCCCTCGAACATCGCGAGATCGAGCGGCATCCCCGGGTTCCGTCCGGCCCCGGCGGCCTGCTCCAGCCGCGCCGGAAGCGGGTGAACGCCCTCTTGCGAAAGGCTGCGGTCCTTAACGGTCATGGGCGTGCTCCAGTACGTGAATGGCCATGGTCCTGTCGGTGACGAGAATGTTGCAAAGCCCGACCCGCAGGGCGCCGCAGGTGACATCGCGCTTGTCGGCGCCGGTGACAACGCAGATCGCGCGCTCGCGGGTCTTGAGATCGGCAAGGGTCAGGCCGATGGTGCGCTCTTCCAGCCTCGGGTCCGCGATGCGCCCCCGGGCGTCGATGAACCGGCCCAGAACGTCACCCACCGCGCCGGCACGGCGCAGGCCCTCCTGTTCCGCCGTGGTGATGTTGCCCGACAGCAGCAGCGCCGAATCCTCCAGCGCGCCCAGCGAGAAACACAGGAGCTGCGTCGCCCGCGCAAGGTCCAGCACGTCGGCCACGATGCGGTCCCGCTCCAGCACCTCCCGCGTCCGGGCCTCGCCCACCATGGCCGGAACCGGCAGCGGCACGAAGCGCCCGCCACCCTTGCGGGCAAAGGTCTCCGCCACGTCGTTGTGATGGCCCGATTGCGGGATCGGCGCGACCGTCCCGTTGATCTGCACCACCTCCGCGGCCCGGCCCCAGCCCTCGGGCAGCCAATGCGCCACGGCGGCCATGGTCCGGCCCCAGGACACGCCGATCCGCTGCGGGCGCGGCTTCAGCCCGGCAAGATACTGCCCCGCCGCCCGCGCGACGCCTTCCAGCGCGCTGGCGCCGCCGTGGTTCACGACCACCGCGTCGCGCAGACCAAAGGTCTCCACCAGCCGCGCCTCCAGATCCGGCAGCCGGTCCGAGCGCGGCACGATCTCGATCCGCACGATGCCGAGGTCCCGCCCCTCCTGCAGCAGACGGCTCACCTGCCAGCGGTTCAGCCCCAGTTCGGTGGCGATATCGGCCTGGGTGCGGTCCTCGGCGTAGAACATGCGCGCCGCCCGCTCGATCAGGTGCTCGCGCTCCGCATCCAGCGGCAGCCGGTCGCCGCGGACGGCCTTTCCATCCTCGCTCATCGCGCGCCCCCCTGTGCCGCCAGCCGGGTCAGGATCGGCGCCAGCACATCCACCGCCTCGCGATACTCCGCCAGCATCGCACCATAGGCCGCGTGGCGGTCCGGGTCCGGATCGTGGATGCGCGACGGCGCGTGCAGGGAGCCGGCCGCCTCCTGCATCGACGTCGCCCGCCCCAGCCCCACAGCACTGGCGATGGCCCCTCCGTAAAGCGACAGGTTGTCCCCTGCGATCACCCGCGCGGGCTTTCCGATGGCGTCGATCGTGGCGTCGAGCCACATCGGATTCTTCAGGATGCCCCCCGCGACGACAAGCTGCTCGATCCCCACGCCCTGCCGTTCCAGATCGGCCACAACATTGGCCGCCCCCAGCGCCACCGCCGTGACGCAGGCGCGGAACAGCGTGGCCCGGTCATGGGACAGCGACATGCCCAGCATGGCACCCCTGAGCCGCGCATCGCGGTAGGGGGTGCGGTTGCCCATCCAGAAATCGAGCGCCATCAGGCCCGTCGTGCGGAAATCCACCGCCTCCGCCTCGCGGCACAGCGCGGCGAAGCCCGCATCGTCCAGCCCGAAAATGTCCCGCGCCAGCCAGTTGAGGATCGAGCCCGCCGACACCTGCCCGCCCTCGATCATCCGCAGCCCCGGCGTCAGCGCGTCGGGATAGGGCCCCCAGACGCCCGTGACCGGGCGGCCATCGTCGGGCACCTGCGTCAGGTGGACATTGGAGGTGCCCCCGATCAGCAGCATCCGCCCCGGCGCGATGGTGTCGGCGCCGAAGGTGCCCATGTGGGCGTCGATGCCGCCCTGCACCACGACGGGCCGCCCGGTGAGGCCCAGCGCCGCGCAGGCGGCGTCGGTCATCTCGCCGATCACCGCCCCGATGGGCAGGATGCGGGCGGGCAGCCTGTCCGTCAGGTCAGGCACCCCGAAGCGCTCATAGAGCTCGGGGACAAAGGCGCGCGCCCGGCTGTCCCAGTTCCACTTGCAGGTGGCATTCAGAACAGAGCCGACCCACTCCCCCGTCAGGCGGAAGTTCACGAAATCGAGCGCCTCGCAGATCACCTCCGCCCGGTCGTAGAGATCGGGCGCGTGCCGCTGCAGCCACATCGCCTTCGGGACCAGCCATTCGGCCGCATCGCCGCCGCCGCAATAGTCCATGACCGGATGGTCCGCGGCCTCGGTCTCCCGGGCCTCCTCCGCCGCGCGGGCATCCATCCACAGGATCGCGGGGCAAAGCGGCCGCCCCTGCCGGTCGCAGACCAAGACGGTGGAGGAAAACGCCGCCACGCAGACCGCCGCGATGGCGGGCTGCCCGGCCTCGGCCAGCACCTTCGGCATCAGGCCCCGCAACGCGGACCACCACTCCTCGGGGTCCTGTTCCGCGCGGTCGGGCGGCAGATGCCGCGTGGCATAGGGCGCCTCTCCCGCCGCAACGAGCCGCCCGGCATCGAGGTCGAAGACCCCCGCCCGGACACCGCCTGTGCCGAAATCGAGACTGAGCACATGGGTCATCGGCGCACCCCTCCCCCGGGACCAGAACCAGCCCTGTCAGGGCCTGAAGAGCACCTTCGAGAACCGCAGAGAGCGGTCGTCGAACCCCCGGAAGATCCGCGGCAGCTCCGCGAGGTCGAGATCGTGAGAGATCATGAACTCCCACTTCAACGCCCCCGAGCCGAGCCTGTCCACCGTCGTCGTCCATTGCGGCCCCGGAAACGGCGCGCCGAAGCTGTTCCAGGCCCCGTGCAGGCTGATCTCCTGCCGCAGCACCCGCTGCCAGACCGCGTTGGGCAACGAGACGTCCGGCACCGGGATCCCGATGAAGCCCACATGCCCGCCCGGCGCCGTCAGGGAGATCGCGGCGGCGATGGTCGCATCGAGGCCCACCGCCTCGATGATCACATCCGCCCTGAGGGCAGTTCCGTCCAGATCCGCGGCCAGCACGCAATCGGTCGCTCCCGCCTCTGCGGCGAGGTCCAGCTTCTCGGGCGTCACATCGACCGCGAGAATGCGCGCCGCCCCCATCATCCGCAGCCATTGGATCGCGAAAAGACCGATCGGCCCGCACCCCACGACCCCGCCGGTCTGCCCCACCGTGAGTCCGCCCGCCTTCCAGATCGCGTGAAGCGCGATTGATGCCGGATCCGTCATGGCGATCGCCCGCGGGTCCGTCGCCTGGTCGACTTTCAGCAGGTTCCGGACCGGAACGCTGACGTACTCCGCGTAGGCCCCGTCACGCCGGCTCCCGAAATAGTCGTAGTCCTCGCAGCGCGAGAAGTTGCCCGTCAGACATTGGCTGCAACTTTGGCATGGAAGCAACGGCGCGACAGCCACCAGTTCGCCCGAAGCCCAGCCGGTCACACCGTCTCCGACGGTCTCGATGTGACCGGAGAACTCGTGGCCGGTCACGATCGGCATCCTGTGCGCACCCTTGACGAGCATTCGAGGCAGGTCAGAGCCGCACACCCCGACCGAGGCCACCCGGACGAGCACCTCGCCGGGGCCTGCTACGGGCGTCGGACGCTCCTCCAGGCGAATATCCTTTGGTTGGTGCAGGACGATCGCTCTCATCTCGGTGCTCCTTAATCACATAAGTGACAATTTCTCACAATTGTGGGGATCTCCCTTCGCTGTCAAGCCGGTGTCTCGCGGTGTTCCGAGACGTCAGTCCACCTTGAGCACGCTCCGCGTCAGCGCCGACCCGTCGTGATCGGGGCAAGCTGCGAGAAGCCGCTCGACGACCGTCGGCGGTAGTCGCGCCGCGAAGAACGCTTCGGCGGAGGGGCCCGAGGCTACGCCGCGTCCCGAGGGCCCGGAGGCCCGCGTCAGATCTGCCGTGCGAGCGGCAAGAAGGTCAGTCCCGGATCGCCACGAAGACCTTTTCGGAGCTCTCGAGGGTGATCCAGCTGCCGGCGAAACCTGCGGGGATGAAGAAGGCTTCACCGGCGGAAAACTCCCATCGGGTTCCGTCTGCGCCCTCGACCGCGACCCGCCCCTTGGTCAGGACGCCGACCTCGCCGTAGGGCCAGGCGTCGAAAGCCACGGCACCCGGCTCCCCTGTCCAGTATCCGCCGAAGGAACCGCCCCCCGTCTCGAAACAGCGGTACTCGGCCTCCTCCCAGTCGGGCGAGACGAACTGATAGTCGCTTGCCGGGGGGACGAAGGCTTGGGCGAGGCTCGCGTCGATGCGCTGAACCGTGAGCGTCTTCATGATGTTATCTCCGGATCGTTGTCTGGGCAGAAGGTGTCCGGGTCCCGCAAGCGGGCGTCGATCGCCGCCAGCGCCTCGTCGATGGGTTGCAGGAGATAGGCGAGGTGATCCGCCTGTCCGTGACGCTGTCGGGCCGCGCCGGGCCAGGCTGTCACCGCCCGGTGAGACAGGTGCAGGCGGATCGCCTCGCAAAGACGGCGCATGTGGCGGAGGGTTCGGACATCCGTCTTCCGGTAGGTCCCGGCGCTTGTTCCGACGTAGACGGGTGAGGAATGGGCCATGATGGGCCGGTTCCAGATGTCATGGTGCAGGCGCATTTCGGGACCGGCGAAGACCCGTGCGGCGACCCAGATCGGCCTATCGACCGTCCACTCGGCCTCGAGCGTCAGCTGTTCCGAGCCAGTCGCTGATCTCGTGGCGACGACCTCCCCGTCGACCAGCAGGTCCAGCCTCTCGAGGGGAAAGATCGACAGGGCCTCTGCCCGGAGGCAGAGCCTATCGCCGGGCGCCGCCTCGTGCAGGTCTCCCGAACGCGCCCCGTCCACGGCGAGGTCGAGGAGCGGGCCCGATGTGGCGTAGCAGCGGCCCCGGCGGATCGCGTCGAGCCAGCCTTGGTAGTCGCCCTTCGCTCTGCTCTCGGCATAGGTCCGGATCTGACCAACCGCGACGTCGGAGGTCATCTTGTCGGTTCCGCCCACGATCGGCAATCGGTAGCCCGCGTTCAGGTAGCGGTACCACGCCTCCAGATACCGCGGCTCACAGGCGATCATCTCGACGGCGTCGATCCGGCCCGTGGCGATGAGGGCCGCGATTTCTCCGTCTGGCACGGGGAAATGCGCCGCGATGACAGTGCCGCCCGCAGCCTGACATTCGTCGGCCCAATGCGACAGCGTGGTCTCCAATCCACCGCCGAGGGCCGCCTCCTCGGCGCCACCGGTGCACCATGGCATGATCGGGCGCGACATGCCCAGAAGGTGGATATGGCCGAGCATGTTCGACCGGTTCTCCTGTCCGGCAAAGACGACCGTCTCCCCGTCCGGGTGCAGGAGGGGCACACCGGTGAACTCTTCGGTCGAGGAGAAGTGCTGGCCCCACTGACTGAGAAGGAGGTTCGCGACAGACACCCCTTCGGCCCGCGCCTCGTGGAGGGCGCCTTGCGAAGACATGAAGTGCAGGTGGGTATCGCCCGCCACCATCGGGACCGGCCCGGGGGCGGAGAGTGGCTCCAGAGACAGGTGAAGGTCGGCCTGTCCGGGTGCGATGATCACGGTACGCCGAACGGGTCGGTATTCGAAGCCGCAGGCCGCCTCGACGATGACAGGGCCGACGGGCAGCCAGCCTTCGCAGGTCCCGTCGATCGTGGCATGGCTGTGGACGCCGAGCCGGACGTCGCCGCCAATATCGAGGTTCCATGTTCCGCCACCGCCGCCCACGGGCGCGTGATGACCATAAGGAGGACAGGGTATGCCTTCGGGGGTTCTGAGGTGCAGCCGGCAGGGCCGCAATGCGCCGGTCCTGCTATCGGTGACGCGGATGCGCACCCATGTCCGGTCGCGGTTCAGGACACGGAAGGTCACCGGGCCGTCGGTCGCGTCTCCCCGGGCGAGAAGGTCGCCGAAGCGGCAAGTCGCAACCGGTGTGTCGTCGTCGCGGATCCGGATCGTTGCGCTGGGCGTGCCGGACACCCGCGCCCACCCGCTGCGGACCGGCTCTTCCGCCGCGCCCCATCCGGCGACAGGCGTGTCTCGTGCGGGGATGGCGGGGTGCAGGTAGGTCGCGGTGCCCCGGTCGATCTCGATGGAGAGGCGTTCGGTGACGGGTCGGTCGAGTTCGATCAGGATGTCTTCCGCCACTGTCCGGGTCAGCGGGTCCTCCGCGAGGCGGCTCACGGTGATGGCGCCCAGGATGATTGGGGGACCAAGGCTGACGAGGCGCAGTGCGGCCAGCGGCAGGTCGGGGCGGGGGTTGCGGAGCGGGAACAGGAAGAACCGGTAGGGAAGCAGGTAGGGCGTGCGGGACTGGGGATCGTCGATCTCCACGAGCCGCGCTCCGGCTGCATCATATCTGCCACGGGTCCGGTGCATCAGGACCTGTTCGGCCTCGGGCACCGCCAGAAACGGGGTCTGGCCCCAGTCGAGCGGGATCGGCCGACCGGGCCGGTCCTTCGGACTGGGTCCGATCTCCATCCGCTGTCGGATGTCGCAGGATGTCACAGAGCCGTCCTGATGGACGAGGTCGTAGCGTGCGACGGAGGTGCCGACGTCGCCGCTTTCGAAAAAGGTCTTCTCCAGAATGGCATGGGCGAATACGAGCCAGCGCGTGTCGGGGGGAAGCGACAGCTCGACGGATGTGTCGCCCGTCAGCAGCAGCACACAGGGCCCCGGTCCGGCATCGCCGAACCGAAACGGAAGCCCGTGCAGCAGACGCTGACCAAGCCGCAGGGTTTCGGGTGACTGAAAGATGTCCCGACCGGCATTGAAGTGCCCGGAGAGATCGAGAGCCTCGTACTCGGGCGGCATGGGCGGTCCCGCGTTCCGCGCAGGTGCGCCGGTCACTTGCGAAACACCACGAGGTCCCGGGGGTCGAATGTCACGCCGACGGAAGCTCCGGGGGCGGGACGGGCACCCGTGAGTCCGCCGTATGGCGTGGCCACGACAAGCATCGTGCCGTCGGCGGCCTTGACCGACAGCCGCTCGACCGGCCCGAGGAACGAGCGGTCGACCAGCCGCGCCTCGATTGCGCCGGGCTCGTCCGGCGCAACGATCCGCAGATGCTCGGGGCGCAACAGCCCGGTGGCCGGTCCGGACGGCCCATTTTCCTCGTCCAGCGGCACGCGCACGCCGGAAGCCATCACGAAGCTGACGCCGCCGGGAACCGCCTCGACGGCGCCCGGCAGAAGGTTCGCCTGACCCACGAAGCCCGCGACGAAAAGCGTACTGGGTCTGGTATACACCTCCGTCGGGCTGCCGAGTTGCGCGATGCGCCCGTGCGACATCACCGCGACGCGGTCCGACAGAAGGAGCGCCTCCTCCTGATCGTGGGTGACGAGGATGGTCGTCACGCCGAGCTCATGCTGAAGGCGGCGCAGTTCCGCCTGAAGATCTTCGCGGAGCTTGCGGTCCAGCGCCGAAAGCGGCTCGTCGAGCAGAAGCACGTCCGGGCGATAGGCGAGCGCACGGGCCAGCGCCACGCGCTGCTGCTGGCCGCCGGACAACTCCCTGGGCATCCGGCCGCCGAGGCGATCCAGCTGCACAAGTTCAAGGCATTCGTCCACGCGCCTCGAGCGCTCGGCTCCGCGGATGCCCCGGCTGTCCAGCCCGAACCCTACATTGTCGGCCACGGTCATGTGCGGCCAGAGCGAGTAGTCCTGAAAGACGAGTCCCACGTTCCGAAGCGCCGGCGCCAGCCCGAGCGCATTCCGCCCGGCAATATGGAGGTGTCCTGCATCCGGGTCGATGAATCCGGCGATCAGCCTCAGAAGCGTGGTCTTGCCGCATCCCGACGGTCCCAGCAGCGAAAGGAACTCCCCCTTCGCGACGCTCAGCGTCACATCGTCGACCGCGGTGACGTGACCGTACCGCTTCACCAGGCCTTCGGCCGCGACCACCGCGTCGTTCATCGTGACAGCCCCATGATACGGTCGAGCCCCACGTAACGGTCGGCGATCAGCATCGCAGCCAGTGACACGAGGCTCATCATCGTGGACAGGGCGGCGATGGTGGGATCAGCCCGGAAGCGCAGGTAGGTGAAGGTCTGCACCGGGAGGGTGATCATGTCGTGGCGGGTGTTGAAGAGCGAGACAACCGGCTCGTCGAAGGAGACGAGAAACGAGAAGGTTCCGGCCGCGACGATGCCCGGGATCATCACCGGCACGACGATCCGGCGGAAGATGCGGACCCTGCCCGCGCCCGCGACCTCTGCGGCCTCTTCCATCGCCGGCGTCAGAGCGCCCCGGTTGCTCGAGACGGCCTGCCATGCGTAGGGCAGCGTCAGAACGATATGGGCCCCGGCCAGCAATGCGAGCGCACCGGGAAACTCCCTGCCGATCCCCGTCGTCGCACCGAAGATCAGCAGCGCCGGGCCGAGCACGATCGTCGGCAGGATGGCCGGCAGAAGCAGCAGGAAGGGCGAGGCCACCGCGATCCAGCGGGGGGTGCGCCGCAGCGTCGTCACCAGAAGAACAGCCAGAAGCGTGGACACGACGGAGACCCCGACCGCAAGCAGGAGGCTGAGCCTGAGAGACGAGACGAACTCCTCGCGTTCGAAGAAGTTGCGGTACCATTGCAGGCTGAAGCCTTCAGGCGGGACGGACATGGCGGCGGTCGGAGAAACCGAAGCGAGCGCCACGACGATCGTCGGCGCGATCAGGTAGAGGCAGCCGAGGACAACGGCGCAGAGGTAGACAAGGCGAAGCAGGCGGGCCGTCATGCGGTCACCCTCCGACCGGCCGAAAACCGGGCGAGCAGGGCGCGCGACAGCAGAACCGCGGCCAGCAGCAGCAGCGCCAGGACAAGCATCGCCACTGCGACGGCCGCGGCGAAGGGATAGTTCAAGGTGCGCGAGACCAGCTGATAGATGAGCGAACCCACCATGAGCACGCGCCCGCCACCGAGGAAATCGGGGGTGATGAAATTGGAAATGGACAGGACAAAGACGAGCAGGCCGCCGTTGATCACGCCCGGCAGGCTGAGCGGCAGCGTCACGCGCCAGAACCGCGACACGGGCCCGGCGCCGCAGATCTCGGCGGCATCCTCGAGGGTGCGGGGGATCGTCGAGAGCGTCACCGCCAGGACGAGGATGAAGATCGGCAACATGATCTGGGCGAGGCCCACGACGACGCCGAACTCGTTGAACATGAGGCGCAGTGGCGCCTCGGTGACGCCGGATTGCATCAGGGCGCTGTTCACGACGCCCCGGGGCGAGAGCATCACGATCCATCCATAGGTGCGCACGATCAGGTTGGTGAAGAGCGAGGCCGTGACGATGAGCAGCACGACGCTGCGACGCCATCCGGTCTCGCGCGCCACGAAATGAGCGATCGGATAGCCGAGGACGATACAGACCAGCGTCACCATGACACCGACGCGCAGTGTGGTGGCGAAGACCTGTCCGCCATAGCCGTCGCGAAAGAGCCGGGCGAAGTTCTCCAGCGTCGGCACCGGCTCGACGAGGCCCGGCTGCACGAAGGTGACAAGGCTGTAGCCGAGGAAGACCGCGATTGGCGCCAGAAAGAAGACCAGCATGACCGCGGCCAGCAGCCAGACCGGCCATAGTGTCGCGATGCCGGTCTGCCTCATGCGGCGGCCTCGAACCGGGACCAGCCCCACCGGGCGTTGAAGCGCTGCACCTCGTTCTGAAGCCCTGCGCCGAAGTCGCCGGAAAGCGCCGGCAGATCGGGCCCGGCGGCGGCACGGAGAGCAGCCCACCCCATCGCCAGCGGGCGGCGCAGGCCCCTGGGGCTGACCCGGGACAGGTCGTCTCCCGGCGTGTGGTTCCAGGCGCCGTGTCCCTGACCGAAGCTGATCGACGGAATCCCCGCCGCTCCGAAGTTGGTGTAGTCCGTATAGCCCGGTCCGAAGACCACCGGCGGCCTGAACCCCGCGTCTTGGACGGCTTTTTCGGCAAAGTCGGTCCAGAGCGGCCCTCCGAGCGTGAAGAGCGTGTCATCCGCGACGCTGAGGCCGATCAGATCGTAGTTGATCGCGGCCACGACAGAGGCCCCGTCGCGACGGGCGGCGGCGATATAGGCCTCCGATCCGTGCATGCCCGTTTCGTGGGATCCCCAGACGCAGAAATGAACCGTCCGTTCAAATCCGCCGGCCGCCGCCGCAGCGCGGGCAAGCTCGGTGACGCAGGCCGCACCGCCGGCATTGTCGCAGGCGCCCGGACTATGCGCCGCGCTATCGACATGGGCACAGACGACGACGATCTCCTCGGGTCGGCTGCGCCCGGGAAGGATGCCGACGACATTGTGTGAGACCGCGTCGGAGACGACCGCGTCGATGGTCAGACGCACCCGCTCGACGCCGTCGCGAACCAGCGCCACGGCATCGTCGAAGGCAATGGTCGCCATGGGCGGCGGCGGCGCCTCCGGCCGGTCTCGAAAGTTGTAATAGACCGTGGGAACACCGCCGCGATGACCGGGGCTTGCCGTGAACAGGAAGGCTGCGGGGCGGTATGGGGCGGCGGCTTCGACAAGGGCGCGGTCGGGATAGTCGCGGTAGGCATCCCGCGGCACAAGCCAGGCCTGACCCGCGAACGCGGTCCAGTCGCCGTCTTCGAGGCCGAACCCGTCGGCAAGAGCGAGCGGAAGATCCGCGGTCCCGTCGGTGATCCCTCCGAAGGGGACGGCAGTCATCGGCACATCCCGACCGTCCGGCAGGGTCAGCGTCGCCGCGCGCTCCTCCCAGAGCATCGTCGGGAACGGCCGCAGCTCCGCGGAAAGACCGGCCTTGCCGAGCCGGTCCCTGAGAAGTGCTGCAGCCGCGGCCTCGGTCTCGGTCCCCGCAACGCGGGGACCGAAGGCGACGAGGGCGGCGAGATCGTCGAAAGACCGTTCGGGATCGGTCGGAGCGGTGATCATTCCGTCCCCACGATCGAGGCGATCTCGATGTTCCAACGCTGGAAGATGTCGTCGCGGGCAGCGTTGATCGCGGACCAGTCCGGCTTGATGAGGCGGTCGAAATCCTCGGCCGTCGCGGGCATCGACGCCAACAGCTCCGGGTCGAGTTCCACGCCCTGGACGGACGGGGCAGAGGCATAGGCTTCACCGAAGGCCTGCTGGCTTTCGACTGTCAGGGCCTCGTTGATGAAGGCATAGGCCATCTCGAGATTCTCCGCGCCTTTCGGGATCGCGAGCAGGTTGGGGACCGCGATCATGCCCTCCACCGGCTTCGCCATCACGATCGGACCGACGCCCGCCTGGCTCATGACATATGCCTCGCCGCCGTAGGCGGTGGCGACGGCAATCTCGCCGCGTTCGAACAGAGCCCGCAACTCGTTGTCGCGGCTCATGGCGAGGGCGCGGGGCGCGATCTGGCCGAGGGCGGACCAACCCGCCTCGAGATCGTCGGGACCCTCGCCGGTCACGGACCCGAGCGCCGAGAGGAGGTAGACGCCCCAGGTGTCGATGGTGGTGATGGCGAAATCCTGTTCGAACTCGGGATCGAGAAGGATCTCCCAGCTGTCGACGCTGTCGACCATGTCACTGTTGTAGATCAGGGTGATCGCGCCGAAGCTGTGGGCGACCGCCGTTCCGTCACCATAGAGAGCGGCGGGAAAGATGTTCGCGAGGTTGGGGATATTCTCGACAGTGAGCGGCTCGAAGAGATCCTGCTCGAAGCCGGTCACCGCCACGTCGAGGTCGATGAAGAGCACGTCCACCGGCGGATTGCCCCGGTTGGCGAGAAGCCGCGCGAACTGCTCGGTCGACGTTCCGGGGACGATCGCGATCTCGGCGCCGGTCTCGGCGGCAAGGGGATCGATGATGTTCTCGGTCACGGTGTCGTCCCAGACCCCTCCCCAGGAGCCTACGATGAGATCCTGCGCGGCGGCGGGGCCGGCGAGCACGAGGGTTGCGCCGAAGGTCAGGGCGATGCGTCTTCTGGTCATGGTGTTCTCCACGATGAGGGTTCTCGGGTTGGCTCAGGTCGGTTCTGGGATCAGGCCGGGCACGGCGGCGATCGCGGCTTCGGTGTCGAGGGGCCAGACCGGGCGGCGGATATGCCGCCACTCCCCCAGACGGCGGACATCCGGATGGGTCGAGCCGTCGCCGTCGACGGCAAGATAGGTCGCGATCTTGCCGTCGAGGGCCTGGCGCACATGCAGTCCCAGCCCCTTGAAGGCGACCGCCTGCATCTCGCGGACGTCGAAGCCGAGAAGCTCGAACACATCGATGTTCTCGGTCACGAACTTGCGCTCGGTGAGCACGACGAGGATGCCACCTGCGTCGAGAACGGCAACGATGCCGGGATCGTAGGTCTTTCCCGTCCACTGATCGATAGGCATCTCGCCGCGATGGACGGTGCGCACCCGTCCCGTGACCTTCAGCGGCGCCCCGTGCCGAGAGTCGAGCCGCGCGCCGATGGCGAGCGTGACGTCCGCACCCGTGCCGGCCGCGGCGCAGGCCCGGGCTGCCTCCGCATCGAAGATCGTGGAGACGCCGCCCGAGGTCACCCCGCCGGCGATCATCGCGCGCAGGATGGCGACGCTGTCGCAGGTACCTCCGCCGGCCGGATCGTCGGCCTCGTCGATCAGGCCGACCGGTTCGCCGGCACCGATGGCGCGGGCCACTGCTTCGTCCGGACCCACAAGGTCGACGAGGAACTGCCCGCGTCGGGCCCAGGCCTCGGTGGCCATGCGTTCGGCGATTGCCGCGGGGTCTGTCGTGCCCGCCTCGACGATGACGGTGACACCGAAGCCGGCCTCGGGCTGATCCGATCCGTAGAAGCCCCCATGAAGCGAGACATCGATCACTCCCTGCGCCTGCTCGGCCTCGGCACGCAGGAGGTGCAGGTCGTGCATGGGCCCCGTATCGGTGGCCATGTTGATGGCCGGAAGGATCATCGGCACCCGCCGGCGAGCGGTGGCTATCCTGAGACCGTCCGTTAGGCGAAGCAGCAGCGTCGCGGCCTCGGTCCCGCGCTCGTAGACGTCGCGGTGGGGCTCTTCGTTGTAGGAGAGCGTGAAGCTCGCCGCGCCGAGAAGCCGCTCGGAGGTATCGGAATGTGGATCGAGAACCACGCCGATGGGAACATGGGCACCGAGTTTCTCCCGCAGCAGGGCGACCAGCGCGCCTTCGGGGTCGGGATTTGCGGCGACCGGATCGACGGCCAGTGCGCCGTGCAGGGACAGCAGCACGCCGTCCCAGCCGCCCCGAGAGGCCGCGGAAGTGATCTCGCCGATGACCCAGTCATGGAAAGCGGCCTCGACGGGGCCACCGGGAAAGGCGGTGGCGGCGATCGCCACATAGGGCTCATGCCCGGCCTTGTCCAAGACGTGGACGAAACCGCTCAGGACTCCCGTCCGGTGGCGATGGGCCTTCAGCGCCTCGGCCCCTGACATGAGCCCGCTCTCGACGAACCGTTCCCGCGGCGTCGTGGACGAGGCGAAGCAATTGCTTTCATGCGCATATTCGGCCAGCAGGATACGCATTACTCCCTCCTTCTGATACCGACGATGCGGTCGAACCCGACGATCCTGTCGAGGATCACGATCAGCGCCAGCGTGGTGAAGATGAAGATGGCCGAAACCGCTCCGACGAGCGGATCGAGCCTGTAGCGGACATAGCCGAAGAGCTTCAGCGGAAGCGTCTCGGATGCCGGGCCGCCGAGGAAAGCGGCGAAGACGACGTCATTGAACGAAAAGAGGAACGACAGCACGGCCGCGCCGGCGATCGCCGATCCGATCTGCGGCATGACGACAAGGGCGAAGGCCCGCGCGGGCGGGGCACCGAGGCTTGCGGCCGCGTCGGCCATTTCGGGGTTCAGCCCCTCGATGGCCGCCTTTATGGTGACGACGCAGAGCGGAACGACGATCAGAAGATGGGCCAGCACCAGCGCCAGCGGCGAGCGCAGGATGCCGATCTCCGCGAAGAACAGCAGCAACCCAAGCGCCAGAAGGATCACCGGAAAGAGCAGCGGCGCAAGGATCAGCGCCGTGAGCGCTCCTCTGGCGCGCGGGCTCAGCGCCGTCATGCCGAAGGCGGTGACGAGGGCCACTCCGACCCCGAGAGCCGTCACGACTGCCGCAAGCCTCAGGCTGACCCAGAGCGCTGCGACGAACGCTGGGTCATCGAGGAACCGTGCGATCCAGCGGGTGGAGAAGCCGGGCGGCGGAAAGACAAGAAACGGCGAAGCGGAGAAGCCGATGGCGATGGCGACGGCCAGCGGCGCGAGCACGAAGACAAGCACCATCCCGACGAGAACCAGAAGGAGCGGACTGCGGGCGAGCGACCCTCTCATGCCGGGCGCCTCCCGCGGGAAAGGGCGCGGGCCATGGCAAGACCGGCCCCGAGCGCCAGGACAATGGCCAGGAGGCTGACGATCGACATGGCCGCGGCGAGAGGCCAGTTCAGCGTCGTCGCGACCTGCTGCCAGATCAGCAGCGGGATCACGAGCACGTTGTCACCGCCGACGAAAAGCGCGAAGGCGAAGCCCGACAGCACGATCGAGACGGTCACGAAGGCCGCTGCTGCGAGGCCGGGCGCAGTCATCGGCAGGACCACGAAGAAGAAGGCGCGCCATGGACCTGCACCGAGACTGTGGGCCGCCTGCTCCACGTCCTCCGGGACCTGCGCCACAGAGGAGATCAGCGGGATCAGCGCGTAGGGCAGAGATATGTGGACCAGGGCGATGACGACCCCCGGCTCGGAATAGAGCATCCGGAGCGGCTGCTCGAGCCCCATGGCCATCAGCGTCTTGTTGATCGCGCCGCCGTCGCCGAGCAGCACGATCCAGGCGAAGATCAGCACGACGAAATTGGTCAGCAGAGGCGACAGGGCCAGACCGATCAGCAGGCCCTTGCCCGCGAACCGGCGCCGGACGAGAAAATACGCCAGCGGCAAGGCAAGGGCGAGTGTCACGGCAGTCACGATCACGGAGATACGCAGGGTCAATCCGATCTTTCCCAGGTAGAAGGGATCGCTGAGGAACTGCGCGTAATGCGCGAGGGTGAAGCCCGGCTGCATCAGCGCGCCGGGGGTGAAGTCGTAGAAGGAGATCCGCGCGAGCACGCCCACCGGCACGAGAAAGAACGCCGCAAGCAAGAGCGTGACCGGAGCCAGTGCGAGGAGCGGCCAGAGGAGCTCGGCCCTGCGCGTCATGCCGGAACGCTCTCGGCGCCCGCAAGAAGGCGCGCGTCCGCAGCACTGAAACCCACGGTCACTGCGCCGCCTTCCTCGCCCAGCATCCCTTGGGCGCGGCCATCGTTGGGCAGGGACAGCTCGATAGGTGTCCCATCCGTCAGCCGGGCCTCGACCACGAGACGGGGACCGGCGAAACGCACCGTCGAAAGCCGTGCCGCAAGCGTCACCTCGGCCGTCTGTCCGGCCCCCAGCAGGCGCATCCGTTCGGGCCGGATCGACAGCGCGAGCTGTCCGGCGGGGGGCCTCGACCAGCTCCCCGCGATCTCGGTCCCGTCTGGCAGGATGAAGCGCCCGCGCTCCAGCCGGCCGGGAAGCAGCGTGCTGTCGCCGAGAAAACGCGCCACGAAGGTGCTTGCCGGGCCATCGTACAGCTCTCGCGGCGTGCCGACCTGCTGGATGCGCCCCTGGCTGACGATCGCGATGCGATCAGACAGCATCAGGGCCTCGTCCTGATCGTGGGTCACATAGATGAAGGTGCGGCCGAGCCGCTGGTGCAGGTCACGCAGCTCGCGCTGGAGCTGCTTGCGCAGGTTGAGATCGAGGGCGCCGAGGGGTTCATCGAGCAGCATCACGTCGGGTTCGATCACGAGGGCGCGCGCCAGGGCGACACGCTGCTGCTGTCCCCCGGAGAGCTGCGCAGGATAGCGTTCCGTGAAATCGGCCAGCCCCACAAGGGCCAGCGCCTCGGCTGCGTGGCGCGCCCGGACCGCGCGCGCCATCCCGCGCATCCTCAGGCCGAAGCCCACGTTCTCGCGCACCGTCAAATGGGGAAACAGCGCGTAGCTCTGGAACACGACACCGAGGTTTCGGCGATGCGGCGGCAGGTCCGTCACGTCCCTGCCGCCGATTTCGATGCGCCCCGCGGACGGCTCTATGAAGCCGCCGACCATACGCAGGAGCGTCGTCTTGCCGGAGCCCGAGGGTCCCAGCAGGGTAAAGAACTCGCCTTCCCGGATCGCCAGGTCGGTCGGCCACAGGGCGGCCGTGTCGCCATATGACTTCGCCAGTCCGGTCAGACGAATGTCGCTCATCAGCCCCCCGCGATCTCGCGGTTCCAGAGGTCGAGCCAGTCGGCCTGCTTGGCCACGAAGGTGGACCAGTCGATCGGGTAGGCGAGGTCGATGTCGGAGCCGAGGAGGATCTTGGCGCGCAATTCATCCTCGACCATCGCGCGGGAATTGGTCGGCCCGGTATACATCAGCCGCGCCATGGCGATCTGCGGCTCGGGCGAGATCATGTGGTTGAGGAAGGCCTGCGCCGCGGCCTTGCGGTCTTCCGGCAGGTTCGCGGGCATCCCGAGCCAGACACCGATCGGGAAGACGCCCTCCTCAGGAAAGGCGAACGACAGGGGCAGTCCCTGATCCTGCAGGAAAAAAGCCTCGTTGTTGTACATCGGCATGAGGTCGGCGCCGTCGCTTTGGGCAAGCGCAAGGGAGGCCCCGAAATCCACGAACTGCGCCCCCGCGTCCCTGAGGCCCCGGATCGCCTCGAAGCCGAGCGTCTCCACATCCTCGATCCCGCCTCCGGCGGCGACGGCGGCGGCGAGCACGTTGTAGAAGGTGGCACTTCCGGGCGCCGGCCGCTGGAACGCGACGCGACGCGCGTCGATCTCCGGCTGAAAGAGCTGCATCCAGCTCGTCGGCGCATCCATCTTGTCCGTGCGGTACATCAGCCCCCAGGGGTCGAACTCGATGTTGACGGCATATGGCATCAGCCGCGCTTCTTCCGGCAGGTCGGCGACATTCGTCACGACCTCGGGGTCGATCTCGGCCAGAAGCCCGCCCTGCGCGATGGCCGAGCGGATTTCGAGGTCCGAGAAGGCGATCACATCGTAGCTGGGTGCGCTGCTGCCGACGTCTCCGACCAGTGCCGGGACGGCGTCGCGGCCCTCCGCCATGTCGACCGCGATGCCGCTGGCCGCGACGAAGCTGTCGACCATCGCGACTTTCTGGTTGTCGCCGTAGATGCCGCCGTAGGTCAGGAAGGTGATGCTGCCGGCCGCCTGCGCCTGTGCCGGGCGCGCCATGAGCCCGGCTGTTGCGGCGGCCGCCGCGCCGGCGCGCAGGAGCGCCCTGCGGCTCAGTCGGACGGGGGGTCGTCTGGTCATCGCTCAGTCCCTTTCGGTTGTCCGGCGCCGGACCTCCGGCGCCGAGTGAAAGCCGTCAGTCCGGGTCGCGGTGCAAGGGCATGGCCATGCAGTGGGCGCTGCCCCCGCCCCAGGCGAAGAGGCGCAGTTCAGGGTCCAGTACCGTCAGTCCTTCGGCCCGGAGCATCGCGTTCAGGGCGGCGGAATGCCGGGGGCTCACCACCCGCCCGTTTCCGAGGGCCAGCACGTTGCAGGCCATGTCGGCCATCGCATCCGCTTCGGACACGTTGATCCACCGGATGCCGCGCCGGGCGAGCGCCAGGGGAAGGTCGGGCGGCACCGCGTCCTCGCAAAGCAGTGCGAGCCCGGGGGCGACCATGGAGAAGATGACGTCGAGATGGAGGTATCGGTCTTCGAACGGGACGACGACCGTCTGCCACCCCTCCGCCTCGAACCACTGCGCGAAGAGTCGTGCAGAGGTCTCGTCGGTGCGCCCGCCGGAATGCCCGATGACGAGAAAACCCGGGGCGACGACGTGGATGTCGCCACCTTCGATGATGCCATCCGGCCGATCCCGCCAGACCGGCACACCGGCTTCGCCGTAGAAGGCCTCGACCGCCGAAATCTCGTCCCGTCGCTGTGGCATGGCAAGCCGCGTCAGCGCCACGCCCCAGGGCGTCATCTGGCTGCTGTCGCGGGTGTAGACCTGGTAGGGCAGCGCCGGGTCGGGTTCGAGAAAGCGGCAGTCGACCCCTGCCGTGTCGAGGGCGTGGACGAACTCGCCGAACTCCGACGCGACATCGGAAAGCCGGAAAGACCGGGCCCGCGCGAGTGTTTCGCGGGCGATCTCGTTCGTGGGGATCCAGTGGTACCCTAAAGGCCTGCAAAGCAGCACTTTTTTCAGGGGACCGGTCTCGGAGGCGACGGTCCAGCTCGCCCCCGGGGCGGTCGGCATGTCGCTGGAAGATGTTTGATCCGTGTCCACCATCGGATCAGTTCAGCGCATGGCAGGCGTTCGAAAAAGGAGTCAACTTGGACCATTCACTTCGGCGTTGTCCGAAGTAAGCTGCCGGGATGGACCCCGCCGACCTGAAATTGCTGCGTGTCTTTGTCGCCGTGGTCGAGGCTGGCGGCATGACGTCCGCACAGGCCGATCTCAACCTCGCCCTTCCCACGATCTCGGGACGGGTGCGCCAGCTCGAGACCCGTCTGGGAATGAAGCTGTGCCGGCGCGGGAGGGGAGGCTTCGCGCTCACGAGCGAAGGCCGCGCCGTCTATGACGAGGCCCAGAAGCTTTTCGCCAACCACGACCAGTTCAGCCGCCGCATCCGGGGGATGCGAAACGCAATGGTCGGCTCGCTTGCGATCGGCATCACGGACAACACCCTGACGGACCCGCGAAGCCGCATCGACGCCGTCTTCGGCAGCTTCTGCAGGGACGCGCCCGAGGTCTCCCTCTCGTTGACGGCCCGCCCGCCGAACGAGCTGCTGCGGGAACTGGTCGCGGGCCGCCTGCACGTTGCCATCGCCAGCTTTCCAAGGCAGACCCTCGGGCTCGCCTATGACGATCTCTACACGGAAAGACAGGAGCTGTTCTGCGGGCAGGGCCACCCGCTCTTCGAGCGGCCCGACGCCGAGATCGACATCGACACCGTCCGCAGCGCGGGACTGATCGGCCGCGCCTACTGGGGCGCGCGCGACTTGAAGATGTTCGCCGTCTCCGCGCCACGGGCGGTCGTGTCGGACATGGAGGCGGAAGCTCGACTGATCCTGTCGGGGCACTTCGTCGGCTATTTGCCCAGCCATTTCGCCAGGGACTATCTCACAGCAGGACGGCTGCGACGGATCCGACCGGAACTGTTCAGCTATGACGCTCTGTTTCAGGTCGCCTACGATCCACTCCGCGCCCGTCGACCGGTCCTCGCCCTGTTTCTCAAGACCATCCTGACGGAACTGCAGATCAAGTGAGCGAAGCTCTCAACCTGGCGGTCGTCCCGACAGCTTGCCGTCGATCTGGCGGAAAGCGGTCATGAGAGACGCTCCCCTGAACGCGCTCAACGAAGGCGCGCCGATCCGCGGCAGACAGTCGTCGAACCGCGAGGGACCAGACGATCGGCGCGTCACCAGACCCCCGGACCATGCCCGGACGCGTCCGGTACAAACCACTCCCCCGGGCACCGCATCCCGCTTGAATGCGGGGTCTCGCGGTCGCCTCCGGTTATCTTCGGATTGGGGTGTGGTGCCGGTGAAGGGACTGGAACCCCTGACCCCATCATTACGAATGACGTGCTCTACCAGCTGAGCTACACCGGCACTGGCGGCGCTCTTAGCATCGGGGATTGAGGGGCGAAAGGCCCTATTTGGGTGCCTCTGCAGCGTCCCTCTCCGGCGGGTCCGGGACCACTTCGGCATCGACCGTCCGGCCATCGTCGGCGGCCTTTGCGCGCTTGTCCTCCACCGCGCCGACGATGAGCGGCAGCATCTCCGTGCCGCGCGGCATCGCCACCTCGCTCTCGGGCGGGCGCTTCCAGCTCAGGGTGTCGAAGCCCTTGCAGTTCGGGCAGACCGGCGCCCAGCCCTTGGTGATGTTGTGGCAGCTGTCGCAGATCCACTGCGGCCCGCGCGGTGCGGTCAGCGCCCGCGTGAGCCAGCCGCGGACGATGCTGTCGTCCCGGCCCTCACCGCGCTCGATGGCGGCCATCAGCGTCAGCACCCGCGCGGTCGGATCGGTCTCCACAAGATCGCCCAGGGCGCGCCGCGCCTCGGGGAAATCCTCCGCCGCGATGTTCAGCTCCGACAGGAGCATCCGGCTTTCCTCGTGGTCGGGGCGCGATTTCACGAGGTCGCGGAACCGCTTGATCCGCGCGGCGGGCGCCTCGTTGGGCTGGATCTCGGCAAAGGCGGCGGCAAGCTCCGGATGGGGCTGCACGTCCCAGGCCTTCTTCGGGATCCGCGCCGCGGCCCGCAGCTCGCCCTTGGCGATATGGGCCCCGGCCGACATCACCGCCGCCGGGATCAGGTCCGGCGACAGCCGGTTTGCCTCGATGGCACGGTCGCGGGCGCGGGCCTCGTTGCCCTCCGTCTCCGCCTCCCGCGCCTCGGCGAGCGCCAGCACCCCGTCGCGCCGCTTGTGCACGTCGCGGGGCAGGGACCCGTTCGTGAGCTTCGCCCCGAGGGTCTTGCGCGCGCCCGACCAATCCTCGTCATCCGCCTGCAGCCGCAGGAGCGTATCGGACACGTCGGCATTCTTCGGCCGCAGGGCAAAGGCGCGCTCCGCCAGCTTCAGCGCGGTCGCGGTATCGCCGGCCTCCAGCTTCTGCTTCATCAGCCCGCGCACACCCACGAACCGCGTCCGCTCGTCCGTCAGCAGCGCCTTGTAGGTCGCCTCCGCCTTGCGCTTGTCGCCGGCCATCTCGGCGGCCTGGGCGGTCAGCAGGTTGGTCAGCTCAGGGCGGTCGAGGTAGCGGTTCGCGCGCTCGGCCTTGACCATGGCGAGCTGCCCGTCGCCGGAGGCCAGCGCCATCATGCCGTCGGCCAGCGCGTCATAGCCCCGCTTCACCCGGTTGCGGTTGAAATAGCGGGTGATCGCCGTCTCGTCGCCGTTCAGGAACCGGAACAGCGCCACCGAGAGGCCGACCAGTTTGAACAGGAGCCAGATGAGCCCGACGAGGATCACCGCGGCGATGACCATCTGCAGGGCGGTGAGGGTGATCTCGACCCCGCCCATGGTGATCGTGGCGCCCGCCTCGACCTCCAGAAGCAGGATGGCGCCCCAGGTCAGCGCCATCACGGCGGCGACGAAGGCCAGGATCTTAACGAGCGTCCAGAGCATCATGGCATCGGCCTCAGTTCGTCGTGAGCGTTTGGGTAAGCTGGTCGATCGCGTCCTGCGCCTCGACCCGCGCGCGTGCGGCCCCGGTCCAGTCCGACAACGCGGCAGCGGCGGTCTCGGGCAGGCCGGCGATTTCCTGCAGCGCCGCGTCGATGCGACCTGCGTCGACGGCGGCGCCCGCGCGGCTCAGCACCGCGTCGGGATCGTCGCCCTCGCGCGGCTCCACCGAGCGGACGTTGAGCTGGCGTTCCAGAAAGGCCCCCAGCCCGCCGCCGCTCTCCTCGGACCGGACGGTGGCCAGCGCAGCGCGCGCCGCCTCGGGAAAGGCCTCGCGCAGGGCGGGCAGGCTCGCCACGCCGGTCTCGGCATTGGCGGCCAGCACCTCGGGCACCTCGACGGCCCCGCTCGCCTGCAGATCGGCCAGGGCATCGGCATAGGGCGCGCCCCCCGAGACGGCGCCCTGGATCTCCGCAAGCGCGGTGCGCGCCGCGGCGGCGGCCGCGGCCTCCTCGGATTGCTGCTCCAGCGCCTCGGCTTCCGTCTCGAGATCGGCAAGCGCCGCCTCGACCGTGGTCCTCAGCTCCTCAAAGCCCGTCTCGATCTCGCCGGTCTGGGCTTCGAGGCCGGACACCGCCTCCGCCGTTTCCTCGCGCAGCGCGGCGATCTCGCGCTCGTAGGCCTCGACCGCGGCCGACGACAGGCTGCCATCCACCTGCGGAAGCTGCTCCAGATCCGTCAGCCGCGTGTCGAGGGCCGCGACGCTGTCCTGAAGCGACCCCATCGATTCGGCCATCTCCCCGCGAAGCTCCTCGACCGCGGCGCGGGAGGCGGCGGCCTCGGTCGCGGCACTCTCGGTCGCGGTCTCGAGAGGGGTAAGGTCGGGCCCTTCCCCGGTCACGGCCCGCAGCTCGGCCAGCTCTGCTTCCAGCGCCGCGATCTGCGCGTCGCGGCGTTCGAACTCGCCGGCGATGTCGAGGCCGGGATCGTTCATCTGCTCGAGATACCATGCGGCGCCGAACCCGATGGCACCGGCGACGATCCCGCCGAAAATCAGCCCGATGGCCCCGCCCCTGCGCTTTGCGGGCGCAGACGCCACTGGCGGCGGGGGCTCGGTACGCGGAGGCTCGGGCGAGGCGATCTCCCGCACGGGCTCCTCTGCGGCGTCTTCGCTCCTGTCGTGCACGGTCACCGGTGCGGCCTCCGCGCGTTCTTCTTCCGCAGAAAGTCCGGCGACCGCAGCCTCCGGCGCTGGCACGGGGGTCATGTCCGCCGCCTCGGGGGGAATACGCCCGGACTCCCGGGATTGCGCTTCGTCTTCCTTCGCCACGTCCGCGACCTCGTTTCTTGCCTCGGTCCGGCGCGGACCGTGTGCACCCTAGCCCGCGCCCCGCCGGGCCTCAAGCCGACGGGTGCGTCTGCGGCGTCTCTTCCAGCAGACGGCAGGTCAGCGCCGCCATCGCCGCCCCGTCGGGACGATCCGCGATCGTGATCCGCGCGGCGCCGAGCGGTGCGGAGGCCTCCGCCGCGGCGGAGCTGATCGCGGCGACGGCGAGCGGCGCGCGGGCGGGACCCGCCTCGGCCAGCAAGGCCGCCGAGCGCGGCGAGAAGACCGGCGCGATAACCGGCGCCGCCCCCTGCAGCGCCGCCAGAGCGTCCTCGCTCAGCGCCCTCGCCCGTTGGTCGTAGACCACCCGCTCCATGGTCTCGACACCCCCCGCGGTCAGCCGCGCCGCCACGTCGCCCCGGGCATGCGCCCCCCTGAGGTGCAGAAGCGGTCCCCTCGGACGGGCGGCGAGAACGCGACTCACCAGCGCCTCCGCATCCCCCCCGCCGGGCAGGGCGACAAGGCCCGCCGCCTCGGCCGCGGCCGCTGTCTGCGCGCCCACGCACCAGGCGGGCAGCCCCCTCGGCAGGCCGATCCGCCCCGCCGCCTCCGCCCCCCGCGCCGAGGTCAGGACCAGCCCCGCCACCTCCGGAGGCGTCTCCACCCCGAGGGCCACGATGTCGAACAGCGGCGACAGGATCACCTGCGGTGGCCGGGCCAGCCGGGCCATCACCGTCCGGACGAATCGTTCCGCCTCGGGAAGGGGCCTCGTGACGAGAAGGATCGGGGTCATTGTGGCCTTCGTCCCCGGATGTTACGCCCTACCGTCCCGAGAGCAACCGCCCGGCCCATGACAGATCCCCTCGTCCTCGGCATCGAATCGAGCTGCGACGACACCGCGGCCGCCGTCCTGCGCGGGCGCAGCATCCTGTCGTCCGTGGTCGAAGGCCAGAGCGATCTGCACGCGCCCTTCGGCGGCGTCGTGCCGGAGATCGCCGCCCGGGCCCATGCCGAAAAGGTCGATCTCTGCATCGAGGCCGCACTGGCGCAGGCCGGCGTGACGCTGAAGGAGATCCACGCGATCGCCGTCACCGCCGGCCCCGGTCTGATCGGCGGCGTGCTGGCGGGGGTGATGACCGCGAAGGCGCTGGCCGCCGCCACGGGAAAGCCGCTCATCGGGGTGAACCATCTCGCGGGCCATGCGCTGACCCCCCGGCTGACCCATGACGTGGCCTTTCCCTATCTCCTGCTGCTGGTGTCCGGCGGCCACTGCCAGTTCCTGCGGGTCGACGGGCCCGACAGCTTCGCGCGGCTCGGCGGCACGATCGACGACGCGCCCGGCGAGGCCTTCGACAAGACCGCGCGGCTTCTGGCCCTGCCCCAGCCCGGCGGGCCCCATGTGGAGCGCGCGGCGGCCCCGGGCGATCCCACGCGCTTCGCCCTGCCGCGCCCGCTCCTGGACCGCGAAGGCTGCGACATGAGCTTTTCCGGTCTGAAGACAGCCCTCCTGCGCGCCCGCGACAAGGTCATCGCGGAAAAGGGCGGGATCACCGAACAGGACCGCGCCGATCTCTGCGCCGGGTTCCAGGCGGCCGTGACCGACATTCTCGCGGAGAAAAGCCGCCGCGCCCTGGCCCTCGCCCCCGGCGTGACCGCCTTCGCCGTGGCGGGCGGCGTCGCGGCGAACCGGGCGATCCGCACGGCGCTCGAAGAGGTGGCGGGCTCTCTGCCCTTCGTTGCGCCGCCGCTGGCGCTCTGCACCGACAATGCGGCGATGATCGCCTATGCGGGCGCCCAGCGTCTGGCTCTGGGGCAGACCGACGGCATGGACCTCCCCGCCCGCCCGCGCTGGCCACTGGACGACAGCGCCCCGGCGCTGCTCGGATCGGGCAGGAAGGGGGCCAAGGCATGATCACCGTGGCCGGCGGAGGCGCCTTCGGTACGGCGCTCGCGGCGGCGCTGGCCGCGACCGGGCCGGTCACGCTCTGGGTCCGCGACCCGGCCGCGGCGACAGAGATGCAGGACCGCCGCGAGAACACCCGCCGCCTCCCCGGCATCCGCCTGCCCGACGCCGTCACCGTGACAGCCGAAACCGGGGCGCTCGTGTCGGACCAGCCGGTGCTTCTGGCGATCCCCGCCCAGGCCCTGGGCGATTTCCTCGAAACCCACCGCGCGCACCTCGAGGGCCGCGCCCTCGTCGCCTGCGCCAAGGGCATCGACGCCGAACGCCTCACCGGTCCCGCCGCCACCATCTCGAGGACCCTGCCGGGCAGCACCGCCGCGATCCTCACCGGTCCCAGCTTCGCCCGCGACATCGCCCTCGGCCTGCCCACCGCCCTGACGCTCGCCTGCCGCGATGCCTCGGAGGCGGAACGGCTCCAGCACCTGCTCTCCACGCCCTGCCTCAGGCTCTATCGCACCACGGATGTCACCGGCGCGGAACTGGGCGGCGCGCTCAAGAACGTCATCGCCATCGCCGCCGGTGCGACCATCGGCAAGGGCTATGGCGCCTCCGCCCGCGCCGCGCTGATGACCCGCGGTTTCGCCGAGATGCAGCGCCTCGCCGCGTACCGGGGCGCCGATCCGACCACGCTCATGGGGCTCGCGGGCTTCGGCGATCTCACGCTCACCTGCACCTCGGACCAGTCCCGCAACTACCGCTTCGGCCATGCCTGGGGCGCAGGCGACCGCTGGGAGGACGCCGGGACGGTGGAGGGCGTGAAGACCGCCGGCGCCGTGGCCCGCATCGCCGCAGACGCGGGCATCGACATGCCGATCACGACACTTGTCGCAGCTGTCGTGGCCGGCGAGACCCACATCGACGCGGCGCTCCGGACCCTGCTCGCCCGACCGCTGAAGGAGGAATGATGCGCTACTGGCTCTTCAAGTCCGAACCCTCGACCTGGTCCTGGGACGATCAGCGCGCCAAGGGCGACGCAGGCGAGGAATGGAGCGGCGTCCGCAACTACCAGGCCCGCAACTTCATGCGCGAGATGGCCCCGGGCGACCGCGGCTTCTTCTATCATTCGCAGTCCGAAAGGGCCGTCGTGGGCCTTGTCGAGGTCAGCGCGCGGGCCCATCCCGACAGCACAACCGACGACGACCGCTGGGACTGCGTCGACATCCGCGCCCTGCGCCCCCTCGCCCGCCCGGTCACGCTCGACGAGATAAAGGCCGAACCCGACCTCGCCGACATGGTGCTGGTGAGGAACTCCCGCCTGTCGGTTCAGCCCGTGACCGAGGCGGAGTGGCGCCGGATCTGCGAAATGGGCGAGACAGACCCCGGCTGACGCGGCATCTTCCCGGCGTCTCGGGAGGGAAGACCATGGGCCTCATTTCCGTTCTGGCCGCAGCCGCCGTCGCCTGGATCTATGGCGCGCTGCATTACATGACGCTGTCGAAACCGTGGATGGAGGCCGCCGGCATCCCCCGGGGCGCCGATGGCAGGCCGCAGGGCAACGGCAGCGCGCTGCCCTTCCTGCTCTCGGCCGTCGCCATGGTGGTCGTCGCGGGCTTCATGCGCCACATCTTCGCCACCTCGGGCGTGACGACACCCGGCGCCGGGCTGGTGTCGGGCCTTGGCATCGGCGCCTTCTTCATCCTGCCGTGGATCGCGATCAACAACGCCTACGGCATGAAGCCGCCCCTGCTGACGGTCATAGACGGCGGCTATGCCGTGATCGGCTGCGGCGTCATCGGCCTCGTCCTGACGCTCTTCTGAGATCGGCAGCGGCCCGGAGATCCGGACCGCGCCGGAGCGGCATCTCGGTCGGTGTCAGCCGTAGACGGCTTCCTTTCCGAAATGCTTCGTGAGCATGTAATAGACCACGGCGCGATACTTGTTCCGCTCGGACTTCCCGTAGGTCTCGACAACCTGCGCGATGGCGGCATCGAGGTCCGGTCCGTCTTTCAGGCCAAGCTTCTTGATCAGGAAATTCGACTTCACCGTCTCCAGCTCATGGGGCTGGCTTGCGGCGACAGTAGAGGCGTCCGCGTTGTAGATCGACGGTCCGCAGCCGATCGTCACCTTTCTCAGCAGGTCCATGTCCGGCTCCATGCCGCACTTCGTCCGCAGATCCCCGGCATAAACCTCGATCAGGTCGTCCCTCTTGCCCATCGTTCCGTCTCTCCTTCAGCGTTTCGCCGCGTCCCTGTCCCCGGGGCGGCCCCTGTCCTAGGGAAACTTAGGAGAAGACCTGAACGAACGTCAAAGGAAACCGGCCGCAACGGCGTGTCGCGGCCGGTCGGGTCTGTTTTGCGACCTTCGGGTCAGAGGCCGGAGGCGATCCGGTCGATGGTCAGGTCCTCGTCGAGTTCCTCGAGATCGGATTCGTCGATCTGGGTCATCGACCGCAGCTCGTCCTCGGACCGCGAGATGAGCAGGCGGTCGCCGTCGGCCACGAGTTCGAACTCCTCCAGCGGCAGCGCCACGGTGTGTTCGCCGAGGCCGAGAAATCCGCCAACTCCGACGACGGCCTCGATGCCTCCGTCGCGCTGGATCAGGTAGTCGATATCGCCGACGCGACGCTGATCGGGCGTCTGGACTTCCATGTTGAGGATATCGCCGACAAACATCCCGGCAAGGCGGCCGTAATCCGGCGTCTCTGCCTCGTCCGCGCCGGTCTCGGTCAAGCCGGAGCCGCCGGTGCCCGTCGTGTCATCATTCTCCTCGGCGATCAGGCCCTCTTCGGGCTGCATGGCGCCTTCGGTGTCGGAGGCGCTGTCCATACCCGCGCCGGACTGCTGGTCCGACATGCTCTCGTCGGAGCCGTCCCCGACAACCGACATGCCCTCGCCATCCGACGAGGCGGCCCCGTCGTCGGCCATGTCGGAAGTGGAGGCACTCTCCCCGGATTCCTCACTCATGGCGCCGTCACTCTGGGCGGAATCCTCGGTCGTATCGGCGCCTGCGTCCTCTGCGGAAGCGCCGCCATCTGCAGAGTCGCCCTCGTCATCGGAGGCATCGCTCGACTCGGCGTCACCGTTGGTGCCGCCGCTCTCGTCCTCACCTTCTGCGTCCGCGTCGTCCTCGCTGCCGTCGCCGGCGCTCGTCTCGACATCGGTCACCTCGACTTCGATGGTCACCTCGCCTTCAAGGGGCACCGTCACTTCTTCGGTCGAGGAATCGTCCGTCTGGTCGTCCTGCGCCAGCGCGGGCGACATGAGCAGCGCGCCAGTGGCCGCCGACAGCATGAGTGTCTTCAGTGTCATGTTCTCTCTCCTGTGGAGGTGAAATCTGACGGGGGAAGACGAAACGGAGGCGGTTTGTTCCCTCCGGTCGGGCCGCCGGGCCGCACCGGCAGCGGCCCTCGGATCAGCTTGGAGAAGGCCGGTTTCGCCCCATGAAACGGGCAAGGTCCGGCCCGTAACCCGAGGGAGATCGCTTTGGCAAAGGACGATCGTCAGCCCCGGCCAGCCTGCATCGCGGAGAAGAGCGGACAGTGGTGGAGACCTGGAGCGCGAGGCGGGTCGCGGACGACGTCGGGGTCATCATCGTCGCAGGCCTCATGGCCGCTCCGGACTGCGCCCGCAGTCCCGAAGCCGCTTTCCGACGCGAGTCGCGATCACCGTGCCCCCGGCGCGCGTCGATACAGACGCTCGACCTTCCTGCCATCACCGCCCGGATGCGGAAGACCTTCGGCACAGACGGCGCTCGCCGGATCGGAGGGGGCGCCGCGCGGTCCGCGCCGCGCCCCCGGTCCGTCAGTAGCGGTAGTGCTCGGGCTTGAACGGCCCCTCAGGGTTCACGCCGATATAGGCCGCCTGCTCGGGGTCGAGCGGCGTCAGCTTCACGCCGATCCGGTCCAGATGCAGCCGCGCGACCTTCTCGTCGAGATGCTTGGGCAGGATATAGACCTGGTTCTGGTACTGGTCGCCCTTGGTCCACAGCTCGATCTGCGCCAGCACCTGGTTGGTGAAGGACGCCGACATCACGAAGGACGGGC
>Ga0076930_100364_pt1 | contig 47456 bp, 41 predicted proteins | sample HotLakConsoUCCRE_FD_71149 | JGI IMG/M metagenome (GOLD analysis project Ga0076930, IMG submission 71149) | Hypersaline microbial mat communities from Hot Lake, Washington, USA - Hot Lake Consortium UCC-RE (version 3) (version 3) ...
CGTCCTTGACGGGAGCCGCGACCAGCACGCGTTTCGCGCCGCGCGCGAAATGGCCCTCCAGCGTCTCCCGCTTCAGGAACTTGCCCGTGGCCTCGATGACGAGATCGACGCCGAGATCGCCCCAGGGAATTTCTGCGGGTGTGGCATGGGCCGAGACGCCGATGCACTTGCCGTCGATACTGATGCCGCCCTGCGCATCGTCTCCGGTGATATCGGCGCGCCAGCGACCCTGCATCGAATCGAAGGCGATCAGATGCGCCAACGTTTCCGGACCGCCCTTGATCTCGTTGACATGCGCGATGTCGAGCCGGTTCTTGCGGAGCGGGTCGTCCTGCGGGCGCTCCGCCGCACCCAGAGCCGCGCGCAGAACCAGCCGCCCGATCCGCCCCATGCCGTTGATGCCCACGCGCATGATCGTCCCTCCGCTTGCCGTTTCGCTGTTCGCACAGGCTCTTTCGATATTCATGGAAAGACCCGCTGCGTTCGATGACGCGTGCATGTGACATCCGGATGACAGCCGGAATGCCGATGGTTGCTGATGGCGATGTGCCCCCGCCCTTGCGGCTTCCGGCGTTCACGCCGCTCGACAGGGCCCTGCGCACAGCCGATGCTGTCTCAAACGGGAGACTGTAGCATGAAGGTTTTCATCAGCGTCGATATCGAGGGCTGCGCCGGCATCACCCATTGGGACGAGGCGCGGCGCAGGCGTTCGCCGATCCCGGCACACGGCGGCTTCTGGACGTGCCGCGGACGCCGGTGCTCGAAATCACCGATAACGATCCGCTGCTCGCCGAGCGTCATCGCTGGTATTCCGACGCCGAGCATCCGGGCGACCGGACCATCCGCCTCGCTGCGCAGGATTATTTCGATATCCTGCGCGGTCTGAACTATCTGACCTGAGCAGGGTTTGGTCACGAGCCTGTCGATGGCGGGAAACAGGCTTTCGGCAACAATCAAATGTTTTTTCCGCGTCACAAAACCCATATACGCGACAAGGCCGTCAACATGGAATCATCGCTTGCTCAGGACCTCGGAAATCCTCACACGGCTTGCCGCATCGGCAACCGGCGATCGCGTCACGCTCTTCGAGATCGTGGCACGAATCCGTACGCGTGCTTTCGGCGTGCTTCTGATCCTCTTCGCCGTACCCAATGCCCTTCCGATGCCGCCGGGATTCTCGACGATTTCGGCGGTACTGATCCTGCTCGTCGCAATACAATTGGTGCTTGGACGCACTGCCATGTGGATTCCACGCCGGCTCGGCTTGAAGTCCGTACAACGCCAACAACTCGACCGCGTCATCACCTGGATTGTTCCGAAGCTTCGCCGCGTGGAACGCTGGAGCAAGCCACGCCTGATCAGGTTTACGCGCCTCAACGCCCGTCGCCCGCTCGGCGTTCTGATCATCATCCTGGCGCTGATCATGGCTTTGCCGATCCCGATTATCGGCAATGCGCCGCCGGCAATCGCGATCACGTTGATCGGGTTCGGCATGCTGGAGCGTGACGGTGTCTGGGTTGGGGCCGGGGTCTTGATCGGGTTGCTGGATATCGTCGTCATCGCGGCGCTCGGCTTCGGTTTCGCGCAGATCGGGCTGGCGATCTACGATTATGTCCCGATGCCGTTCTGACTCTCATGCCGCAGAAACCCGGCGCACCTCCAGGCGCCGGGGCACAAGACCGAGCAACGCATCGACTTCTTGTGCACAAACCGGGCGCGAGAACAGGAAACCCTGCATCTCATGGCAACCCAGTGCCTGCAGGAAGCGATGCTGCTCCTTCGTCTCCACGCCCTCGGCGGTGACCTTGAGGCCCAGCGCGCGGCCCAGATGCACGATGGAATGCACCAGAATGGCTGATTCACCGGCTCCATCGAGGCTTTCCAGGAAGGAGCGATCGATCTTGATCTTGTCGAAGGCGAAACGCCGCAGATAGATCAGCGAGGAATAGCCCGTGCCGAAATCATCGAGAGCCAGCGGGAAACCGTGATCGCGCAGGCGCCGCATCGCCACCTCGGCGGCATCGGCATCCTCGACCACCACGCCTTCGGTCAGTTCGAGTTCCAGTCGCTTGGGATCAAATCCCGCATCGGCGACGACATCGATCACGCTATCGACGAAATCCCGCTGGCGGAACTGGATCGGCGAGACATTCACCGCGATTCGTATCCCCGGCCAGCGCATGCCGTCGTGGCAGACACGACGCACCACCCATTCTCCGAGCGGGATCACGAGCCCGCTCTGCTCGGCGAGCGGAATGAACTTGTCCGGCGGAATCATGCCCTTGGTCGGGTGCGGCCAGCGCACCAGCGCCTCGAGGGAAACGACCCGGGACCCGTCAGCCGAATAGATCGGCTGGTAATGGATGGTGAGTTCGTTTTCGGCGATTGCCCGACGCAGATCATCCGCGACGACCTTGCGCATCTGCAAGGCTTCGTCCATCTCCTGGTGGAAGAAAGCGGAACGGTTGCGACCCTCGCTCTTGGCTTCATAAAGCGCCGTATCGGCCATGCGCATCAGGGTTTCGCGGTCTGCCGCATCGCGCGGGGCGATGGCAATGCCGATGGATACCCCCACATTCACGGTATTGCCGTAGAGTTCGAATGGCTCCGACAGCGTATGCAGGATCCTGCCCGCAAGGGAGCGCGCATCCTCGTCACTGCTCACGTCCGTCTGCAGGATGGCAAACTCGTCTCCACCGAAACGCGCCAGCGTATCCTTGACGCGCAGGATGGTCAGAAGGCGCCCGGCTACCTGCTTGATCAACTCGTCGCCGGCCTGGTGGCCATGGGCGTCGTTGACATCCTTAAAGCGATCAAGGTCAAGGAACATCAGCGAAAAGCCCCTCTCCTTCCCTTCCCCCGGCGATGAGGGGAGCGCGTTCAGGGCAGCATCGAGCGTCTGGCCGAAGAGCAGGCGGTTGGCGAGGCCGGAGAGCGGATCGCGCCCGGCGAGACTCTCCGTCCGGGCCTGTGATTCCGCGAGTTCCTGCGCAACCCGGCGGGTATTGAAAACCACCAGCAGGAACAACAGCAGCGTGATGCTGAGCGGCGGGATGGCGGCAAATGCGATACGCCGCATCAGGACATCGCCGGCTCGTTCCGGCACCCAGCTCAGGAAAAGGCTATCCCCGCTGCGCGCATCCTCGAAGACGAGGCCGTTACGTTCGGGTTCGAACGGTGTCCGGCCCACCGTGAAATCGCGCAGTGCTGCGAAAGAAGCTGAAGCCTCGGGCGCGGTCGGATCGAAGCGCCGCAACGCCAGGACGAGACGCCCGCTATCGAGCGGATGGCTGGCGGCAAAGATGAAGGCTCCCTCATGCACCACGAAACCCTGCACCATGGAACCGTCGGATTTGGGAGCAGTCGGCGTGGCGGCGCCCAGCGCAGTCGCTAAGCCGCGCCCTTGCTGCGAATTTTCGCCGAAAAGCTGTGAAACGACAAGGGCTTGGTCAAGTTCAGCGCGTGTGTAGCGACGGATATCGACCCAATGGACACCGTCATGACCGGTCTCGACGATGCCGGCGAGATCCACATAGGCCGAGAGATTGTCGAATATCTCCATACGCTCGCGCGCAGAGTGCTGCTGCTCGACCGCGCGTGTGACCAGTTCGGAGAGGCGAACCATCTGCTCGTCGAGCAGGGCCTCCACCTGCCGGCGCTCCTTGTGACGCGCATCTTCGTTAGCTGCCTTGCCGATCGTATAGACGACCCCCGCACCGAAGAGCACCGTCCCCGTCATCAGGATCGCCGCCCAGCCGACGAGCCGGGACATCAATGCGGCGGAATTCCTTGCCGTTCGAAATGCTTGCGGTTTCATCGTGCCGGCGTCTCCTGTACCCCGTGGGGACGCTAGCGAGATTTTCCTTAGAAACCTTTACTTGTATTATTCGATATTGCTCAACACTGGCTTTCGCTTCAGACCATGCCGGAATCACATCGCCCGCCACGCAGGGCGACACGCCCGGACGCGACATCAGCCAGAGCCTGCGGATAGATTCTGTGCTCCTCGACAAGGACCCGGGCAGCGAGTTCCGCCTCGGTATCATCCCGTTCGACGGGGACGCAGGCCTGAGCGATAATCGGCCCCGAATCGAGCTCCGGCACGACGAAATGAACCGTGCAGCCATGGACCCGCACGCCGGCTTCGAGGGCCTGGCGATGGGTGTGCGTTCCCTTGAACAGGGGCAACAACGAGGGGTGGATATTGAGCATTCGGCCATGCCAGCGCGCAACGAATCCCGGGGTCAGGACTCGCATGAACCCCGCAAGACAGACGAGTTCGATCCCCGCCTCACGCAGTGTGCGGTCCATCGCCTCCTCGAACGCCTCACGCCCCGAAAAAGCCCGGTGATCAATGATGCGGGTCGGAATTCCCGCCTGCGCAGCCGTTTCGATGCCGCCTGCATCGGGTCGGTTCGAGAGGACGAGCGCGATCCGCGCCGGGAAATCGGGCTGCTGCGCGGCCTCCAGCAGCGAAGCCATGTTCGAGCCGCGCCCCGAAATCAGAATGGCGGTGCGCATCCGATTCGTCATAGGTGGAGATCACCGCGATAGGCCACCTGCGGCCCCGATCCGCGCGGACCCAGCCGCCCGATGACGACAGGTGCCTCGCCGGCAGCGCGCAGAGCAGCCGTCACATCGGCGACCGCCGCATCGCCTACGACGACGATCATGCCAATGCCGCAATTGAAGGTGCGCAGCATCTCTTCCGGGGCGACACCGCCCGCGCCGGACAGCCAGCCGAAAACCGGTGGAACCGGGATCGCCGCGAGATCGATATCGCAGCCGAGAGTTGCGGGGAGAATCCGGGGGATGTTCTCGGGGAAGCCGCCCCCGGTAATATGCGCCAGCGCCTTGATCGCGCCGGGATGCGCGCGGATCGCGGCGAGCAGCGGCTTCACATAGATCCGTGTGGGGGCAAGCAGCGCTGCCCCGAGTGCGAGATCCGGTGCGAAGGGTGCCGGCGCCTCCCAGGCGAGGCCATGCGCCGCAACAATCTTTCGCACCAGAGAGAAGCCGTTGGAATGCACGCCGGACGAAGCGAGACCGAGGATGACATCGCCCTCGGCGACATCATCGCGCGGCAACAACGCCCCGCGTTCAGCGGCCCCCACGGCAAAGCCGGCAAGGTCGTAATCGTCCCCGGCATAAAGCCCGGGCATCTCCGCTGTCTCCCCGCCGATGAGGGCGCACCCGGCCTGGCGACAGCCTTCGGCAATGCCGGCGACAATGGCGGCACCTGCCTGCGGGTCGAGCTTGCCGGTGGCATAGTAATCGAGGAAGAACAGCGGTTCGGCGCCCTGCACCACGAGATCGTTGACGCACATGGCCACGAGGTCGATCCCGACCGAGTCGTGGATGCGGGTCTCGATCGCAATCTTGACTTTGGTGCCGACGCCGTCATTGGCGGCCACCAGGATTGGATCAGCGAACCCGGCGGCCTTGAGATCGAACAGGCCGCCGAAACCACCGATCTCGCCATCGGCGCCCGGGCGACGCGTCGCCTTCACCAGCGGCTTGATCGCCTGCACCATCGCGTTGCCCGCATCGATATCGACGCCGGCATCGGCATAGGTCATCCCTTTACGCGGTTCTTCGGCCATCTGGCGCCCTCCTTCGCGCAATGGGGGGAATTAAGCCCCCTCGCCTGCAGAGGCAAGCGCCAGTTCCGGTTTCCCCCCGATTTCGACCAGCCCGCAGCTTCAGCGCGCCTCGATCGTCACGTCGAATTGCTCCAGCACCGCCGCCGGAGCCGGGGCCGTGGTGATCTCGAGCAGAGGCACACCGTCCGGGCGGCGCGACACGATGGAGATCTCCAATTCGCCGGGATCCTGCACGAAACGGCTGAGCTCATTGGCCAGCTGACGCGCCTCCGGCGTGCCGCCGAGCATTTCCGGCAGCATCAGTTGCGTCAACGCACCCAGTTGCTGGCGGGCGGCGGCGGGATCGGTGCCCATCATCGCCGCCTGCATGGCGAGCAGCCGCTCGGCAATGCCGCGATCCTCGATCATCAACTGGGCATTCTTGGAGGTGGCGCCCATCATCGCCATCAGGCGCGTGGTCTCGTCGCCGCTGAAGGCCTCCTCGCCGATATTCCCGATGACCCCACGCAGGGAGATGGACCCCATGTCCTCCCCCGTGAAGGAGATGTCCGAGACTACCACTTCACGGGCCGTTTCATTCCAGTGCGCAGCAATGTTCGTCGAAATATCCAGCCTCTCGTAGCCGAGAGCGCGCAACTGCTCGACCGAATCCTCTCCGGTCCCCGGCGGCAGGTCGATCAACAGATTGTCGAGCGCAAAGCGCATGTTGGTCGGCAGGCCGGTAAAGGGCTCATCCGCCACGATCAGAAGGCGTCCGAGCGTTGCCTCGATCGCGGGGGAGCCGGGCTCCGGCGGGATCGAGGCTTCGAGGCCGTTCATGGTGAAGGTCCCGAAGACCGGTACGAGACGCTGCATCGCATCGGGCGACAACTCGTCCTGCGGGTCATCCGCAAGATCGCGCAGCCCCTCGATCACGGGTGCGAAGGAGAAGCCCTCGGAGGTTATTTCGGCAATCGCGATACGGGCATCCTCGGCGGTGACCACCATCTCGTCGAGATAAAAGCCGGAGAACCCGCCCTCCTCGTCGCCGCTCAGGCCCATGGTCCCTATTGTCATGGCGAAGGGTTCCTGCGGGTCGAGGGAAGTCATCCGCATGCCATGGGCCTCCATGTCGCTGAAGCGCAAGGATTCGAGCATATCCACCACGAAACGCAGCGCCCGCACCTCGTCCTCCGTCGAGACGGACCCGTCTTCGAGCGCAGCCATTTCCTCGATGGTCCTGGCAAAAGGCTGGTCAAGCAGGCGCATGGCGAAGCTTGCGCCCTCGATCATCTCGATATCGATCTCGACGGACTCGCCATCGGTCAAGGTCATGTCGGCGACGGAGAAGGCTTCGTAAGCGGGTCGGTAGGGGTTGTCCCCGTCTCCCGCCGTCTCGGTGTAGAAGCGAATCACCCAAGGGAGGTCCATCGCCTGCGCCGTCATGCGACCGAATGTGCCGCTGACTTCCTCGCGATCATCCAGCGCGACGAAGGCGCCACCCGCAGCGGAGAATTCCCCGATACGCCCCATATCGACATCGACAAGCCGCACCTCGTCATAGCGCCCGCTCTGCTCCACGTCGCTGAAATCCTGCGAGAAGGACAGGGTCGGAATCTCCACTTCATCGGCAGAGAACTGCGAAAGGACTGCCCAGATCTGGTCGAAATCATCGGATGCGAGCGCATCGCCGAGTTCCGAAACCGGCATATTGGCGCCCGAGACGATGATTTCCGGCATCGTATAGGTGCCGAGCGCACCGCTGATGGCGACGTCGCGCAGCGTGTAGTCCTCCGCGCTGGCGGGCCCCGTGGTGACGGCACAGACCATCATGAGACCCGCCGCACCGAGCATCGTGCGGGCGGGATTTCTGCGAGCCTTCACAGCGCCGGAACTGAACATGGGGGCCTCCTTCAACGAGCATGCGGTTTCGGCTTCACACCGATTGCGCAGCAGCAAACCACAGATCGCGCCGAAACGAAACGCCCCGCCCTCACCCTCGCCCGTCGATGCGCTTGCCGAGGCGACCGGCGAGGTCCTGGATGAATTGCCAGGCGGTGCGGCCGGAGCGGGCGCCGCGGGTGGTGGCCCATTCGAGGGCGTCGTGGCGCAGGGTGTCCTCGTCGCAGGCGAGGCCCAGATGCGCGGCATAGCCGGAGACCATCTCGAGGTATTCGTCCTGCGAGCATTTGTGGAAGCCGAGCCAGAGGCCGAAGCGATCCGAGAGCGAGACCTTCTCCTCCACGGCTTCACCCGGGTTGATGGCCGTGGCGCGCTCGTTGTCCACCATGTCACGCGGCATCAGGTGGCGGCGATTCGACGTGGCGTAGAAAAGCACGTTGTCGGGCCGCCCCTCGATCCCGCCTTCGAGCACGGCCTTGAGCGACTTGTAGGAGGTGTCGTCGGAATCGAAGGACAGATCGTCGCAGAAGATCACGAAGCGATGGGCATCCCCGCGCAGGATCGTCATCAGTGCCGGCAGGCTTTCGATATCCTCGCGATGGATCTCGATCAGCTTGAGCGGCCCCATGCCGATCTCGCGGTTGCTGTTGACCTGTGCATGCACGGCCTTGACCAGCGAGGACTTGCCCATGCCGCGTGCGCCCCAAAGGAGCGCGTTGTTGGCGGGAAGCCCCCTGGCGAAGCGCCGGGTATTCTCGTGAAGCTGGTCGCGCACCCGGTCGATCCCGCGCAACAGCGCCATCTCGACGCGGTTGACCCGCGGGACAGGCGCCAGACGCGGCGGCGCGGCGTGCCAGACGAAGGCATCGGCGCTCGTGACATCGGCAGCAGCCGCTACCGGCGGAGCGAGCCGCTCCAGCGCATCGGCGATACGCGCAAGCAGCGCGGAGGTCGCATCGGAATCGGATCGGAACATGGGCTGGCCTTCGCGGGCTGTGATCGTTGCAAACGGGCGACGGGGCCTCCATATCGCGATCATCGGGCATGGTCCATCGCGCAAGACGCCGATCACGGTTTGCTTTCGCCGCCTGCATCGCTATAAGTTGCGCCGCTTTCGAATAAAGCGCCGGACCAGCGGTCTGCACGACCGGGCCACCCGGCGCAAACGCATCAGGAGTCGTCAGTGATCATCACGCCCGCTTACGCACAGGCCGCCGGGGGCGGCGGCGCAGACATCTTTCTCCAGCTTCTGCCCTTCGTCCTCATTTTCGTCATCATGTGGTTTCTCATCATCCGTCCGCAGCAGAAACGGGTGAAGGCTCACCAGGAACTGGTGAAGAACCTTCGCCGCGGCGATACCGTGATCACCAATGGCGGCATCACCGGCAAGATCTCGAAGGTCGTCGACGATAACGAGATCGAGGTCGAAATCGCCGAAAACGTGCGTGTGCGTGTGATCCGTGGCATGATCGCCGATGTCCGCGCCAAGGGCGAACCGGCCAAGGATGCGGCCAAGAGCTGAGGCTGCACAGGCTGCGGTTGCAAGCGCCGAAAGCGCCCGACCGATACTGAAAACCGGCGAGGCACCCGCACTTTAGCACGGCGGGCGCCAAGGCGGAGATGACGGAAACCTACGGGAACCCCAAGGATCGCACCGGCATGATGCGCATCTCGACCTCCAAATCGGTGGCCATTCTGCTGGCCTTGCTTTTCGGCATGTATCTGGCCGTGCCGAATCTTCTTTCGGTCGAGCAGCGCGAAGCCGTTTCGCGCGCCGCTCCCGGCTGGATCCCCGGGATCCTCGTGCCCGACCGGGCGGTCGTGCTCGGGCTGGACCTCCAGGGCGGCTCGCACGTGCTGCTGCAGGTGGATACGCAGGAGTTGCTCCAGAAGGAAGCGACCCAGGTCCGCGACCAGGTCCGCAACCTCCTGCGCGAGACCCGCACCCCGCTCGAGGGCGGTATCCGGATCAGCGACAGCACGGTCGAGTTGCGGATACCCGACGAGGCCGCCCGTGAACGGATGATGCCACGCCTGCGCGATCTGTCCGAGCCGCTCGTCGATGCCGCGTTCGGGCAACCCGGCTCCTCGACACTGACCATCGACGAACAGGATGACGGACTGATTCGCCTCACCCTGACCGAAGAGGGCCTGGACGAACGCATCGTTCGTGCCCTTGAGCAATCGATAGAGGTCTTGCGCCGGCGTATCGACGCCCTGGGAACCACCGAGCCGAACATCCAGCGGCAGGGCGATGATCGCATTCTGGTCCAGGTGCCCGGTCTCCAGGACCCCGAACGTCTGAAGGCCCTCCTCGGCGAAACCGCGCAGCTGGAATTTCGATTCCTGGCCAATCCCGGCGATACGGACACGGTAGAAATGCCGCTGCGAGAAGCCGGAGACGAGCCTGTCGACGTCGAACGCAGGGTCATCGTGGGCGGCGAGGACCTGATCGATGCACAGGCCTCCTTCGACCAGCAGACGAACCAGCCGATTGTCACGTTCCGTTTCAACGTCTCCGGCGCACAGCGTTTCGGCGAGGCCACGACGCGCAATGTCGGGCGCCAGCTTGCGATCGTCCTCGATGACGCCGTGATCTCGGCACCCCGTGTGCAGTCGCCGATCACCGGCGGATCCGGTCAGATCTCTGGCGACTTCACCGTGCAGGAAGTGAACGATCTTGCCGTGCTGCTGCGTTCGGGCGCCTTGCCGGCGACCCTCACAATCGTTGAGGAGCGCACGGTCGGACCCGGCCTCGGAGCCGATTCGATCCGCGCCGGCACCATGGCGGCCTTGGTGGGCGCAGTGCTCGTCGTGGCCTTCATGATCGCAGCCTACGGGTTCTTCGGCATCATGGCGACGGTGGCGCTCGCCGTGAACATGATCATGCTGTTCGGCCTGCTCTCGGTGCTGGGGGCGACACTGACCTTGCCCGGCATCGCCGGCATCGTGCTCACGCTCGGTATGGCGGTCGATTCGAACGTGCTGATCTATGAGCGTGTGCGCGAGGAGGAACGCGTCGGGCGATCTGCCATCCAGGCGCTCGATACCGGCTTCTCCCGCGCGTTCGGGACCATTCTCGACGCCAACATCACGACGCTGATCGCCGCCGGCATCCTGTTCTTCCTCGGTACCGGTCCGGTACGCGGCTTCGCCGTGACCCTGTCCCTGGGCATCGTCACCACCGTTTTCACAGCTTTCACGCTCACGCGCTTGATGATCGCGACCTGGTTCAAGGTCATGCGTCCCAAGCAGCTCGCGATGAATTGAGGAGAGCCGATCATGTGGCTTGTCCGCCTCGTCCCCGTCGAGACCCGCTTCCGCTTCATGTGGTACCGACGCTGGTCTTTCCCGCTCTCGGCGCTGCTCTCCGTCCTCGCGGTCGCGGCATTCCTGACATTCGGCATGAATACGGGCATCGACTTCCGCGGTGGCACGGTGGTCGAGATGCAAGCCAGGGATGGTCAAGCCGACATCGGCCAGATCCGGCAGCAGGCAAATGCGCTCGGCTTCGGCACGGTCGAGGTGCAGCAATTCGGCACACCGCGTGACGTCGCCCTGCGTGTGCAATTGCAGGAGGGCGGCGAGGAAGCACAGCAGGAGGTCGTCTCGACCCTGCGTGCCACCTTCGAGTCCGACTACGATATCCGCCGTACCGAAGTGGTGGGGCCGCGCGTCTCGGCCGAGCTTGTCCAATCAGGCACGCTCGGCGTGGTGATGGCGATCTTCGGGGTACTGGTCTATCTGTGGTTCCGGTTCGAGTGGCATTTCGCCATCGGCGCGGTGATTGCGACCCTGCACGATCTGGTCCTGGCAATCGGCTTCTTTGCGATCACGCAGATCGAGTTCAACATGACCTCGATTGCGGCGCTGCTGACCATTCTGGGCTATTCGCTCAACGATACCGTGGTGATCTATGACCGCATTCGGGAGACGATGCGCAAATACAAGAAGATCACCGTCTACGAGGTGCTGGACATCGCGGTGAACGCCACCCTGTCACGCACAATCCTGACGAGTGTAACAACCTTTCTCGCACTGTTGGCGCTGGCCGTACTCGGCGGCGAAATCATCAAGGGCTTTGCCTATGCGATGATTTTCGGCCTCGTGATCGGCACCTATTCCTCGATCTTCGTGGCCGCACCGATCCTGATCTATCTCGGGGTGCGTGCAACGACGGCTGTCGGTGTTGCTGCGCAGGCCAGGGCCGAGGCCGATGGCGCCCAGCCGGCGGAGTGAGCGGATGGCCGGGCGGATCCATGACGGTTTCGTGCCCGGTCGCCATCCGATCGATGCCTATGGCAATGGCGGCTTTCGGTTCGCGGAGATGTCGCACAAGGGTTCCATCCTGGCGCTGCCCGCCGGCATCTCGAAATGGGAAATCGATGATGCGAAAGCGCTCAACGAAGCCGCTTTCGCGCCCGTTTTTGCGCAAGCCGGGGAAATCGAGATCCTGCTGATCGGCACCGGGCGCAATATCGTGCCCCTGCCCGAGCCGCTCGTGTGGCGGCTGCGCGATCCCGGCATGCGGATCGACGTGATGCAGACCGGTGCAGCCGCGCGCACGTTCAACATCCTGCTGGCCGAGAACCGCCGCGTCGCGGCGGCTCTGATCGCCGTGGCGTAAGGCGGCTCGCCCGGGCCGGGCGCCCCCGGCTTCAGGCCTTGGGCGCCTGACGCGCCTGATGGATCATCTTCCATAGCGCCTGTGGCGTTGCCGGCATGTTCACATGGTCGATACCGAGCGGGCGCACAGCATCGACGATCGCATTCATGATTGACGGCAGCGACCCGGCGCAGCCGGCCTCGCCGCAACCCTTGGCACCGAGCAGATTGGTCGTCGCTGGAACCGAATGGCTGTCGAAATCGAAAAAGGGCACATCCTCGGCGCGCGGCAGGGCATAATCCATGAAGGAGCCCGTCACCACCTGGCCACTCTCGTCATAGACGACGCGCTCCATCACCGCCTGGCCAAAACCCTGGACAATGCCGCCATGCAACTGCCCGGTCACCAGCATCGGGTTGATGATCGTGCCGAAATCGTTCACGGCGACATAACGGTCGATACGCACCATGCCTGTTTCCGGGTCGATCTCGACTTCGGCGACATGGCAGCCATTGGGGAAGGCGGAAGGCGCGCTTTCATGCACATGGCTGACATCGAGGCTGTCGGGCACTTCATCGGGAAGCGCCATGCCCTCACGCAGTTTCGCGGCGAGTTCCATGATTCCGATGGCGCGGTCGGTGCCGACGATGGCGAAGTTGCCCTGCACGAATTCGATATCCGCAGCCGCCGCTTCCAGCACATGGGCGGCGATGACGCGCCCCTTCTCGATCACCTTGTCGCTGGCCTCGATGATCGCTGCACCGCTGGCCATGATCGATTTCGAGCCGCCCGTGCCGCCACCGGCGACGAGTTCGTCACTGTCGCCCTGGAGCAGATTGATCTTGTCGAAAGGTACACCGAGCCGGCTGGTGAGCACCTGCGCGAAGGCGGAGGCATGGCCTTGCCCGTAATCGAGAGTACCGGTGATGATGGTCACCGAGCCGTCCTTCTCGAAGCGGATGCCGCCCATTTCATTGGTCGGCGGCGCGGTCACCTCGAGGTATTGCCCGATGCCGATGCCCCGCAGCATGCCGCGTTTCTCACTCGCGCGGCGGCGCTTGCGGAATCCTTTCCAGTCGCCGGCTTCCAGCGCCTTGTCGAGCACGGCGGTGAACTCGCCGCTGTCATAGACGGTGTCAGCCGGAGTCTTGTAGGGGATCTGGGAGGGGCGGATATGGTTGCGCCGCCGGATGACGGCGCGATCGATGCCCATTTCAACTGCAGCGTTGTCGATCAGCCGCTCCATGACGTAATTCGCATCCGGTCGCCCGGCTCCGCGATAGGGGCCCATCGGCGTGGTGTTGGTGAGAACCACCGAGAGGTCGACCTGCACATGGCGGGTGCGGTAGACGCTGACCACGTTTTTCACGAGGTTAAGCGAGGAGAACATCGGCGCTACATGGCAGAGATAGGCGCCCATATCGGCATGGCCCTCGAGCTTCACCGCGAGGAAGCGGCCCTTTTCATCGAGGGCGAGCGCAGCTTCGAGTTCGATGGCGCGGCCATGCGTGTCGGAGACGAAGCTTTCCGAACGGGTATCGGTCCACTTCACGGGACGACCGAGCGCGCGGGCAGCGTGGAGCAGACCCACATATTCGGGATAGACCGCCGATTTCATGCCGAAGGAGCCGCCGACATGGCGGGTGCGAATGCGCAGCTTGTCGGGCTCGACGCCCAGGATCTGCTTGGCCAGCAGCGTGCGCATGCCGAACACGCCCTGGCTGCCCATATGCATGGTCCAGCGCCCGCTCTCGGCATCATGTTCGGCAATCGCCGAACGCGGCTCCATCGGTGCGACAACGACCCGGTTGGAGACGATCGGCAGACGCGTGATGTGTGCCGCCTCGGCAAAGGCCTTCTCCACGACGGCATCATCGCCATAGTGGAAATCGAGGACGCGGTTATTCGGCACGTCGTCGTAAAGTTGGGGCGCATCGGCGGCCATGGCCCTGGTCGGCTCCGTCACCGCCTCCAGCGGATCGATATCGACCTCCACCATCTCGACCGCATCGCGCGCCTGCTCGGCCGACTGCGCGATGACGATGGCGACGGGATCGCCAATATAGCGCACCTTGTCGGTCGCGAAGGCTGCGCGCTTCGTGTTGAGCATGGGCGAGCCGTCGCGGTTCTTGAAGCCCATGGTCGAGGAAATCGGCCCGTAGCCCGCCTCCTGCAGATCCGCTCCGGTATAGACGGCAACCACGCCCTCCATGGCGAGCGCCTCTTGCGTGTCGATGCTGCGGATTACGCCGTGCGGATACTGGCTGCGCACGAGCGCGGCGTATAGTTGCCCCGCGATGGACACATCATCGGAATAGCACCCCTCCCCGCGCACCAGAACCGGGTCTTCCTTGCGCGGCACGCTCTGTCCGACGGCGAACTTCATCGTGGAGAGCGCATCGAGATCGAGGGGTTTGTTCATCACGCGGCCTTTCGCACGTTTCGGTCATGCTAAAGTGGAGGAGGAGTGGCGTCACGGCAACAGCGTGAATGCCATATCCGGCTTGCGTGGATGAACGATCACGCCGGCCCCACTTGTCTGGCGCGGGATGCGCGATATTTGCCGTGCATGTCACAGATCGATCCCGCCTCCACGCTGCTTGAAAGCTTCCCTGATGACGGGATCGCCGTCGTCATCGGCGCCACCGGCGGAATCGGCGCCGCCTTCGTCCGGGCCCTGGAAGCCTCCGGGCGGTTTTCCAGGGTCGTGGCGGCGGGGCGCAGCAACGCGTACCATCTCGACATCCGCGACCCCGATGCGATCGCCGCCTTCGCCGGCGATCTGGCCGGGAGCCTTGCGGGGGCGCCGATCCGCCTCGTGATCGACGCGACCGGCTTCCTGCATGACGAGACACGCATGCCGGAGAAATCCTGGCGCGACATCAATGCGCAGGACATGGCCTATTCCTATGCGGTGAACGCCATCGGCCCCGCCCTGCTGATGCAGCAGCTGCTCCCGCTGCTGCCGCGCGAGGGCAAATCGGCTTTCGTCACCCTCTCGGCGAAGGTCGGCTCGATCGGCGATAACCGAATCGGCGGCTGGTATGCCTATCGCGCATCCAAGGCGGCCCTGAACCAGATCGTGCGCTGTGCGGCGATCGAACTCGGCCGGCGCTGGCGCGAGGCGGTCTGCGTCGCCATGCATCCGGGGACGGTCCACACGCCTCTGACGCAGCCTTTCGCCAAGAATGGCCTGAATGTCCGCGAGCCTGACGAGGCTGCGGCGGAGATGCTCGCCGTGATCGACGCCCTGACGGCGCAGGAGAGCGGCGGCTTCTTCGATTATCGCGGTGAGCGCCTGCCCTGGTGAAGACCACTTGTGCGTCGGGCGGCGCAGAAAACGGAGACCAGCTCATGCCTGCCTTCCCGATTTGCAGACGCTTCAGCTTTCGCCTCCTGGCAACCGGTATCGCCGCCATTCTTCTCATGGCTTTCGCGACAATCGCGGCACCAACCGCCCGGGCGCAGACTGACGCGGATCAGGGCGCCGTTCGCAGTGTGATCAGCGACCAGCTCGACGCCTTCCTCGCCGAGGATGCGGCGCGCGCCTACAGCCATGCCTCACCGGGAATCCGCCAATTGTTCCCGGGCGAGGAGCGCTTCATGGGCATGGTGCAGCGTGATTATGCGCCGGTCTACCGGTCTCGGAGCCGGGAATTCCGCGATTTGCGGCAGACTGCCCTCGGCCCGGTACAGGAAGTGGTCCTGATCGGTCCGAACGGCCAGGAATGGCTGGCGCTCTACACCATGGAGCAGCAGCCGGACGGTTCGTGGAAGATCGCGGGTGTCAGGCTCGTGCGCCAGGAGGGTGTCGCGGCCTGAGCCAGATCAGACGATGTCCATGGGTCAGACGATGTCCATGGCATCCTCGGATTCGCATGCGGAGCGCAGCGTGCGCGCGACCCACAGGCGCGTCTCGACAGCCGCATCCGATGTGGCGCGGATCCACCAGTGGCGGCGACCGGCGTCGAAACCGATGCACGGCGCTTCGCCGAGGCGATCGAGAATGAAAGAGACAGCTTTGTCCTGATCGGCAAAGCGCTCGGGAAAACGATCATGGTCGATAATGCGCTCGTCTTGGGCGACGAGGCACCAGTTGACACGAAACGCCATGTTTGGCCCCTTTTTTATACGGTCGCAATTTTCCTAGAATTTGAGAAGTTTCCGGTCCAGCGCTTTCCACGCACAGGCTTACCGGCATCTTGTGCGATTTGACGAAGCGTGCCTCGTCACGAAAACCAGCCCGTAACCGTTACCACCGTGCGCGAATGCAAAGGCCTATACGACCATCCTTCCGCTTGCCGGTTTCCATCAGCCGACCGACGCTGGCATCAGATCATGGCAAGAAGAGGCCAGGTGGCATGCATAATCTCACAATCGATCAACAGCGCCTGTGGGATACGCTGATGGAGACGGCGCAGATCGGCGCAACCGCAAAAGGCGGCATTTGCCGCGTGACGCTGACCGAGGAAGATCGCCGGATTCGCGACTGGTTTCGCAAGGCCTGCGAGGCGCTCGGCTGTACGGTCACGGTGGACGGCCTCGGCAACATGTTCGCGCTGCGCCCCGGACGCCGGTCGGACCTGCCGCCGATCGCCATGGGCAGCCATCTCGACACGCAGCCGACGGGCGGGAAGTTCGACGGCGTTCTGGGCGTGCTGGCCGGGCTGGAGGTGCTGCGCACGCTGCATGCGCTCGATTACGAAACCAACGCCCCCCTGATGCTTGTGAACTGGACCAACGAGGAGGGCGCGCGGTTCGCCCCCTCCATGCTGGGCGCGGGGGCTCATGCCGGTATCTATCCGCCGGAGAAGGCCGAAACCATAACCGACCTCGCGGGAACAAGCCTGCGCGAGGCGCTGGAAGCGATCGGCTATCGCGGCGCGACGCCCGTGGGCAGCGTCACGTTTTCCGCCATGTTCGAACTGCATATCGAACAGGGGCCGATCCTCGAAGCGGAGGAGCGCACGATCGGCATCGTCACCGGCGTCCAGGGGATGCGCTGGTATGATGTCACCTTCACGGGCCGTGAGTCGCATACGGGCACGACGCCGATGCCGTTGCGGCGCAACGCGCTTCTGGGCGCCGCGCGTGTGATCGAGCGCGTCGATGCCATTGCACGCGCACACGCGCCCCACGCCGTGGGCACTGTGGGGATGGTCGAGGTGCGACCGAATTCCCGCAATGTGATCCCGGGCGAGGTCTTCTTCACCGTCGATTTCCGCCATCCCGAAACGGCGGTGCTGGATGCGATGGAGGCTTCGCTGCACGAGGCTCTGGGCGAGGTGGCCGACGCGATCGGTCTCGATTGCACGCATCGTCGGGTCACGCATAATCCGCCGGTGGTCTTCGATGCGGATTGTATCGAGGCCGTGCGCAAGGGGGCCGAGCAGGCGGGTTTCGCAGGTCGTGAAATGCTCTCCGGCGCGGGTCACGATGCGACTTATATCGCCGACGTCGCCCCGACCGCGATGATCTTCGTGCCATGCGCCGACGGTTTGAGCCACAACGAGGCCGAGAGCGCGACTTTCGCGGATTGCGGCGCGGGCGCCCAGGTTCTGCTGAACGCCGTCCTGATCCATGACGCGCGTTTTGCCTGAGGAAGGCCGGCGCTGATCAGCGCTCGCCCGATCCGCTTGCCGCGCAACGCAGCCATTCGATCTCGTTGGGGCCATCCACCATGAAACGGCGATCCGGCCCATCCACCCGGATCGTCAATTCGCCGGTGAGGCGCGCACCCGTTTGCAGGTCGTGCTCGAAATAGACAAGCGCCCCCATCGAGGCGAAGACCCGCATCTCCCGCCATTCCTCGCCACCCTCGACGAGCTGGCCCTCACGCTGAAGCATGATCCGCTCTTCCTCGAAGACGATGCGCTCGCGCAGGGCCTGCGGGTCGATGGCAGCGCACCAGTCGCCTTCGAGGAAGGCGATCTCCTCGCGGGTCACGTCGCAATGGCGCAGGGTGGAATCACATTCCTGACCATGCTCCTGCAACAACATACTGACGTAAACGGCGATACCGCCCAGGACCACCAGGGCACCGAAGATTGTCGCCAGCCGCTTGCTCATGCATCTTCGCCTTCTTCCACAATGACCGTGATCCGCGCCCCTTCCGCAACCTGCGCCCCGATCTCGGCGACGATGTCCCCGATGACCCCGGAAACCGGCGCGGTCAGCACGTGCTCCATCTTCATCGCCTCGACCACGGCGATCCGATCGCCCTTCGCGACTTTCTGGCCGGATTCGACGAACAGCGCCACCAGCTTGCCATGCATCGGAGCCTTGATCAGGCCGCCGGCATCGAGATGCTCCAGATCGACTGCCGTCGGATCATGAATCTCGACCCGGGTCTGGCGGCCCTCATGCAGGACCAGCATGGCCTCGTTCGCCTCGACGATACTCGCATCGGTCTCGCCGGGGGCGACCTCCTGCCCCGGCATTTCGAAGGCCGGACCCTCGATGTCCCAGGCGAGGATCCCGTCGATGCGCTCGCCATCGACCACCAGCGGCAGGCCGGTGCGGCGTTCGCCGACGAGCTGGAATCCGTCGCTGGCCCACCAGGGGCCGGGCAAATCTGCAATGGCGACGCTGCCGGCCTCGGCATTGCGCGCATGGTCGCGGCGTACCAGCGCGAGCGCACCGGCGGCGACCGCAACGGGATCGCGTGGCTGCGGCACGGCGCCGAGCTGTTCGAGATTGGCATCGATGAAGCCGGTATCAAAGGCCCCGTCCCGGAAGGCCCGGGCATTCACGAGACGGCGCAGGAACGCGGCATTGCTGCGCGGGCCAGCGACGACAGTGGCAGCCAGGGCCGCCGAGAGCCGGTCGAGCGCTTCGGTACGATCAGAGCCGCGCGCGATGATCTTGGCGATCATCGGATCATAGAACGGGGTGACCTCGTCACCCGCCTCGACACCCGAATCGACGCGGATACCGAAATCCTCTGGCAAGTCCAGCGCCCAGAGGCGCCCGGTCGAAGGCAGGAAGCCCCTCTCCGGATCCTCCGCATAGAGTCGCGCCTCCACGGCGTGCCCCTCGAGACGCACTTCGTCCTGCGTGAAGGGCAGTTCCTCGCCGGCGGCGGCCCGGAACTGCAATTCGACCAGATCGACCCCGGTCACCGCCTCGGTCACCGGATGCTCGACTTGCAGGCGCGTGTTCATCTCCATGAAATAGAAGCGGTCGGGCCTCAAGCCCTCGCGGCCATCGGCGATGAATTCCACCGTTCCCGCGCCCACATAGCCGACGGCGCGGGCGGCCTCGACGGCGGCCTTTCCCATGGCCTCGCGCATCTGGGGCGTCATGCCCGGCGCCGGGGCTTCCTCGATCACCTTCTGGTGCCGGCGCTGGAGCGAGCAGTCGCGCTCGTTGAGATGCACCACATTGCCGTGCTGGTCAGCGAAGATCTGGATCTCCACATGGCGCGGGGCGAGCACGTATTTCTCGACGAGAACGCGCGGATCGCCGAAGGAGGCCTGTGCCTCGCGCATGGCGGATGCGAGCGCATCGTCGAATTCGGTGGCCTTGTCGACCCGCTTCATGCCCTTGCCGCCGCCACCGGCCACGGCCTTGATGAGAACCGGATAGCCGATCTCATAGGCCTTCTGGCGCAGGAAATCGGGCTCCTGCTTCGAGCCGTGATAGCCCGGCACGACGGGCACGCCCGCCTTCTGCGCCAGCGCCTTCGCGGCATCCTTGAGGCCCATCGCCCTGATGGCGGAGGCGGGCGGACCAATGAAGGCGATGCCGTTCTCGGCGCAGGCCTCGGCGAATTCAGCGCGTTCGGAGAGAAAACCGTATCCGGGATGGATGCACTGTGCGCCGCTTTGCAGCGCCACATCGATGATCCGGTCGATGCGCAGATAGGATTCGGCCGCAGGGGCCGGCCCGATCTCCCAGGCCTCGTCCGCCATCTGCACGAAGAGCGCATCCGCATCCGCCTGCGAATGCACCGCAATGGTGCGCAGGCCGAGTTTCTTCGCCGTCCTGATGATACGGCAGGCGATTTCGCCGCGATTGGCGATGAGAACGGATTCGAACAAGGCGGGCCCCCGTCACGGATAATGCTGAGTGTCTGTTGGAAAACGTCCGCGCCCCGACGTCAAGGCCAGGCCGCGACGCATTTTTTCACAGGGCTCGCAGAAAGCAGTTTACAGCGCGTCCTCTCCTGCTTATACCGCCTCACCGACGGCAAGCGCAGCTTCGCCCGTCAGCCCAGGTAGCTCAGTTGGTAGAGCATGCGACTGAAAATCGCAGTGTCGGCGGTTCGATTCCGTCCCTGGGCACCACTCATTTTCTCAATGAAATCAGTGCGTTATTGTTTCTTCTTTAGGAGCGGCTCGACAGGAGCGGCTCGACCTACGTGTTAGCATGCCTGTTAGCATGTTTGTTCCGAGGGCGTTCACGACTCGGTTTTCGTCGTCTTCCTGCGGGCCAAACGGAGCTCGGCAACGCGGCTTGATTGAGCGATTCCGCCCCGGTTGTAGATCATCGTTGTGGACATCTGCCGATGTGTCGCGGTGCGCATCACATCTGCGGCATCTGCCCCGGCTTCGAAGGCCTCGCTCACCGCACCGGCGCGGCTGTCCATGTTGCGGACATCATCAGGCCAGCCTGTCAATCGACATCGCCCCCTATCAGCGGCATGTTTGGATGCCCCCCTTTGACGCACGGCTTCTTTTTGCCTGTCTGATCAAGTGATCGGGTGCGGTCATGTTTCAGGCCTCACAAGTGCGGCTTGCCCAAACTGCGGGCCGATATGGTGATGCGCGGATCAGGTACCAAATCAAAAAGGCCCGCTCGAATTTCGTGGCACGCCACTGGTTTACCCGACCTGGATCTGTTCGATGATGTGCCCATTCACGTCATTGCCCTCCTCACATCCCCGAGGCTCCGACAGCCGCGTTCAGCAGATCGCGCCGCAAGGGGGCACCGGCAGCAAGGGTCGCGAATGTGCGCGTGAGCGAAACCGCCCTGCACGAAGGCTCCTGGTTCCGCATCGAAGCATGAGCGGCATCACACTCGTGCAGCAAGCATGAGGCTGAGACCGCGCGCGCGACCCGACATGCCTGTCCAGGCCGATCAGACGAAGTCGCGCGCGATCGTGACGTCCCAGCTACGGCAGAAAACGCGCTTGTCACCCTCATGGGCATCCAGATCCGCGGTGATGTGAAACGCCGTCTCCGTTGCGGTCAGAACGGTATGAGCCCGGGTGCGTATCGACCAGTCGCCCCGGCGTAACCCGCGCTGCAACAAGGTTTCACCTCGCCCGGAATGGAAATCGTCGGCATGGGTACGGTACCATTCGAAAGCGCGGTTCTCGACGATGAGATCGATATCTTCCAGATGAACCACGCCGTTGTCATTGATGACTTCGAGCGTGGACAAATCGCTGGCAAGGTCACGATGAACAAGCCAGTTGTGCCTGCCCGGTTCGAGCTGACGGCGCGGTGCCGGCGGCGCGCCCTCGGGGGCGCCGAAGACGCGCAAGCGTGCATCTTCCGCGCGGGGCTTGCGGACCGGGAGTTCCACCCGGCTTCCCGCAGTATGCACAGTCAGGCCGACCGGACCGGGAGGCAACCATGCCAGCGGCCAATATGATGTCGAGACCGCGATCCGCAACCTGTGTCCTTGAGGGAAGCTGTGCGCCACGCCATTCAGCGATACGGACACCGTATAGCGCTCACCGGGAACCAGATGCGCCGGATGTTCGGCCGAATCGCGGTGCGTCAGATTGAGCATTCCGTAGCTCACCCTGGTGACCTTGTCGTCCACGGCGATGTCCGACAGGCGTATTGCGACCATGCCCAGAGGCTGATCTGACGATATCTCCAACGTGACAACGGTTGCGCCCAGAATCTCCAGGGTTTCCGGTAGCGGCTCGCTGTCGAAGACAAGCGCGCCACCATCCTCCTCGCGCTGGTCGTGCGCCAGATCGGGCCCGGCGGCATAGGAGCACCATTTCCCGGCGAACAGCCCCACCGTCAGCGGCGAGCGGATGCGCAATCGCTCATCCTTGCCGGCATCGACATCAGCCGACAGGATATGCCGACGCCCGAGCGCAAGAGATCTGGTCGTGACGTTGGGCGATGGCCATGATGGCTCGGCGACCCACCGCCCGGGACGGTGACGATAGCTCGTGGTGGGCGGCACTGAATCCTGCATCCAGACACGCAGGACCGGTTCCTCCATAACGCCCCGGTCGATGCCCTTGAGCCAGTGATCCCACCACCGCAAGGCCTCCTGCAGAAAACCTATGGCGGGGCCGGGCACGGCGATATGCGGATATTTGTGGCTCCAGGGGCCGATCAACCCCTGACGCGGCACCTTCAGATTTTCCATCAGGCGGAAGACCGCATTCGAATAGCCATCCGCCCAGCCGCTCACCGCCATGACCGGACAGGTCACGGCAGCATAGTCTTCGGCGATGGAGCCATGGCGCCAGTAGGAATCGCGGCGCTGGTGCCGCAGCCAGTTTTCCAGCCACAGACCGCTGCCGTTCAGACGCTGATGCCACATCTCGCGCCATCCCTCACCGACGATCTCGGGATCGGGCGGCAGCGAATTGTAGGAGAACATAACCGACGCCCAGGAGAGGTTGTCCCCGAGCAGGCAGCCGCCCATATGGTGGATGTCATCGGCGTAACGATCATCGGTCGAGCACAGTGTGACCACGGCCGCCAGTGCCGGTGGTTGCAGGGCGGCAATCTGGAGACCGTTGAATCCGCCCCAGGAAATGCCGATCATCCCGACATTTCCGCTGCACCAGGGCTGCGCGGCGATCCATTGGATGATGTCGTAGCCGTCCTGGAGTTCCTGCGCGGTATATTCGTCGGTCAGCACGCCTTCGGAATCACCGCTGCCACGAATATCGACCCGCAGACAGGCATAGCCATGTCCGGCAATATAAGGATGCATGATCGAGTCGCGGTGGCGGGTCATGTCGCGCTTGCGATAGGGAATGTATTCCAGCACTGCCGGGACCGGGTGCTCGCCGGCATCCTCGGGAAGCCACAGCCGTGCAGCGAGGCGGGTGCCGTCGCGCATTGTGATGAAGAGGTTTTCCTCATGCCGGACGCGGTGAGGGAAATCGGCTCTGTTCTGCAGCATATCACTCATGCCGGGCTGATCCTTTCGCCGTCGATGCGAATGTCGAGCGCTTCCATAAGGGCGGCGTAGTTTTCTTCCAGAGCTTGGTGCTGATCCGCGCCCATAAAAATATCTGCGATCTGATAACTGTAGGAATCACGGTGATTATCGCTCAACTCTCGCAATTGCATGCCTTCGTGAACATGCAGCGTGATGTCGGTGCCGGGAAAGCCTGAAGCAATCTCCCGAACGGCGTCTTCATCCGGGGCATGGGTGACGCACTTCGCATCGCGTTCACCATAGACGCGTGGCATGAACTTGGCGGCGATGGTGAAGCGCCCGCGGCGGGCCGGGTAATCCGGGCATTTCCCGAGCGCCACGTCGATCATCACCTCCTTGTGCGGGACCCCCTCGACCTTCTCGAAGATCGGACTGTGTGATTTCGAGATACGGGCATTGATTTCAAGCAGGGCAATACTGTCATCGTGCTCTCGATAGTAGAATTCCATGTTGAAGGGACTGTCATCCAGACCCGTTGCTTCAATGACGCGGCGCGCCGCGTCGCGCATGCGCCTCTTGACTGGATCGGGAAGGCTGGAGGGGTATTCATAACGCTCGAGGCTCGCGCCGTTGGGGCCGCGCAGCGTATCGACGATACCATAGGCCTCCACCTTACCCTCGAAGACATATCCTTCCAGCGTGCATTGGCGACCCCTCGAGATAATCGCTTCGGCAATGCAATAGGCGCCATGAACCCGGGCCTCGTCCGCGCTCAGATCCGCATGGCGCATGATCGCGTCCAGAGGGGTGGCAAACCTGTCGATGCCCGCACGGATATGCGGGAGAGCGCCTTGCAGGTCTTCCAGCCTGTCGATCCGAAATCCCAGGCGGGAGGAATGTGCCTTCACCGGTTTGATCCAGTAGGGGTAGTTCATGTCGATCCCTGCCTCCGTCTGCGGTTCAAACGGGTCAACCAGGACAAAGCGGGGCACCAGACCGGGTACGACGTTTCTTTGCACGATGCGACTGAGATATTTGTGCTCGCACCGCAGCACGCTTTCGAGGCTCGGGCCGCGCAGGCCGCGTTCCGCGCGCAGGATCGGCATCATCAGAATCGTCGGAAAATCCCAGTAGCCGACAATGGCGTGGACCTCGTCGTGAAATGCATCCAGAATCTGACGCGCTTTGGTCAGCAGGGCCTCCACATCGAAGCTGCGTGCAGCGGCGATTTCTTCGTAATCGAGCAAGCTGTGAAAGACATACTCATCGGAATTGCGGACGCCGCGTAGCAATTGAAGATTGAAAGGATCCAGACCCACGACGAAAATGTTCCTGATGTCCGCGCTCATGGACCCCCCGCTGCTTTTTCATGCAAAAAACTTCGACCTGAAATATTCAAAGCCGCCGGCGTGATATTGTTCCTGCGGTCGAATACGCAGACCTTGAAGCCCGGGCGAGATCGCCGCCGGAGACACGCTCGTGATGATGGTGACGGCAGGGCTGTACGATTATCGCAGTTCGGGCATCTCGGTTGCCATATCGCCCAACACCCTGTGCAGCCGGTCTTCAATCCGCCGATTGAGCAAGTTTCTGTTGAAGGGCGTGCTCAACATCATCAACGACGTGACGCGCGAATGCGTGGCGGCGGTCGCCGACACCTTCGGCACCGGGTTCACCTCGAACGCGATCCGCGTCTGGGCGAAGGATGCGAGCGCCGAGCGGCACGACATCGCGCCAGGAAAGCCCATGCAGAACAGCTTCTGCGAGAGCTCCAATGGCCGCATGCGGGATGAACTCCTCAACGAGACCCTGTTTCTCGGGCTGGCGCACGCCCGCAGCCTCATTACCGAATGGGTGACCGGCCACAACCAGATCCGGGCCCATTCCTCCCTCGGCTACACAACCCCGGCAGCCTTCGCGACCGGCCTCACCGCAACAGGCCCGCAGCTGCGCAATCCCGGCCAGCTCCGCTGCGAGGCTGTTGATCACCTCGCGCCGATCGGCGTATCCCAAACAGCGGAGACTCCAGTCGCTACTGGATGAAGGTTCAGGGGCAGGTCAGATGATAGATAAAATATTGAAAACTGCATAAATATTTTGCAATGATTATGTTGTCCTAATCGAATTACAGATAATACCATCGATTTCTGCGCCGTATTGCGGTTTCTTTCGCATAAAACCATGGTAATCGAATTCAAAGTCAAGAAGCAGTTTACTTAAATCTTCTTCTCGCGGCATCCGTACGGGCTATGAAGGTGCATTGATAGGGAAGATATACTTTAAATTGCTTTTTTGCTCATGCTTTCCTCTCCACACACTGCGCAGATGGCACGACGCGTCATACGCCATAATTCTCGATGTAGATCGGTATCTTTCCGGGCGCGCTTCGGCGGAGGGATTTCGTTCTTGACCCATCGGATGGATAGCATAATCTCAAAATGACGGTCCTATCTCATGCATCCCCTTGAAAAACCACCTGATTTTCGGGGGCATCCGCATTGAGAGCAGCGGGCCCCTCTCAGCTACCACTTTTTCAGGTGTACGACCCGGAGACACGGGCGACAAATGCTTCCGGCCCGGGCTGCTGCTGGCTGTCGCTTTCCCGGGATAGTGGCTGGTGGCGGGCAGCGCCGACCAAAATTTGCCTCTGGCCTATCTGTCCATGTATCCATACCAACCTTCGCAGAAATCACGGCTGGTGCGTGAACGGCGCCCCATTCGATAATGTGAGCAGGCATTACAGCGCATGACGCTACGGCGATGCTGCATTCAATGAGGAGTGGCCTGGTGTCGAAAGCACGTTCCGCCGGTTTTCCGGGACGCCTGCGCAGCCGTCTCGACGAACTTTATCATGGAAACAGCAAGGCAGGGCTGCGTTTTCGGCTCGTGCTGCTCACCTTCGACCTTGTTATCATCGGCACCTATGTTGTGACCAGCATGTTCGGGCTCCCGAAAGGTTATCCCGCGCTCGATCTGCTGCTTGCGGCGATCCTGCTGGCCGATCTCTCGGCACGTTGGCTGATATCACCGAGCGCGCGTGACTTCCTGGTCCGCAATCCGTTCCACTGGGCCGACATGGTCGTGATCCTCAGCCTGATCGCGCCGCTGGCTTTCGGCGACTTCGCCTTCCTGCGCGTCTTGCGTGCGCTGCGCGTCCTGCGCTCCTATCGGGTGTTGCAGGAACTGCGCAAGGATAGCCGGTTCTTCAAGCGCAATGAGGAGGTGGTTCAGCGCACGGTGAACCTCACGGTCTTCATCTTCATCGTTTCTGGCATGGTCGATGCCCTGCAGCGGGACATCAACCCTGAGATCACCACCTGGCTGGATGCGCTGTATTTTACCATGGCCGCGCTGACCACGACGGGGTTTGGCGATATCGTGCTGGTGGGCACATCCGGGCGATGGCTATCAATCATCATCCTTATCGTGGGGGTGGGCCTCTTCCTGCACCTGCTGCAATCCGTTTTCCAGCCGCCGAAAGTACGCCAGAAATGCGCGCATTGCGGGCTGCTCCTGCATGACCCGGACGCGCTTCACTGCAAGCATTGCGGCACGGAGATCAATATCGAGACGGAAGGCCGCTGAGGCTGCGGGAGCCACGCGGAAAAGGCCGGAGCCGTCGGCATGCACGGGGCAGGCCGACGGCAATCATATCAGTTGGAGGCTTCAAGCGCACCGCGGCTGACCGGGTGCGAATCCGTATTGCCCCAGTATTCGAGCGCGAAATGGCCTTGCTGCGTGGCGTTGATGTATTCGATGTAATTCTCCACCGACTTGGTCAGTTGCATCGAGAAATCCATGCTGATCGCCTCGCCCCGGTCGAAGGCCTCACCATCCGAGAAATTCCGGAACCAGCGCATCCACTCATCGGAGGCCTCGGTGCCGTTTTCCGGCTTGGGGATATTGTTCGGCGGCAGCCAGGGCATGATGGCGGAGACGCTGGCGACCTGACCGGTCGCATGACACGACATGCAGGACGAAGAGGGATTGTCCGCAGGCCCGTTGAGGCGCGAATTGAAGCCCAGATGCATGCCAGGCAGCGCCGGATCATCGTTGATCCAGGTTTCCTTCAGATCGGTGTTGATCCGCGTTGCCGTGGGCTTGTCGTTGATGAACGACATCCTGTTGTCGGGATCGTTGCCCCATTGGACGCCGACCGGCATCAGGTTGCACCAGTTCTTCCCCGGCCCCTCGATATCGGCGCAAGCCGCCACGTAGGCCTCGCCCCATTCCGCAGACTGGGCAGCCTCGCCGTTATAGGCGAAGGTGCCGAAGACCCACCCGGCTGCTTCCTCGGCGCGGCTGTCTTTCACCATCACGTCCATCTGCAGCAGGTTGACCATATGGCTCGCCCGCGGCGCACCCGCCATGTCCTGCGGACACTGGCTCGAATCGGTCGCGTCGCATTCATACATATAGGCCTGCCATTGCAGCGGATTGGCGAGCCAGGGCACCTGGTCGGCACCCAGAGAGGTGAACAGGAACTTCCCCACCACCGTGCCTTCCGGGAAGGCGAAGCCTTCCTCCATCGCCGCTATCATGTGGGCCAGATCCGGCCCCTGATCCGGCGAGGGCCAGACCTGGCCGATGGTGTAGCCACCCGGTCCGTTATAGAAGCCCACGGCGTAGGCATAGGAGCTCCTGCTCTGGTCCGGATGCAGCACCTGCGGCGCCAGCGGCCCCTCGCGCGTGAGCCCGTGATAGCCTTCACGCCCGGTGGCACCCCAGTGCTGCCACGGCACATGATACCAGTCATGACCCGCCGTGTTGTTCTGGAGAATGAAATCCTCCGAAACGGGGCCGCCATGGATATTCCCGGCGAACACGTAGTCGCGCACGGCGAGCACATAGCTCATCGGATCGGTCCTGAAATCGATCTTCAGGATGTCGGCGACAGGCGGATCGAGAGGCGGTACCTCGGTCGGGAAATCGTCGGACAGGACGAAGACCGGCCCCTCATAGGCGCCGGGCGCCTCCATGAAGCCGAAATCAGGGAAACCGATCCTCTGCTCCAGCTTGTATCCCTGCGCCAGCGCGGCGGTTGTCACAACCGTGAATAACATGGCGACACTGCATCTGATGACATTGCGAGCCAATTGCATACCCCCCGAAAAGTGTTTCGCCGCCTTGGGAATCCCGGCGACGCCAGGCGAGATTGAAAAGTGAAAAGACTAAGTATCTGTTACACAAAGAATAATAATTAAACTAAAAGGAAACATGCGATCCGGCCATTGAGGAGACATGACCCGGGCCTCGGCCCGCGCCCCCAAACCGGGCGCGCAAGCGACATTGATCCAAGATTGCATATATGCTGCAACAGGCTCGCCCAGCTATCACCCACTGTCGTGATCGACCGGTTTGCCCTACCCTCACAGCCACGGAATTTCCGGCGGATGCCATCGATGCGGCAGGTAGACAGACAGACAGGCGGGGCATGAGACTGAAGATCAATGTGGCCATGGAATACGCGCTTGCGCCGGACGACCCGGCCCTCCTCGCGATCACGGCTGCCGAGACCCAGGGGCAAAAAGTACTCGAAAGCGATCTGGCTATCGACAACGCGACCGTGCGCTGGATCGATGGCGAGTGCGGCATCGGCGACAGGGTCTGGGCTTCAGCGCAGGGCCCTCGGCTCAAGCTGCGCTACCTTGCCAGGGTCGATGTGATCCGGCCTGATGTCGTGCTGAGAAAGCTCAACGCAGCGCCCCTGCCTGCGCTCCCCGGCGACGTGCTGACCTTCGTGCGCCCGTCGCGCTTCTGCCCCTCCGATCAACTCGCCTCCTTCACCGAAAAACGGTTCGGCCATCTCGCGGGTGCAGACAAGATCGCCGCAATTGCGGAATGGGTGGCCCGGTCGCTCAGCTACATCGCCGGCAGTTCGCATGCCGGAACGACGGCCATCGACACTTTCGTCACTCGTGAAGGCGTCTGCCGGGACTATGCGCACCTCGTATGCGCCCTTGCCCGCGCCGCGAACATCCCGGCCCGCTACAGCTCGGCGTATGGCCCCGATGTCAGCCCGCCCGATTTTCATGCGGTTGCGGAAGTCTGGCTGGAGGGCGCCTGGCATATTGTCGATGCGACGGGAATGAGTTCGGCGGCAAATCTGGTCGTGATCGCATCCGGGCGCGATGCCGGTGACATCCCCTTCATGGAGACCGCAAACTGGGCAGAGCTCATTGGCCAGAGTGTCGAGGTTTCGCGAGAATAAGGGGAGCGCAGACTAGCTGCGCCCCCACCCGCCATCACCACGAAGGAACCTCAACCTGCCGAAGGTGATTACCAAGCAAGCCTTGCCATAAGATGGCGCTTGAACACGGGTTTCATGGGGACACCGATCATGAGAGATGACAAAACCGAAATCCGCACCTTGAAGGAAGCCGTCCAGCAGCCTCGCAAGCATCGCGACATGAAGCTCGCGATGGAGCCGATGCCCAATCGCAGCGCGACGCCGGGTGGACCCAACGAAACACCCCTCGCCTTCCGGGCAGCGTGGGATCTGAAGGACCGACCGCGCCGGATCGCCTTGCTTTTCGATGACTGTCAGGAAGAATATCGGCCCTACGTTGGCGGCATCCTGCCCAACCTGACGAAAATCCTCGACGCCTTCCGCCGCAAGCGAAACGACAGCGATGGTGTATGTATTGCATGGAGCATCTGGAGTCGCCGTTTCGACGATGGCATTTCCAACGCCATGGATCGCTGGTACGGCCCGCGCGGTCTGCGGCCTGACAACCCGGAGAACGCGGCCTACGTCTTTACCGGAGCGCCGGGCCTCGAACCGCTGGCCGAAATCGCGCCGACCGACGAGGAGGTGGACGAGGGCTGGCTCTACCATGGCAAGCATCTGGACATGTTCTGGACCTTCGACGAGGACGGCACGTCGTATCTGGACAAGAAGCTCAAGGCGCTTGAGATCGACACCATCGTCATCGTCGGCCTGTGGACCGATGAATGCGTGCTGAGCACCGCCTATGCTGGCAATTCGCGAGGCTATGACGTGGTGGTGGTCGGCGATGCCGTCGCCACGGCAACGGCCAATCAGAAAATCGCGCTCGATGTCGCCAACAGCACCGTCGCGAAAGTTCTCACGACCGATGAGGTTCTCCACTACATGGAGAATGATTTCATCACCGGCGAACCCGGCGCCGTGAAAGGCACGCGCTTTCCGGACGGGCGCAAGGACGGTTGATCGCCGGCATGATCGGTCGAATTCCGAAGGCGCGCGAAAACCGACGGCACCCGGAACCGGAGCCCTGCTGGGCGGTTGGGTATGAGACCGGCTGAATACGCGTCATCGGCAAGCTCCGTTGAAGGAGGCGCAAGCCATGATCTGGTTCTGGATTCTGATCCTGCTGCTCGCCCTGCTCATCGTGTTGCTGCCCACCTGGCCCCATACGCGCGAACGCGATGTGGGATTCGGGCCGAGCGGCTTTCTGCTCCTCCTGATCCTGATCCTCCTGTTCAGCTGGTGGATCGGCTGGATCGCCTTCTGGCATCCCTGGCACATGCCGGGCGGTCGGATGATGCCATCATGATGTCGGGCGAGGCCCGATGCGTCGCGCGAGGCCCGATCACCGCGGCGGCGGCAGGCCATGAGTGATCAACTCACCCTTCGCAACCACATGGTGGAAACCCAGATCGCCGCGCATGGCGTATCGGATCCGCTTGTTCTCGACGCCATGCGCAGCGTCGCGCGTGAAGAATTCGTTCCTTCCGAAATGAGACACCTCGCCTATCACGACGGCCCGTTGCCGATTGATTGCGGACAGACCATCTCCCAGCCCTATATCGTCGCCTTCATGATCGAGGCGGCCGAACTCGAACCGGGCGCGCGCGCACTCGAAATCGGAACCGGGTCCGGCTACGGCGCTGCCGTGATGAGCCGAATCGCCGGGCAGGTCTTGACCATCGAGCGCCATGCGGCACTGGCCGACACCGCGCGCAGGAGGCTCGCTGCTGCGGGATGCCACAATGTCGAGGTCCGCACCGGCGACGGCAGCCTCGGCTGGCCGGAAGCCGCTCCCTTCGACGCGATTATCGTCACAGCCGGCGCCCCGGTCGTCCCGGACGCCCTGCGCGCACAGCTGGTGATCGGTGGCAGGCTGATCATTCCCGTCGGCGAAAGCGATGCCATCCAGAGACTGATCCGGATCCGCCGCAATGGAGAGGACAGCTTCGATGAAGAGGACCTCGCCCCGGTTCGCTTCGTCCCGCTGATTCCCGGAACGGCATAGGACCCCGATTCGCCCTCTCGCCAAACCGGGATGCGCAGGTGGCGGCCTTGTCCGCATCGGCGCGATGGCGGAGCCTCTCACTCGAGAAAGCCCCATTTCGGGTCGCCACCGTGCCGCCGAGGACCCCATGTCGCTGATCACCTATCTCACCACGATCCGCTTCGGACGCGGCGTCATCGCCCAATTGCGCGAAGACATCGCCGCCTGCGGCATGACGAAGCCGCTCGTGGTCACCGATAAGGGCGTTGTCGCCTCCGGCCTGCTCGCCAAGCTCGAAGCGGTGATGGGTGGAGCCGCGCCCGCCATCTTCGACGGGGTGGATACCAATCCCACCGAAGCGGCGACGCTGGAGGCGCTCGCGGTCTATCGCGCGGCGGGCTGCGACGGGGTGATCGGCTTCGGCGGCGGTTCGCCGATCGATCTGGCCAAGGCCGTGGCCCTGCTCGCCACCCATCCGGAGCCGCTTTCACAATATGCCCTGATCGACGGGGGGCTTGCGAAGATCACCGACGCCATCGCCCCGATCATCGCCATCCCCACCACGGCGGGGACGGGCAGCGAAGTCGGGCGCGCGGCGCTGATGAACCTCGCCGATGGCCGAAAGGTCGGCATTGTATCGCCGCACATGATCCCGCAACGCGCCATCTGCGACCCCGATCTGACCGCCGGCATGCCCCCGCGTCTCACGGCCGCGACGGGGATGGACGCGCTGTCGCATTGCATCGAGACCTTCCTCTCCCCGCGCTTCAATCCGCCTGCCGATGCGATCGCCCTCGACGGGGCCGGGAGGATCATGCGTCATCTCGAACGCGCTGTCGCCGATGGCGGCAACATGGCGGCGCGCGAGGAGTTGATGATCGGCGCGCTGATGGGTGGCATGTGCTTCCAGAAGGGGCTCGGCGCCGTGCATGGCCTTTCGCATGCGCTCGGCTCGCTGAAGCAGCCCTCGCTGCATCACGGTACTCTCAACGCCGTGGTGCTGCCGCCGGTCCTGCGCTTCAACGAAGGGCACGCCGACGACAAATATCCCCGCCTCGCCCGCGCCATGGGGCTTGCCGATGATGCCGATATCGCCGGGGAGGTCGCCGCGCTCAACGCGCGCATCGGCATGCCTGCCGATCTCGCGGAAATGGGCGTGGGCAAAGACGTCATCCCCGATATCGCGCAAAAGGCTGAGCGCGACCATTCCACCGCCACCAATCCCCGCCCGGTCACGGCAGCCGATTACGCGGCAATGCTGGAAGCGCTGACCGGTTGAGACGGCGCCTCACAGCATCATCGGCACGACGGAGACAATCAGCAGCGCCGCCATCACGTAGTTGAAGGCGCGCGCGCGGGCGCCCCTGAGATAGCGGCCCACCAGCGTGCCGATGGCGAGCCAGGGCAGGCAGCCGAGGATCGCGGCGGCGATGAAGGTGATGGCCAGCATCGCCGCCTGCGGCAAGACGGCCTGTTCGACGTTGAGATAAGCCGCGATCGCCGAGGCGCAGATGATCCACGCCTTGGGATTGACCCACTGGAACAGCGCCGCGCCGAAGAAACCCACTTCCCTTTTGGGAATGCTCTCCTCATCTGCCGGCATTGCCCCCTCGGGCGTCACCGGCGCGGTCGCGATCTTCCAGGCCAGCCAGACCAGAACGGCCAGACCAACGAGGCGCATGCCGAGTTGAAAACCGGAATCGGCCAGTACGATCGTCTGACCGACACCGATCGAGATCACGAAGATCATCATGGCGAAGCCGCCGGCGATCCCCGCCAGTGCCGGCAGGCCGCGTCTGATACCGACGGATGCCCCGACAGCGGTCAAAAGCACATTATTGGGGCCGGGCGTCGCCGAAGCGACATAGGCGAACAGGGCAAAACCCCAGATCTCGATCATGAATATCTCTCTCAAATCAACAATGACGCGCCCGGAAAAGGGCATTCACGCAGCACAATTCATGCCCGCCTCGCAACGACGCCATGGTCCCGCACAGGCGCTTGCGACAGCGATCCGACGAGGGTGGGCCGGTCGAATGCGAGCAGAACGGTCGAGCTCCCGAGAAACCGGGCCAGACAGGTCTCTTCCAGATTTTCGGGCAGCCCGAAACGCCGGGGCTTCTCCGCTTCCGGCAGGTATCGGTGCACCATGCGCCGTGCCGCACCGAGATATTCCGCGTCAGTGAGGGCCTCAATTGCCTCGACATCCGCGATGAACCCGTTTGCGGCCTCAACAAGACCATCCATATCGATGCTCAGGCAGCCATCCTCTGTCGCATCGACCACTCCTCGCTCGCGCAGCATTGCGAGCAGCAGCAATCCGGTTCCGCTGTCGAAGTTCCGCGACCAGTCGGGCTCGGTCGGGTAACGGAAGGCGCGATCGTAGAAGATGAATTCCGCAACGATGTCGGCATCGATGAAATCACCTTCCCGGCAGGCCAGCCAGGTTTGCAGATCGACCTTGATCTCCTCCAGCAAACCCGTGAACCAGCGGGTCTTCACGGTGATATGCTCATCGAAGGGGCGCGCTCCCCGGTGATGGAAGTAATCGTGCAGGTAGCCCCAGACACACCGTGCCAGATAGCAACGGCGCGGATCGGATGCCGTCGCGTTCACGACAGGCGCATCCGCCACGATTGCCCGCGAGGCCGGCATGGTGATGGTGTTGAAAATCTTGTGGAACTTGTTGAAGAAGAACACCGCATAGGCCTGGTTGCGCAACGGCGCGCTCGCCAGGATGTTTTCGGGAAAGAAGACGATGTTGTTGCCCTCGCGCAATCCGCGACTGCCCGAAAGCAGGTGCGATGACTGGCAGATGTTCTTCGGATGCGGGTAGCGGGAATACAACTCTTGATAAGCCGGTGCGACCGGTTCCTCGCGCAGGGCCAGGAAGCATTCCATCCGCCAGCCCCGTGCACCGCCATTGGCGAGCCGCAGCGGCCCGGTGAAGAAGAACGGGCATCCGTCATCCGGCGCGCGCAGAGCGTCGCGGGAAGCGGAAAAGTCCGGCGGTTGCGTCAGCCCGGCCTCGCACCAGGCGGCGAAATCACGCTCCAGCGCATCACCGTAAGCGGCCTGACCGTAATCCCGCGCGAGGCTTGCAGCCTGGGCGGCGAGGGCGCCAACCAGCGACTTTGCCTGCGAAACCGCGCGCGGTGCAACACTTCCGTCGCTCTCCTCAAGCCGGCCGAGCGCATCCACCGCATCGATGAAGCCATCGGGCAGTGCCGGTAGCATCGCGCAATCAATGACGGGGGACATGGATGGTGAATCCCATGGGAACTTCGCCGAAATCCTCGACGATCTCGAGCCTGCAATCGCGGGAAGCCGGCAACGTGGTGATGCAGGCATCCACCTCCCCGGCACGACACATCCGCGCGGCTTCCGCATTCGAAGTGGCGAGAATCACGGGATATGTGTCGCTGACGAGCGATTGGGGTGCGGGATGGCTCGCGACCTTGTCGAATACGCGCACGCCCGGTCGAGTGGCGAGTACCATGTTGAAGGTGTTGAACAGGAACATGTCCGCCAGCACCATCGACTTCAGGTAGGGGAAGACGAGATTGTGCAGGTCGGGATAGACGACGCAGCCGAGCAGTGCCGAGTGCGGATCTTCGACGACATCGCCGATCGCCTCCTCCAGCGTCGGGTGCAGCACAACCTCGGCATCGAGGCCCATCTCTCTCACGTAGTGCTTCGCTGCGGCCTCGCAATTCGTCCCTTCCGGCCCGAGCGTGCGAATCTTCGCGATCCGGCTGATCGCATCCCGGCCTGCCGATCCCGCCAATACTCCCGGTTGCTCATTGTGTATTCGCATAACGTCTTCCTCCGCCATGTCATGGGCAGGTCGTGGCGCGGGACGGCACGGCAGAGCGCGCACATTTCCAGCAACGGCCGGCCCGAATGTTTGACAATTAAAAGTTTTGTTAATTTTTATTTTTATAACCCAAGGTTTCCAACTTCTAACAGCTTGAATCATGCTGTCAATTTCATTTGCGTAATTGTGACACTTCTTCACCGGTACCGGCCCAGAGGATCATTCCGGTCGACACGGGCACAAGGGGCAGCAGTTTTTCGGCGCTCGTCGGGCACGCCGTGGCGCAGTATGCAGGCGGGGCAAGCTGACCGGGCCGCTCAGGCGTTGCGACGCAGGAGGGACAGGTTGAGCGCGAGCGCATAGCTGCCCCAGACCAGATACGGGAGCATCAGCGCGGCAGCAATCAGGTCATGCCGGTAAAAGGCGGCGATCGTGGCGGCAACCGCGAGCCAGAGAAGGACAAGAATGATGGCCCCCGTCCGCATGCGATGAAGTCCGAAGAATACGCCCGACCACAGGGTATTGAGACTGATCTGCAAGGCCCACAAGGCGAGCGCCATCGCACTCCCGTCATGGGCCGCAACCCGCGCTGCGGCAACCGCCATCAGCAGGTAGAGTATGCTCCAGACCAAGGGAAAGGCGATGTCCGGCGGTGTCCAGGAGGGTTTGTCGAGCCCGCGATACCAGGCTCCGGGCTTGAACAGGACCCCGGAGGTGCCGGCCACGGCGCAGGTGGCGAGAACCACTGTGAAGACCAGCCAATCCATGCCCGAACTCCTTGATCACGGGGGCGATTCCCGGCCTGCTCCGGCAGCGGCGCGAAACCTTAAATCCCGATCAGGCCGGGCGTAAACCACCGGTGCCGCTATTGAGCGGTCGCTCGGAGATCGGCAGGTGGACCAGCGCCGAGAAGGCGCCCACGCCGATGCCGACCCACCAGACCAGGGTATAATCGCCATGGATATCGTAAAGCCGTCCACCCAGCCAGACTCCGAGAAAACCGCCGAGTTGATGGGACAGGAAAACGATCGAGTAGAGCGTGCCCATGTAGCGGATCCCGTAGATCTGGGCGATCAGCCCCGAGGTCAGCGGCACCGTGGCCAGCCAGAGCGCGCCCATGAGCACCGAGAAGATCAGCACGGTTTCCGGGGTGATCGGATTGAGGATGAAAGCTGAGGCGACGACGGTACGCGCCGTGTAGATCCCTGCGAGGAGGAGTTTCTTCGAATAGTACTTTCCTGCCCAGGCGGCAGTGAGTGTTCCGAATATGTTGGACAGCCCGATTATGGCGATCGCAACCGCGCCGAGCGCCGAGGTGGTCGTGATGCCCAGCATCTCCAGCGTCCCGCCCGGCATGATCGGCCCGCACATCTCGGTGACGAAAGCAGGGAAATGCGCGGTGATGAAGGCCAGCTGATAACCGCAGGAAAAGAAGCCGAGGAAGATCAGCGTGAAGGACGGGTCACGAAACGCCTGCATCAGCGCGGCACCCATCCCGAGCTCCGATCCGGGTGAGGCCGTGCGTGGCGGTGCACGCATGATCGGCAGGATCGCGAGCGAGGCGAGGATCACCCCGGCAAAGACGATGAAGACGCCCTGCCAAGAATAGAACGTCATCAGCCATTCGGCCAGGGGGGCGCCGATGACCTGGCCCGCGGAACCCGCTGCGGTGGCGATGCCGAGCGCCATCGAGCGATTCTCGTCGGAGGCCGCGCGCCCGACAACTGCGAGGATCACACCGAATCCGGTTCCGGCAATCCCGAAGCCGACCATGACTTCCAGGAGCTGCATCGCTTCGGGGGTCGTCGCGAATGCCGTCAGGACGAGGCCAGCCGCATAGGCAATGCCCCCCAGGATGATCGCCTTGCGGTCTCCGAAACGCTCGGCGAAGGCGGCGAAGAGAGGTTGCCCGATTCCCCAGGCAAGGTTCTGGATGGCAATGGCGAGCGAGAATTCGGCACGCGCCCAGCCGAATTCCTCGGCAATCGGAATCTGGAACACACCGAAGCTCGCCCGGACGGCGAAGCTGAGCAGGATGATGATGCATCCCCCGATGAGGACGGGGGTCACGAGCGCGGCGCGGCCCATCGCAGATACTCCGGCGGCAGGCGATTTTCGCCTGACACCCATCTAGAAGCTGCGCGGGAAGCCCGCCATGCGTTTTCGCGCCGGATCGTTTGTGCAAGCCACGAGCAAGCATGCAGCCCGCAGCGTGTGCCACCTCACGAGACCGCGTTGCGCAGACCGGCGGGGCGCGCCGTCGGTTGCGGCTCGGGCAATTCGATCAGGGCGGCGAGATCCTTCCGGTCGAAAGGCTTGGCCAGGAAACCGTCGAGGCCCGCCTGTTTCGCGGCCTCCTCGTCCTCACGCTGTGCATTGGCCGTGAGGGCGATGATCCGGCGCGGCACGCGACCGAGGGTCCCCTCCAGAGTGCGTATCCGCCGTGTGGCCTCCAGCCCGTCGAGTTCGGGCATGCGGATATCCATCAGGATCAGGTCGTAATCGGGGCGCAGCCCCGAGAAGGAGGCCTCGGCCAGGGAGAAGGCCTCGTGCCCGTCCTTGGCCCAATCGACCACCGCGCCGTGACGCTCGAGTGACTTCAGCGCCAGAAGAGCGTTGATCTCGTTATCCTCCGCCAGCAAGACCCGTACCGGACGCGCGCGCTTTGCCGCGTCGCCGCGCCGCGAGCGGGTTCCCGATCCCGCCTCCACCGGCCCGCCCCGGGTCTCGGTGAGGGGCTGCGTCAGTCGCTCGAACAGGGAGGCAGCGCGCAGCGGCTTCACCAGATATCCCTCGAAACCTGCCGCGTGGGGGGAGCCGAGATCGCGGCGCTCGAAGGGTGACACCAGGACGATACGCCGATCGACACCCGCCTCTCCCGCAGCCTGGGCGATGTCGCGGGCGAGGTCGTCACCCAGTGCGCAATCGACGAGAAGGCCGGCGAACGGCGTACCGGAATCCGCCGCCGTGGCAATTCGGGCCAGCGCATCGCCTTCATCCTCGACTATCACCGTCTCGGCGCCGGCCTCGGCGAGCTTGCGTCGGATAAAGGGCGCCTCGAAGGGCGAGCGCGCGAGTACCAGGTAACGCCGATCCCGGAGATCGGGAACGGAGTCGGCGTTGCCCTGGGATGCTTCCGCCGCCGCGAGCGGCAGACCGATGCTGAAGCGGGCGCCCTGGTCGGGTGTGCTCTCCACATCGATCTCGCCGCCCATGCGCTCGACGATCCGGCGGGAAATCGCCAGACCGAGCCCCGTACCGCCGTGACGGGCCGCGCGTCCTCCGTCACCCTGCTCGAATTCATCGAACAACGAAGCGATGCGATCCTGCGCAATGCCCGGCCCGGTATCAACCACGTGCAGGATGAGCCTGCCATCCTCGCCGTGATCGACCGAGACGCCGACTCCGCCCGTTTCGGTGAATTTCACGGCGTTGCCGGCAAGATTGACGAGGACCTGGCGCAGGCGGTCCGCGTCACCGATCAGGCGCTGCGGCACGGTTGCGGAGACGAAACAGGCGATCTCCAGCCCCTTGCCCTGCGCGCGCGGCGCCAGCAACTCGACGACACCCTCGACGACGCCACGGATATCGAAGGGCTCGGCGACGATGTCGAGCTTGCCGGCTTCGATCTTGGAGAAGTCGAGGATTTCGTCGATCAAGGAAAGGAGCGCGCCGCCGGAGGTCTTGACGGCGCGCAAGTAGGTGGTCTGCTCCAGGTCGAGGGGCGTGTCGAGCAGGAGATCGGCCATGCCGAGAATGCCGTTGAGCGGGGTGCGGAACTCGTGGCTGACGGTGGCGAGGAAGCGTGATTTCGCCTCGCTCGCGGCTTCGGCGCGCGCGCGTTCCTCGGCAAGAATGCGTTCGCTGACCACACGCTCGGTAATCTCGCGGCCTGCACGCTGGAATTCGATGCTGCCGTCCGGCGCCTCGACCGGGGTCTCGATCCAGGCGAACCAGCGCAGACCCCCTGTGCCCGCATCGATCGCCTCGTCGATCAGCCGGGTGCCATCCTCGCGCCTGCGCACGGCACCTGTCTCCACCACGCGCGGGCAGGTGCGTGCGCCGATCAGCGCATCTCGCGGGCGCCCGACGAGGGCTGCGTAGCCGTCATTCGCGAAGGTGATCCTGCCCGCCCCGTCGCGGCGCACGATCACGTCGAGTTGCGCCTCGACGATGCTGCGATGGCGCTCCTCGCTCTCGGCGAGTTTCCACAGCCTGTCCTGCTGGATCTCGTTTTCGTCCTCGAGGCTGCGCAGCCGTCGCTCCAGGCGGGAATGCTCGCGTAACAGGGCGAGCGCCGATCCGACACCGATCGCCGCGAAAGTGGTCGTCACGACGATCCAGCCGCCTGCCGCGCTGTTCCAGACTTCTTCGAACATGATGCCCCACATCTTCGTCCCATTGGGGAGAGATCATGCATGGAAGGCCTGAAAACCGGCTTGAGAAACATGGTTTTCGTGCGATGAAGGCGTTTGCGCGCATTTGCCCTTATGGCGTTTACATATTCGCAACCGGCACGCACCCTCACCATGCTTATCATGCCTGGAGAAAACCACGGGCCGAGTGTCGGTCACCGCAGGGTGGAAAACGGGAATATCGGGAGGAAGCCGGAACATGCAGACGATCACTGTCGATGGCGTGCGCTTTCGCGTCGCGCTCGAGGGTCCGGAAAACGCACCCGTCCTGATGCTCTCGAACTCGCTTGCCTCCAATCTCGGCATGTGGGACCCGCAGATGCCCGCCTTCACGCAGCTCTACCGGGTGCTGCGCTATGACCATCGCGGCCATGGCAAGACGGATGCGCCGGAGGGGCCATACAGTTTCGCACGACTCGCCGAGGACGCCGTCGGCCTGCTCGATGCGCTGGGGATCGGGAAGGCGCATTGGTGCGGCCTGTCCATGGGCGGCATGACGGGGATGCGCATGCTCACCCATCATCGCGAGCGCATCGATCGGGTGGTGCTCGCCAATACTGCGGCACAGATGGGGACTGCCGAGATGTGGGACGCCCGCGCCGCGACCGCGCGCGAGGCCGGCATGGCCGCACTGGCCGAGGCCACGATCGGACGCTGGTTCACGCCGGAATTCATCGAAACCGCTCCCCGGGCGGTGGAGAAGGTCCGCGACATGATCCTGACGACGCCGGTGGAGGGTTACGCCGGCTGCTGCGGCGCCATCCGCGACATGGACCAGCGCGAGAGCATCGCCGAAGCGAGCAACCCCACCCTTGTGGTGATCGGTGCGCGCGATCCCGCCACCACGCCCGCCGATGGCGAAACGATCGCGAAGACCATCCCCGGCGCCACGACCGTCAGCCTCGAAGCCGCGCATTTGTCCAATATCGAGCAACCGGAAGCCTTCAGCCGCGCCGTGCTCGACTTTCTGGAGGGAAGCTGATGACCGGGCGTGACGAGAGGCTCCTCCGGGGCGAAGCCATGCGCCGCAAGGTGATGAGCGACGCCTATGTCGATTCCCGCCAGAGCGGGCGCAACGCCTTCAGCGGTGATCTCGACGACGCCATCACCGCCATGGCCTGGGGCGAGATCTGGACGCGGCCCGGGCTCGATCCGCGCACGCGCTCGGTGATCACGTTGACGGTGACCGCGACACGCGGCCAATGGGACGAGTTCCGCATCCATGTGCGCGGCGCCCTCAATAATGGTCTGAGCGTCGATGAATTGAAGGAAGCCCTGTTGCACATGGCGATATACGCAGGCTTCCCCACCGCCCGCACCGGCTTCAAGGAAGCGCAGGTGGTGATCGATACGATCGCGCAAGAACAGCAGGACGCCGCAAAGGGCTGAGGCGGACGAGGCGCGTCGCCAGCGTCAGATTCCCTGGAAGGCACGCTCGCGATAGATCAGCGCGCGGCGGCGCAAATCATGACGCACATCCAGTACCTCGCCGACCACGATATGGTGGGTGTGGACGAGATCCGCCTTGATCACGCGGCATGAGAAGGCGACAAGTGCGCCTTCGAGCAATGGCGCGCCGGCCAGCGCCTCCGTCCAGCGGCCCTCCTCGAAACGCGCATCCCCCTGCAATTCGGTGCGCCCGGCAAAGACCTCCGCCAGTGCCTCATCGTCGAAGGACAGCGTGTTGACCGAAAAGACGCCGTTCCTGAGCAGGGCATCGGTCGAGGGGCTGGCGGCATTGGCGCAGAGGAGAAGTGTCGGTGGACGATCCGAAACCGAGGCCACAGCCGTTGCGGTGAACCCGGCCCGCGTGGCACCGTCCGAGGTGGCAACAACGTGCACGGCGCCGGCCACATGACTCATCGCATCGCGATACACGCGTGGCTCGAGATCGCTATCGGATGCGATGTCCTGCCGCTGCCCGTCTCTCAACACCTGCTCCACCTGTCGCCTCACCTGTGATGTCATCCTGCCCTGATATGGTCCCGGGAGGCCAGCGGGAAAGGGCGCGGCAGGGATTAAACCTCCGGAAATCCCGGTCGCAAACAGCGGCGCTTTGCACCCGGCGTCAGCGCGCGACGAGATTGTCCGCGTAATCGATGAAGCCACCGGGCATGCGGCGCCAGGCAAACAGCCCGTACTCACCGAGACTGGCATCGCCCTGCGCGTCAAAGGCCACGGGCCCGATTTCCGTCATCAGCATGGCGCCACTGCGGAGGTATTGCGCGAAGGCCTGCGCGTCGAGAGCAGACACATGGTCGCGCGCTTCTTCGAGCAGCCGCAATGCGACGAAGCTCATGATCGCCGCACGCCCTCCTTCGAGCCCGGTCGCTTCGAGCGCCTCGTCGAGCGGACGGTCGTAGGAATCACGCGGCAGTGCCGCCGTCATCAGCGTACCCTGCGCGGCCTCACCGGCAGAGGCGGTGAATTGCGGCGAGATGGCCCCCTCACCCGTGACAAAGGTCGCATCGAGCCCCGCCTCGCGCATCTGGCGCAGGATGATTCCCGCCTCCTCGGCCATGCCGCCGAAATAGAGCGCATCGATCCGCGCATCCGAGAGGCTGCGGATAAGCGCGCCATAGTCCGATTCGTCCGGATCGATCCCGGCATAGAGTACGTCTTCGAGGCCGAGATCATTCATCACCTGCCGAGTGCGGTCGGCAAGGCCTTTGCCGAAGGCCGATTTGTCATGCACGACGGCAACCCGGCGACCGGCATATTCCGTGGCCAGGTAGCGCCCCGAGACCTGAGCCTGAGCATCGTCGCGCGGGGCGAGCCGAAACAGGTTCCAGCCCCCATCCTGCGTCAGCAATGGATCGGTCGCCGTCGGCGTCAGCATCAGGATATCGGCATCGGCATAACGCGGCGCCGCGATCGATGAGGTGCCAGAGGTGAAATGCCCGATCACGGCGAAGACGCCTCTCGCGATCAGATCATCCGCAACCGCCTCCACACGGCTCGGATCCGCGACGTCGTCGGCGATGACGATCTCGACGTCGCGCCCGGCGAGTCCGCCGCGCTCATTGATCTGCTCGGCGGCGCGCTCCACCCCCTCCACCATCCATGCACCATAGGGCGCCAGTGGCCCCGACATCGGCCCCGCCACGCCAATCAGCACCGGCTCGGCCCGCGCCGGCATGGTGATCACGGCGAGGGCGACAAGGGCGACGCAGACGAAGGCGGCGATACGCTCCATTTTCGGGCTCCCTTTCAACAGTTCACGAGACTAGGCTCTGGCGGGCACGAGGCCAAGGCGGCATCGCGCGTAAAAACGGAATTGTCGATGTATCGCCTGCATTACGCCCCCGACAACGCCTCCCTCGCTGTGCGCCTGCTGCTCGAATCGCTCGGCTGCGCATACGAGACACGCCTCGTCGATCGCGCGGTGCGCGCACATGAAGGCGCGGCATACAGGGCGCTCAATCCGGCCGGCAAGATCCCGGCTCTGGAGACCCCGCGCGGCGTGATCTTCGAAACAGCCGCGATCCTGCTCTGGCTCGAGGAAACCCATGCCGGCAACGCGCCGGCCCCGGGAGCACCCGGACGTGGAGATTTCCTGAAATGGCTGTTCTTCACCGCAAACACCCTGCACGCCGATCTGCGCCTTGTCTTCTACCCGCAGGACAGTGTCGGCGAGGACGGCGCGCTGCAGGCCAACCTGCACGCGCATGTCACGAAGCGGCTTTGCCGGCACTACACCATTCTCGACGAAGCTGCCGGAGCGGGACACGCTTTCTTCAACGGCCCCGGCCCGACGGCGCTCGATTTCTACATCGCCTCGTGCATGCGCTGGTCGGCGCTCTACGGGCCTGGCGGGACCGACTGGTTCTCGCCTGGCGCCTTTCCCAACCTGCATCGGCTTGCCCTGCGGCTGGAGGCCTTGCCGGCAGCGCAGTCAGCTGCCGCTGCCGAGGGGCTCGGTCCGACACCGTTCTCGGCGCCGCAACCATGCGATCCGCCGGAGGGGAGCGCCGTGTGAAGGGCCGGCTTGTGAGGGTGTGCGAAATCGCGATAAGGCTGTCAGAAGCGCCACGCGGGAGGATCGGGCCGTAATGACGAGTGATGGCAAGAACAGCGCGAAGCATGCGCCCCTCGCGAAGCAGATCACCACCACCATCCCGCTGCGCGATGCGAGAGCCGCGCGGGCACGCCTCGACGAGCTCCTGCAGAAAGCCCGCGAGGCGAATGATATGGGCATTGCCGATGCGCTTGAGGCGCTCGTCGCAGAAAAGCAAGTGGCCGGGCTCGTCATGGCCCTGTTCGACCATTCTCCATTCCTCTCTCGCCTCGCCTCCCGGCCCGAGCGGCTGTTGCCGCTGTTGCGCGATACACCTGATGAGAGCCATGCGCGCATCGTCGCCGCCCAGCGCGATTTCTTTCGCGCACAGCGCGAGAGCGGCATCGATCTCGATGCGGCGGGCGAGGCCTTCCGCAAGGCACGCGCCGAGCACGCCCTGCTCGTCGCCCTCGCCGATATCGGCGGGATCTGGAACGTCGATCAGGTCATCCTGGCGCTGTCGGAATTCGCCGATGCTTCAGTTTCCGGCGGCATCGACCTGCTTCTGACCGAGCTCGCCGGGCGCGGCAGGATCACGTTGGCGGATCCCGAAAATCCGGGCCCCGGCTCCGGCATCGTCGTGCTGGCGCTCGGCAAGCACGGTGCGGGTGAGCTGAATTATTCCTCCGATATCGATCTGGTGGTCTTCTACGACCCGCAGGCGCAATCCCTGCCTGATATCTACGAAGCGCCGAAACTGTATTCGCGCCTCGCGCAGGGCCTCGTGAAACTGCTCAGCGAACGCACCGGGCACGGCTATGTCCACCGTGTCGATTACCGGCTGCGTCCCGATCCCGGCTCGACGCCGGTGGCGATCGCCCTGCCCTCAGCCTACTCCTACTATGAAACCGTCGGCCAGAACTGGGAGCGCGCCGCCTTCATCAAGGCGCGCCCGATCGCCGGCGACCTGTCGCTCGGCGCGGATTTCCTGAAGGATCTCGCGCCCTTCATCTGGCGCAAGTATTTCGACTTCGCCGCCATCGCCGATGTTCATGCCATGAAGCGTCAGATCCAGGCGGTGCGCGGCCATGCCGAGATCGCAGTGGCCGGGCACGACATCAAGCTCGGGCGTGGCGGCATCCGCGAGGTCGAGTTCTTCGTCCAGACCCAGCAGCTCGTCTTCGGCGGGCGCCGCCCCGATCTGCGCGGACGGCGCACTCTCGACATGCTCAACCGGCTGCATACGGACAACTGGATCAGCGAGGAAGCGCGCAGCGAATTGGCGAGCGCCTACCGCTTCCTGCGCACCATCGAGCACCGCATCCAGATGGTCGCCGATGAGCAGACCCAGCGCCTGCCCGCAGACGAGAAAGCACTGACCGATCTCGCGCAATTCGCCGGTTTCAAGACGCTGAAGGCCTTCTCCAAAGCACTCACCGACCATGCCCGTAACGTGCAGAAGCACTATGCGCTGCTCTTCGAGGAAGGCCCCGAACTCGCCTCGGAGGCAGGCAGCCTGATCTTCACCGGCTCCGAAATCGATCCGGAGACGATCGCCACACTGGAGCGGCTCGGCTTTCGCGATCCCGAGCGCGCGGCAGAGACGGTGCGCGGCTGGCATTTCGGGCGCCGCTCGGCCATCACCAGCGCCCGCGCACGCGAAGTCCTCACCGAACTCACACCGGCCCTGCTCGCCGCGCTCGGCGGCACCGCGGATCCCGATGGCGCGCTGGCGCGGCTCGACGACGCCTTCGGCAAAATGCCGGCGGCGGTCGAGCTGATGATGATCCTGATCAATCACGATCGCCTGCTGACACTTTTCGCCGATCTGCTCGGCACGGCGCCGCGTCTGGCCGAGACCGTGGCTCGGCGCCCGCATGTGCTCGATGCGGTGATCGACCCCGCCTTCACCGATCCCGTCGTGGACGAGGCGGCCATCGCCGAACAGGTGCGTGAGATCATCGGCAATCCCTCCTCCTTCGAGGATTTTCTAGACCGCACCCGCGACGCTACGCGCCAGCTCAATTTCGTCGCGGGCGCACGCATGCTCTCCGGCGTCTTCACCGCCGAGCGCGCCGGCGCGGCCCAGGCCGCCGTGGCCCAGGCGATCATCCAGGCCTCGTTCGAACGCGTGCGTGCGGCCTTCGAGGAGGATTACGGCACGATCCCCGGCGGGCGCGTCGCCATTCTCGGCCTCGGGCGGCTGGGCGCGCGTGATCTCACCGCCACTTCCGATCTCGATCTCGTCGTGATTTATGATTTCGACCCGGAAAACCGCGAAAGCGACGGGCGCAAGTCGCTTGACGCCGCCGTCTATCACCAGCGCCTGACCCAGCGTCTCGTCTCCGCACTGACGGCACCGACCCGGCGCGGCGCGCTCTACGAGGTCGATCTGCGCCTGCGCCCGATGGGCGGCAAGGGCCCGGTGGCGAGCCAGTTCCGGGGCTTTCGCAATTACCAGGAGAACGAAGCCGATCTGTGGGAGCATATGGCGCTCACCCGCGCCCGCGTCGTGGGAGGCGATGCCGATTTTGCGGCGCAGGTGGAGGAGGTCATCGCGCAGATCATCGCCCTGCCCCGCGATTTCACGGAGGTGGCGCGCGAGGTCACGTCGATGCGCAAACTGATCGCGCAGGAAAAAGGCGAGGATGATCCGTGGGATCTCAAGCTCGCGGCGGGCGGGCTCACGGATCTCGATTTCCTCACCCAGGCGCTGATCCTCGGCCATGCGGCTGCGCACCCCGATCTGATCCACTGCCTGCCGGCTCTGGTGCTCCAGCGCGCCGGCGAGCTCGGCCTGATCAAGCCCGAACACGCCACGGACCTGTCGAATGCACAGAGCCTGCTCTCGCGCATCCTGCATTGGGAGCGCCTGACCGTGGAGGGCCGCTTCCACCCGAAAACCGCCCCCGCCCCGATCCTGCGCCGCCTCGCGGCGGAAGCCGGCGTGCCCGATCTCAAACGCCTCGAAAAAGAACTCGCCGACACCCGCAAGATGGTACGCAAGCTGTTTTCGCATTATTTGGGCGAGATGTAAGCGGGCTGCAATTTCATGCAAGGAAACGCCCTGCCTCCTGTCCGTCGGGAAAGAAGGCAGGGCGCCCGGATCAACGAAATAGGCTGTTCAGGTAGATGCGGGCCTCGCTCTCACGCCCTCATCGCCTTCAGCTCCCGCAGCGCCTTAGCGTCGCGGGGGGTGACGTCGGGATAATCCGGGTCGGAGCCGACATCCGGCGAGATCTTCCAGGAGCGGGCGCATTTCGTGCCCTGCGCCCGCGCGAAGACCACGGCGACGCCGGGGACGTCGTCCCAGCGATAGGCATCCGCCGGCCCCTCGTCGGAACGCAGGGTGAGATCGGAGGTGATGCAGATATCGGCCAGATTCAGCCCCTCCACCGCCGCCAGCAGCTCCGGATCGGTCACGTGGACGATCGGTGCCGCGTCGAGGTTGGAGCGGATGTTCTTGGCATTGCGCTCGATTTCGAGCGACCCGGTCACGACCCGGCGCACCCGGCGCACCCTGGCCCAGCGTTCCGCAAGCGCAGGATCGCGCCAGCCGGCGGAGACCTCGGGGAAGGTTTCGAGATGCACCGAGAGCGCGTCCGGATGGCGCGTCAGCCAGGCTTCTTCCGCCGTGAAGCACAGGATCGGCGCGATCCAGGTCACCACGCAATCGAAGCAGCGGTCGATCACCGTCAGCGCGCTCTTGCGGGCGAGGCTGGAGGGCGGATCGCAATAGAGCGTGTCCTTGCGTACATCGAAATAGAAGGCGGAGAGGTCGCTCGTCATGAAGCCGTTGAGCAGGAAGATCACGCGCTTGTAATCGAACTAAG
>Ga0076930_100365_pt1 | contig 47342 bp, 29 predicted proteins | sample HotLakConsoUCCRE_FD_71149 | JGI IMG/M metagenome (GOLD analysis project Ga0076930, IMG submission 71149) | Hypersaline microbial mat communities from Hot Lake, Washington, USA - Hot Lake Consortium UCC-RE (version 3) (version 3) ...
GAGTGCACACTTCCTTTTTATCGCATCTAACTCATAATGTTTATGCAGCAACGCCACTGGCAAAGCTAATCGAGTTCCCGTCTTTCCGGTTTCCCCGTTCCTCTTAATCAGATGGGCAATCGGATCGTCTCGTAGCCGCTCTAAGTCGCAAAACCATACCTCGTGATTGCGTAGACCGTAAACTGCAACCAGCCAATAGAAAGCCTGCCATTCTTCACTTGGTATCTTTTCCCCCCATTCTTCAATCAGGCTATTACTGGGCAGATTGCGAGGATTGACGGCAGCGGGGCTGTACTTGCCTTTCAGGGGCTTCAGTTCCACTTCTATACCAGCAAACTTGCACAGGGCACCGTAAGCAGTGCAGTACCGCTCACGGGCGCGCGTGTTAGGTTGCGTCTGAGCAACTGCAGTCAGTACCACTTGAGGCGATAAGGGCACATTTTGAGGCAACTTTGAGAACGGCTGCTGGTAGTCAGTCTTCCAGGTTGTCTGTACTTTTGGCCCGTCCCCACGGCGGTTAAAGTAGTCTTTTTTGAAAACCGCTACCCAGTCGACTACCGAGCGATCGCCCTCGTCCAGCCATTTGTCCCAACTGAAGCGGCCCTCGTCCAGCAGTTCCGACACCTGCAGCGCTTTCTTCTTAGCAGCCCTCAATCCAGCAGGTGTCGCGTAAATCGGCCCAACAGACAGGCGCTGGCTGTAAGGCTTGGTTTGGGCGCTGGTTGGTTTGGGCGGCAGGGTACCTCTCAGCACCAGGCGATCGTGTCGACGTTCTACCCGTAGCCGACAGCGAATAATTTTCAGATCGCGATTGAGCTTAGCGATCGCGTCATCAATCTTTTCTTTGGGCATGGCTGGACAACAGACTGGACAAGTTTTGTCCAGGATAAGCCCAAATACACGTACTTAGTACATTTAGACCAAACGCCATATCTATTGCTATTAAAAGGATGCAGTCAAAAGCCTGATTCTACGGTACTTATTTATTCGGATTGTGGTTCCGCCATTCGGGGGTTCGAATCCCCTCGTTCGCCCTTACAACACTTTATTAATAATTTTTAGGGATGTCATCTGCATACATCCTTGCCATAAAGCGAACTATCGAAACAGCCAAAGGATAATGCGCAGGGTGGTGTTCAAGCGGAATTGAGTCCCTTCATCTTGTCGGAGTTGCCCTTCCGGCATCGATCGATCTAACCCCCCTATCAACAGACTGCGTGCCGCTCTCAATCACCGGAGTGCCGTTGCTGGGGCAGACTGCCCAAGGATGAGATCGCCCTACCCATGGCTCAGCGGTTTATGGTTTTAGAGCGGGGGAGTCTTCATCCAGCGCCGCTAGCGCCGCTAATTGATTTTGCAGGGCTTGGTAATCTGCCCGAGGCAGCGTCACCGGCGGCGCACCGGCGGCGGCATCGGGAGTTAGCTGTTGCTCCAAAGGCCCCAGGGCGATCGCCAATTGCGCCTGCTGCTCCAAAATTTCGGCGTTAGAGAGCAAATCGCTCAGGCCATAAATCAAATCCCGCAAGTTGTTGCGAATAGCCGGATCGCCAGTCAGTTCATCCACGTCTGACAACACCTTTTGTGCCCCCTGAAACACATCACGGGCCGATTCTAAAGTTTGTTGCAGCAGCAATAAATTTTCGGGCTGATTCAGCGAGCCCGTCAGCGTGCGGATATCGATCGCCGCATCCCGAAAGCTCGCCGACGCTTCCGACGCATTGGCTGACAAAATTCGCAAATCTTCTAGTAGTTGCGGATCTTCGAGTTCCGCCGACAGTTGATCAAGAATGCGCGACAGGCGATCGCTCCCCTGGCTGATATTCGTCAGCGTTGACGTGACGTTGAGCCGATTAGCGTCTAACAGGCTACGGACCTCAGTGGCGGTGAGTTGCACTTCCTGAGCCGCTGCTGCCGCACTATTCGTCGCCGTCTGTACCGAGTTACTGAGAGGGTCCACTTCGGCCTGGGCAGCCAGCGTGAGTGCCGTCAGTTCGTTCGTGAGTGCCGTCGCTTGCACCGTAAAAGTCGTCGCCCGATCCAACAAAATTTTGAAACTATCGACCAGCTCCGGATCCGCAAAAGTCCTGGCTAACGAATCCGCCGATTCCAACAACGATTCGTAACTGACCCCCGTAATTCCAATCAACCGCTCACCATCGCAGACAATCACCTCTGGCACGCAATCGGTAGCGGTGGGACTTAAGGCCTGTTGAGCCTCCGTCAGTTCCGTCATCGGCGTAATATCAATCGTAGTTTCACCGATAAAGCCGGATTGATTCGCCGCCACCCTGAGCTCCTCTTTAGGAATGCGGAGATCAGCCTGCGTAATTTCCAGCCACACATCCACCTCATTACTGCTGGGGCGAATGTCGATCACTCGACCCACAGGGACCCCTCGGTAGCGGACAGTCGTACCGACCTGCATGCCCAAAGTGTCTTCAAAAGTGACGACGACTCCATAGGTGCGACTACCGGGATTGAGCCCTCTTAACCAGAGCACAAGCCCTCCAAAGAGTCCTACGCCAATCAAGATTAATAGCCCTACAGAGCCCTCTCGAACTGCTCTTGCTCGCATCTCAATACTCCGTCACCATGTTGCTGGAAAAGGCTGGCAGGAAGTCTGGTTGCCCATTACTGCACCATTTGAATGGGACCTTCAACATCACCACTAAAAAATTGCCGAACGAATGGGTTATCGGTCTGATCAATTTCGGCGATGGTGCCATTCCACTGAATTACGCCCCGGTGCAAGAATATCACCCGGTCTGCCGTTCGGCGGATCGTGCTGTCTTGGTGAGTCACGATGATATAGGAACTACAGCCACGACTATTCTTAATATCTCGAATTAAGTCTTCGATCACGGTGGAGGCGATCGGGTCTAGCCCCGCCGTTGGTTCGTCATACAACAACAGCGCTGGGCGATCAGTGGGATTTTGAGGATTCGACACGATCGCGCGGGCAAAGCTGACCCGTTTCCGCATGCCCCCGGACAGTTCGGCAGGGTAGCGATCGGCGATGCCCGGCAACCCCACCATCTCCAGCACCTCTTCCACCAGCTCATGGATCCGGTGGTGCGACAGGGTGGAATGCTGGTACAGCAAAAAACCGACATTTTCTTCCACCGTCAAAGAATCAAACAAGGCCGCCTGCTGAAAGACCATCCCAATCCCGATGGAGTCTTGCGAATCTTCAATTAACCCGATCCGCTTTTGCCCAGCAATATAAATTTCCCCTTCGTCAGCCGGCAGCAGACCGGCGATAATCCGCAAAATTGTTGACTTACCAGTACCAGAAGGACCAATGATCGCCAGCGCCTCGCCTTGATACATGGTTAAGTCCAGACCATCGATCACCCGGTTGGAACCAAAGGTTTTAGAGATGCCTCGCAGTTCGAGCAGCGGTTCATGAGGATCGCAATCGGCTATCGTCGTGGCAGCAGATTGGGGGGAGAGCGCATCTGTCATATGCTAAACGGGGGAAAACTGCGATTTGTCATTACGGAAGTCAGCATTTCTCAGTCTAGTGAATTGTTGGCCAGAAACTTAAAGGCTAGGACTACGAATGCTCTGATATACCCACCAGCAAGCAAAGCGCAGTCACTCGAAGGGACGGGGCGAAAATTGACCGTTGTTGCTTCACACCTTTTCCTTTTAATGCTAAAGATTAACAGTCTGAATAGACACTCTTACCTAAACTGATTAGTCAGGCTTTGAGATCTCAGGCGTCGCAATTTCGTCCGGTCAGTCTCCATCATGGGCTGAATTTTCACGCAAGCCATTCTGTAGGACATGTTCTTTAACTCCCTGAACAAATCGTTCTCCCAACTCCTGCGGCGGTTGCGCCACGAAACCTCTTGGCTGACACCAGAGCCCCCGCGCCGCGTCAACCGTATGGTGAAGTGGCTCGCCCCCGGATTGCTGGTCAAACGCTGGTTGTTTCTCAGCGTGGGTGGGGTCTTGCTGGTCGGCTTTGGCATTTTAATCTCTCTCAGGTTAACCCCGGTTTTTTACACCGTCCAACTTTTAGGCTCGACGCTGCGGTTTTTGACCACCTTGATTCCCAACTATGTCAGTGGACCGCTGGCGATCTTGATGGGACTGCTCTTTATCCTGTGGGGGCAAACGCGCACGCTGGGGGCGATTACCGAAGTCTTGCTGCCGGGCACCGAAACCGAACTGGTCGATGTGCTCATGCAGGAACGCCGCTTGGCTCGGGGGCCGAAGGTGGTCGTCATCGGCGGCGGGACGGGCTTGTCTAATCTGTTGCGGGGGCTGAAGCAATATAGCCACAATATTACGGCGGTGGTCACCGTGGCTGACGATGGTGGCTCGTCAGGGCGATTACGCCGAGAGATTGGGGTCTTGCCCCCAGGTGACATTCGCAACTGTCTGTCGGCCCTAGCGGATGAAGAAAAGCTCCTGACGGAATTGTTTCAATACCGATTTAAGGCGGGCGATGGGCTGGTTGGCCATAGCTTTGGCAATTTGTTTTTGACGGCGATGAACGATATTACGGGGGACTTGGAGCAAGCGATCGCGGCTAGTTCCAAAGTCCTCGCCGTCCGGGGTCAGGTGCTCCCCGCGACCCTCAGCGATGTCAGGCTGTGGGCCGAACTCAGCGATGGTCGCCGCATTGAGGGGGAATCCAAAATTCCGGAAGCCCAGGGACAAATTATCAATGTGGGGTGCTCGCCCAGCGATCCCCCCGCCTTGCCCAAAGTGGTCAAGGCCATTCGAGAGGCGGATTTCATCGTGTTTGGCCCCGGCAGTCTGTATACCAGCATCATTCCCAATCTGCTGGTGCCGGAGATTGCGGCGGCGATCGCGGCTCGCAAGGTGCCGCGTATTTATGTCTGCAACATCATGACCGAACCGGGGGAAACCGTTGGCTATGCCGTGTCGGATCACATTCGCGCCATTGACAAAGCCTGCGGCAAACCCCTCTTTGATGCCGTGCTGGTGCAGCGTCGCAGTCCCTCTGAGGTGGCTCAGCAGCGCTATGCCCAAGTGGGGGCCACGTCGGTCTACCTCGATCGCGAGACGGTCTTGAGTTCAGGGCGGCGCATCATCCTCGCCAATGTGATGGAAGAGTCACCCTCCGGGTCGGTGCGTCATCATCCTCAGCGGTTGGCAAAGGTCTTGATGCGCTGGTACTCACGCACTCAGGGGTTGTGGTAAGCCGGTCGCCGCTGGTGAGCGCACAGGGAAAAATCAGAGTGTCGATCGCCCACTTAGAGTCCTTAAGACTTGCTCTTGCCCGCGTTGATCAGTGAGCACAGATCCGTGTCTGAGGAACTGAGTGAGGGCGATCATCATTTGGGGAGCGATCGGGCTAAAGCTATAGTGAGACATTCATGACTGTGCTGGAGTCAAATAATCGGTGAATTCCGCTGTCGACCCTCAACGCCGCCGCTGTTATCGGTTGTTGCTGACCTGGCTCTGGGTCACGCTGCTGGTGCTGGGCATTGAGGTCATTGCCGGTTGGGCCACGCGATCGCTCCTCCTGTTTGCCGAAGCGCTCCACACTTTCATTGATGCTTTCAGTACCGTGCTCAGTTTAGTCGCAGTCGCCTCGGCCCAGCGCCCCCTGGGGCGAGAGGTTTGGGGGCATGGTCGGGCGGAAGTTGCAGGCACCCTGGCAGTGGTTTCGCTACTGGGATTCACAGGCCTCAGCTTGATCTTTACCGCGTTTCGGCAAGCCGTGAATGCGCTCCGGGGCAATCAGGAAACGTTGCAGGTAGCGATCGAACGTCCTGTGGTTTACCTCATGGTGGCGCTGGTGGCGCTGTCGTTAGCGATCGCGGCTTACGCCTATTACCGCATTCAAGACTTCGGCAGTCTGGCATTAATGCTGCATACCCAACACGTCCTGGGTGATGCCTGGTTATCTGGCGTCACCCTGGCGGGACTCATTGCCATCTGGCAACAACAAGCCTGGGTCGATCCCTGTTTAGCCGTTTTGCTGACGCTGTTCTCCATCCGCAGTCTCTGGCAAGTCTTGGGGGATCAACTGCCGACGCTGCTACGACCGATGGCGATCGCTCCCGAAGCGATCGCCCACATCGTCACCCAAATTGAAGGCGTGACCCGCTGTGTGCGCATTCGCTCACGGGGCTTAGTCGGTCGCCAAGTGTGGATTGAGTTACATCTGGTCCTTCATCCTGATTTTTTAGACGTGGCCCATATCGTCGGTGAGCGGGTCGAGGCGGCCCTGCGGCTGCAGTACGGTCCCTTGCGGACGCAAATCTGGATTGAGGAGTCGCAGCCCAATGCCGCTGCCTATCTGCACTACCCTGATACGCATTGGTCGGAACCGGAGAATTCGCCGGATAACTGGCGGGAAGGGGGGTAGGTGGGTGGATGGGTGGATGGGTGGATGGGTAGGTGGGTGGATGGGAAATCGAAACATCGCCCCGCTGGATGGCTTGCTCACCCCGGCAGAATTTAGCAAGCAAAGTCGAAACGCTTGTCAGTTGGTTAGGGCTGTGGTGCATTACGCGCGCTTTCGCGGAACCATGCCCATAGGGCTATATGACACCCTACAAGTGGGAAATTCTTTTCCAGAGATCTGCTCAGCCATGCGAGTGATGTTGACCAAACCGCGATTTCCCGTACCGCACCGCACCGACTTTACCCACTTCACCCACCCAGAAAGGAGGTCCCCCCCATTGACGCCCTACCTCACTCCAGGCTGCCACGGAGTTGTTGTTCCCGTTCGATCGCTTCGAATAAAGCCTGAAAGTTGCCTTCCCCAAAGCCATTGGCTTGCTTGAGGCCAGCCGGGGTCTGGCGCACCTGGCGTTCGATGAATTCCCAGAAGAAGGTGGGGCGATCGAAAAGCGGTTGGGTGAAGGTTTGCAGTAGCCGGGTATGGGGCTCCTCGGGGGGCCAGTCGACCAGGATTTGTTGCTGAGCGATCGCCTCCCAGTCTCCAGCGCTGCGCCAGAAGCCCTGACGTTCTCGCAACTGGGTGTAGTAGCTACGCGGTACGGACAAAAAGTGGAGCCCCTGTCGCCGGAGGGTCGCGATCGTTTGCACCAGATTAGCGGTTTTCAGCGCCGCATGTTGGATGCCAGCGCCCCGATGCTGGGTGATGAATTCCTGCACTTGAGAATTTTCAGAGGTGGGTTCGTTGATCGGCAGGGTCGCATCCCCGTGGGGATGTTTGAGCACGATACTGCGGAGGCCCGATCGCGGCGTCTCAATCACAAATTTCTGCTGCGGCAAAAAGCCCAGACATTTTTCGTACCAGGTGGCGGCGGCGGGAAGTTCGCCAGCGGGCACGTTCAAGACGGCATGATCAATTTTGAGCCAAGGGGGCAAAGCTTGGAACCGAGACTGGTCGCCCGCGATCGCTGAGAGGGGGTCAGAACGCTCGATGAGGGTGTGCGACAGGCTCCCCCAGCCCTCCAGTCGGCACCACCGCAATTGCCCGGCAGCGGTCTTCAGAGAGCGAATGGGGTGACACAGCCGTTCCCCCAGGCTTTGTAAACGAGTCGCGATCGCATCCAGGTCTCGGACCCGAAAGGCGACATCCCCGACCCCTTCGGAGTACCGCCGCAAAAACTGCCGCACTTCAGTCCGGCCAGACTCAGCCGAAGAGAGGAGAATCAGAATGCGATCGTGCTGCACCGCTAAGTCACCAAACTCCTGCAGCGTATGGTCGGATATCGGCCAAAAATTGAGCGTGTTGACGAACCAGTCCCGCCAAACCTTGGCATTATTCACGAAGAGATGCAAATACTCAAAATCCATCCCCAAATCAGCGTCTCCTGTGCTTACACAGCTTACTGTAAGCACGAATGCTGAGATTTGTGTAGCTGCGGGAGACGGATTCTAGGATTAAGAGTGCTGAATTGCGAATTCTAAATTGACCGATTTCACTGCTGCATTCGGCATTCGGCATTCTCTATTCTGACTTCTGCACCGGGTGCTGCTCCAGCACTCTGGCCAGATATTTGCCGGTGTAGGAGTGGGGATTTTGGGCCACCGCTTCGGGAGTGCCGATGGCCACTACTTCGCCACCGCGATCGCCCCCTTCGGGTCCCAGATCGATAATCCAATCAGAGCAGCGAATCACGTCGAGGTTATGCTCGATCATCAGCACCGAGTTGCCCTTATCGACTAGACGCTGCACCACATCCAGCAGTTTGTGCACATCGTAGAAGGACAAGCCCGTCGTCGGTTCATCAATCAGATACAGGGTTTTGCCAGTGGCGCGCCGGGCCAGTTCTGAGGCCAGCTTCATCCGCTGCGCTTCGCCGCCAGAGAGGGTAGGCGCGGTTTGCCCCAGGCGCACATAACCCAGACCCACATCCACCATGGTTTGTAGCCGGGTTGACGCCTTAGGAATGTTCTGGAAGAAGTCCAGGGCTTCCTCGGCAGTCATGCCCAGGACATCGGCAATGGTTTTGTCCTTGTACTTCACTTGCAAAGTTTCCCGGTTGTAGCGAGCACCCTTGCAAACCTCGCACTGCACGTACACGTCCGGCAGGAAGTTCATTTCAATGACGTTGACCCCCTGACCGCTACAGGCCTCGCAGCGCCCACCCTTGACGTTAAAGGAGAACTGTCCCGCTTTATAGCCGCGAGCTTTGGCCTCGACCGTCGTCGCAAACAGGTCGCGAATGACGTCGAAGACGCCGGTGTAGGTGGCAGGGTTCGATCGCGGCGTGCGGCCAATGGGGGACTGATCGATGACGATCGCCTTATCGATGGACTTCAACCCGGCGATTTTTTCCAGCTCATGGGGAAAGGGAATCTTGCTGCCGAAGTTGTGCATCAACGCTTTGTGCAGCAGGTCGTTGACCAGGGTGGATTTCCCAGAACCGGAGACGCCCGTGACGCAGACCAGTTTGCCTAGCGGAATCTCGACATCAACGTTCTTGAGATTATTGCGATTGGCGTTGATGAGTTTCAGCGATCGCTGATTGCCCGGTCGCCGTTCCGTCGGCGTGGGTATCGTCCGCCGCCCCGACAGGTAAGCCCCCGTGAGGGACTCTTCGGCTTCCAGCAGCGTCGTGAGATCGCCCTCAGCCACAATGCGCCCGCCGTGCACCCCGGCCCCCGGCCCAATATCGACCAGATGATCAGCCGCCCGAATGGTGTCTTCATCGTGCTCCACCACAATCAGGGTGTTGCCAATATCGCGCAGGTGGCGCAGGGTATTGAGCAAGCGATCGTTGTCCCGCTGGTGCAGGCCGATGCTCGGCTCATCCAGCACATACAGCACGCCGGTCAGCCCCGAGCCAATCTGGGTCGCCAAGCGAATGCGCTGCGCTTCCCCTCCCGACAGGGTCATGGCGGTACGGTGCAGGGTTAGGTAGTCGAGTCCCACGTCCAGCATGAACCGCAGACGCGCTCGGATTTCCTTCAGCACCAAGTCGCCAATTTGTCGCTGGCGCGCGGTCAATAACGGGGGTTCGTTCGCTTCGCCCACTAATTTCTTAATCCGCTCCAGGCATTCACGGATGGAGACATTGGTGAGGTCGTTGATGTTGTAAGGCCCCATTCTGACCGCCAGCGACTCTGGCTTGAGACGAGTCCCGTGGCAAACTTCGCAGGGCTGGTCGATGAGGTATTTTTCCAGCTTTTGCTTATAGGTTTCGGAGGAGGCTTCCCGATACTGCCGCTCCAAAATCGGCAACACCCCCTCGTAGGTGCGGTGGTAGCCTTTCTTGTCGCGATAGCGAGAATCCGTCTCGATGTAAATCTTTTCCTGGGAGCCGTGCAGAATGATGTGCTGCTGTTCGGGGGTCAGGGTTTCCCAGCGATCCTGAATCTCAAAGCCAAACGCCTGCCCAACACTGTAGAGCAAGGAGAAATAATAGGTGTTGTCTTTTTCTGACCAGGGGGCGATCGCGGCGTAGACCGGCAACGTCGAATCCGGCACCACCAACTCTGCCGTAAAGGTGCGCAAGCTGCCCAACCCGTGACAGTGGGGGCACGCGCCATAGGGCGAGTTAAAGGAAAACAGCCGGGGGGAGAGTTCCTCCATGACGGCTCCGTGCTCTGGGCAGGCAAAATTTTCGGAGAAGACCAGTTCCTTAGGGGGAACGGCAGCAGCGGGTGCCTCTACCCCGTAGGAGCCGCCCTTTTCGGCAGCGGTGGGCAGGCGATCGGAGAGAGCCTTGGCATTCAACGGCACCACTTTATTTTCGGCATCGGCGTTGCGATCGGGCAGGATGTCGATGACGGCAATGCCCCCAGAGCGTTTCAGGCAGGTCATCAGGGAGTCCGCCAACCGCTCTTGTAGCCCTGCTTTCATCACCAGGCGATCGACCACCACTTCGATGGTGTGGGCATGGTTCTTGTTCAGCTCGATGTTGTCATTCAGGTCTTGGATTTCGCCATTAATGCGTACCCGCACAAACCCTTCGGCGGCGAGGGCTGACAACAGCTTTTGGTGGGTGCCCTTCTTCCCGCGCACCACCGGCGCAAGGATTTGGAACCGGGTGCGTTCTGGCAGTTCCATCACCAAGTCGAGCATCTGGTCGAGGGTCTGGGGAGAAATGGAGCGATCGCAATGGGGACAGTGGGGTTCCCCGGCCCGACCAAACAGCAGCCGCAGATAGTCGTAGATTTCCGTGACCGTACCCACGGTGGAGCGGGGGTTGTGGGAAGTCGATTTTTGATCAATAGAAATAGCCGGACTCAACCCTTCGATCGCGTCCACATCCGGCTTATCCACCTGGCCCAAAAACTGGCGGGCATAGGCGCTCAAGGACTCAACGTAGCGCCGTTGCCCTTCCGCAAAAATAGTGTCAAAGGCCAGCGAAGATTTCCCCGATCCAGACACCCCCGTAAACACAATCAGCTGGTTCCGGGGAATTTCCAGGTCAATATTTTTCAGGTTGTGTTGCCGGGCCCCGCGCACCCGAATGATGTCGTCATCTTCAGCCGTCGAGGTCGGAAGATGGCCGTTTTCAGCATTGGCATCCGCTTGCAAATCAGATTCAGCAGCAGAAGAAGACCGAGGCATAGTGCAAAACCCAGCACGTCAGACACTGTCAGCGGCAACAGTTCTTAACACTATAACCCGTGGGCTTTCGTCCTGTGGGTGAGTTTTCTGGAATCTCTATGCGCAGGATTGAATTAGCACGAAGGCGATAAGGCGGGCGGCAGGGCCGGACTCAGGGCCAGGGTCTTACCCAGCAAGCGATGATAGGCAGTCTGCGCGGACTCAAAGTTGGGCTGGAGCTTAGCGGCCTGCTGATAGGCGGCGATCGCCCCTCGGTAGTCCGTTAACTGCTCTAACATGCGACCACGCTGATACCAGGCCCAATAGTTATGGGGCTGTAGCCGGGTCACGTTGCCATAGGCTTTGGCCGCCCGTTGCGGATGCCCCAAGTCTTCTAGCACGGTGCCCAGACGAAACCAGGCGACCTGATCATCCGGTTGCAGCCGAATCACCGTGTTGTAGGCGATCGCCGCTGCCCCCAATTGTTGCTGCTTTTCCAGAGCCATACCGCGCATCAGCCACAGCGTCGCGTCTTCAGGATGGTCTTGGAGTGCCTGGTCACAAGCCGCGATCGCGTCGTCGTAGTGCTGCAGGGTGTACAACTCATCCACCCGCTTAAGGGTCACCAGCAGGCGTTTGCGATTTTCCTGCGCCAATTGAAAATCAGGCTTGAGTTCAATGGCGCGATCGTAGGCCGCCAGCGCGTCTTCAATGCGATCAAGCTGTTCCAGCATTTGACCGCGATCGGCCCAGACCCAGTAGTTTTTGGGCTGCAGCTTAAGCACCTCGTCATAGGCCACCAACGCCGCCTCGGCTTGGCCCAGACGCTCTCGGACGTGGCCCAACTTGAGCCAGGCCAAATAGTCTTCGGGTTGCCGCTGCGTCACGACCTGATAGGCATGCGCCGCGAGGTCGTATTGCTCCGTATTTTCCAACGACATGCCTAACTTGAGCCAGGCCATAATCGCCTTCGGTTGGGCCTTGACGACCTTTTCATAGCAGCGAGCTGCATCGTGAAATCGGTTTTGCTCAAATAGCTCATCGGCTCGCTCAAGCCAGGCCACATGGGCTTCTAGCGCTTGGGCAGCATCCATCTGGGGCATCAAGTTGACCTGCGCCTCAGACGTCGCTTCCTGCAGGGCGATTAACGCTTCACTGGCGTCGGTATAGCGTTGGCGATAGTCATAGCGCACCATTTTATCGAGCACGCTAGCCAGCGCCGGTCGCACTGAGACTAGTTCGCGCCACATCAGCTCACTCGTACGCGGATCTTTGGGAATGCGCTTGGGGTCTAACCCGGTGAGGGCCTGCAACGCGAGGATGCCCACCGCATAAATGTCGCTGCTCAGACAGGGATGTCCCGCCAGTTGCTCATTGGGCATGTACCCCAGGGAGCCGATCGCCACCGTCATGCTGTGGGGCAGATCCAGGGCGGCAGGCTGATCGCTAATTTGCTTCACGGCCCCAAAGTCAATGAGCACGATTTTGCGATCACGACTCCGCCGAATCAAGTTAGACGGCTTGATATCCCGGTGAATCACCCCATGCTGATGCACCGTAGACAGCGTCGTCAAAATGTCCTGAATGATCTCTACAGTCTGGGTTTCGGTGAGCTGAGCGCCCAGATAAATTTCCTCTGTGAGCAACGCACCGGCAATATATTCCTGAGCCAGATAAAAATGCTCATGCTCTTCGAAGTGGGCCAGCAAGCGGGGAATCTGATCATGATTACCCAACACGTAGAGCGCTTCGGCTTCGCTGTTAAACAAGCGCCGCGCCGAGTCGAGGGAAATGCCGTCAGTATTGCGGGGCTGCAGCCGCTTAACGACGCAGCAGGGATGCCCCGGCAAGTGGAGGTCGTTCGCCAGAAATGTCTGACCAAAACCGCCACCTCCCAAGTGCTGAATGATACTGTATCGGCTAGCTAAAATCTGCAGGGACATTCGGTCGCACCCTCAACGCCATCGGCAACATTTACGCAAGTCAGTGGCTGACAAAAAGGTTCTATGTAGCTGCTGACTCATTAGGTAAAGACCTGTTAATGCTCTAACAGGTTTCTCTCCACAATGGACAGGGTAAAAATGCTGAACTCCTTATCAGTTCGAACGTTAGCCACATTCCTGTAGAGCTTTGACGGGTAGTTAGGCCATCAGTCTGCGGGCATCTCCCATGACTTACGTGATATTTAGTGTCGCCACTGAACGCAAGGATGGACCCATCTTTGGCGCTTCTTTGCACAATTTTCATGTTTTTGTAGAGATAAACTTGCGAAACCACCTAGAACGCCGATACAGAACCCTGGTTTCTACTTCGTAAGGGGCCAAATCTTGTCAGTTTGCCTACGAAGAAACCGGGGTTTTCGCAATCCTGAACCCATGCTCTAGGGCGTCGTCAAGATTCAGAATTAGGGCTGCGACAAATTCCGCGATCGCTCGCCCCTGGCTAATGAGATCAAATCTAGCATCCGCTAGTGGGTCAGTCATTGACGACTCGGTGGGTGAGTTGAGCGGAGAAGCGTATCTGTGGACAATCCAAGATATTCTGTATCTACTGAGACCTTGACCAACTGTGGAAAACACTTAACTATTTAGACTCGCGATGGATTTAGACTCGCAACGGCAACAGCGGATACGGCCCACCAGAGGTTTGAGCCTAACCCTGACCCCTGACCCGATGCCTCCTGCCCGATAAAACCAGATAAGTAGGTGGACATAAACAAACAATGCTGTAGGGTGCTGTTAGGCGAAGCCGTAACGCACCATTCCACAAGGATTTGATGCGTTACGCTGGCGCTAACACATCCGACAAATAATTAAGCCCATCTACTTACCTGAATCTTTAAGCGATCGCGGCAGTCTGTAAAAGTTCGGCGATCGCGATCGCCAACTGTTCCGGCAGGATCGGTTTCGCGATGTGCTTTTGAAACCCATGCTGTAGGGCTTGTTGGCGATCTTCCTCCCGCGCTAGGGCCGTCACCGCCATCGCGGGGATGTTGCCCCCAGCCGCCGCTGGCAACGCCCGAATTTGTTGCAGCAGCGTATAGCCATCGCAGTCAGGCATACTGATATCACAAATCAGCAAAGTGGGCTGCCAGGTTTGCAAGCGGGCTAAAGCGGCGCTGCCGGAAGCAACTACGCAGACCTCAGCCCCGTACTCAGTGAGAATCGCCGCCAACACCTCACGGGCATCTTCGTCGTCATCTACCGCCAAAATCTGGATACCCGCCAAATTGACGTCGGCTGGCAGCGGCGGCTTAGCGGCAGATAACATCACGGGTTCCTTCAGCAGGGCAAGCTGAACCACGAAAGTTGCCCCCAGTCCTTTGCCGGGACTGTTGGCGATGATGGTGCCCCCATGGGCATCGACCAAATATTTCACAATGGAAAGCCCCAGACCCAACCCCCCAAACTGGCGAGTAATCGAAACATCTTCCTGACGAAACGATTGGAACAGGTGGGGCAAAAACTCTGAACTAATGCCCTGTCCCGTATCGGTTACGCTGATCTCCGCCCGCTGATTGACAACAGCCAGGCTCACGTTGACCTGCCCGCCCTCAGGCGTAAACTTGATGGCATTGGCCAGGAGATTCCAGACAATTTGTTGCAGTCGGCCTTCGTCGCCCTTCACCTGACAGTTAGGCGTGAGATCGAGGTGCAGCGTGATGTCTTTGGCTTCTGCGGCGGTTTTGACCACTTCCACCGCCGCCTCAATGACTGCAGCGAGCTCGACATGAGTTTCATGGAGCTTGAGCTTGCCTCGCAAAATCCGAGCAACGTCTAACAGATCGTCGATCAATTGCGTTTGCAGCTTGGCGTTGCGCTCGATGGTGGCCAGGGCTTTTTGGGTAAGCTGGCGATTAAACTGCTTGGTTTGCAAGAGCCGCGCCCAACCCAGGATGGGATTGAGGGGCGATCGCAATTCATGGGACAGGATGGCGAGAAACTCATCTTTCACCCGATTGACCCGTTCCGCTTCGGCCCGCGCGATCTGTTCTCGCTGGAGCAGTTGCTCGCGTTCCGCTTCGGCTTGTTTGCGATCGCTGATGTCCAAAAAAGCACCGACACTCCCCCGAGGGCAGCCACTGTGATCTAACAGCGGGGCGGCATACTCCAGTAGTGAAAGCGTGGTGCCATCTTGCCAAACGACTTCTAACTCTAGATCGTGGATTTCCTCCCCCGTCTTCGCTGCCTTTTGCAGCGGCAGTTCTGCCGCCGCCAATTCCCGCCCGTCCTGATAGACCTTAAAGGTGGTGGGCCGTTCAGGGTCAGGCGCACTGAGGGAGGCGTTATTCGCAGTGGAAACATTCAACATGCGGGCAAACGCCGGATTCACCCGAATATCCTGACACGCCGGATCTTTGGCAATGCCAATGCCAATGGGAATCACCTCTAACAAGGTTTGTAGTTCGGTCACCTTATCCTGCAATTGCTGATTGAGATGAAGAATGGAAGCCTCTGCCTGCTTGCGCTCCGTGATATCAAACACCACCCCTAAGGAGCGCACCGCCCGGCCCTTGGCGTCGTGGGTAAAGCTCCCTAAAGCGGCAATCCAACCCACTTCCCCCGTGTCGGCGCGGACGATGCGGTACTCGGCTTGATATAGCTGACGTTCTTTTTGGGATTGCAACCAGTGCGCTCTCACAGATTCCCAATCGTCGGGATAGACGCCCTGCCGCCACCATTCATACGAGGCTTGGCCGGTGGCAGTAGGCTCATAGCCAAAAATTTTGAAATGTTGCTCCGACCAGAACAATTCCCCCGTGGTGATGTCCAAATCCCAGGTCCCGATCTGGCCGGCGGCCATCGCCAACCGCAACCGTTCTTCACTATGGCGCAGCGAGGCTTCAACTTGTTTAAAGTCGGTGATGTCGCGCGAAAAGATTACTACGGTTTCGACCTGCGTGCCCAGCCGCCGTTCGGGGACGCAGTGCACCTGATAAAGCCGCGACTCACCATCCGCTCGCGGATACACGGCTTCCCCTGAGTGGCACTCGCCCGAGTCGAAAACGGCTCTGACGGCGTCATACCAGACTTTTGACTGGGGACCAGTGCACCCCAGTTCCTCGGGGGTCTTGCCCACGATCGCGGTGGCAGGCATGGCCATCACTTGTTCAACGTTGGGACTGACGTATAAATACCGCAGATCGCGATCGCAGCGAGTGATCAAGTCGGGGATATTTTCTACCAGCGTCCGAAATTCAACTTCTCGCTGTTGGAGTTGGTCTTCGCTGCGTTTGCGGTCAGTAATGTCGGTGTACACAGCAACGCTGCCTCGCGGATTGCCCGATTCATCGAAGAGCGGAACCGCGTGCCCAAAGAGTTGAAAGCTCGTCTGGTCCTGGCGAATCAGCTCAATTTCGACATTGCGCACAGCGACGCCATGCTTGGCAGCCCTTTGCTGAGGCAGATCATGGCCACTTAATTCCTGACCGTTGTGGTAAAACCGATAAGGGGGGCGGGGCTGTTCCAGCACGGGCGTCACCGAAGCATTGGCGGTCGTGTCGATCTGCAACAGTCTGGCAAAGGTGGGATTCACTCTGATGACCTGACAATCAGCGTCTTCAGCGATCGCAATATTGACGGGAATCACCTCAAAGAGGGTTTGCAGTTCATCGACTCGCCGTTGCAAAGCCTGGTTTAAGCCTGTGATTTCGGCTTCGCTGGCGTTGAGCTGAAGGAGGCTATTGCGGACCTGGGCTTGGGCCACGCGCAACGAACCCACCAGTACACTGATGAGGATGCCTTCGGCGATAAAGAGTCCCATTCTGAGGGCACTGGGCAGATCTAACGCCAAGGAATACAAGGGCGGTAGAAAGAAGTAATTCGCCAGGATGGCTGACAGCAGGGTAGCGAGGATGCCAGCGTCGCGTCCACCATATAACGCGCTCAAAGTCGCCGCCCCAAAGAAGAGCAGAAACGACGCCTGAGTGAGATGAAGAAACGGATCCAGCGCTAGCATGAGGAGCAAGGCGATGAGTACTGCAGCGATCGCCAGCCCATAAGGCCTTACTACTTGTTGGGGATGTAACATGTCCTCTCAATCTCGCCGCGCCACTGGCGGCGGTTACCCAGGCAAAGATAATCCTGTCTCTCAACCGAATCTTTACTTGACTACTCAACTTTTAGAGAGAAGACCCAAATTTGAGAACATTACGCAATCATATAGGCAGACTCGATAGTATTCCAAAGCTATATCACTCGATCGCTCAAGAAATCCATCTTGGGATAGAAGTGAGCCCCTGCAAACATTGCTGCCCTTGCCATGGGGTAAACCGTACCGACATTTGAGCGGTAGTTTACACCTGCGCCTAACCAGGGGCGATCGCCGGGCTCAATGAGTCGGTTGCCAAGTCGCAATGGGTATTCAATCCGCACCCTAAGGAATGAGAATTGAATAAGTTGGGATAGCCGTCTCGGCTGTCCCCAGGCAGGCAAGATGCCTGCCCTAGCAATCTGGATGTTATTTGATCCTCATTCCTAAGGAGCATCGGTAGAGTCGGCTGGCGCGATCGCCTCAATTTTCGCGACATCGATAGTCACCGCTGGGGTTTGGCTCGGGGCCAAAGTATTCAGAGGCCGATAGATCCGCGTTGCTGGCATCCCCGGCTGAGCATCAGTCTGGGGGGCCAGGGTGTCCTGATGGAGTTTCATCTTGGGGTCAGTCTCCGGTAAAGCACTCATCGGGCCGACTAAGGGCTCACTGTACGGACCGATCGCCCCATTGGCGGGGGGCTGATCGATTTCTTGCAGCTCGATATCTGTAGGCGCAGGCTGAGGCTGCAGTTTCGGCTCAGGTTGACGCTGGGGTTCTAACTTGGGGGCGGGGGACTCAGTCGCATCCGGGAACTCAGTCGCGTCCGGGCGATCGACCTCGTTAGGCTTAGGAGCCGCAGGGGTTACTGTTTCAGGCTTCGACGGCTTGGCGTTAAGCCGGTTCGGGAGGCGCGACTCCGGCTCATAGATAGTGTTGGGGCTGTCTTTCGGTCCCCAATCCTTCAGCAGATCATCCGGGAAAGCCTCAACCTCAATGTCGAGGTTTTCTTCCGCTGCCGGCGGGGCGGGCTCAGTAGGCACAGTTTCGGCCTCATCCACGGTGGGAGAGCTCGTCTCATCCGCCGGGACCGTCTCGTCCAAAGCCTTTGGAGCCGCCGTTTCGGGGGCTGACTCCACCGGGTCGGCAGGAGCCGTCCAGGGAGCTTCTTCAGCGGCATCTTCTGCCGTAAAGCCTTCGCCATCGCCCTCAGGCGGCGTCATCGGGTCGGCCCCAGTCGGACGGATGTCCAGGACTACCGTCGACGGCATGGGCTCCCGAAACGCTTGCGAGGCTGCGCGAATTTTTTGCAAAATGCGATCGCCATCGGCACCGCTGGCGACTTGGGGCTGACCATCTTTCACTTTCACCGGAATCAGGTCAACCTTCATTTGCCCTGCTCGAATCGCCACCTGCAGCACGGCGGTTTCGTCAGTCGGGGCCTCAGTTGCCGAAGTATAGACAAAATCCCCGAGGGAATAGGCAATGGGTCGCCCCTTGTACAGCTCTGCCCCTTGGAGCATATCGGGGTGTTGCCCAACCACTAAATCGGCTCCCTGATCGATCGCCAGTTGGGCCAAATTAGTTTGAGATTCCGCTGGGGTAGCAGGCGGCTCGGTCGACCAGCGGTAATTGACCACTAGCCAGTCCACTTCATCGCGAATGGCTTGAATATCTTCGATGATGTCTTGCATAGCGACCGCATTCACGCCGCTCAACGACTCATCGGCAGCCAGATTAAAGTCGCGATCGTAGCTGAGATAAGCAATCCGTTGGCCTTTGACATCGACAATCTCAGGGCGACGAGCTTCGCGCTCACTGCGACCCGCCCCCACCCGAAAAACACCATTACGATCCAGGGTATCCAGCGTTTCTGCCAAACCTTGCTCCCCTAAAGCCAGCGCATTTTCGCCCGTGAGGTTAACCAGATCAACGCCGCCGATCTTCAGCAGGTCGATGGCGTCGGGCCGCTGTCGATCTAAAAATTCCTCTTCCAGGGAAGTCGCGGACTGCGCCAGAGGATCTTGCAGGTTGACCATGGCAATGTCGGCCTGACGAAAGGCCGGTAAGCCTGCAAGCAGTTGACCATCATGCTCAAATTGGTGGTAGGGCAGGCCATCGAGGTCAACATCGCCCCCAAACATCAGCGTCACGGTGGGGTCTTGGGGCAACTCTAGCCGCTCATGCTTGAGGACCCCGACAGGCTCCAGGGCGGCATTGACCACGTTGGGGCGATCGCGCTCCAGCTCGATCTTGTAAGACACCGGCGTTGTTTCAAAGGCGGCAGAGGCCGTGGGTTGGCGATCGCGCTGGCGATCTGCAAACACCGTATTCGCGCCGGTCTGAAATTCGGGTAGCTGGGGTTCCGTGGGTTTCCCGTCCAGATTGCGCTCTTGAGTTGGGTAATCGCTGGCTTCGGCCTGGACCCGATCTTGAAAGGGTAACGACGGACCGGGCCGGCTTGACATCACCACTTCAATCATGCAGCCAAACACAAACGCCGCCACCGCCGACCCCGTCAGCATGAATGCCCGCATGCTCTTGAGCTGATCCGCCAGCAGGTACAGGTTCATACCGGCCACCCGAGGTGTCGCCGGACGCTGCACCAAAGACGGCGGAATGATGCCTTCAGGCGATCCTTGACCTTGTTCGCGCCGCAAGCGTTGTTTGAGGGCAGGCGTCACCACTCGAATCCGCTGCTGCCAGAGCGGTTTACTCGCCCCGATGGGCCGCGCCATCAGGTGAATGCCCTCAATCAGCGGCGAATTGAGCTGCCACATGAGGTGACAAATGTATTGGGTCAGGGGTTTTTGCAGCGGCGGGCGCTCAAACTCGACAGTGATGCGAATGCAACCGGGGCGCTTATCTTGACAAATCTGCGCATAAATCCCCTCAGGAATCAGCGGCTCGTTAAGCCACAGCGCGATCGCCCGAAACTGCCCAGCAGCAGCGAGAGCCTTAGTAGAGAGGCGATCGGGGGAGATATCGGCGGCAGCATTAACCATTCTTTTGCAGCTATGAAGAAATCAGACTTTAGGGGCAGTGGCCCCACCACAACCTGAGGATTAAGCCCCTCAATTTGCAATCTGCAATCAATTTAGTGATCACAAACAAATGGGTAGAAGCGCCAATGATGATAACAACGATTCCAAAAAAAGAGGCGGTTTTGTCAATATTTTAGGCCGATTCCCGATATTTCGACCCAGCCCAAGCGATTTCAAGCATGGTCAGCGATCGCGACTGCCGACAAGCCGTGCCCTGCAGCGCCGATTCATCCCTTCGCACCCTCTCAGATGATTTCCCAAAAAGAACATACCAGTTGCGTCGGGGCGGGTTTTGCCAAGGGCTCACTGGCAAGTTCTTTAAGCCCACTGACTTTACCTGGCCCAATGAAGCCGGGGGCATTGATCTCAACGAGACAGCCCGCAGGTTGTTTCTCAGTCAATTTGAAAAACGTCTTTCTCAAGAGATCTCTCATCCCGATATCAAACGCCCGTTTCCTACCGCCGCGCTATGCAGCTACAGGTCAAACGCTACAAACGCAGTTTGCTAGAAGGCATCCCCTACGAACCCTTTTTACGGGCCACCTGACCCTTTACCCTGCCATGCTCGTCCTCGTTATTTACGACATTCCTGACAACAAACGCCGCACCAAATTGGCCACCTTTTTAGAGGGGTACGGTCGCCGGGTGCAAAAAAGTGCGTTTGAGTGTTTTCTCTCTCTGGAGGAGATGAAAAAGCTGCATGGTAAGGTGCAGCGTCGGGTCAAGGCAGAAGAAGACAATGTGAAGTTTTATTGGGTTGCGGCTGATGCCCTGCCCCGTACCCTCACCATCGGCAGCCCGCCGCCTCAACCACCCCCGGAAATTTACATTGTCTGAACTGTATTGATGGCAACAGTCATTTTTGGTGTCGTGGGTTACCATCGACGCATTAGCGCCGAACCTTGAAAACCCCATAACTTCGTCCTAATGTGTCGATGCCTTGCTAGACCAGGGTTTCGACTACTTAAAGTTTCCTAAAATCAAGGGCCGACAGCCGCAAAATCAGGCTAAATTACTAATGTGTCGATTTGAAGCTGGAATCCCAGGTGGCATAAGGGTTACTCAAAGGTGACTTTCCCCACCAAATCCCCGCAAGGGGACGGAAACAATCAGTGATGCTGATAATCTCGCCAATGGCCCGAGGCTTTCCCCACCAAATCCCCGCAAGGGGACGGAAACGACAACAGAATGATCGGCATTGTTGCCAAGCTACCGACTAGCCTTTCCCCACCAAATCCCCGCAAGGGGACGGAAACCACAAATGCTGCCTCAAATGCATCGTAACCCAGGCGAATCATCTTTCCCCACCAAATCCCCGCAAGGGGACGGAAACCTGACACGAGTTGACCGTGCTCGGCGTCTTTGACAATCCCAGCTTTCCCCACCAAATCCCCGCAAGGGGACGGAAACTAGATCAATTCGGACTCAGAAGTCACGTCACTCAAGATAACTTTCCCCACCAAATCCCCGCAAGGGGACGGAAACCTTATCAAACTCTCCCTTTATAAAGAGCCAACAAGCAGTAACACTTTCCCCACCAAATCCCCGCAAGGGGACGGAAACTCAGCATCAGATTGCACGTCGAGTGTAGCTGTTACGCTTCCCCCACCAAATCCCCGCAAGGGGACGGAAACTCCCAGGGGTATATCTTGCCTAAGAAATGAACGCCTGTAGCCCTTTCCCCACCAAATCCCCGCAAGGGGACGGAAACTGATTAAACGCGATAGTTGAGGTGCCGAAATGTGGCGATAGTCTTTCCCCACCAAATCCCCGCAAGGGGACGGAAACAACTTCTCAACCTGTTACCGTTATGGTAAAAACAGGAATCTTTCCCCACCAAATCCCCGCAAGGGGACGGAAACTTCCGCTTGCAAGTAACCCATTAAACTCTTGACGTTAAGCTTTCCCCACCAAATCCCCGCAAGGGGACGGAAACCCTCCTTGAACCGGGGTTAAGGCGCGATATTCCGCGTTACTTTCCCCACCAAATCCCCGCAAGGGGACGGAAACTGCAGACTTGCTGTCTAACAGCTTAACCGTTGGTGCATCCACTTTCCCCACCAAATCCCCGCAAGGGGACGGAAACCTGGATGCCGGGGCAAGAGAGCTGTCCTCTCTCTGTTTGCAGTTCTTTCCCCACCAAATCCCCGCAAGGGGACGGAAACCCTTACATAGGCTTACTCCATTGCTAATTTGCGATTGACTTTCCCCACCAAATCCCCGCAAGGGGACGGAAACGAATGGCGTCCGCCGTCCCCACGAGTCTGGCGTTGCGGACCTTTCCCCACCAAATCCCCGCAAGGGGACGGAAACTTTTAATTGCAAGACTAAGTTTTAACTCTTGATACCAATCTTTCCCCACCAAATCCCCGCAAGGGGACGGAAACGCATCAATAACAGATTTGTGGACAACGACCCCATTGATGATCCTTTCCCCACCAAATCCCCGCAAGGGGACGGAAACGTTAAGAACGTCAAACCACCGCGGATATCTTCACCTTCGTCTTTCCCCACCAAATCCCCGCAAGGGGACGGAAACAGCAGCCAACTGTTCCTAATGCACAGCCAATGAAAAAACTTTCCCCACCAAATCCCCGCAAGGGGACGGAAACCTTCTTGTGTATCTTGGATTAGCAAAGTAACATCCTGCTTTCCCCACCAAATCCCCGCAAGGGGACGGAAACTAAGAGTAATCCGCATAGCCTAGTTTTTTTGTCAATTTAGACGCCTTTCCCCACCAAATCCCCGCAAGGGGACGGAAATATGGTGAGGCCATCTGCTGATAATTCCTAAGTCTCCACAAAAAGATTCACCGCAGAGAACTCAAATCTTCGCTCTGCGAATTGTCGAGCCCTACGCTGTTTTGGCTAAAGGTATTGAAACTCAAGAGCTGGGGAAACGGCTGCTATGCAGGGGCACATCGGTTTTAACCGCAGAGACTTAATAACTTAACTATTGGCTGCTGGCTGACTCGGTAGCTGGCACCGGCTCGTCGCTGCTGGCATTGGGGTGAAAGTAGTCGTAGATCTGCTGGGCCATGTGGGGACCGATGCCGGGCACCTGAGCTAACTGGTCGATGGAGGCTTCGCGGATATAGTCAATGGAACGGAAGGCCGCCAGCAGCTCTTTTTGGCGATGTTGCCCCAGACCGGGAATGTCGGAGAGGCGCGATCGCCGCATTCTGTCCGTCCGCTTTTTGCGGTGAAAGCTGATGGCAAAGCGGTGGGCCTCGTCCCGCAGGCGGCGCAGCAGTTGCAGACCAGGCTGTTCGGCCTCGGTCTGGAGGGGCAAGGACTCACCGGGCAGAAAGATTTCTTCCCGCTTCTTCGCCAGGCTGACAACATTGAGATCTTGCAGCAGGTTCATCTTCCGCAGCACTGCGACCACGGCAGAGAGTTGGCCTTTACCGCCGTCAATCATCACCAGGTCGGGCCAGTCGGGATTGCCGACGCGCTGTTTGTTGGGGTCGGCGGCATAGCGGCGAAAGCGGCGCTGAATTACCTCGGCCATGCTGGCAAAGTCGTCGGAGTGGCCGGCGCGGACTTCAGGGTTCTTGATTTTGTAGTGGCGATAGTGCTGTTTGGCGGGCATGCCGTCCACAAACACCACTTGGGACGCCACCGCATCGGATCCCTGAATGTGGGAAATGTCGTAGCCTTCGATGCGCTTGGGTAGGTCGGGCAGATCGAGGACTTCGGCGAGGTCTTGCAGCGCCTGGGCATTGCGATCGGCCACCCGCTGCGTCCGCACCAGTTCGTATTGGGCGTTGCGCTCGACCATCTCGATCAGCTCGGCTTTGGTCTGCCGCTGGGGCACCTCGATCGCGACCTTTCTGCCCCGTCGCTGGGTTAGATATTGCGCCAGGATGTCGGCATCCGGTAGCTCATGCTGCACCAAAATCTCGGCGGGAATCTCGATCGCTTCCACCATGGAGTAATGCTCTTCCAACACCCGCTGAAGAATTTCGCCGGGGGTGCCTGCCTGGGCGTCGGCGTTGAAGCCGAGCCGTCCCACCAACCGGCCAGCACGAATCTGGAAGAGCTGGATGCAGGCAAATTGGTCGTCGCTAGAGAGGGCGATCGCATCTCGCGACACGGTATCGTCCGGCAACGCTACCTTCTGGTTGGCTGTCAGCCGTTCCAGTCCTTGAATCTGGTCGCGCAACTGCGCCGCCTGCTCAAAGCGCAAGTCTTCGGCGGCTTTTTCCATCTGCTGGGTGAGGATGTCCACCAGCTCGTTGGTGCGCCCCTGAAACACCATCGCTACCCGCTGCACCGTCTTGTGGTAGTCCTCGGAAGAAATGAGCTGCTGACACACGCCGGGACAGCGCCCGATGTCGTAGTTCAGGCAGGGGCGATCTTTAAACAGGGGTTGGGGCCGCTGGCGCAGGGGAAAGGTGCGCTTGGCAATGCTGAGGGTGCGTCGCAGCAGTCCGGCATCCACATAGGGACCGTAGTAGCGATCTTTGAGGTTTTTGCGGCGTTTGCGGGTGACAAAGATGCGGGGGTAGTCCTCTGACCAGGTAATGCAAAGGTAGGGATATTTCTTATCGTCTTTGAGCAGCACGTTGAAGTGGGGCTGGTGCTGCTTGATCAGGTTCGCTTCGAGGGCGAGGGCTTCGGCTTCGGTGTCGGTGATGATGAACTCAATATCGACAATCTGCATCACCATGAGCGCGGTGCGCGGCATGTGGCGATGGTTGTCGCGAAAGTAAGATCGCACTCGATTCCGCAGCTTCTTGGATTTGCCGATGTAGAGAATTTGTTCCCGCGCGTCTTTCATAAAGTAGACGCCGGGTTCGGTGGGCAGCTCCTTCAACAGCGCTTCGAGCCGTTCGGGATCTTTGATCAGGGTGGGGCGCTCTTCTGAGTACACAGGCAGATGGCAGAGGCGAATGCTTGTTCTATCAGCATAGCGAGGATATCAGAAATGCTGCGGGGGGGGAATTACCTGGTGGGGATTTGAGATCACCGAAGGGAGGGGGGAGTGTGAGGGTGGATGGGTGTGAGGGTGGATGAGGGGTAGGGCAATACTTCTATGGGGTGGCTCTGCGAGGGCGGTTTGCGAGGATGGCGTAGTGGGCGTCTTGGCTGATTTTCTCGAAGGTTTGGGTGCCGAGGTGTGGGGTGGTGGAGTTGGCGGCGGCGATCGCGATCGCGGCGACGGCTAGAGCGGTGTGGGCAAGAATTGTGAGTTTCATGGCGGGGGCGGTATCTTGCGTTGGCTGGAGCAATGATCCCGCACTTTTGAGGGATGCGTGGTGATAGTGGGCTGGCAGGGGATGTGCGAGCGATCGTCGCTATTTGTGATGCCGATTACGGCTGTACCGTTTAATGGCGATCAGGGACTTGGACGCCTGATCAAATTAAGTTAGTTAGATGGAGATTGCATCGTGTAGGGGCGAACACGATTCACAGTGAGCAGCGGCTAATATAGGCCTATAACATTGTGTCCGCTTTTGTATCGGCCTGATTATGTGCGCTCAAGCTGACGCTTTGATCAAACTCGCTTCTGATTGCTTCAACCTATCAGAGTCAGAGCGACACTTGCTAAAGCAGGTAGCAGTTGGAAAGGAAGCGATTTACCTAGCTGAAGCTGGTGTTGAAGGCGATACCCAAGATGATCCGTCGCAGGCAGATGACTGGGCAGAAAGTCGAACGCTTAGGGCTGAGGTTTTGGTTTGGCTATGTACAAATGCCGACGCCAGCCAATTTGTTAATCATTGGGGCATCCAGATTAAGGGGGCCAAAATTAAGGGCTCGCTCGATTTGCAGTTTGCTACGTTGCCATTTCCCTTGATTTGCCAACGGTGCGCATTTACCGAGGTCATTCGGCTGGACCGGGCAACAATAAAGCTCTTAGACCTTTCAGGATCGTATGTAGCGTCAAACGTCATCAGTGTTCCTGGTGTAGAGCAAGAAGTGCAGGCTGCTATAGAAGCCAGGGGTTTACGGGTCGAGAGCGATGTTTTTTTGCACAATGGTTTCCACGCTACTGGGTGCGTATCATTATTAGGAGCCACGATTGGCAGCAACTTCTCTTGTAATCGAGGTCGGTTTGAAAATACAGATGGTGACGCTTTACTCGCTCAAAGTATAGAGGTTAAGGGCGATGTTTTTTTGCACAATGGCTTCCACTCTACTGGGCGCGTATCGTTAGCAGGAGCCAAAATTGGCAGTAACCTTGATTGCAACCAAGGTTGGTTTGAGAATGCAGATGGCGATGCTCTACTCGCTCAGAGTATAGAGGTCAAGGGTTTTGTGTTTTTGTGCAATGGCTTCCACTCTACTGGGCGCGTATCGTTAGCAGGAGCCAAAATTGGCAGTAACCTTGATTGCAACCAAGGTTGGTTTGAGAATGCAGGTGGCGATGCTCTACTCGCTCAGAGTATAGAGGTCAAGGGTTTTGTGTTTTTAAGTGATGGCTTCCAAGCAGTTGGGCGCGTGTCATTTTTAGGGGCAAAGATTGGTGCTAGTCTCGAATGTACTCAGTGCCGATTTGCCAATTACGGCAGTACTGCCTTGTTCGCTCAAAACATGGTGGTCATGGGTAATGTGTTTTTGTGCAATGGCTTCCATGCTGTCGGGCGTGTGTCGCTTGCGGGGGCAACAATCAGCGGCAATCTTAGTTGCCGTCAGGGCCGATTTGAGAATGCAGACGGAGATGCTCTATTTGCCGAGAGTATTGAAGTTAAGGGCGCAGTGTTCTTGAGCGATGGCTTCTGTGCTACTGGATGCGTATCGTTGTATGGAGCCAGGGTTGGTGATAGTTTCGAGTGCCATAAGAGTCGATTTAAGAACGGTAACAAGATTGCGTTGAACGCTTACAGCATTGAGGTCAAGGGCAGTGTGTCTTTGAGTGACGGCTTTGAAGCCGAGGGACGTCTGTTGCTACAACATGCTCAAATTGAAGACGGGCTATATTTGGATAGCGCCATGCTGGCCGCGGATTCCCCCACCACTGAGGTCGATTTGCGGTTTGCCAGGGCCTTGACCTTAGCCGATTCCGAGATCATAGACCGAGCCCGCTGGCCCCAACCCGGCAAGTTACTGCTCGACGGTTTTACCTATGAAAAGCTTAGTCCTGATTCTCCAACTGATAGCCAGTATCGACTGCAATGGCTGCGGCCTCAGCAAGGCAACGGACGCTTTTCGCCTCAGCCCTATACCCAACTGGCACGAGTACTCCAGGCCAGTGGTCATGAAGAAGCCACAGAAATTTTGATTGGTAAACAAGAAGCAGCTCGTCACTATGGCAATCTGAGTCGCTTCAAATGGTTTTGGAACTGGTTTCTCGGGATAACCATTGCTCATGGGTATAAACCTACACGGGCGTTAATTGTGTCTTTGGCTGTGATTGCCTTCGGGACCAGCCTATTTCACAGCGGCTACAGAGATGGCTGGATCGAAGCATCAGACTTGGAGGCTCATACCATAGCAACGGCAGAGGATTCGTCCCTGACTTACCCTGAGTTCTTCCCGCTCACGTATTCATTGGATGTTTTTTTGCCAGTGATCGATTTACACCAAGCCAGTTACTGGATACCTAAGGCAAGCCTTGGCGAGCCTGTTGATAAAAATATTGACTTTTTGTCAACAGGGATTCGAGACGGCGGGGTTCTTCTCGCCTATTTCTGGCTACAAATCATGTTGGGATGGGTACTTACTTCTCTTTGGGTTGCTGGCTTTACAGGTCTTGTGCGGCGCATTGAGTAACTCATGCAGAAATAACTTTATCCATACAACTGCCTTGGGAAGAGGTTAAGTGGCGGCGTCTGCATCAAGGATTTCATCAGAAATTAAAGCAATAGAATTTAAGTGGTTACTGAGGGAGAGTTTTGTTGTGGCTGCGACCCTTTTGCGTTGGACGATCGCTGACTACCACCGCATGATTGAAGCGGGGTTGTTGGAACATCGCCGCGTCGAACTCCTCAATAGATTAGTAGTAGAGCTAGCTCCTGAAGGTCCGGAACATGCTGATCTTTCAACAGACGCTAGTGAGTTTTTTGTGACCCGATCACGGGGACGCTACCAAGTCAGAGACGCCAAGCCCATCACCATTGCTGAGACGGGCAGCGAACCCGACATTGCCCTGGTGCGGCGGCAAGCTTATCGGCAGGGGCACCCCACGCCAGCCGATGTATTTTTGGTTATTGAGTTTGCCAACTCATCCCTGGAAAAAGACACCGACGAGAAGCGCCACGCCTATGCCGCTGCCGGGATTGCCGACTACTGGGTCGCCAACCTGAAAGGCGGTGAACTGATTGTGTATCGAGAGCCGCAGGGGGATGACTATCGTCTTGAGCAAAGGCTGAGGGATGGGACGATCGCGCCCCTGGCATTCCCAGATGTGGAAATTGAAGTCCAAGCATTGCTGTAGCAAGCGGCGATCGCCGCTGTGCGAAGCAAGTACGCCGCTGGATGTAAAGGTTGACCTGCCGCGATCGCGCCCTCCCCCAGAACTCCGGGTTCTTTGGTCGCAGTTCTACCGATTGGTCAAACCTGAACCAGAACCCGGAGTTCTACCGACTGGTCAAACCTGAACCAGAACCCGGAGTTCTTATGCGCCACCCGACCCGCTAGGGCAAAGTGCGCTTGCGGGTCATGACGCTTATGTATTCACCGTTGCGCCCAGTGGGCAGCGGTTCGCTCCAGGCAAGTCGTTCGCAATAGCCCAGCAAAGCCATGCGGTTCATCGCGTCGATAATCGCGCCATAATCACCGAGCAGGATATGACGAACGGCCTCCTGATTAAAGGAGGGTAGGTTAAAGCTGGCAGGGGCATTGCCCCCACCACCAGATGATTGAAACATACGGGTATCTCCGTTTTCACGTTAAAGAAAACGGGGAACGTATCTAGCGTTTCCCAAATGAGGCGCAACGAAGAAGCTAGATCATAGAATGATCCCAGATATCTCGTCTTACCCAGCTTAAGTCGGGATGTTCAGGGGATTTGAGGAGCGCCAACTCCTCTCTTCCCCGCCTAGAATCATTCCCCGTGCCAGCGATAGTACAAGATGCGCCCTTGCCGTACAACCGTATTTATGGATTTGTTGACGAAAGGTATGGCTGCGATCGCCCCCAACCCCTCAGAGCTGAGCAGAGCCTTCCGGTGAGGAGGGCTTAGCGGGAATGGGCGATCGCGACTTGGCTCGATTCACCTCAAAGGAAATGGACGATCGCGGCGTCCCCCGCTCGCGCCCCTGGGTTGATGGTGCCGCCGTCAAAGGGCGCGAGGGCGGCGTTGGCGCTGGGGCCGTAGCCGGGGCCGAGGCGGTCTGAGCCGGCGACGGTGAGGCCGAGGGCAGCGGCTTGGTAGCAGCAGCATCGCGGGTAGCGAAGGCCCGGAGAGCCGCCCGATTTGAAGCGATCGCCAGACCCATGCCCCCCAAAACTAACCAGGGCAACGACAATTCCGGGGCCAAAAACCAGCTTTGATGGCTGAGCCAGGCATATCCCCGCGAGGTGACGAACAGCAACACACAGCAAAGCAACCAAAGAGACATAGCAGCACCGGCCAGCAAAGCGTGACTCAAAATATCTGTAGGTTAGCTAATTCCCCCCGGCTGTCAAGGGAATTTCGCCTGCCCAATTGAGACTGACGACGCTACAGTAGAGAATAATGTCATTATCCAACCACCAACATTATTACTGTGGAACAGCAAGAGGTCATCACGCTGCTATCGCGTCGGGAAATCGAGAAAATGCGGCAGGCCGGTAGCCTAGCAGCACAACTGCTGGACTATCTAGAGCCACTGGTCAAACCCGGCATCAGCACCCTAGAACTCAACGATGCCGCCGAGGCATGGACCCAAAAACACGGGGCAAAGAGTGCGCCCCTGGGTTATCCCGGTGCCGTCGATCCGTTCCCTAAATCGATCTGCACCAGCGTCAACGAAGTGGTTTGTCACGGCATTCCCAGCGCCGACCAGATTTTGCGCGATGGCGACATCATGAATATTGACGTCACTCCCATTGTGGACGGCTACCACGGCGACACCTCACGCACCTTTTTTGTCGGCACCCCCTCACCCCTGGCGAAAAAGCTCGTGGAAGTGACCGAAGAGTGCATGTGGCGGGGCATTCGCGCCGTAAAACCCGGTGCCCGCATCGGCGACATTGGCGCAGCCATTCAAGAGTATGCCGAAGCCGAAGGCTTTTCCGTGGTGCGCGATTTCGTCGGTCATGGCGTGCATCGCATTTTTCACACCGCGCCCCAGATTCCCCACTACGGCACTGCGGGCAAGGGCAAAAAACTCCGCAAGGGCATGGTGTTTACCATCGAACCCATGATCAATATCGGCACCTACGAAGTGGAAGTGCTGGCGGATGGTTGGACCGCCGTCACCGCCGATCGCAAGCTGTCGGCCCAGTTTGAGCACACCATCGCCGTCACGGATTCTGGCGTCGAGGTGCTGACCCAGGTGGAGAGCAAAGTGCCCGCTTAGGGAGTCGCCCCCAAATCGCGTCCCCCACCTTACAAAAGGCGTTGTTATTTTAGGTGGGTTATTTCAGCGCCATTCCCTTAGGAATGAGAATCGAATAAGTTGGGATAGCCGTCTCGGCTGTCCCCAGGCAGGCAAGATGCCTACCCTAACAATTTGGAGGTTATTTGCTCCTCAATCCTTAGCAGATCTAGCGATCGCAGTTAGCAGGGCACCGCGATCGCGCCGGGTAGTTCGTATGTTTGCGGCTGCGTTGCTGGAGGCACGACTACCAAAAAAGCTGGTTGAGCCAGTCTTGTAGCGGTTTAGAGCCTTTGGGGTCGTGGTAGTTGGGGTCTAAAAGTTCAGCAAGGGCGAGGGCGACTTGCTCGGCGGCAGCGTCAATATCGGCGCGTTTGGGGCGGGTTTGCTGCTCGAAGGGGATGGGCTGACCGAAACGGAGCGTGAGTCGTTTGCGGAAGTAGAGCGTTTGGGTGCCCGCGATCGCCACGGGGACAATCGGTACCCCAGACCGCATGGCATAGATGACGGTGCCCCGTTTCAGCGGCAGGTGCAGTTGCCCTTCCTGATTGCCCAAGCGGCCTTCGGGAAACAGCATGATGCCGTCCCCCCGCTGCAAAATGGCTTGAATCGCCTGGTCGATTTGGCGCATTTGCTTGATGGAGCTGCCGTTGGGCACGTCGGTGTTGATGGCTTCGGCGAGATCTTTCAGATCAGGGCGATCGCGATCGGCCCGTTCCATCACCGCCATTTCCTCTTTCCACCAGCGCTCCAGGGGAATCACACCCCCGGCTTTGCCGACGACCCAGCGCTTCCAGCGTTTGTTGTAGAGGGTGCGGGCGTCGCCCAGGATGTAGTAGTAGGGGTGGGCGGGCACCGACGCCAAAATCAAAAATGGGTCCAGGTGGCTGAGGTGATTGGCCACCAACACCACGGGCTCTGGGGGAATGTTTTCGGGCTGCTCAATTGCCACGCGGAACAGCAGCCGGATAAAGCGGCGCAGCAACCACCGCCGAAAGCGACCGCTGACGCGGAAGTCTGATTGCTCCCGAGCGATCGCGGCAATGTTTTCCAGTGCGGTTTGGGTGTGCTGCTGCACCTGGGGATGCCGAGCTGCCGCCAGTCCTTCCTCCACCCGCCGAATGACCGCTGGGGTCAACTCAACAGGCTCACGCTCCGATGAGGTGACATGATCCGCTTTCGGCCTGTCCATGCTGATGCGTCCGTCTCATTGTATCTGTTTAGCAAATGCTCCGGCTGATCCCCCCACCCCGCCCTTAAAAAGCTATCCCTTACACAGGAGTTGCTGTATTACTTGTCTACCAGAGGTTGGGAAGATTCGGTTGTGGTCCCTTTAGGAGCTGCAGAACCTCACCTAACCTCTCCTTACCAAGGAGAGGGATCGGAGGCTCGGCTCCATTTGAGTCAAATCGTTGAGCAGACTGTGACTAAACCTCTCCTTGTCAAGGAGAGGTGCCGCAGGCGGTGAGGTTTACCCGCTCAAACGGAGTCCAGAATCCTTTGCTGACAAGGTTTTGACCGACTTTTGCATAAGGATAGCCTAAAAAAGGGGGGCAAACCGATCCAGGTTGTGGATCGCCCCCTGGCATAAGGGGGCGGCGACAGCGGGGGAGCTGACGCAACGCTAAACACTTACCTCTCGCTAGCGATTCGTCGCGTTAATTTCATCCAAAATCGCCTGTGCCCCTTGGCCACGAACGGTTTTAGCCAGGGCGGTACCCATGCTTTCGGCCTCGGCGGGAGTGCCCTGAATCTGCTCTTTAATCACCGTTTGACCATCGAGGCTGGCGACCAGTCCGGTCAAAGTCAGGGTATCGCCTGCCACTACTGTGTTGACGCCGATGGGGACCTGGCAACCGCCCTCCAGTTCCCGCAGGAAGGCCCGTTCGGCCAGACAGCGATCGGCGGTGGTGCGGTGCTCCAGGGTTTTGATCAAGTTGAGAATATCGGTGTCACCCTCGCGGCACTCGATGCCCAAGGCCCCCTGACCAACCGCGTGGAGGGAAATTTCGGCGGGAATATGCTGATGCACGCGATCGCCCATGCCCAAGCGTTCCAGCCCGGCCACTGCGAGGATGATGGCGTCGTATTCGCCCTCATCGAGCTTGCGCAGGCGGGTGTTGAGGTTGCCGCGAATGTCTTTGAACGTGAGGTGCGGGAAGTGGTGCCGTAGTTGCGCCAGTCGCCGTAGGGAAGAGGTGCCCACCACTGCGCCTGCGGGCAGGGTGTCGAGCTGCTGGTCACGATGCTTTTCATGTACCACCAGGGCATCCGCCGGGTCTTCTCGTTCAGTGATGCAGCCCAGCATCAACCCCTCGGGTAGCCGCGTAGGCAAATCTTTGAGGGAGTGCACGGCGAAGTCGATCGTGCCCTGCAACATGCCGTCTTCGAGTTCTTGGGTAAACAGGCCCTTGTCGCCAATTTTTGACAGCGAGACATCGAGAACGATGTCGCCCTGGGTGTCCATGGTGGTGACTTCAAAGGTGAGGTCAGGAAACTGCTTTTGCAATTCGTCACGCACCCAGTGGGTTTGGACCAGCGCTAGTTGGCTCTTGCGGGAGCCAATCCGGATGGTGCGGGTGGGGCTAGCAGTAGGTGTAGGAACCGTTGAAGTCATGGGGAAACTTGGCTTGCTAAAGTCGTCTAGGGATTGATATCGCGCAGAAAAACTGCAAGATCTTAAGACTACCGCAATTGTTTCCCCTTTCTGGTTTGGTAACGGGGACTATTAACGAAAGATAAAGCTGCTTGCATACTATGGCCCCACTATTTCCGCTAATCTGGCGTCGCTGGCTGTTGGCGATCGCCCTTGCTGCTACCGGCTGGGCGGCCCTGCCCGCATTGGTCTGGGCGCAACTGTCCCCCGTGCTGACGGAGCAGTTTCTCTCGGATCCCGAATTTTCTGAACCGCGCGATCCGCTGCTGCCAGACCTGCCGATCGAGCGCCCCCTGAGTCCGCTAGAAAAGTTAGCCCTGGCGGCAGAACTGGATGCCCTGGCGGCAGAGGCGGAGGCGCTTTTCTTGGCGGGACAGACAGAGGCTGCCTTTGCCACCTGGATGCGCGAAGTGCGGCTGCGGCGCATTTTGGGTTACGAAGCTGAGCTAGAGGCGATTCAGCGGGTGGGCTTGCGGGTGTGGGAAAACTCGCGGGCGGAGGAGGTGCAGCTCATCACCCTGCGGTTGCGGCAAATTCAGGCGGAGTTGCTGGCCCAAGCCCCGCTGAACATCGCCCTGCTGGAGGAGGTCGTGGCGGCCTTTGAAGTCTTGCGGGATGTGGATGCGGCGGTGGCGGTGTATGAAACGCTGATTGAGCGGGCCACGCTGGCGGGCGATCGCGACGAGCAGCAACGCCTGCTGGAAAATTTAGCCAATTTGCGAGAAACCTGGTTTCGCTTTGAGGTCGCGGCGGCAACCTACCAAACGCTGCTCGATGCCCTGGGTCAGGGCGAAGATTTGCAGGCGATCGCGTATCTCCAGGGCATCATTCGCAATTTGCAACAGGCGGGGGAGTTATCACAGGCGATCGAGTATCAGCGACGCCTGGTGCGACGCTATGAGCGGACGGCGCAGCCCCGCCCGATTCCGCCAGTGACGCTGGCGATCGCCCGCAACTATCGCGCTTTAGACAATCTGGAACAGGCGCAAAGCGTGTATTCCACCACTTACACGACGGCATTGGGGCTGGGGCAAACCGACGTGGCGAGCGAGGCCCTGGCCGATCTGGCAGAAATTTACTTGGCGCAGGAAAAACTGGCGGATGTGTTGTACCTCTATCAGCAACTGCTGGCGGTGCATCGGCTCTCCTACAACGGCTATGGCCTGATGCAAACTTTTGATAAGTTAGGCCAGCTGTACGAAGGCCAGGATTTACCCGACAACGCGATCGCCGCTTACCAGGAAGCGCTCATCATTGCGGAGCATCTGAATTATCGCGATGGCTACTTCGAGCTGCGCCTGCAACAACTCCTGTTTGAGCAGGGACGGCTGGAGGTGATGCCGCAAGCACAGCATCAGGCGAGTCAGGTTGGCCCACTGCAAGATCCTGACTTTTGGCAGGGCAACAGCGCCCCCCTGGCCGAAAGTCTTCAGGAGGACTGATAGTTGCTAACTCGCGTTGATTTAATCTGCTGTGTCGAGTTCAGCCAGGGCATAACGGGCGATCGCGAGACTCAAGCGCGCCTGCTCCATATCAGACAACGCCTCCCAATCAGCGGGGGGAATGGAGGCCACCACCGCCTCAAGATCGGCAGCGCCACTGCGCATTGCCAGCGCCATCGGGCGGGCCATGACTTGCAAATCCCCGGCATCCCAATCGGACAAGGCAGCCTGCGCCGAGGCCACCAACTGATCGATGAGAGATTGACCACTGTTCGCTGCGCTGCGCGCCTGGTGGGCGATTTGCGTCAACAACAGTGGTGGCATGCGGCGGCCAAACTTTTGCGTCAGGGTTGCGACCAAACTGTCTGCCGGGGCGGTCCACAACGCAGCCGCCAGTGTCGATACCTGTGACCATTGAGAGTCGATGGCGTCGTCATCCAGCAGATCAGCGGTGGCTTGCTCAAGCCGGTCAACATACTCAGCCGTGGCCGGGCTGTAGGGATTCCACGGATGGTTGGAGGCCGGGCTCAAAACCGAGTGCAGTAGCTCCAGTTCGGCTTGCTGCTGGGCATTGACGGGCGGGGTCGGGTTCGTTGACTCATTCATAGCTCTGTCTCTCAGTAGGGGATGCACCGGTGTAAATGAGGGTGGCGCGAGGGGTCAGCTGCCAGTTTTTGCATTGGCTGAGAATAGCTACAAATGCTTTCTCAGCCGTTCCGCATAAAACAAAATAAAGTTGCCGTTAAAGAAAACGCCAAGGCTGATTGCAGGTTTAACCCTATCAAACTTTCCGGAGGGGCCGCAGGGACCATCGACGGGCGATCGCTCAAGCTGAAACCAACGCGAAATTGAGGATTGCGCTTGACATCAATTTCATCCCAAAGAGTGAGTTTTCTGCAAACGACGGTTCGGTGATGGGCTAATCCCGTGGTGGATTGAGCGAACAGGTTAATTTTGCGACTGCTAACGGCTCATTTCCGTAGCATTGCTAATCTTCGACGATAAATTCCATCAGGCGTCCTTGAGGGCTGCCAAAGCGCAAGCGGGTGCCCGATCGCAGATCAATTTCCTGGTGGTGAATGTGTTGCCACTCGTCGGTTTGCTGACAAAACGTGCCATAGCGCGAATCATCTCGGAGAGAGTAAACCACGGGGGGGACGGCGGCCAGGTCTTTGGACTGGCGGCAAAAAATCTCGGCATGGTTGCCCGACACCCACGGTTCGGGAATCACGACATCGTTGTCGGGGCGGCGACCTACCCGCAGGGTGCCGCCATAGAGGTACCAGGCGAGGTGAGGGGCATCCACGGCGCGAATGCTGGCGATCGGACTGTTAGGACAGGCTTCCCCAGGGAGCCGGGTGATGTCGGCAGTGTGGTCAGCTAAGACCTGCCCATCAAAATCGGGATGCCGATACAACACCGGCAGCGTCCAGGCGGGTTGGTTAAATTTGTACAGCGTCAGGAGATGTTGCCGGGCGATCGCCACCGCCCGATCCACGGGGTTGCGTTCGGCGAGGGCTTGGGCAAACACCTGGATAAAGCTCAGGGCTTCTTCGTCCGAGATCGCATCCCGCATGGCAATGACGGCGGGCACACCGTGGTGCAGCAGCACTTCGGCCAAACTGCTGCGGGCCATGGTGCGCTGATTTTGCTGATCGGGGCGAGCCCCCCAACAGGTGTTAAAAACCGCCAGTTTCACCTGATTTTGCAGCAATAACTGAGCCAGTTCCGTGCCATTGAGGGTGGACTCAGCCTGGAGATAAATCAGGCCGCCATCGGGAGCAGGAATGCCGTGTCCCGCATAGAAAAAGAGGTTGTACTGGCCCTTGTCAACGGCTTTGATGAGTTCTCCAGCGCGGGGGCGCACTAACACATCCACCTGGCAGTGAGCCGCAGTGCGGGCTCCTAACCCCGAAGTGCCCTCGCCGGTCAAAACCCGCTTCAACAGGTTGGCTTCGGCTTCGAGTTGCAGCGTATCCGTCGAGTCGCGATCGCCGGGCACATCGGGTTCCCCCAGCACCAGCAAAACTTTCAGGGCTGGATCCAGGCTGATATCGGCCAGGGGATCGACATCGCTGGTGGTGCGACTAAAGCGAATGTGATCGTTGAGCGACATGGCCTGCCGTCCCGATTGGGGCTGCATGATTTCCCAAGGGAGGCCAATCAAGTCAGGGTCTCGAATATCCAGACAGAGACTGAGGGGATTGCCTTGCCCCATGGCGATGCCTAAGCTTTGGTCTAAGCTGCCCTTGATCGCACCGTCAAATAACCACTGCCACAGCTGTACGCCCAGGGTTTGCATCAATCGACCGGAAAATCCCTGCTGGGAGCCAGCGGGGGATTTGATCAGCTCGGGGGTGAGCGGTTGCGGCACGTAGGAGGCGGGCACGTGGGGCACCGGCGGCAGCCCCCGCAGCGAAAAGAGCTCTAGCCACGATTGCCAGAGCTGGTTGAGTTCACTCGTCCAGGGGCGATCGTGATGCACATAGCCACCGGGATAGGGGGCTTCGACCACCCAGATCGCATAGTGCGGGGTCGCAGCATTGGAGAGGCGCTCGATGGCAATACGCAGGCGAGTAGGCTCTGACATCGAAAGTCGCTGTGGTCACAAAACAAGGAAAACGGGTAGACGCTACCTCAAGTTTGAAATTTGGATTCGGCACCTGGGGGCAATCGAATCAACCAGTCAAGAAGGTTAGTCAATACACAATCCCTGTTGACTGCTGGATGTGTCAAGTAATTGTTCGGCAAAGGTGGGAATCTCAGACTGCAACAACCAGCCTTGATCACCGGGGAGCGCAAGGGGAATTAAGCGATCGCGACCTTCATTAGGGGACGACTCTGGGGGCGATGAGACGGCGGGCTCACGCGGGGAAGGGGCGGGCGGGGTGGCGGCGGAGCAGACTTGTAGACGCACCCAGAGCTGCCCATCGGGGGTTTGCTGGCGGCTATTGACCTTGACCACACTGCCTACAGCTAAGACCCGGCGGGGGGAGTCGACGGCGGCGGCGGGCAAAGCCCCTGGGGGCGAGGTCGTCGTGATGAGCGTTGCCGCGGAGGAAGGATCGGGGAGTGGCTGGATTTGGAGATAGTCGCCAACGGCAAGGCTGCCGTCCCGAAGATTTTGCGAGGTGGGTGGGGTTGCCGAGGGCGACAAAATGCCCCCCTCGGGGACATCGGTATCGACGGGGGGCACAACGGCTGAGCGGCGGCTCCACCATTGCCAACTGAGGGCGCTGATAATGCCGATGAGGCCTGCCACTAAGACGCTGGTCATCAACCATGGCAAGGTTTTGGCACGCAACGGTCTGGTTGCAGCCGTTGCGGGGCGGGCAGTCGCCACGGCAGCGGGCGCAATGGTCGTGCGGGTGGAAATCGGTTCGGCGTCAGGGGTATCGGTGCAATGTGGGGAGGGGACTGCGAATGCGGCGGGGACGGGGGCGATCGCGGTGGGCATTTGCGGACTCACCCGCAGCAAACCTAAGGTGACGTTGTCGTGGCCATTGTAGGTATTGGCTAGCGTAATCAATTTTTGGGCGGCGGCGGCGACGGCGCGATCGCCGCGCAAGACCGGCAACAGCTCCGCAGACCAAACGCGATCAACCAGGTCATGATCACTGAGCCCGTCGGAGCAGAGCAGAATGAGGCTGTCGTGGGCGATCGGATACAGTTTGACAGTGGGATGCAGATGTTGGGCACTGGCCATGCCTAAAGCTTGCACCAAAGCCCCGGAACCGGGATTTTGCAGCGCATCTTGGTACAGTTCCAGCCCCAGCCGCATTTCTCGGGCGGCGACGTCGTCGTCTAGGGTCAGTTGTCGACAATCCTGCGATCGCACCCGATAAGCCCGGCTATCGCCCAAGTGAGCAATGTAGAGCCTTCCTCCATACACCAGAGCCATGACGATGGTCGTGCCCATGCGGCCCCGGTCGCGGCGCTGATCGGCATCATTGCGCTCAACGATAACCTGATTAGCCGCCAGGATCGCTTGTTTCACGGCAGTCACGATCTCGCCGTGGGAACGGCGATCGCTCACCAGAAGTGGATGTAACTGTTCGGTGACTTCAGCGATCGCGCTTTGCGAGGCAACATCACCGCCCTCATGGCCCCCGACACCATCACACACCACCACCAGCGGCGCGGGCGGATGAGCGCTATCCATCCCTGCCGGTAGCGTCAGGGTCTGGGCTGCACCACTGGGAGGGAAGCAAGCATCTTCGTTGCGCTGGCGGGTGGGACCCTGATCTGAATAGGTGGCTAGCTGCACCTGCAGGGGGTGCTGGGCGGCCTGATGCTCCAATGCCATTACCAGCGAATAGACGACTTCCCGGATTGGGGGGGGCTCTGTGATCAAGCGATCGGTCAAGCGGTTCAAATAGTCGCGGATGGTCGGAACCGCGGTCGGAATCAGCGATCGCCAATGCTGGCCTAAATCCATAAGCGTGGGCGCAGTCGCTTGAGCTTGCAGGGACAACAGGCGGATATCTTCTCCGTCAACCCGGACTAATTCTTCAGCTAAGAGACAATGGGCCACCTGCTGATCACAACAAGGTTGCCAGAGTTTGGCGAGCTGCCAGAGCCAGGTGAGCTGTTCCAGGGCTGAGGCTTGGGGCCAGGTAGCGGCTAGGGTGGGCAGTAAGGAGGGCGGCGCATCAGCGTTCGTGCCTTGCAGGGGCACTTCTTCGAGTAACAGCAACGGCGTGGTGCCGTCGGGGTGCATCACCTGGGTAAACGGTCGAGGAATCGCAATAGAGAACGGGGAAAGCGCCAGATAAGGCACCGCAGAAGGCGGCACTTCGTCCAGGGGCGGCGGCGGTAGCTGCGGCTGGGTGTCTAACAGCAGCGGAAAATCGACGACTCGATAGCGCTCTGCCAAATAGCTGCCGACCGCCAGGGGCGATCGCGTTGCCCCCTGGGCCCATAAATATCGATGCACTGGTGGCAGCTGCGAATTAGACATACAGGGCGATCGCTTGGGTCATCCATCATGCGGAGTCGTGGCGGGCGGACTCTTCCACTCAAGATACGAAATTATGCCACAGCCTGCCGACACCGCTGCCAAAACCGTTAAGCTTCACCTTCATTGGCGACGACTCTCGGTAGCCCCATGCTGTAATTCAGCACCCGACTCTTGAGGTTGTAGCTGATTTCTCCAGCCTGTAACTGCTGCTTAATAAAATGCTCTAGATCTGAACCGATACGGCGCAGGTTGTAATCTGTAAGTTCACTCCCGCCAGCGTCAGCCACCAACCGCTCAAACTCAGCATTGACTTTTTGCAGGGCCTCGTCACTCCAGATGAACTCGTTATCTGGGTCAATATCCAGCGTGAGCACCGATTCGCTCGGCACCAACTCGTCGTCAACAACCTCAGCGGCGTAAATAAAAACGTGGCGAGTAGTCGATTTCAGCATTGCCCTTGCGTTAATGAATGGTCAATAAACCTTGATGACATTGTAAGGGGTGAGGGTTCGGACTTTTGATAGAGATTCATAAGTGCCGTGATAAGGGGGATGGAGGTGGGGTCGGTGAGTGGGTGTGTTGGCAACGCCTGCCCGAAGGGCTTGGGTAGTTGGGTGACGGCGTTTCAATCCTGGGGCTTGTCCTTCACAATGGAGACATCGTTGCCCACCGGTTAGACATCTGTCATGGCTCATTCGTTCGATCGCATTCTTCACCGTGCCCTAGAGGGCGCTGATTTATCGCCTGCCGAAGGTTTGGAGTTGTTATTGGCGGCGGAGCCAGGGGCGATCGCGGCCATTCGCGAGACGGCAGATGCGTTAAGGCGGCGGCAGGTGGGCGACACCGTCACCTATGTGGTCAACCGCAATCTGAACTTTACCAATATCTGCGAGCAGCATTGCAGTTTTTGCGCGTTTCGCCGCGATGAGGGGGAGGAGGGGGCCTTTTGGTTAGACTGGGGGGCCATGCACGAAAAAGCCACTGAGGCGGTAGCCCAGGGGGCGACAGAAATTTGTATGCAGGGGGGCCTCAATCCCACCGCGAAAGTCGACGGCAGCAGCTTGCAGTACTACGTCCAGTTAATTCGCAATCTGAAGGACACTTGGCCGGACCTGCATTTGCACGCCTTTTCCCCGCAGGAGGTGCAGTTCATTGCCCGCGAAGATGGGTTGAGCTACCCCGAGGTGATAGCCGCCCTGCAAGCCGCTGGGGTGGGGTCACTACCGGGGACGGCGGCGGAAGTGCTGGACGACGAGGTGCGGCGGGTGCTCTGTCCGGAGAAAATTAACAGCGCTACCTGGCTGGAAATTGTGGGGTTAGCCCATCAGCAGGGACTCCCCACCACTAGTACGATGTTGTGCGGCCAGATCGAGACCCCGGCGCAGCAGATTGCCCATCTCGAAAAACTGCGGCAGTTGCAGCAACGGGCGATCGCCCAGGCCACTCCGGCGCGTATCACGGAATTCATTTTGTTGCCCTTTGTCGGGCAATCGGCCCCTAAACCCTTGCGGCGGCGGGTGGGACGCGATCAGCCGGTGCTAAGCCATGTCCTGCACCTGACGGCAGTCTCTCGCCTGTATCTGGGCAATTGGATTCCCAATCATCAGCCTAGTTGGGTCAAACTGGGGCTGGCGGGGGCCACGGAGGCTTTGCGCTGGGGCTGCAACGATATCGGCGGCACCCTGATGGAAGAGCACATCACCACCATGGCGGGGGCGCAAGGCGGCACCTGCATGACCGTGGCGGAATTGCAGCAAGCGATCGCGGCGATCGGGCGACCCCATCAGCAGCGTGACACCCTTTATCGCTCGGTGACATCCGGCGCGATCGGCGCGATGGGGTATACCGCTCCGGCCCGACAATCCCGCAGCCACAACCGAATTGCCTGACCCATAATGCCCTCGCTGCTTTCCCTGGGGGGAGTCGGGGGGCGGAGCGGAGTCTCATCCGGGGCCGTCCGAGAAAACATCAGCGTCAATCGCCACCCATCCGCCGCTGGCACTAAAAACAGCCAGTGATACTGCTCTAACGTAATGGCGGCGGTGTCGGTATAGCGGCGCTCTCGCGTGGTGAAAAAAACTTGCTGAGTGGCGTCGGTGGGTAGTGCGTCAAAGGCGAGGGCTGCGAGCGGCAGGGGTTCCAATTCGGCCCGACCGGCGAGCAACACCGTCCCAAAGGGGGTGTCGTCGGGAAAGGTGCCCAGGGTGCGGCGGGCGACCCGGTTGGCATACCCCGGCAGGTCTCTCAGCAAGCCCTGCACCAAGAGTTCGACATCCTCCGGGCAAACGCTGGCGGGTCTGAGAAAGGGGGGCGGAGCCTCAGGGACTGGACCAGCGGTGTCGTTGGCGATCGCGCCGGTGGAGCAGCCCAGGCAACTCAGGCCCAGGGTTGCCATCAAGCTAACAAATCGATGTTGCATCACAGTCTTTAACCCTGGAACCCGAAACCCTTACCTGCCGCCCCAGCCTCTGCCCAAGGCACAGCGCCTTTAACCTACCGTAATATCAATCATTCGCCAGGCCAGACTCCGCAACGAAAGATTGCAAACTTTGGGGACTCGAAATCTCATATCCTTAGTATCCTTATCGGAAAATCCAGTTCATTATTCAACTTGCAGGCACAATGACCGGGCGACCTGAGGGGCGCTGGTGAGGAGTTTTGGGAATGGCTAAGGTGCAAAATCGCGCATTATTTATCTGGCTATTAGTGGCCGCTTGCCTCGTACCACCGGCGCTGGCAGACTCCCGCTCGAGTTGGTTTGCCCAAAATTTTGACAATCCCGATGCGGTGGAAAGTCCCGATGCGGAGCCAGCGCCAGCGGAGGGGGCACCACCGGAACTTGCGCCCGCTTTTGAGGCCCCGGTGGATGAATTGCCTCCAGATAGCAGTCTGACCATCGAGGGGTCAGCGAGTATGTCCGTGATTACGCGATCGCTGGTGCAGGCTTTTCAGGCAGCTTATCCTGACCTGACCGTCAATGTGGTTGAGCAACCCGCTGAGGTGGCGCTGCAAAATGTGCTGGCGGGGAGCACCAAACTGGCGGCCATTGGCCGCACCCTGAGCGACGAACAGCAGGCCCAGGGACTGACCCCGGTCTCGGTGAGTCGGGAAAAGATCGCGGTCATCGTCGGGGCTGACAACCCCTTTGAGGGGCAAATCGAGGCCGAAGATTTTGTCCGCATTTTTCGCGGCGAGATCACTAACTGGCAGGATATCGGCGGCCCCGACCTGCCAATTCGCTTTGTCGATCGCCCCGAGACGAGCGATACACGGGCGTCCCTCAGTGATTATGAGATTTTTGCGGGCGACCTGAGCACCGGCGAAAACGTCGTGCGGGTGCCCAACGACAGTACTGCCGAAGTGGTCGAAGCGCTGGGGGATAACGGCATCGGCTATGCGATCGCCAGCCAAGTGCTCGACCAGGAAAATGTGCGGGTGATCGCCATGCACGACACCCTGCCAGACAATCCACAATACCCCTATTCTCAGCCGCGCAACTATGTTTATCTCAACCAAGCGCCCTTGCCGCCTGAGGTCGAGGCATTTTTGGCCCTAGCCACCAATCCCGAGGGTCAGGAGGCGGTCGCCGAAGCGAAAGCGGCAGAAGCAGCCGATGTGGCGGTGGCCGACCTCCCCAACCAAGTGTCGGCCATCCGTCCCGATGGGCAAGGCTTTGCCACGGGCGATCGCGAGGGCAATCTCAAGTTTTGGAATGCGGACGGTACGCCTGCGGGTGAGCCTGTACCCGCCCACACGGGACCGGTGACGGCATTGGCCTTTGGTGACAACGGTCAGCGGCTTATCAGTGGGGGGGCCGACGGCACCCTGCGCCTGTGGGATGCTGCCGGTAGCCCCATTGGGGACCCGATCAATTCGGGCAATGGCCCCGTGACGAGCCTGATTGTGAAACCTGACGGCAGTTTCATCAGCGCCACTGCCGATGGCGTAGTACAGCCATGGGATAACGTCGGAAGTCCCACGGGTGAACCGATCCCCGCCCATGAAGGCACCATCCGCGACATCGCCCTCAGCCCCGATGGTGCCACCTTAGTGACGACGGGTGAAGACGGCACAATTCGCCGATGGAATGCGACTGATTTCACCCCCCAAGGCGAGCCGCTGACGGGGCATCAAGGGGCGGTCCAAGCCTTGTCGATGCAGCCCGATGGCAGTTTTTTCTCAGGCGGTGCAGATGGCACTGTGCGGCAGTGGGCCGCTGATGGGACGCTGATTGGGGAACCTTTGCCGGTGTCTGGCCCGGTGACGGCGATCGCCACCAATCCCGACGGCACGAGCCTCGCTGTCGGTGATGAAACGGGGGCTCTGCAATATCTCTCCGGTGAGGGGATCCCGGTGGGCGCACCCTTGACCGATGTCGGGGCTCCTGTCGATGACTTGGCCTTTACCCCCGATGGTCAGCAATTAATCGTGAGCGCTGGCAATGCTCCGCAGTTGCGCGATAGCACTGGCCAGATCATTCCGATTCCTGAAGCGCCCGCTGAAGTCGACGAGGCCCCGGAGACCTCCGGCCTGCCCCCCGCCCTGGAAGATTTGTGGGGACAGCTGCAAGGCTTACCGCCCCAAGTCTTGTGGATTATTCCTCTGGCTCTTCTGGCGCTGCTACTACTCGGGCTACTGCGGAGTTTTCGGCAAGAGCAAGATGACCTGAGTGAGGATGAGCCTGAGGTCGACCGGTTGCCCAGCGCAGTCGCCCCGTCAGAAAATGTCGATGAATTTACCGCCGATGATTTTACGGCGGATGATTTTCAGCCCGAGTCAATGGCCGGGTTTACGTCCGATGCCGCCGCTGGCTCCCTCGATCCTTCCCTCGCGGTAGCCAAACAAACCTTGTCAGAGGGAGTGAGTCTGGGCAATGATGGGCGCTATCAAGCCGCTTTGGATCGCTTCAACAAAGCCATTGAGCTGGCGGATATGGAACGGTTAAAGGCGGCGGCAGCGGGGACTACCCTGGTAGGGGCGGGGGCCGTCATTGCCCGGGGGCTGGCCCGTCGCGGCAACGCCCTTGCTAACTTGGGCCGTTCGGATGACGCCCTCAAGAGCCTGAATCGATCGCTGGAAATGGACCCCAATGACGCGGCTGCCTGGATTGGTAAGGGTAACGTGTTGATGACCATGGGGCAGTTGGATGAGGCTCTCTTCTGCTTTGACAAAGCGATCGAGCTAAATGACAATTTGGGAGCCGCCTGGCAGGGCAAAGGCAAAGCCTTGCAGAAAATGGGCCGGAATGCCGAAGCGCGCAAGTGTTTTGATACTGCCGAGTCCCTCGGGGGCAGTCGAGAAGACATTCCGCTAGATTTGGGCACTCCCTTGGCCAGTGGGGGGGAGGGTACCTCGACAGCCGAGGGTACTGCTAGTGGTATCGCGGCTTCGCCAGCCGCCTCCGTGACGCGCCCGCCTGGTCGCCTGGCGATCGAGCCGGGTCCCCTACCCACGTCTTCGCTCCCGCTGGTGGACGAGCCGAGTACCCCTACAGATGCACCGGAGACACTATCGAGTTCTGCCGACGAGCCCTTCCCTCAGGCACCCATCGGCACGATGGGAATGAAGTCATCAGAGCCGATGCCACTGCCAGATTCGGAAAGTGAATTGCCATCAGATTTGCTGGCCGCCATTAGCGACTTACCCTCAGCTGAGTCAGCGGCTTCTGATACAACTGCGGAGCCGCCCTTAGAAGCGTCGGCACGATCCCAGGTGGAACCCTTAGAGCCTTTGCCCGATGATTTAGAAACCGACGTGCCTGCGGAGATCTTGCAGTCGATCGCAACGCTGCCCGCAGAACCGGAAGCCGCCGCCGCCGATGCCCCATTGTCGGCCCCGGTGGAGGTGCCGCCCGAAGTCGATGCCATTCTGGCAGGTGATTCGGATATGCCGGTGCCCCCCGAGACGGCTAGTGACGCAGCGGTCTCGGCTCCCCTGGCGAACCTATTTGGGGACGACCCCCTGATGGCGATGCGATCGCCCACGGATCCCATCTGGGAAGAAGTGCCGCCATCCTCCTCGGCTGAGTCACCCGCGATGGATCGCCCCGGTGCCGCGATCGTGCCCGACCAACCCGAAGCTGACGACGATGCCTTATCCGGGCTACCACCAGAGGTACTAGAAGCCCTCCAAGGGATTCCAGCGGATTCTCCAGATAGCTTTGACTTACCCCCGTCGTCAAAAACTCAGCAACCACCACCACCGCCGCCGCATAATCCTCGAATTCGCAATGAGGAAGCTCCTGACTCTAATTTTGAAGGAAACTCATAGAGCGGAATGCCGATAACAGAAGGCCGCATACAAGGTTAAGCCCCTGATTGGAGCTTACTTTCAGCAACTCGGGGGGGGGCACCGTCTTGAACCGCGATTTGCCATTCCAATCCTCCCTCACGTTGCGACGTCCCCGTAGCGACGTGCTGCCGCTTATACACATCTTGATTGCCACCTCAACAGGCGCACTCGCCCCCCTTAGTCCCCCCAATTTTGGGGGGAGACCGGAGTTTGAAGTCCCCCAGAATTGGGGGCTTAAAGCCCTCCGGGCATACCAGAAAAGGGGGCTAAACCACTGGAAGCAGTCAGTCAGAAACTTATGTATAAGCGGCAGATAGCGATGTGAGGGAGGCGAAGGAACCCCGTCCCTAGAGCATCGGCTCAAGATGGCTAGAAACCCGGTTTTTGGGTGAGCTGACTGATGAGATGGGGTTTGTCCCAGAGAAGAAACCGGGTTTCGGTACCGACATTTTAACGGGATCACGGCAACATCGAGGGCATGACTCAGGGACCGGCCCCCTGAACAGCGGTTGGACTGTGGAGCAACCCTGCGCAGAAGCGCGACTGATCGAGCAGCGTCAAAGGGGCTCGCAACGTTTCAGCCTTGGGCTCAGCCCCAATCTTTACTGTAGGTCGAAGGAGTCAAGGAAACTCTGGGAGACTTCTGCGTCGGCGCTATTGTCGGGGGCAACGACCAAAATTTGGTAGAGACGATTATCCACCAAGTAAATGCGGGAATTAATGGTGGCGGCTTGATCCTGATTGGCCTCGGTGTTGATGACCAGCGATCGCCCCGGATTCCCTTCAAGATCGATCACTTCTTCACTGACCACAGTGCCGCCTAAATTGCTGACCGCCCCATCACGGCTGCTATCCAGCAATACCTGTGGGTCGGTTTGATTGACAATCTCCGGCGGATAATCAGAATAGGCCACCACATAGGCAGTGTCCTCTGTTTCGGCGGTAAAAGTGTGAATTTCCACCGCCCCGACAGGAGTCTCTACTGACTGCTGGGTTTCCTCAAACGGGGCTGGCGTTTCAATCGAAAATTGTCCCATCTCTGAGGAAAATGATTCTGTAGCGACCTGATTACTCTCGCAAGCCGTGAGCATGAGAGCACCCATCAGGAGTAGCTGGCAAAGCCGATGTTTCATAGCAGTCCTGTCCCGTAAGGCTGGGCTCTAAAGCCAAGTATGTGTAAACAACTTACCACTTCCCTCTCAATTGCCGCATTCACGGCCTGCCACCTCATCATCCATCGGGCTTTGCCGACGCTGAAGATGCCTACGTCAAAAAACAGTACAGCCCCTTAAAGGCTAATCCTGTAGGGGCTTTAAATGCTGCTCTGATATCAATGTGTCCAAGGCGCTCTTGTTGGATGGTCATCCTGGCCGTCCTGAGTGACAGAGGCTGAAAGTTCTGTGGCGTCAGATTTCTAGGAAACCCCTGCAAGATTAACTTAGAACTTACGCATTGACAGAATAGTCAAGCTATGGGGGGTAAACTAAGAAACGA
>Ga0076930_100371_pt1 | contig 46859 bp, 51 predicted proteins | sample HotLakConsoUCCRE_FD_71149 | JGI IMG/M metagenome (GOLD analysis project Ga0076930, IMG submission 71149) | Hypersaline microbial mat communities from Hot Lake, Washington, USA - Hot Lake Consortium UCC-RE (version 3) (version 3) ...
GTGTGCTCGTCCACCGTGTAGCTGTGATACATGTTGAACTGCATCATCGCGACGATGGGCGCGAATTCCGGCAGGAAGGCCGCCAGCACCCCAAGCTCGTTCATGCGTCTGAGCGCGCGTTCCGGGTTGCCGTGTTTCAGCAGCAGGTCGAGGAAGATCCGGACCGCCTCGGGGTCGCGGCGCATCTCGTCGTCGATCAGGTCGAGGTGGGACGATATCGCCCGCATCGCGTCGGGGTGGATGAGGTAGCCCGTGCGCAGCGCCTCTTCGAAGAGGCGAAGGATGTTCAGCTTGTCGCCGAAAAACGCCGCTTCGTCGGCGAGCGTGATCCGGTTCTGCTTGAGGGCATAGCCGTCCTTGAGCTTCTTGCGCCGGGTCCGGCCTCGCAGGAAGCCCAGGATCGCCGGCTCCTGCTTGACATGGCGGGCCTCGAGCTCGGTCAGGAAGATGCGGGTCAATTCGCCCACGCGGGTGGCGTGGCGGAAATAATCCTGCATGAAATGTTCGACCGCGCGGCGTCCCGAGTGGTCGGTGTAGCCCAGCCTCTCGGCAACGGCGACCTGGTTGTCGAAGGTCAACTGGTCCTGCGCGCGGTCCGCGATCAGGTGCAGGTGGCAGCGCGTGGCCCACAAGAACCGTTCGGCCGCGTCGAAGGCCGCGAATTCCTCGGGTTGGAAGACGCCGAGATCGACAAGCTCGGCCGCCCGGCGCACGCCATGTTCGTATTTCGCGATCCAGTAGAGCGTCTGCAGGTCGCGCAGGCCCCCCTTGCCCTCCTTGACGTTGGGTTCCAGCACGTAGCGCTGGCCGCCCTGTTTCTTGTGGCGGTTCGACCGTTCCTCGAGCTTGGCCTCGATGAACTCGCCCACGGTGCCGCGAAACAGCTGCTCGCGCAGCGCGGTCTGAAGGTCGCGCCCGATGCCGTCTTCGCCCGCGAGAAAGCGCATCTCGAGCAGGCTGGTGCGGATCGTGACGTCCTGCTTGCCCAGCCGGAGGCACTCCTTCACCGTGCGGCTGGCGTGACCCACTTTCATGTGCAGGTCCCACAGCATGTAGAGGGCGGATTCGATCACGCTTTCGATGTGGGGCGTCATCTTCCACGGCGTGACGAACAGGAGGTCGACGTCCGAGTAGGGCGCCATCTCGCCCCGGCCGTAGCCGCCGACGGCCATGACGGCCATGCGCTCGGTCTCGCTCGGCATGTCGTTGCGGTGCAGATGGGTTTCGGCCACGTGAAGAACGGCCCGGACCAGCCTGTCCGTCAGGTAGGTGTAGGCCCGCGTGATGCGCCGCGCCGTCATCGGGTTGGCGGCGATCCCCGCCGCGATGACCGCGCGTCCGTTGTCCTGCGCGGCCTGCAGCACCGTTGTCGCCGCGCGACGGACCTCGCCGGGATCGGTCAGCCCGTCGATCGCCGCATCGAGCGCTGCGCAGAGCGCAGGCTCGTCCAGTATGTCCGCGTCCGGTGCGATCAGCTCGCCCGGTTCGGAAGGGGTCGGGGGAAGCGTCGGGTTCCGGTCAGAAACCGAAACCGCCAAGGCGTCTTGGGGCGGGGTCAATCACGGCCACCTGATTGTCGATCACTTCGGTGATGGCCATCGCGCGCTGGTTCGTGCCGTCACTCAGCAGCCGGAATACCCCGTTCGCCCCCTGGAAACCAGAGCTTGCGGTCAAATCCGTGCGCCCGAGCCGGCCCGAGGCCGCGGCGGTTTCGCCCACCGCGCGGATCGCGTCATAGCCGAGCGCGCCGAGGATATGGGGCGACGCGTCGTAGGCGGCCTCGTACCGGGCATTGAAGGCCGAGGTCGCGGTCGGGTCGGGAACGGCGAACCAGCCGCCCTGCAGCCCCGACAGTTCCAGCGTCTGCGGCGGCGTGTCCCAGCGCGTCAGGCCCATCATCCGCACCTCGTCGATGTCGAGCCCGTTCTCGGGCAGAAGCTGCGCGAAGAAGGGCAGGGCGCCCGCGCTGTCGGAGGTGAGCATCAGCGCGTTGGCGTCGTTGCTGCGCACCTCCGACACGATCTGCGGCACGGTGTTGATGACGCCGTTCTGCGAGAATTCGTACGGGATGGTGGCCACCACCGTCGCGCTCGAGGCCTGGGCCGCGCGCAGCACGGCATCGCGGGCCACCTGGCCTGCGAGGTTCTCGGCATGGGCGACGACGATCCGGTTGCGCCCCTGGGAGGCGGCGTAGGACACGACCCGCGCCGCAGTGTTCTGGAAGGTGTGACCCAGAACGAAGACGTTGCCGCCCGCGATCTCGGTGTTGTTGGAGAAGCTCAGCACATTGACGTTGGAGTTCGCCACCGCCACGCCGACGGCTGCCGCCGCATCCGAGCGCAGCGGTCCGACGATGACATCGGCCCCTTCCTGTACGGCCTGGCGGGCGACATCGGCGGCCTGCGCCGACTGGCCGGCCGTGTCGTAGACCGTGATCTCGACCGTCACTCCGGTCAGTTCCGTCGCCGCGAGGCGGGCGGCGTTTTCAAGGCTGCGTGCGATGGTCGCGTCACCGCCCTGGCCGGAGCTGACCGGCAGCAGCATGGCCACCTGGATTGTCTGGTCGGCGACTCGCGGCCCCGCGCCGCCGCCGGGCGCAGCGACCTGGCAGGCCGCCAGCGCTGCTGTCGCGGCCAAAAGGGCCAGATGCCGCAAGGGGTTGCGGATGGAACGCAAAGCGGAAAACATGAAACCTGACCTCCGTGCGGCAATGCCTATGCTGTTTGCCCTAGGCTATGGCGTCCGACGCGGCAAGTAAACGATACGGGCGCATCCCATCGCGCCATGCGCGGGACACCACCGATGGAGCATCACACGCAGGCCGGCCGGCAGGCCGAGTTGGCGCCGGGCCTCTACCTCGTGGCCACCCCGATCGGGGCCGCGCGGGACATCACGCTCAGGGCGCTCGATATTCTGGCCAGCGCCGATGTGCTGGCCGCGGAAGACACCCGCACGCTGCGCCATCTGATGGACATTCACGGCGTCAAGCTGGGCGATCGGCCCCTGTGGGCCTACCATGATCACAACGGTGCCGCCATGCGCCCCCGCATCGTGCAGGCCCTCGCCGAGGGGCGCAGCGTCGCCTATTGTTCCGAGGCCGGCACGCCGGTCATCGCCGATCCGGGCTACCAACTGGCGCGGGCGGCGATCGAGGCGGGGGCGAAGGTGACCGGCGCCCCCGGTCCCTCGGCCGCGATTCTCGCCCTCAGCCTTTCGGGGCTGCCCTCGGACCGCTTCCTCTTCGCCGGGTTTCCGCCTGCGCAGGCCGGACCCCGCGCACGCTGGTTGGCCGAGATCGGATCGGTGCCCAGTACGCTCATTCTTTATGAAAGCCCCAAACGCGTTCAACGACTGTTAACCGAACTCTGCGAAACATGGGGCGAAGAGCGGCCGGCTGCGTTATGCCGGGAGCTGACCAAGCGCTTCGAAGAGGTGCGGCACGGAACGCTCGGGTCGCTGCGGGACGGATTGGCCGAGGCTGTGGTCAAGGGTGAGATCGTTCTGGTGGTCGGGCATCCGGTCGCGGCGGCCCCGTCGCAAGATGCGGTGGACGCGGCCCTTCTCGAGGCGCTGGGCCGGTTGCGGGTGAAGGATGCCGCCGCCGAGGTGGCCGAGGCGCTGGGCCTGCCCCGGCGGGATGTCTACCAGCGCGCGCTCGCGCTGAAGCAGGAAGGTGACGGATGAGTGGTCTGATTTCGCATCTCAAGGGGCGCGCGGCTGAGGATCGGGTGCTGAGGGCCTACCAGGACAGCGGGCATCGGCTTGTCTGCCAGCGCTGGCGCGGGCCGGGGGGCGAGATCGACCTTGTCCTCGAAAAGGACGGCGAGGTCGTCTTTGTCGAGGTGAAATCATCCCGCAGCTTCGCGGCCGCCGCGGCGCACCTGACCCGCCGCCAGATCGGACGCCTGATGGCAAGCGCCGAAGCGGCGCTCGGTTTCTTTCCGAAGGGGTCGCTCACGCCGATGCGGTTCGACGTGGCGCTGGTCGATGGCCACGGACAGATCGACGTCATCTCCAACGCATTGACGGCGGCCTGAGACGGCAGGCTTGCGCCTTGCGCCCGCCCGCGCCAAGTAGGGCGCGACACAACAGGCGGGAGCGGGCCGATGAAGATCGCCTTTCAGATGGACCCGATCGGGTCGGTGAACATCAACGCGGACAGCACCTTCCGCCTCGCCGAAGAGGCGCAGGCGCGTGGTCACGAGCTTTGGGTCTACACGCCCGATCACCTGAGCTATCGCGAGGGGCGCATCATGGCCGTGGCGCAGCCCGTCACGGTGCAGCGCGTGCAGGGCGATCACGCCCGCCTCGGCGACCCCGTCGATCTCGACCTCGCCGAGGTGGATGTCGTCTGGCTGCGCCAGGACCCCCCCTTCGACATGGGCTACATCACGACGACCCATCTGCTCGACCGGTTGAAGGGGCAGACGCTCGTGGTCAACGATCCGTTCTGGGTGCGCAACTGCCCCGAAAAGCTGTTGGTGCTGGATTTCCCCGACCTGACGCCGCCCACGACCATCGCCCGCGACCTGAAGGTGCTGCGCGCCTTCAAGGAGCGTCACGGCGACATCATCCTCAAACCGCTCTACGGCAACGGCGGCGCGGGTGTTTTCCGCCTGCCCGAGAGCGACCGCAACCTCAATTCGCTGCATGAGCTGTTCACCGGCATGAACCGCGAGCCGCTGATCGCGCAGAAATTCCTGCCGGATGTGGCCGCGGGCGACAAGCGTGTGATCCTCGTCGACGGAGAGCCCGTGGGCGCCATCAACCGCGTGCCGGCCGAGGGCGAGACGCGGTCCAACATGCATGTCGGCGGCCGCGCCGAGAAGACCGTCCTGACCGAGCGCGAGCGCGAGATCTGCGCCGCCATCGGCCCGCGTCTGCGCGAGATGGGGCAGGTTTTCGTCGGCATCGACGTGATCGGCGGCTGGCTCACCGAGATCAACGTGACCTCGCCCACCGGCATCCAGGAGCTGGAGCGCTTCGACGGGATCAACGTGGCGGCCCGGATCTGGGAGGCGATCGAGGCGAAACTCTAGGCCGTTTTCGCCCCGATCAGGCGATAGCCCAGGGCCTCGGCGATATGGGGCTGTCCCACGTGGGCGTCCCCCTCCAGATCGGCAATGGTGCGCGCCAGCCGCAAGATGCGGTGATAGCCCCGCGCGGTCAGCTTGAAGCGTTCTGCGGCCTTGAGCAGGAAGGCCTTGCCGGCCTCGTCGGGTGTCGCGATCTCGTCCAGCAGCGCGCCTTCCGCGTCGGCATTGACGCGCGCGGGCGATCCCAGGGACGCAAAGCGCGCCGCCTGCACGTCGCGCGCGGCGCGGACGCGGGCGGCGATGTCGCCGCTTTTTTCGCCATTGGCGGGCAGGTCGAGGTCGGCATAGGCCACCGGCGGCACCTCGAGGCGCAGGTCGAACCGGTCCATCAGGGGGCCGGAAATGCGGCCCATGTAATCCTCGCCACACAGCGGCGCGCGCCCGCAGGCCTGCCCGGCGTCATAGAGTTGCCCGCAGCGGCAGGGGTTGGCCGCGGCGATCAGCAGGAAGCGGCAGGGGTAGGTGACATGGGCGTTGGCGCGCGCGACCACCACGTCGCCGGTCTCGATCGGCTGGCGCAGGGTTTCCAGCACGGCGCGCGGGTATTCCGGAAACTCGTCGAGAAAGAGCACCCCGTTATGCGCAAGGCTGATCTCGCCCGGTTTCGCGCCGCGCCCGCCGCCGACGATCGCCGCCATGGAGGCCGTGTGATGCGGGGCGCGATACGGTCGGGTGCGCGAAATGCCGCCTTCGTCCAGAAGCCCGGCGAGTGAGTGGATCATCGAGGTTTCCAGCGCCTCGGGTGCGGAGAGCGGGGGCAGGATGCCGGGGACACGGGCGGCCAGCATCGACTTGCCCGAGCCGGGGCTGCCGACCATCAGCAGGTGGTGGCGCCCGGCCGCCGCGATCTCGATCGCGCGTTTCGCGCGTTCCTGGCCGCGCACCTCGGACAGGCATTTCAGATGCGCCTCCTCGCGCACCTCGCCGGGCCTTGCGGGGTCGAGCGGGTGGCGGTCGGTCAGATGCGCGATCAGCGCGGCCAGCGTCGGGGCGGCGAAGACGGGGGTGGCCCCGACCCAGGCGGCCTCGGCCCCGCAGCCGGAGGGGCAGTAGAGGACGCGCCCGTCCTCGCCCGCCGCCAGTGCCGTGGGCAGCGCGCCGATCACCGCCACAAGCGTGCCGTCGAGTGACAACTCCCCCAGCGCCATGGCGGTCTCGACCTTGTCGCGCGGGACGATGTCGAGGGCTGCCAGCAGGGCCAACGCGATGGGCAAGTCGAAATGCGACCCTTCCTTGGGCAGGTCGGCGGGCGACAGGTTCACGGTGATGCGCTTGGACGGGAGCGCGATGGCCATGGCCGACAGCGCCGTGCGCACCCGTTCGCGCGCCTCCGACACGGCCTTGTCGGGCAGGCCGACCACCGCGAAGGCGGGCACGCCCGGCGTGACGGCGCATTGCACCTCGACGCGGCGCGCCTCGAGCCCTTCGAAGGCCACGGTGTGGATGCGGGACAGGCTTTCGGGGCGGGCGGTGTCTAACATGGTTAACCGCTACGCGAGAGGCGTTACCGAATCGTAAATTTCGGCGATGGCTCAGGCCTCGGGCGGCGCGATGGGGAAGGGGCGGCGCGGCAGGCCCATGTCGTAGGTGGGTTGTTCCGGGCCACGGGTCTGACCCAACGCGCGCCAAAGGCGCAGGGGCGGATGCGCGAGATGGGTGGTTACATAAGCCTGCGCCGCGTCGGATACGGGCAGCGCGTAGCCCGCGATCCGCATGGCGACCGGAGCGAAGAACGCATCGGCCAGCGTGTAGCGACCGAACAGGAACGGCCCGCCCGAGCGGTCGAGGGCCGCGCCCCAGAGCGCCTCGATCCGGGCGAGGTCGGCCTGCACGGCATCCGATGGCGCGAACCCCTCCCAGGCGGTGCGCAGGTTCATCGGGCAGGCCCCGCGCAGCGCGGCAAAGCCCGTGTGCATCTCGGCGATCAGGGATTGCGCCATGGCGCGATCGACGGCGTCGTCGGGCAGCAGGCCATGGTCGGGAAAGGCCTCGGCCAGGTGCCATGCGATGGCGACGGTGTCCCGCAACAGTCCGCCTTCGGGCGTCTTCAGCGCAGGAACCGTGCGCACCAGCGGCGCGAAGCGCGCCATGTCCCGGGTGAATTCCGGACGGTAGAGGATCGTCTCGACCACGGTGACGGGGATGGCGAAGACCGCGAAGGGCAGCCAGCCGCGCAAGGACCAGCTGGAATAGGATCGGTCGCCGATGAGAAGGTCGTAGCCCATGGGAGAAGTGGTGCCCACAGGCCCGGATCAGTCAATCGCGATTTCGTGATATCCTGCATTTGCAGGGCATATCGGTGTATTTCGCCGCCCCTGCGAAATTTTGTGTCCCTCAAAGTGAACCGAACGGTCTTTCGCTGCGTAACCCTTGTAGAACGCTGCTTGCCGATGGCGTTTCGGGAACCAGAAACCGGGGGGTGCGACATGGCACTGGACATGGGTGGAGACCACAGCCTCAGCCGCCGCGCGATGCGGGCGGAACTGCTTGATGCGGAGACGGAACTGAAACTGGCCTACGCCTGGCGCGACCAACGTGACGAAGAGGCGCTTCACCGCCTTGTCACCGCCTACATGCGCCTTGCCATTTCCATGGCCGCCAAGTTCAAGCGCTACGGCGCGCCGATGAACGATCTGATCCAGGAAGCGGGGCTCGGCCTGATGAAGGCCGCGGACAAGTTCGACCCCGATCGCGGCGTGCGTTTCTCGACCTATGCCGTGTGGTGGATCAAGGCGTCGATCCAGGATTACGTGATGCGCAACTGGTCGATGGTGCGCACCGGATCGACCTCGTCCCAGAAATCGCTCTTCTTCAACATGCGCCGTGTGCAGGCCCGGCTCGAGCGCGAGGCGATGGCCGCGGGTCAATCGCTCGACAAGCACCAGTTGCGCCAGATGATCGCCACCGAGGTCGGCGTTCCGCTGCATGACGTGGAAATGATGGAAGGCCGGCTTGCGGGCTCGGATTATTCGCTGAATGCCACGCAGTCCGTCGATGACGAGGGCCGCGAGTGGATCGACGCGCTGGAGGACGACAGCGCGCAGGCCGCCGACATCGTCGAGGACAGCCACGACCGCGAGCAGTTGCGCGACTGGCTGATCACCGCCATGCAGGCCCTGAACGACCGCGAGCGGTTCATCGTGCGCGAGCGCAAGCTGCGCGAGGAACCGCGCACGCTGGAAAGCCTCGGCACCGAACTGGGCCTGTCCAAGGAACGCGTGCGCCAGCTCGAGGCCGCCGCCTTCGCCAAGATGCGCAAGACGCTCGAGGCGCAATCGAAGGAGGTCCGGTCATTCTTCGCCGCATGATCCTTCACGCGCCGCTGGCATTGCTGGCCGGTCTTTTCGTGCTGTCCATCGCCACGGCGTCGCCGGTGGCGGTGGTCGGCGGCGAGGTTGCAGCGCCGACGGCGGCGCCGATGACCATCGCCTTCCTGCGCTGACCACCCGTGACGCTGCGCCACCTGTCCGCGTTGACCGGGCTTGCCGTCGTGCTTACCCATGCAGCTTGGGCACAGGTGGGCGCCCCGGACATCGCGCCGGTTGCGGGCGCGTCGGATATCGTGATCCTCGGTGAGGTCCACGACAATCCCGCGCACCACGCGCTTCAGGCCGAGGTGCTGGCGGCGCTGTCCCCTTCGGCGATCGTGTTCGAGATGATCTCGGCCGAGGCGGCGGAGTTGGTGGTGGCGGACATCGCCGATGATGCCGATGCAGTGGCCGCCGCACTGGACTGGGCAAATTCCGGCTGGCCCGATTTCGCCTATTACGCTCCGCTCTTCGCCTTTGGAACGCAGGTGCCGATTCTTGGTGCGGGCGTGGACCGCGCCACGGCGCAAGGTGCCTTCGCCGAGGGTGCGGCCGCGGTCTTTCCGGGCGACGCGGCGCGGTTCGGCCTCGACCGTGGTTTGCCCGAGGCCGAGCAGGCCGCCCGCGAGGCCGAGCAGATGGCTGCCCATTGCGATGCGTTGCCGCCCGATATCCTGCCCGGCTTCGTCGAGGCGCAGCGCCTGCGCGACGCGGCCCTGGCGGAGGCGGCCCTCGAGGCGCTGGTGGCCCATGGCCCGCCCGTGGCGATCATCACCGGCAATGGCCACGCGCGCCGCGACTGGGGTGTGCCCGCCCTGATCGCCCTTGCCGCGCCCGAGGTGACGGTTTTCAGCCTCGGCCAGTTCGAGGCCCCGCCCGAAGGCGAGGTGCCCTTCGATCTGTGGGCCGTCGCCGATCCGGTCGACCGCCCCGACCCCTGCGCGGCGTTTCGCTGATGGGGCGGGTGGGTCTGCCTTGGGGTTTCGCCATTGCCCTCGGGGCCCGGCGGCCCTAACCTCCGACCGCGCTTCGTGGAAGGACGGCACATCATGCTGGCGGACAAGCGGATTCTCCTGATCATCGGCGGCGGGATCGCGGCGTTCAAGTCGCTCGACCTGATCCGGCGGCTGCGCGAGCAGGGCGCCACGGTGGTGCCTGTGCTGACGAAGGCTGGGGAGGAATTCGTGACGCCGCTGAGCGCCTCGGCGCTGGCCGCGCAAAAGGTCTACCGCGATCTGTTCGACCTGACGGACGAGGCCGAGATGGGCCATATCGAGTTGAGCCGTGCCGCCGACCTTGTCGTCGTGGCCCCCGCCACTGCCGATCTGATGGCCAAGATGGCCCATGGCCATGCAAATGACCTCGCTTCGACCTTGCTGATGGCGACCGACAAGCGCGTGTTGATCGCGCCCGCGATGAATGTCCGGATGTGGGAACATGCCGCCACGCAGAGAAACCTCGCCACCCTGCAGGGCGACGGGGTGCTTGTCGTGGGCCCCGACGAGGGCGCGATGGCCTGCGGAGAGTTCGGGCCCGGCCGCATGGCCGAGGTGCCAGAGATCGTCGCCGCCATCACCGCGGCACTGTCGGAGGGACCGCTTAAGGGCAGGCATGTGCTGGTGACCTCGGGCCCGACGCATGAACCGATCGACCCGGTGCGCTACATCGCCAACCGCTCATCGGGGGCGCAGGGCACGGCACTGGCCGCGGCGCTGCGCGATCTGGGCGCGCGGGTGAGTTTCGTGACCGGCCCCGCCAGCGTCCCGCCGCCCGCAGGCGTCGAGGTGATCCGGGTCGAGACGGCGCAGGAGATGGCCGGCGCGGTCAAGGCCGCGCTGCCCGCCGATGCCGCCGTCTTTGCCGCCGCGGTCGCAGACTGGCGGGTCGAGAACGCAGCCGCGCAGAAGATGAAGAAGGACGGCAGCGGCGCCGCGCCCGCGCTTGAGTTCGCCGAGAACCCCGACATCCTGGCAGGTGTGGCGCAGATGGCCGAGGGGCGGCCGAGGCTGGTCGTGGGCTTTGCCGCCGAGACCGAGAGCGTCGAGGCGCATGCGACCGCCAAGCGGGCGCGCAAGGGCTGTGACTGGATCGTGGCCAATGACGTGTCGCCGGGCACGGGGATCATGGGCGGGGCCGAGAACGCGGTCACGCTGATCACGGCGGAAGGGGCCGAGACCTGGCCGCGCCTGTCCAAGGCCGAGACGGCGCGACGTCTTGCCCTGCGCATCGCCGCGGCCTTGGCCTGAGCGGCAAGCGGGTCATATGCATATCCGTGGGCAGATGAAGGGGGCGGTGTGGCCGTTCTGATCGAAGTTTTGCGCGAGGCTTGGGCCGACCCCTCGGTCCCCCTTCCCGAATACGCCACGGCGGGGGCCGCGGGGGCCGACCTGCGCGCCAACCTGGCCGAGCCGGACCGGATGCAGGGGCTTTTGCTCAAGCCCGGCGGACGGATCCTGGTCCCGACCGGTCTGCGGGTGGCGATCCCCGCGGGATACGAGATGCAGGTCCGCCCGCGCTCGGGTCTTGCGTTGGAACATGGCATCGGCCTGCCCAACAGTCCCGGCACGATCGACAGCGACTATCGCGGGCCGCTGGGCGTGATCCTCGTGAATTTCGGCGAGACGCCCTACCGCATCCGCCATGGTGCGCGCATCGCGCAAGCGGTGATCGCGCCGGTCGTGCAGGCCGGCTTCGCTGAGGTCGATACGCTCGACGCGACGGTGCGCGGCGTGGGCGGCTTCGGCTCGACCGGGGTCGGTTGATGCTGTTCGTCTTCGTCATGGCCGGGGTGCTCTGGGGGATCGGCGCGGTGATGAAGGCGCCGGTGCAGGCGCGGCTTTACTTGCTGGGGCTGCTCTACGTCGCGGTTCTGGCCATTCAGATCGTGCTGCCCGATGGCCACCCGCTCCGTGAAACAACGGGAAGCTCGCCCGCCCTCTGGCTGATCTTCGGCGCCTTCGTGCTGCTGGCGCTGGCCTATCGCGCGGTGCTGAACCGGCTGCGCGGTCGCGCCGAGGCGCAGGAGGCCGCGCGCGAGGCCTCGTCCCCCGCCCTGCCCAAAGGCCCCTTCACCGACGAGGAGCTGGAGCGCTACGCGCGCCACATCACCCTGCCCGAGATCGGCGGCGCCGGGCAGCGCGCGCTGAAGGAGGCGAAGGTCCTCGTGATCGGTGCGGGCGGCCTCGGCGCGCCCGCGCTGCTCTATCTCGCGGCGGCGGGCGTGGGGCGGATCGGGGTGATCGACGCCGATGTCGTGAGCCTGTCGAACCTGCAGCGGCAGGTGATCCATACCGATGCAGGGCAAGGCATACCCAAGGTCTTTTCGGCGCAGGCAGCCCTCGCCGCACTGAACCCGCGCATCGACTTGCGCCCCTACAACCGCATGCTGATCCCCGAGATCGCCGAGGAGTTGTTCGCGGACTACGACCTGATCCTTGACGGCACCGACAGCTTCGCCACCCGTGCCATGGTCAACGCGGCCGCCGTCGCGGCGGGCCGCCCCGTGATTGCGGGCGCGATTTCCGCCTGGGAGGGGCAGGTGACGCTGTATGACCCTGCGGGCGGCGCGCCTTGCATGGCCTGCATCTTTCCCGAGGTGCCCGCGCCCGGCCTGGCCGCGACCTGCGCCGAGACCGGCGTCATCGGCGCGCTTCCGGGTGTGATCGGGTCCATGATGGCGCTGGAGGCGGTCAAGGAGATCACCGGCGCAGGGCGGGGTCTGCGCGGTCGGATGCTGATCCACGATGCGCTTCATGCCGAAACGCGCGAGATCCGGCTGAAGCGGCGGGCCGATTGCCCCGTGTGCGGCGGTGTTTGACAGGGTCAAGGGACGCCCGGCGGTTGCGCGCTACCTTCCCTAAGGTCAACGGGCAGTTCCCCATTGCACCTAGGGAGGATTGAACCATGAAGAGACTGCTTTACGCGGCCGCTCTGGTCGTTGCCGGCCCCGCCTTCGGGCAGGGGATGCCGTCGCCTGATGGGGCGGAGGTGTATTTCGTCGGGCTGGAGGATGGCGCGACGGTCACCAGCCCGGTGACCGTCCATTTCGGTCTGCGCGGCATGGGCGTCGCGCCCGCCGGAACGGATGCGCCGAACACCGGGCATCATCACCTGTTGATCAACCGGGCACCGATGGGCGATGGCCCCGATGGTGCCGAGGAATGGCTGTACGGTCTGCCCGCCGATGAAAACCACCGCCATTTCGGGGCCGGCCAGACCGAGGTGACGCTGGACCTGCCCGCAGGTCAGCACACGCTTCAGCTGGTGCTGGGGGACATGAACCACGTGCCCCATGACCCGCCCGTTGCCAGTGGGGTGATCACCATCACCGTGGAATGACCCCTGTCTAAGGGGCGCCATTGCACCTATGTCTCGGGGCAAAGGAGATTTGCCCCGATGACCAATCCGCTGCTGACCGACTGGACCACGCCCTTTGGCCTGCCGCCCTTCGACGCGATCGAGGATGCGCATTTCGCCCCCGCGATGGAGCAGGCGCTGGAGGAAGGGCGCGCGGCCATCCGGGCCATCGCGGACAACCCCGAGCCGCCGACATTCGCCAACACGATCGAGGCGCTGGAACTGGCCGATGCGACGCTCGACCGGGTGGCGGGCGTCTTCTACAACCTCGCCGGATCGGACTCGAACGAGGCGCGTCAGGCGTTGCAGCGCGAGTTCGCCCCCAAGCTCTCGGCCTATTCCTCCGAGATCACCAACAATACCGCGCTCTTCCGGCGGATCGACGATTTGTGGCAGCGCCGCGATGACCTTGGCCTGACCGACGAGCAGATGCGGGTGCTTTACCTGACGCATCGCAGTTTCACCCGCTCGGGTGCCGCGCTCGAGGGGTTCGCGCGGGACCGGCTGACCGAGGTGAAATCGCGCCTTGCCGTGCTGGGCACGGAGTTCACGCAGAACCTGCTGGCCGATGAGCGCGACTGGTTCATGCCACTGGCCGAAACCGATCTCGAGGGTCTGCCCGAGTTCGTCGTCGCCGCCGCCCGCGAGGCGGGGCGCGAGAAGGGGCAGGAGGGGCCGGTCGTGACGCTCTCGCGGTCGCTGATCGTGCCCTTCCTGCAATTCAGCGCGCGCCGCGACCTGCGCGAAACGGCCTACAAGGCTTGGGCCGCGCGCGGCATGAACGGAGGCGAGACCGACAACCGTGGCATCGCCGCCGAGGTGCTGGCACTTCGTGCCGAGCGGGCGATGCTGCTGGGCTATGACAGTTTCGCGGCCTACAAGCTGGAAACCGAGATGGCCGGCACGCCCGAGGCGGTGCGCGACCTGCTGATGGCCGTGTGGGAACCCGCCCGCACGCAGGCCGAGGCCGACGCGGTGAAACTGACCGCGATGCTGCATTCCGACGGGATCAACGGCGAGTTGGAGCCTTGGGACTGGCGCTACTACTCCGAGAAGCGCCGCGCGGCCGAGCATGACCTGAACGAGGCCGAGTTGAAGCCCTATTTCCAGCTCGACGCGATGATCGAGGCGGCCTTCGACTGCGCCAATCGGCTCTTTGGATTGGAGTTTGCGCCGCTTGACGTCCCACTCTACCACACCGACGCGCGCGCATGGGAGGTGACGCGGGGCGGCAAGCATGTCGCCGTTTTCATCGGCGACTATTTCGCGCGCGGATCGAAGCGCTCGGGCGCGTGGTGCTCCGCGATGCGCAGCCAGAAGAAGCTGGGCGGCGACGTGCGGCCCATCGTGGTCAATGTCTGCAATTTCGCCAAGGGCGCGCCCTGTCTGCTGTCCTATGACGACGCGCGGACGCTGTTCCACGAATTCGGCCATGCGCTACACCAGATGCTGTCGGACGTGACCTATGGCTCGATCAGCGGCACGAGCGTCGCGCGCGACTTCGTGGAACTGCCCAGCCAGCTTTACGAGCACTGGCTGGAGGTGCCCGAGGTGCTGGAGAAACACGCCCGCCACGCCGAGACGGGCGAGGCGATGCCGCGCGCGCTGCTTGACCGGCTTCTGGCGGCGCAGACCTATGACATGGGGTTCCAGACGGTGGAATATGTCGCCTCGGCCCTTGTCGATCTCGATTTCCACGACGGCGAGGCCCCGGCCGACCCGATGCGGGCGCAGGCCGATACGCTGGAGGGGATCGAGATGCCGCGCGCCATCGGAATGCGCCACGCGACGCCCCATTTCGCCCATGTCTTCGCCGGCGACGGCTATTCGAGCGGCTATTACAGCTACATGTGGTCGGAGGTGATGGACGCCGACGCCTTCGCCGCCTTCGAAGAGGCGGGCGGGCCCTTCGACGCCGAAACGGCGGCCAGGCTCGAACGGTTCATCCTGTCCGCCGGTGGCAGTGCCGAGGCCGACGCGCTCTATACTGCGTTCCGGGGCCGCATGCCGGGCGTCGAGGCGCTGCTCAAGGGGCGGGGGCTGGACAAGGCTGCCTAGGCGCCCGCGTCCTCGCCCAGCTCGTGGGCGAGGAACGCCTCGAAGGCGTCGAGGTTGATCGGCTCGAACTGGCCGAAGCCCTGCATCCAGACCGAGGCGGGTTTCAGCGCGTCGGGCTCGAGCTTGCACCATTTCACGCGGCCTCGCTTCTCCTGCGTGATGAGGCCCGCCGCGGCGAGGATGCCGAGATGCTTGGAGATCGCGGCCAGCGACATCTCGAAGGGGTCGGCCACGTCGGTGACGGCCATGTCATCCTCCAGCAGCATGCGCAGGATTTCGCGCCGGGTCGGATCGGCGAGGGCAGAGAACACGGTGTCGAGCGAGGCGGCCATGTCCAAGCTGGTGACACCGGCCCGATCATTCGTCAACCGATCGGTTGAATATGCGGATTGCACCGATCCGCGCCCCCGGACCGGATGCAGGCCAAGCGCCGCATTTGTCGCACCTTGGAAAAATGATTACCAAACAACGGCTTGAGTCATATTTTCTGCGCCGCGGCGCGCGTTGACTCCGGCCCGTGATCGACATAGCGTCCGCGCAACTTCCAAAGGGGTTCCGTGTCATGTCCGGCCCGCGCGACGACGAGCGCCTCAAGGCTCTCGAAGCCCGCATCGCGGCGGCCAAGAAGGCACAGGATCCGAAGCCCCACATGGAGGAACACTATTCGCAGGCGCATCTTGCCTGGCGGATGGTGATCGAACTGGTGGTCGGTCTGGGGATCGGCTTCGGCATCGGCTACGGGCTGGACGCGCTTTTCGGAACGCAGCCCTGGATGATGATGGTTTTCACGATCCTGGGCTTCATTGCCGGGGTCAAGACGATGATCCGCTCGGCCCGGGAGGTCGAACGCAAGCAACAGGCCGCGGACGATAGCGCCGCCGGGGATGAGAAGGGGTAAGCGCGTGGCATCCGAAAGCACCAACACCGCCGCGACGGAAACCAGGGGCAACGGCAAGACGATCGCCTATGTGCTGATCGCGGTCGCGGCCGTTCTGTTCATCCTTGCCTATGCCGACGGTTACGACAGCCTCGCAATCCACCCGATGGACCAGTTCGAGGTGTCGCCGCTGTTCGGTGGCGACGAGATCCGCTGGTACACACCCACGAACGCGACGCTGTGGATGGGGCTGGCCATCGCGGCCATCGCGGCGCTGATGGTGATGGGCACCAAGGGGCGCGCGGTCATCCCGACGCGCAGTCAGTCCATGGCTGAACTGGCCTATGGCTTCATTCGCAAGATGGTCGAGGATGTGGCGGGCAAGGATGCGCTGCCCTACTTCCCCTACATCTTCACGGCCTTCCTCTTCATTCTCTTCGCGAATTTCCTCGCGCTGATCCCGGCCAGCTTTTCGCCCACGTCGCATATCGCGGTGACGGTGATCCTGGCGCTGACGGTGTTCATCAGCGTGACCGTGATCGGCTTCGTCAAGAACGGCGCAGGTTTCCTCAGCCTGTTCTGGGTCTCGTCCGCGCCACTGCCGCTGCGTCCGATCCTCGCCGTGATCGAGGTGATTTCCTACTGCGTCCGCCCCGTCAGCCACTCGGTGCGTCTGGCCGGTGCGGTCATGGCGGGCCACGCGGTTCTCAAGGTCTTCGCGGGCTTCGCCGGGGCGCTGGGTCTTGCCGGTATCGCGCCGGTTTTCGGCGTGATCGCGATCTACGGGCTGGAGGTGCTGGTCGCCGCGATCCAGGCCTACGTCTTCACCATCCTCACCTGCGTCTACCTCAAGGACGCACTGCATCCGCATCACTGAACGGTGGGCCTGCGGGCCCACCCTACGGATTTCTCGAACTTCCAACGTAAGGAGATACCATCATGGAAGGCGATATCGCACAACTCGGCCAGTTCATCGGCGCAGGCATCGCAGGCCTGGGCGCAGGCCTCGCGGCACTGGGTGTCGGCAACGTTGCCGGCAACTTCCTCGCAGGCGCCCTGCGCAACCCGTCGGCCGCTGCCGGCCAGACGGCCACGCTCTTCATCGGCATCGCATTCGCGGAAGCGCTGGGGATTTTCTCGTTCCTCGTCGCGCTGCTGCTGATGTTCGCCGTCTGAAGACGCCTGAACCCTCATCCTTACGTCCGGGGCGCCAGCAACATCGCAGGCGCTCCGGTGGGTTTCCGGTTCCAGGAGGACGCACATGGCTGAAGACGCCACCACGGGTGCCGCCGCAGGCGGTGAGGCTGGCATCCCGCAGCTCGACTTCGCGACCTTTCCCAACCAGATCTTCTGGCTGGTCGTCGCGCTGGTCGCTATCTACTTCATCCTGAGCCGCGTCGCGCTGCCCCGGATCGCGTCGGTCCTGGCCGAGCGCCAGGGGACGCTGACCAATGACCTCGCCGCCGCCGAAGACCTCAAGCGGCAGGCGGTCGAGGCCGAAGAGGCCTACAACAAGGCGCTGGCCGATGCCCGCGTCGAGGCCGCCAAGATCGCCGAGGAGACCCGCGCGGGTATCCAGGAACAACTCAACGACGCCATCGCGCACGCCGATGCCGAGATCGCGGCGAAATCCGCCGAGAGCGAGGCGCGCATCGCCGAGATACGCGCCGGTGCGCTTCAGAGCATCGAAGAGGTCGCCCGCGACGTTGCCGCCGACGTGGTGAACGCCGTGGCGCCCGGCCAGAAGGTCGATGCCGATGCACTGGCCGCCGCCGTGGCCGAGCGGGTGAAGGGGTAAGATCATGAGAACCAGCCTGACCCTGATCCTGACCCTGGCCGCCGCGCCTGCGCTGGCCGCCGGGGAAGAGGGTTACAGCTACCCCAAGGGGCTGTTCCAGCCTTCGCTCGGGAACACCGACTTCGTCGTGCTGATCGGCTTCCTGCTGTTCCTCGCGATCATCTTTTACTTCAACGTGCCCGCGATGCTGGCCGGTCTGCTGGACAAGCGGGCCGAGGGGATCAAATCCGATCTCGACGAGGCGCGCGCGCTGCGTGAAGAGGCGCAGACGCTGCTGGCCAGCTACGAACGCAAGCAGCGCGAAGTGGCCGAGCAGGCGGAACGGATCGTGACGCAGGCCAAGGCCGATGCCGAGGCCGCCGCCGAAGAGGCGAAGGCGAACCTGGAAAAATCCAACGCGCGGCGGCTTCAGGCCGCCGAGGACCAGATCCAGAGCGCCGAGGACAAGGCCGTCCTGTCCGTGCGTAACCGCGCGGTCGAGGTTGCCATCGCGGCAGCCGCCGCAACCATCGGCAAGCAGATGGCCGCAGCGGATGCCAACAAGCTGATTGACAGCTCCATCGACGAGGTGGGGCGCCGCCTGCACTGAGGCGGTCCGATCCGAAAATGCAAAGACCCCGGACCGATGGTCCGGGGTCTTTTCATGTCTGGAACCGGGTGGCCCATGTCGGTTTGAGGTCGCCCTGTGCGGGCGTCGCCAGATACACCCCCCGCGCGATGGCGCGCGCCAGGCAGAGCGCCGCCATGTGGCCCAGCATCAGCGGCGTGCGGATCGTGTCGTCGAGTGCGCGCGCGCCCGTCGCGGCGGCAAAGACGATGTCGCCGTCCATCGGTGTGTGGCTCGGCCAGATCGCGCGCGCCATGCCGTCATGGGCAGCGATGGCCATGCGCGTCGCCTGCGCCTGCGTCAGAACTGCATCCGTCGCGACGATGGCGATGGTTGTGTTGCGGCTGTCATCGCCCTTTATCGGCGCCACCGCGCCCGGATCGAACGCTCGGGCCATGCCCAGCCCGCCGAACTCGCCGTCCATCTCGAAGGGCGCTGCCCAGAATTGCGGCCCCTCCCCTACCGTCACCCGCCCCAGCGCGTTGACCGCGACCAGTGCGCCAACGGTATAGCCGTTCCACATGGCCGAGGCCGAGCCGAGCCCGCCCTTGAGGTCCGCGATCAGCGCGCCGCTGCCGGCCCCTTCCGACCCGAGCGCGATATCGGGCCCGGCGGCGGCCAGCGCCTCGGCCCCCAGCCGCTTGTAGGGGTTCTCGGGCCAGTTCTTGTCGCCACCGTTGATCAGATCGAACAGGATCGCGCCGGGCACGATCGGCACGGTCTGATCGCCCACGGCAAAGCCCCGCCCCTGTGCCCGCAATGCATCGGCCACGCCCGAGGCGGCGTCGAGGCCGAAGGCCGATCCGCCCGACAGCACCAGCGCGTCGGCCTCCTGCACGGTCTTGTCGGGGGCGAGCAGGTCGGTTTCCCGCGTGCCGGGCGCGCCGCCCATGACATGCACACCGGCCACAAAGGGGGCGTCCCCCAGCAGGACCGTGACCCCGGTCTTGATCCGGTCGTCGCGGGCGTTGCCCACGCGCAGGCCCGCGACATCGGTGATCAGGTTGCGCGCCCCCGGTCGGATCATGGCGTGCCCCCGTCCTTGACCATGTGCGGCACGCGGCCCCGCCAGACGCCGAGATGCGGCAGGGCGCGCGTCGAAGGCAGCGGGCAGTCGAGGCCGGAATAGGCGGCGGGCAGGATGAGCACGATGGAGTCCCAACGGGCTGCAACAGTGGCGATCTCGGTCGCCACGTCGGGTTCGAACCGCCCGCGCAGACGCGGCAGCGGGTCGCCGCGGATCACCTCCACATGGGTCAGGTCGAGTGTCGGACAGTCGGTCAGCAGATGCGCGAAGACCGCTGGTTGCGAGGCGAAATCGCCCGCATGCACCGTGATGTCGGCAGGCAGGTCGTGGCGCGTCCAGCCGGTCAAATGCAGCGGCCTCCGTCCACCTCCATCGCGACCCCCGTGATCATCGAGGCCGCGTCGGAACACAGGAACGCGGCCGCCTCGCCCATGTCGTCAGGCGTGGAGAAGCGACCGAGCGGAATGGTCGAGAGGAACTTCGCCCGCATCTCGGGCGTGTCCTCGCCCATGAAGCTGGACAACAGCGGCGTCTCGCCCGCCACGGGGCACAGCGCGTTCACGCGGATACCCGCCGGGGCCAGTTCCACCGCCATGGTCTTGGTCGCGGTGATCATCCAGCCCTTGGAGGCGTTGTACCAGTTCAGCCGGGGCCGCGGCGACAGACCCGCGGTCGAGGCGATGTTGAGGATCGCGCCGCGGCCCGCGGCCTTCATCCCCGGCACGATCTCGCGCGCGGTCAGGTAGACGGATTTCGCGTTGACGGCGAGGACGCGGTCGAATTCCTCTTCCGTCACCTCTTCCATCGGCTTGGGCAGATGGGTGATGCCCGCGTTGTTCACGAGGATGTCGATGCGGCCCCATGCGTCGCGCGCGGCCTGCGCCATTGCGGCGACCGAGGCACCATCGGCCACGTCCACGCGCTGCGCGATCCCGCCGATCTCGGCCGCGATCCCGGCTGCGGCGTCCGCGTTGATGTCGGCGACCATCACGGTCGCGCCCTCGCGTGCGAAGACGCGGGCGATGCCCGCGCCAAAGCCCGAGCCCGCGCCGGTCACGATGGCGGTCTTGCCTTCAAGTCTCATTGCCGTCTTCCTCCCTCAAACCTTCCAGTGCCTGCCGCAGCCCCTCGGGCATCGCCAGGGCGCGCCGTGCCTCGAGATCGAAATGGACCGAGACATTCTCGGCTTCGAAGACGCAGGCCCCGTCGCGCATGCGGATCATCCTGTGCCCGAACCGCGCCGATTTCGTCCCGACATGCAGCACATGGCTTTCCATGGTGAAGACATCGCCCGCCAGCATCTCGGCGCGGTAATCGGCCGCGATGTGGGCCGCGACGAAGGACCGCTTGTCGCGGTCGATCACGGCCCGGTCGAGGCCCACAACCCCTTGCAGCGTGAACATCGCATCCGAGACCGCGTCGATATAGGCTGCCACGTTCATGTGGCCGAGGATGTCGCAATCGCGGGGCGCAACGGGGCGGCGCAGGGTCTGCATTGTCTCAGCCTCGTGCCATGTCGATGGCCCGTGCGCGGCGCATCGGCCAGAAGGCCAGCAGCGCGCCGAGGGCCCCGCCGACATAGCTTGCGTCATGCATGAAGCCCGCGCGCAGAAAATCCGCGCGGGCGACGTCCTCGGGCGGTGTCAGGTACCCGTCGAGCAGGCCCGTCGCCTCGACCGCGATGCCACCCACGAGACCCGCCAGCGCGGCGAAGGTCGCCAGAACGAGGACAAGGCCGATCGCCCCGATCCCGGCGGCGAGGTAGCTTTGGGCCTTTGGCACCGCGAAGAGCCCGTAGAGGAAGGCGGGCAGCGCGACCGCCGCCCCCATCCACCAACTGGCCTGCGCGCCCACGATGGCCGCGCCAAGGCGGGGCGCGGTGCCCTCGGCGATGCCGAATTGCGGAAACTTGAGGTTGAGGAAATAGTCCGGACCCACCGAATAGCTGAGCTGGTTGTGCAGCGCGCCGAAGATGGCCGCAGACAGCGCGGCCAGCGCGATCAGCAGGAAGAAGGTGGGGAATTTTCCCAGGCGCATGGCCGCTCCGTCATAAGGTCCGGCGCAGCCTAGCGGGCCGCGCCGGGGCCGTCCATGCGTCAGCCGTGATAGGCGGCCACGGTCTTGAGGCTGGTGAAGGCGTAAAGCGCCTCGAACCCCTTTTCGCGGCCATGTCCCGACAGGCCGGTGCCGCCGAAGGGCAGTTCCACGCCGCCCGCAGCACCGTAGTTGTTGAGAAACACCTGCCCCGCGCGCAATCGCTTGGCGAGCCGCATCTGGCGACCGCCGTCGCGCGACCAGACAGAGGCCACGAGGCCATAGGCCGTGCCGTTGGCGATGCGGATCGCGTCTTCCTCGTCCTCGAAGGGCAGGATGATCTGGGCCGGGCCGAAGATCTCTTCCTGTGCCAGCGGATGATCGGCGTCGGGCCCCTCGATCAGGGCCGGGGCGACGTAGTGGCCGCCCTCGGGCAGGTTGTCGGCCAGTTGGCCGCGGGCGATGACATGGGCGGGGTCGGCCATCGACAGGTAGCGCTCGACGATCCCCTTCTGCCGGGCCGAGATCAGCGGCCCGACGCGCAGGTCGGCCATCGCCGGGCCGACCGTCAGGCCGCGATAGGCCTCGGCCATCCGCGCGCAAACGGTGTCGTAAAGCGCGCGCTGCACGAGGATGCGGGACGAGGCCGAGCAGGTCTGACCGGCGTTCTGGATGCCCGCGTTGACGAGAAACGGCAGCGCGGCGTCGAGATCTGCGTCCTCGAAAACCAGCTGAGGGGATTTCCCGCCCAGTTCCAGCGTCACCGGCACCACGTTTTCGGCCGCCGCCGCCTGCACCTTGCGGCCCGTGCCGACCGACCCGGTGAAGGAGATATGCCGGATGCCCGGATGGGCAGTCAGCGCCGCGCCCGCCTCGGCCCCCAGGCCCGGCACCACGTTCAGCGCGCCCGCGGGCAGACCCGCCTGCCGGGCGAGATCGGCGAAGGCCAGCGCGGTCAGGCAGGCCTCTTCGGCGGGTTTCAGGACGCAGGCGTTGCCGGTGGCCAGCGCCGCCCCGATCGAGCGCCCGATGATCTGCATCGGGTAGTTCCAGGGCACGATATGGCCGGTGACGCCATGCGGCTCGCGCAGCGTGTAGACGGTGAAGCCGGGCTGGAAGGGGATCGTCTCCCCCATCAGCTTGTCGGCGGCGCCGGCGTAGAACTCGCAGTAGCGCGCCAGTGCGATGACATCGTTGCGGGCCTGCGTCAGCGGCTTGCCGACATCGGTCGCCTCCATCTCGGCCAGTTGCTCGGTATGCTCGAGCACCAAATGCCCCAGCCGGGCGAGGATGCGCCCGCGCTCATAGGCCGGCATGGCGCCCCAGTCACCGGCCAGCGCGGCCTCGGCGGCGGTGACGGCGGTGTCGATATCGGCCTGCCCCCCGCGGGCGATCCGGGCGATCTCCTGCCCGGTGGAGGGGTCGATCACCGGAAGCGTCTCGCCGGTGGCGCAGGGCTGCCACGCGCCGCCGATGAAGAGCAGGGAAGGATCGAACCAGGGTGTCATGCGGGTAACTCCGTCAGGGTGGGCAGCCGCGGCGCGGCCAAGAGCAGTTGCCGCGTATAGGGATGGGCGGGCGCGTCGAAGACGGTGTCCGTGGGCCCCTCCTCGACGATGACGCCGGCCTGCATCACGAGCACGCGATCGGTGATGGCGCGCACGACGGTCAGGTCGTGCGAGATGAACAGATAGGACAGTCCGAAGGTCGCCTGCAACTCGGCCAGCAGGTCGAGGATACGGGCGCGGACCGAAACGTCGAGCGCCGACACCGCCTCGTCGAGGACGAGGATTTTCGGCCGCGTGATCAGTGCGCGCGCGATGGCGATGCGCTGGCGCTGGCCGCCAGAGAACTCGTGGGGGTATTTCTGCATGTCGTCGGGCGACAGGTGCACGGCGCGCAGCGCCTCGGCCACGCGGGCGCGGCGGTCCTCGCCCCTTGGCGGATCGGAGAGCAGATGGAAGGGTTCGGCGACAAGGCGCTCGACCCGCCAGCGGGGGTTGAAGCTGCCGTAGGGGTCCTGGAACACGACCTGGATGCCCGCGCGCAACTCCGGCGGCATGACCGGCACGATGGAGCGACCGAAGAGGCGGATATCGCCGCCCTGAACCGGGTCCAGCCCGAGGATCGCGCGTGTCAGCGTGGACTTGCCGCACCCGCTCTCGCCCACGAGGCCGAGGCTTTCGCCCCTGTGCAGTTCGAAACTGACCCTCTTCACCGCCTCAACGGGCGGCCCGCGGCGGAAGCCCTGCCGCGGGCCGGGGTAGCTGCGGACGAGGTTTTCGACCGCGAGCAGCGGCTCGGGCGCAGTCTGCGCGGCACGGTCCGGCACGTGGGAGGAGGCGGCGAAGAGCGCGCGGGTGTAGGGGTGGCGCCGCTCGGCCAGCACCTGCGCGGTCGGGCCGGTCTCGACGATCTCGCCCTGTTTCATCACCGCGATGCGGGCGGCCATGTCGGCCACCACGGCGAGGTCATGGGTGATGAGGAGAAGCGACATCCCCTCTTCGGCCACCAGGCCCTTCAGCAGTTCGAGGATCTGCGCCTGTGTCGTGACATCGAGCGCAGTGGTCGGCTCGTCGGCGATCAGCAGGCGCGGGCGTAGCGCGATGGCGGCGGCGATGCAGACGCGCTGCCGCTGCCCCCCGCTGAGTTCATGAGGGTAGCGGTCGAGCGCGACATGCTTGAGCCCCACCCGGTCGAGGCGATCACGGGCGATGCGGCGCGCCTCGGCACCGCGGGCCTTGCCATGGATCGTCAAGGTCTCGGCCACCTGGTCGCCGATGGTCTGAACGGGGTTGAGCGCGGTCATCGGCTCCTGGAAGATCATGGCGACCTCGTTGCCGCGCAGGCGGCAGAGATCACGCTCCGCGAGAGTGAGGAGGTCCGTTCCGTCGAGCCGCGCCGCGCCGGTCGTCTGCGCGCCTCGGGGAAGCAGGCCCACCATCGCCAATGCGGTCATCGACTTGCCGGAGCCGGATTCGCCGACAAGGCCGAAGATCTCGCCCGGCGCGATTTCCATCGTCACGTCACGCAGGATCGGCGTGCCATGGATGGCGAGCGTCAGGTGGTCCAGCGCGATCATGTTCGTCCCCGCCTGAGCCGCGGGTCGAGTGCGTCGCGCAGCCCGTCGCCCATCAGGTTCAGCCCCAGCACCATCAGAACGATGGCAAGGCCCGGCAGGATCGCCAGCATCGGATGCGTGTAGATCATCGTCTGCGCCTCGGCCAGCATCCGGCCCCAGCTGGGCGTGGGCGGTTGCGCGCCGAGGCCGACGTAGCTGAGCGCCGCCTCGGCGAGGATGCCGAGGGAGAACTGGATCGTCGCCTGCACGATCAGCAGGTTGGCGATATTGGGCAAGATGTGCTCGGCCGAAATGCGGAGCTTTCCCTTGCCCGCCGTGCGGGCGGCGAGGATGTAGTCGAGCGTCCAGAGCGGCAGCGCCCCGCCGCGGGCGACGCGGGCGAAGACGGGGATGTTGAAGATGCCGATGGCGAGGATCGCGTTGGTCGCCGACGGCCCGTAGCGCGCCGTGATCAGGATGGCGATGACGAGGCTGGGGAAGGCGAAGATCAGGTCATTGCCGCGCATGATGATCTCATCGAGCCAACTTCCCCGGTTGGCGGCGGCGGCAAGGCCCAGGGGCACGCCAAGCGCCACGCCGATGCCCACGGCGATCAGCGCCACCGCGAGTGAGGTCTGCGCGCCGACCATCAGCATCGACAGCAGGTCACGGCCCAGCTGGTCGGTGCCCAGCCAGTGCGCGGCCGAGGGCGGCTGGAGGCGTGTGGCGATGGAAACGCCCGTGACGGGATGCGGGCTCCAGACCAGCGAGACGAGAGCCACGATCACGAACAGGCCCGAAAGCGTGCCACCGATCACGAGGGCGGGGGGCAGGCGCCTCATCTGCGGCGCAGCCTCGGGTCGACCAGCGCATAGGCGAGATCGACGAGGAAGGTCACGAGTATGACGGCGAAGACCAGAAGCATGGTCACCGATTCCACCACGATCAGATCGCGCTGCGTGATGCCCTGAAAGATCAGCCGCCCGAGTCCGGGCAGGAAAAAGACATTCTCGATGATGATCGCGCCCGCCATCAGAAAAGAGAATTGCAGTCCGATGATCGTCAGCACCGGGATCAGCGCGTTTCGGAGCGCGTGGCGGCGGATCGCCTGCCCGCGGCTGAGGCCCTTGGCGCGGGCGGTCCTGATGTAATCCTGGTCGAGCGTTTCCAGAAGCGCCGAGCGCATGACGCGGGCGAGGATCGCCGCCTGTGGCAGGGCAAGGGCCACGGCGGGCAGGGTCAGGGCCTTGATCGCGGCAAACGGGTCGTCCCACCCGGGAAAGCCGCCCGCCGAGAACCAGCGCAGCGTGACGGCGAACAGCAGAACCAGCAGCATCGCGAACCAGAAGTTCGGGATGGCGATGCCCAGCTGCGTGGCGCCCATGATGCCGTAATCCGTGGCCGTGCCCCGGCGCGCGGCGGCGAGGATGCCGATGGGAAAGGCGATGAGCGTGGAGAGCGTCAGCGCATAGGCCGCCAGCGGCAGCGAGACCCAAAGCCGATCCGCCACAAGGTCGGCCACCGGCACACGGTAGGTATAGGAGGTGCCGAAATCCCCCGTCAGCATGCCGCCGATCCACGCAAGATAACGCTGCAGTTTCGATCCATCGAGGCCGAGTTCCGAGCGCAGGGCCGCGAGGGTCTCCTCGGTGGCGTTCAGTCCCATCATGTACGTGGCCGGATCGCCGGGGATGACCTCGATCAGAGCGAAGATCACCACGCTGGCGATCACGAGGCTGAGGCCGAGGGACAGGGCCCGGATGAGAAGGTAACGCGCCATGGGCGGAGGCTAGACCGGCGCCATTGCAGAGGCCAGAGGGAAGGCGCCCTCGGGTTGACAGCGGGGGCGCCGGAGCGGGACGCTTGCGACGTGACCCCGACCAGAGGAGCGCGCCATGCCCGACACCGACCCCGATCTCGACACCGCCTATGCCATCGACGGCCCCGAGGGGGCGCGCAAGCTATACGCGGGCTGGGCCGAGACCTATGACGACAACTTCGGCGCGGCCTATGGCTATGTCGCCCCGCGCGAGGTCGCGCGCATCTACCATGCACTGGGTGCCGATGCCCCGGTTCTGGACGTGGGGGCCGGAATGGGGCTTGTCGCGCTGCATCTTCGGGGTCTCGCCGCGGATGCGCTGGATATCTCGCCCGAGATGCTGGCCGTCGCGGCGCGCAAGGGCCTCTATCGCGCGACGGTCGAGGCCGATTTGACCCGCACCCTGCCGTTGCCGGACGGGGCTTATGCGGGCGTGATCTCGGCGGGGACCTTCACCCATGGCCATGTCGGCCCCGAGGCCCTGCCCGAGCTGTTGCGCATCGTGGCCGAGGGCGCGCTTTTCGTCTGCGGCACCAAACCCGACGTCTTCGACGAGATGCGCTTCGGCTCGGCGCTGGCGGGCCTGCAGGCGGCGGGGCGGATCACGCCGGTGCAGTTCTTCGACATCCCGATCTACGAAGGCGCCGACCATCCCCATGCCGGCGACCGGGGGTTGGTCATGGCCTTTCGCAAGACCTGAGACGCTGGGCGCCCCCAAGGCCGCTTTGCCGCGACGCAGCGAATTGACAAGGTCAGATTATTCTACATATACCCCCTGAGACGAAATCTTATTGCTGAAAAGCCGAGAGGTGCCCGCCCATGACCGCCCCCACGCGCGACAAACCCTGGCTCATCCGCACCTATGCCGGCCATTCCACGGCCAAGGCGTCGAACGCGCTTTACCGCGGGAACCTCGCCAAGGGGCAGACGGGTCTGTCGGTGGCCTTCGACCTGCCGACGCAGACCGGTTACGACAGCGACCATGTGCTTGCGCGCGGCGAGGTGGGCAAGGTCGGCGTGCCGGTCAGCCACCTGGGCGACATGCGGACGCTCTTCGACGAGATCCCGCTCGAACAGATGAACACCTCGATGACGATCAATGCCACGGCTCCGTGGCTTTTGTCGCTCTATATCGCGGTGGCCGAAGAACAGGGCGCGGATATCGCGCAGCTTCAGGGCACGGTCCAGAACGACCTGATGAAGGAATACCTCAGCCGCGGCACCTATATCTGCCCGCCGAAGCCAAGCCTCGCCATGATCGCGGATGTCGCGGAATACTGTTATCGGAATGTCCCGAAATGGAACCCGATGAACGTGTGTTCCTACCACCTGCAAGAGGCGGGCGCGACGCCCGAGCAGGAACTGGCCTTTGCACTTGCCACGGCGGTTGCCGTGCTGGACGAATTGCGCCCCCGCGTGCCGGAAGAGGATTTCCCGGTGCTGGTCGGCCGGATTTCCTTTTTCGTGAATGCCGGCATCCGCTTCGTCACCGAGATGTGCAAGATGCGCGCCTTCGTCGACCTGTGGGACGAGATCTGCGAAACGCGTTATGGCGTCACCGATCCGAAATATCGCCGCTTTCGGTACGGGGTGCAGGTCAATTCCCTTGGCCTGACCGAACAGCAGCCGGAAAACAACGTCTATCGTATCCTGATCGAGATGCTGGCCGTGACCCTGTCGAAAAAGGCGCGCGCGCGCGCGGTTCAATTGCCGGCATGGAACGAAGCGTTGGGCCTGCCGCGGCCCTGGGATCAGCAATGGTCGATGCGGATGCAGCAGATCATGGCCTATGAGACGGACCTGCTGGAATACGGCGACCTTTTCGACGGCAATCCGGTGGTTGATGGCAAGGTCGAAGAGCTGAAAGAGGGGGCACGTGCGGAACTGGCCAACCTCGACTCGATGGGCGGCGCGATTGCCGCGATCGATTACATGAAGGCGCGGCTGGTCGAGAGTAACGCGGACCGGGTGAACCGGATCGAGCGTGGCGAGACCGTCGTGGTCGGCGTGAACAAGTATACCGCCAGCGAACCCTCGCCGCTGATGGGCGAGGACGGGGGCATCATGGTGGTCGACCCGGCAGTCGAACAGGACCAGATCGACCGCCTGCAGGCGTGGCGCGCCGAGCGGGACGAGAGCGCGGTCAAGACCGCGCTGGCCGATCTGCGCGCCGCGGCGACCGAGGGACGGAATGTCATGCCCGCCTCCATCGCGGCCGCCAAGGCGGGGGTGACGACCGGAGAATGGGCGGGTGTCATGCGGGCCGTTCACGGCGAATACCGCGGACCGACCGGCGTTTCGAAATCCGTGTCCAACAAGACCGAAGGCCTTGACGATATCCGCGCCTCGGTCGATGCGGTGAGCGATCGCCTCGGGCGTCGTCTGAAATTCCTTGTCGGAAAACCCGGCCTCGATGGCCATTCCAATGGCGCCGAACAGATCGCGTTCCGTGCGCGCGATTGCGGGATGGACATTTCCTACGAGGGTATTCGCCTGACGCCGGAGGAAATCGTGACAGCGGCCAAGGCCGAGGATGCCCATGTCATTGGCCTGTCGATCCTGTCCGGTAGCCATGTGCCCCTGATCGAGGAAGTCATGCGCCGTCTGCGCGAAGCCGGTATGGATCATGTGCCCGTGATGGTCGGCGGCATCATTCCCGATGAGGATGCGGTGAAACTGAAATCCTTTGGCGTGGCGCGAGTCTACACGCCCAAGGATTTCGAATTGAACCGGATCATGATGGACATCGTGGCCCTTGCCGATCCGCAAGAGATCGCCGCGCAATAGCGATGGCAAATTCCATCGGTTAGCCGCCGTCTCCAACATTGCTCTTGCAACGGATTCTGCCATGGTGCAGACATTCAGCATTTATTAAAAGAGCAAGGACGGCAAAAATGGCCAAAGCCCTCGAAAAAATGAGCCTCGAAGAATTGCAGGCCCATCAGAAAGAAGTGGAAGCCGCGCTGAAAGGTTATGAGAAAAAGCGCAAGGCCGACGCGCTTGCCGCGGTCCGCGCCACGGCCAGGGAATTCGGTTTCACGCTGGAAGAGTTGACGGGTGGCAAGGCCCCGGCGAAATCCGGGACCAAGGGTGCCCCGAAATATGCAAACCCCGCGGACCCATCGCAGACCTGGACCGGGCGCGGTCGTCAGCCCAATTGGGTAAAAGAGGCGCTGGCCAAGGGCAAATCGCTCGAGTCCATGGCCATCTGAGGCCATGACGGTCCATATCGGTGCAAAGCCGGGGGAGATCGCCGAAACGGTTCTGATGCCGGGCGATCCCCTCCGGGCGAAATGGGCGGCCGAGACATTCCTCGAAAACCCCGTTTGCGTGAACGAGGTGCGCGGAATGCTCGGCTTTACCGGGACGTGGCGCGGGCATCGCGTCACGATCCACGGATCGGGCATGGGGATGCCCAGCCTCTCGATCTATGCCAACGAATTGATCCGTGATTACGGGGCACAGACGCTGATCCGTATCGGGTCGGCGGGCGCCATGCAGGAGGCGGTCAAGCTTCGCGATATCGTGCTGGCGATGACCTCTTCCACGCTGTCCACGCCTTCGCGCGGCGTGTTCCGGGAGTTGAGTTTCGCGCCCTGCGCGGAATTCGGCCTGCTCCGCGCGGCCCATGCGGCGGCGGAGTCGAGGGGCATTCCGACCCATGTCGGCGGCATTTATTCCTCGGACGTGTTCTATGACGAACGTCCCGACCTGAACGAGCAGATGATGCGACACGGCGTTCTTGCCGTCGAGATGGAGGCGGCCGAGCTTTACATCCTCGCCGCGCGCCACCGGGTCAGGGCGCTGGCGGTGCTGACGATCTCGGATCACTTGATCACGCAGGAGGCCCTGCCTTCGGCGGATCGACAGTCGAGTTTCTCCGACATGGTCGAGATCGCGCTGGAGGCGGCCTTCGCCTGATCGGCGTCAGCCGCGCAAAAGCCGCCGCAGGATACGTTCCAGTTTGGCCGCGCCCAAGGGGGCCATGGCCTTGGTGTGTTCGTGGCTGATCTGTTCGTCCGACAGCCCTGCGGCCTTGTTGGTGATGGTCGAGATCGCGGCCACCCTGAGACCGAGGAAGCGGGCGAGGATCACCTCGGGCACGGTCGACATGCCCACCGCATCGGCGCCCAGCATGCGGATTGCCCTGATCTCGGCGGGCGTCTCGAAGGAAGGGCCGGAATACCAGGCATAGACGCCTTCCATCAGCGGGATGCCCTCGGCCTCGGCAGCGGATCTGAGGGCCGCGCGCAGCCCTGGATCATGCGCCTCGGTCATCGGCACGAAGCGGGCATCGGTCGGCTCGCCGATCAGCGGGTTGAGACCGGAAAAGTTGATGTGATCCGAAAGGAGCATCAGGTCGCCCGGATCGAGGTCGGGGTGCATCGAGCCCGCCGCGTTGGTCAGGATCAGCCGTTCGCCACCGAGCGCCTTCAGCACCTCGAGCGGAAGGCGCATCGCGTCGCCGCGCCCGCTCTCGTAGTAATGCGCCCGCCCACCGAAGACGGCGACACGGGTGCCCTCCAGATCGCCGATCACCAGCTTGGGGTTGTGGCCCGACACGCCCGCGTGCGGAAAACCCGGCAGATCGGCATAGTCGAGTGCGACGCCATCCACCTCGCCCGCGATATGCCCGAGGCCCGAACCAAGAACGAGGCCGTAGGCAGGCGGTTCCGCCCCGGCGCGGCTGCGGATCAACTCGGCGAGGTCTTCAGCGTTCCTTGACATAGGGCTCCCCCCCCGCGCGCGGCGGAATGGCCTTGCCCACCAAGCCCGCCAGCACGATGACGACGAGGATGTAGGGCAGGGCCTGCATGAACTGGACGGGCACGATGAATTCGCCAACCAAATGCATCAGTATCTGTAAGGCAACAACGCTCCCCGCAGCGATGCCAACCGGTTTCAATTCTCGCAGGTCCGCGCTTTTGGCCAGCAATAGATAAAGCTTGTATGCTGCGAAGAACGCAATCGCTGCCCAAGCGGCAGTGAAGAAGGAAGGTAGCAATACCGTGGACTCGATATTCTGGAACCGGTTGCCGACCGCGTCGAAGAACCCGAACAGCAGGCAGGCCGACAGCGCATACCAGGGCCGCCACTTGGCGAAGATCAGGGCTGCCAGCGCGATGAAGCCGCGCCCCGCGCTCATGTCCTTGACGAAGCCCGCGTTGAGCGCAGTCGCCAGATAGGCCCCCGCCAGCCCGCAAAGCACGCCCGCGATCACCACCGCGGCATAGCGCAACCCCACGACCGAGATACCCGCCGTGTCGACGGCGGCGGGGTTCTCGCCCACGGCGCGCAGCCGCAGGCCGAACCGCGTGCGGAAAAGCGCCCACCACGTCAATGGCACGATCAGCAGGGCGATGTAGACGAGGATGGAATGACCTGAGATGAGTTCCGAGTAGATCTGCCCGAGCGGCCCTTGCTGGGCGATGCCGCGGATCGTGGATTCCGCCCCCGGCAGCACCACGTTCCCGAAGCGCGCATCTCCGGTCAGGGCGGGCGTCCGTCCGCCTTGTTGGAACCAGGTCTGGGCGATCACCACGGTCAGCCCCGCGGCGAGAAAGTTGATCGCGACGCCCGAGATCAGCTGGTTGCCACGGAAGGTGATCGATGCCATCCCGTGCAGCCCCGACAGGAAGACGGAGGCCCCGATCCCGGCCAGAAGCCCGACCCAGACCGAGCCCGAGGCGAAGGCGACCGCCGCCGAGAAGAAGGCCGCGGCGAGCATCTTGCCCTCGAGTCCGATGTCGAAAATGCCAGCACGTTCGGACCACAGACCGGCGAGGCAGGCCAGCAGCAGCGGCGTGGCGAGGCGGACGGTCGAGTCGAGGATCTGGAGGATGGTCAGGAAATCCATCAACAGGCCTCCTGCAGGGTGAGAAAGGGGAATGTGCTGGCGAACCGCGCCGCGATCTGCGGATGACGGACGAGCGTTGCGCGGGCCTTGTCTTCGGACATGCCTGCATCCTCGGCCCGATATGTCCCGCGCAGGGCGGCGATCCCGAGAATGGCGTTGCGGTGGACGTCCGTCATCGCGGGATCATGGGGGACGAAGCCGACGAGCTTGGGCAGGTTTGCCGCAACCTCATGGCTCTCTTCCGCCATCATGATGTCGAACATGTAGGCCGGAAGGTCGTCCGAGGGGGTCGCGCTCACGACGTGTTCGGCCCATTCCTTGAATTCATCGAAACTGATCGCGCCCGACAAAAGGCAGATCCAGGCGAAGGCCAGATCGGTAGGGTCGTTCCGGGTGACACGGGCGGTGGGGGCCATCGCGCTCATTCCGCCGGGCTGTTCTGGGCCTGCGCCTCGCGGCGGCGGCGGAGCGACAGGAAGAAGGCCTGCATCGGCATGCGCACCATGTTGTCGAGCGCGCCGGTAAACAGGATCACGAGGGCCTGGATCACCACGACCATCTCGCGGCTGATCGCGGGCATCTCGAACTGCAACTCGGCCCCGCCCTGGTAGAGCGCGCCGAAAAGCAGCGCAGCCAGTACCACGCCCACCGGGTGCGACCGGCCCATCAGCGCGACGGCGATGCCGACGAAACCGGCGCCTTCGACGAAATCGAGAACCAGCCGCTCGGCCTCGCCCATGACGACGTTGATCGCCATCATCCCGGCCAGTCCGCCAGAGATCAGCATGGTGATCATGATGATCTTGGTCGGGTTGATGCCTGCATAGACGGCGGCCGATTGCGAGTGGCCGAAAGCCCGGATCTCGTAGCCCAGTCGCGTCCGCCAGATCAGCAGCCACACGCCGACACAGGCCAGAAGCGCGATGAAGAACGAGAAGTTCAGCGGCGCCGAGCCGCCGAACCCGAGAAACCCCGCGAATTCGGAGGCATTGGGCAGGCTCGTTTCCGGGGCGAAGCGCGCGCTTTCGGGCGACATCGAGCCTTGGACGCGGAAGACGTTGACCAGCAGGTAGACCAGAAACGCCGAGGCGATGTAGTTGAACATGATCGTGGTGATCACGATGTGGCTGCCGCGCTTGGCCTGCAGGTAGGCGGGCACCGCGGCCCAGGCCGCCCCGAAGGCCGCCGAGAAGACGATTGCAGCCAGCAGCGCCACGGTCCAGTGCGGCCATGCCACGTTCAAGAGGATGATCGCGACGCCGAGCCCGCCCATGGCGGCCTGCCCCTCACCCCCGATGTTGAAGAGCCGCGCGTGAAAGGCGACGGCCACGGCGAGGCCCGTGAAGATGAAATTGGTGGCATAATAGAGCGTGTAGCCCCAGCCATAGGCCGAGCCGAAGGCGCCCTGCACCATGACCTGCATCGCGCGCCACGGGCTTTCCCCGATCAGGGCCACGACAAGCCCGGAGACCACCAGCGCCAGCACCACGCTGATCAGCGGGATCAGGATGACATCGGCCCATTTCGGCATCTTGTCCATCAGGCGGCCCCCCCGACCCTGGTTTCACTCACGCCGGCCATCAACAGGCCGAGCTCGTTCTCGTTGGTCTCGGAGGGCAGACGCTCGCCCATCAGCTTGCCGTCGAACATCACGGCGATGCGGTCGCTCAGGCCCATGATCTCATCCAGTTCCACCGAGACAAGCAAGATCGCCTTGCCCTGGTCGCGCAGCGCGATGATCTGCTTGTGAATGAACTCGATCGCGCCGATGTCGACACCGCGCGTGGGCTGGCCCACCAGCAGCAGGTCGGGGGCGCGGTCCATCTCGCGGGCCACGACGATCTTTTGCTGGTTGCCGCCGGAAAAGTTGCGCGCGGGCAGGCGCGGATTGGGCGGGCGCACGTCATAGCGCGCCATCTTGTCCACGCAATCGGCCTTGATCGCGGCGTGGTTCATCAGCATCCCCGAATTGTATTTCGGGTCCTTGTGATAGCCGAAGGCGATGTTTTCCCACGCTTCGAAGGGCATGATCAGCCCCTCGTCCTGCCGGTCCTCGGGAACATGGCCAATGCTCCGGGCACGCCGGGTCTGGCCGTTGGAATGCTTGCCGGTGATGTCGATTGCCTCGTTGTGCAACGTCACGGTTCCGCCTTGCGCGGGGATCATGCCGCCCAGCACCTCCAGCAGTTCCGTCTGCCCGTTCCCGGCGACGCCTGCGATACCCAGGATCTCGCCCGCGCGGATCTGGAACGAGACGCCCTTCAGCCGCTCGACCCCGCCGCGCATCACACGCAGGTCGTCGACCTTGAGGACCACGTCCTTCGGCTGGGCCGGCACCTTCTCGACCCGCAGCAGCACCTTGCGGCCCACCATCATCTCGGCCAGCTCCGCGGGCGAGGTATCGGCGGTCTTGACCGTGTTGGTCATCTCGCCGCGGCGCATCACGCTGACGGTGTCGGTGATCTCCATGATCTCGCGCAGCTTGTGGGTGATCAGGATGACCGTCTTTCCCTCGTCGCGCAGACGCTCGAGGATGCGGAACAGCTGATCCGCCTCGGAGGGGGTCAGCACGCCCGTGGGCTCGTCGAGGATCAGGATATCGGCCTGGCGGTAAAGCTGCTTGAGGATCTCGACCCGCTGCCGGTGGCCGACGCTCAGATCCTCGATCACCGCGTCGGGGTTCACGTTCAGCCCGTAATCCCTGGCCAGTTCGGTCAGGAGCTTGCGGGCCTTGGCGATCGAGGGTTTCAGCAGCGCGCCATCCTCGGCGCCGAGGATCACGTTCTCGAGCACGGTGAAATTCTCGACCAGCTTGAAATGCTGGTGGACCATCCCGATGCCGGCGCGGATCGCGGCCTGGCTGTCGGGGATCGGGGTCAGCTTGCCGTTGATCCAGATCTCGCCCGCGTCGGCCTTGTAGAAGCCGTAGAGGATCGACATCAGCGTCGACTTGCCCGCGCCGTTTTCGCCCACGATGCCGTGGATGGTGCCGCGGGCGACCGAGATCGAGATGTTCTTGTTCGCCTGGACGGGACCGAAGGCCTTGGAAATGCCTTTCAGCTCGATGGCGGGTGCATCAGTCGTCATGCCGTAGGGTTCCCGGGGCAGGTTCGATGCGGAACGGGCCGCGGCGTCTTGCGCACCGCGGCCCGCGCCAGGGTCAGGCTCTAGCGGGTCACTGCATCTGCACGGGGCAGGTGCCGTCGTCCGAGAAGTTGTGGACCACGATCTCGCCCGCGATGATCGCCTCGCGCGCGGTATCGACGGCGGCGATCATCTCTTCGGTGATCAGGTCGCTGTTGAACTCGTCCAGCGCGAAGCCCACGCCATCTTCGGCAAGGCCGAAGACATGCACGCCGGTCTCGACTTCGGGGCCGGTGGTGAAGGCGTCGTAGACGGCGACGTCGACGCGCTTGAGCATCGAGGTCAGGACCGAGCCGGGGTGCAGGTAGTTCTGGTTGCTGTCGACGCCGATGGAGAAGATGCCTTCATCGGCCGCCACCTGCAGCACGCCCAGACCGGTGCCACCTGCCGCGGCGAACACCACGTCGGAGCCTTGTGCGATCTGGCCGCGGGTCAGTTCGCCGCCGCGCACCGGGTCATTCCAGGCGGCGGGCGTGGTGCCGGTCATGTTGGCGATCACCGTGACTTCGGGGTTCACGGCGGCTGCACCCTGCGCGTAGCCGCAGGCGAAGCGCGAGATCAGCGGGATGTCCATGCCACCGACGAAGCTGACGGTGTCGGTTTCGGACGTCATCGCGGCCAGCATGCCGACGAGGTAGGAGCCTTCGTGCTCGGAGAAGATGACCGAGCGCACGTTGGGCGCCTCGACCACGCCGTCGATGATGACGAAGGTGGTGTCGGGGTAGTCGGGGGCCACGACCGACAGGGGCGTCGCCTGGCTGAAGCCGGCCATGACGATCGGGTTGGCGCCCGCTTCGGCGAGACGGCGCATCGCCTGTTCGCGCTGTGCGTCCGACTGAAGTTCGATCTCGCGGTAGGAGCCGCCGGTTTCCTCGGCCCACTGCTCGGCGCCGGTGAACGCGGCCTCGTTGAACGAACGGTCGAACTTGCCGCCGAGGTCGAAAATGATCGCCGGATCGGCCAGCGCGCCCGTGGCGGTCACGGCCAGAGTGGCGGCGGCGCCCATCAGCGTTTTCATCATGGTCATTCGGTAAACTCCCGGTTGGATCGGGCCGCGGCGCATTCGTCCGGCTGCGGTCCCCGCAAAAGCAAAGATCGAAACGATCCTTCTGTCGGATTAAGGGCAAAGCGTGCGGGCAGGGTCAACCGGATTCTGTTTCCGGCAGCGGGGGTTGAGCTTGCCGCAGGGTCAGTCTTTGAAGGATGTGCCGGTTTTGTCGGCGGCCAGCGAACAGGTCAGGATCAGCGCATCGACCGCAGGCGCATCCGGCCGTGTGTAATAACCGCGGCGCGCGCCGGTCCGCGCAAATCCCGCGCGGGCGTAGAGCGCGCGGGCAGGCGCGTTGTCGGCGGCAACCTCCAGGACCATTTTCCTGGCCCCGGTCTCGGCGGCATGGCGCAGCGCGGCGCCCAGCAGGGCGGTGCCATGGCCCTCGCCCTGCGCCGCCGGGTCGATGGCAAGCGTCACGATCTCGGCCTCGGGCGGCAGGATCTGCAGCAGCGCAAAGCCATGATCGCCTTGTGTGACGGCATGGATCACCGGGCGCGCCAGCATCGCCGCGATCTCGGCCTCGGGCCAGGTCCGGTCCTGCCCGGCGAAGGCCGCGGCGTGGATCTGGGCCATGCGCGCGGGCGTCATGGCGCCAGCATCACCTGCCCCGCGTCGCGGGCGGGGGCGGCATCGGCAGCCCGCAGGTAAAGCGGCGCCGGCCGTGGCAGCATCGGGTCGCGCCAGCGCGTGGCGGCGATGCCGGCGATGGCTGCGGCGTGGGACGGCGCCGCCGCCACCCAAGCGGCGCCGAGGCGGGCGGCAAGCACTTCTGCGTGATCGCCGATCACGGTGAGGCCGGGCAGCGCCCAGATGTCGGCGTCGGCCAGCGCCACCAGCGCCGGGCTGCGGTCTGCGCCCTCGGCAAAGCGCTGCAGGTAAAGATGGTCGCGCCGCGCATCGACGGCGGCGAGAAGTGGCCGGGGTGCCCCGAAGGCCAGCGCCTCGAGAGTTGTCACCCCGACTGCCGGGATGCCCAACGCCAGCGCCAACCCGCGCGCGGCGGCAACCGAGATGCGGATGCCGGTGAAGTTGCCGGGGCCGGTGCCCACGCCGATTGCGTCGAGATCGGCCAGTGTCGCGCCGCCCGCCGCCACGACCTCGGCCAGCAGCGGCATCAGCCGCTCGGCCTGGCCCTTGGCCATCGGCTCATGCGCTTGTGCAAGAACCCGGTCGCCCGACAGCAAAGCGGCCGCGCAATGCGCGGCCGATGTGTCGAACCCGAGGATCAGGGGCTCAGACGTTGACAGGGCGCACCTCGAGCACTTCGGGAATGTAGTGCCTGAGCAGGTTCTCGATCCCCATCTTCAGCGTCAGGGTCGAGGACGGGCAACCGGCGCAGGCGCCTTGCATGTGCAGGTAGACCACACCTCGATCGAAGCCGTGGAAGGTGATGTCGCCGCCGTCCTGCGCCACGGCGGGCCGCACGCGGGTGTCGAGCAGCGTCTTGATCTGGCCGACGATCTCGGAATCCTCGCCGCTGTGGTCGGCATGGCCGCCGGCGGCGGTGTTCTCGCCCTCCATCACCGGCGCGCCGGATTGATAGTGTTCCATGATCGCGCCGAGGATCGCGGGCTTCACATGTTCCCAGGCGACCGACTCGGATTTGGTCACGGTCACGAAATCGCTGCCGAAGAACACGCCGGTCACGCCGTCGACGGCGAAGATGCCGCGCGCGAGTGGGGATTTCTGCGCCGCCTCGGCGCCGGGGAAATCTGCTGTTCCCATCTCCAGCACGGTCTGGCCGGGCAGGAACTTCAGCGTCGCCGGGTTGGGCGTGGATTCGGTCTGGATGAACATGGGGGCAATCCTTATCGGTTGCGTCAGATATGCGCCCTGGAGGGGGCAGAGTCAATATTTGGAACCGTTCTAAACTGAAGCGCGATCAGAACCCGTGGGCGCGCAGGTCTTCGGCGGCGTAACCGTCGAGTTCCCAGAATGCCCTGGCCTGCGGCCCGATGCCATCGAGCGCCCGCATCAACGCCTCTGCCCCGACGGCGCGGTGCAGCGCATAGGACACCGCTTCCAGTGCTCGATCGTTGGCGAAATTGTGATTCTTTCGCAGCGACAGGGCCTCGGCGAGGTAGCTCGCGCGGTCGGCCCAGGGCCGGGGCGACGCGAGCTGCCAGCCCTGCACGAACAGGGCGCGGGGGATGGCAGGCAGCACCTGCGCGAAGCCGGCGACCTGCTCGACGGTCAGGCGAGCGCGAAAAGCGCTCAGGGTGCCCTCGGCGGCGGTGTAGGCGACATTGTCGGAGGGCGTGCCCATCGCCTCGCGGATATCGCCCAGGAACCGCGACCATTCCTTGCCGGCGTGGCGATAGGTCCAGGGCATCGGCATGGCGCGTCCCTCAGGTGATGCTTTCGAGTTGTTCCTTGGTCAGTTCCACCGGCACCACCGTGATCGGCACCGGCAGGGTACCCGCCTGCCGCACCATGGCGGTGACCAGCGGCCCGGGCCCGCCCTTGCCCGAGCTTGCGCCCAGAACCAGCACCCCGATTTCCGGCGCGTCGTGGATATGGGCGAGGATCTCCTCCACCGGTTGGCCCTCGCGGATCACCAGCGTGGGGTCGACGCCCTGCCTGTCGCGCATCCACTTGGCGAAGACGTTGAAATGCGCCTCGATCCGCTCCCGCGCCTCGGCCCGCATCACCTCGGCCACGCCGATCCAGTGGTTGAACTCGTCGGGCGGGATGACCGACAGGATCTCGACCCCGGCCTTGGTGTTGGCGGCGCGCATGGCGGCAAAGCGCATCGCGTTCAGACATTCGCGGGTATCGTCGAGGACGACAAGAAACTTGCGCATTCGAGGTTCCTCCGGGGTCGGAGCATGCCGCGCGGGCCTGGTCCTGTCCATGGCCGAGGTGGTCAGGCCGCGTCGCTGGCCGCCCAATCCCAGTAGAGCGTGCGCACGCGCCGGGTGACCGGGCCGTGCTGGTAGTGTACCCCGTCGAACTCGGTCACCGGCGTGACCTTGTTGAGGTTGCCCGACAGGAACACCTCGTCGGCGGCGCGGAAATCGTCGAAGCCCATCACCGTCTCGACCACCTCCACCCCGTCGGCGCGCAGGTTGGCGATGTGGCGCTGGCGGGTGATGCCGTTGAGGAAGGTGCCGTTTGGGATCGGGGTGAACACCATCCCGTCCCGCACCGCGAAGACATTGGCCGTTGCCGTCTCGGCCACGTTGCCCAGCGCGTCGCGCACCAGCGCGTTGTCGTAGCCCTTGGCCTTCGCCTCGGCCAGCATGCGCGCGTTGTTGGGGTAGAGGCATCCGGCCTTGGCATCGCAGACGGCGTCGGTGAGGATCGGACGGTGAAAGCGCGTGGTGGTCAGACGAACCCCGGCCTCGGGCGCGGCCATCGGCACTTCCTCGAGGCAGATGCAGAACCCGGCCTCGGTCTCGGCGGGCAGGATGCCGTAGGCGCCGCCGTCGATGCCCCAGAGCATCGGGCGGACGTAGACGGGCGCGCCCTTGGGGTAGAGCTTCAGCCCCTCCCAGGCGATGTCGAAGATCTCGCGCCCGGTGACGCCGGGGTGCAGCATCAGCGCCCGGGCCGAACGCACCACGCGCTCGCAATGGGCCAGCAGGTCGGGCGCCATCCCGTTGACGAAGCGCGCACCGTCGAACACCGTGGTGCCAAGCCAGGCGCCATGGTCGGCGGCGGACATGATCGGAACGTTTCCGTCATGCCACGCGCCTTGGAAATAGGTCTTGATGTTGGTTCCGACGGCCATCGCGCTCTCCCCTGACACGGCGGGGGAGAGCGTAAGGGCAGATCAGCTGGAAGGTCCAGAGAAGAACCCGAGCTGATAGTCCATAGTGCCGGCGCCGGAGGCCTTCATCTGGCCAGCGCGGCGGTGGGAGCCGCTGTCGCGCAACGTCGTGCGGCTCGAAGGCGCGCCCGTGTCGGCGCGCCGCTCCGGGGTGGACGGGGCATCGAGGCCCGCCGTGCCTTGATCGGTCGGGCCAATGGCCCGTTGGTGCGGTTTGGTGTTCATGAAACGCTCCTTCGATCTGCGATCACAAGTCGCGTGGCCCTTATACATCTTCGCGGTGTTGCTGGTCAATTCGTTTGTTTACGCTAACACTCCGCAAATTTGCACAGGTTTACGCAAGGGCCAGAAGGGCGTCGAGGTCCAGCCGTTCGTTGACCATCTTCAACCGGCCATCGGCGTCGCGCGGCCAATCCTCGGGCGCGCGGTCCCGGTAAAGTTCGATGCCGTTGCCGTCGGGGTCGGACAGGTAGATCGCCTCGGACACGCCGTGATCGGCCGCGCCCTCGATCGCCACACCGGCCGTGATCACCTGCCGGAACGCCCGCGCCAGCGCCGGGCGATCAGGGTAGAGAAAGGCGGTGTGGTAGAGGCCCACGGCGTCGCGCGCCGGGCGCGGCCCGCCCCGGCTTTCCCAGGTGTTGAGCCCGATGTGGTGGTGATAGCCGCCGGCCGACAGGAAGGCCGCCTGCGATCCGTACTGCTGCATCACCTCGAGCCCGAGCACGTCGCGGTAGAAGGCGATGGATCGTTCCAGGTCGGACACCTTGAGGTGCACATGGCCGATGCGTGTGCCCGTGGGGGCGATGTAGCGGGATGTCATGGTCGATAACCTCCGTTGCGATCCGAACATGACCATTCCCGCTGCCCCTGTCATCCCGTGTCGCCGCACCGGGGCTGTGCACTCCGGGCGGTGACGCCGCGTTCCGGGCGACAGGCGGCACCCCTGGCTGCTAGCCTCGGCGAAAGGGGAGGGCCGATGGACCAGACGAATGTCATCGTGATCGGCAGCGGGCTGTCGGGCCTCGTCGCGGCCTGGCACGCGGCGGAGCGCGGGCGCCGCGTCCTGCTGCTGGACCAGGAAGGCCCGCAATCCATCGGCGGGCAGGCCTGGTGGAGCCTCGGCGGGCTCTTCATGGTCGACACGCCCGAACAGCGCCGGCTGCGGCTGCGCGACAGCCGCGATCTGGCCGCCGCCGACTGGATGCGCGCGGCGGGCTTCGACCGGGCGGAGGATGCCAATCCCCGCGCCTGGGCCGAGGCCTATCTCGATTTCGCCGCCGGCCCGATGCGCGACTATCTCCACGGCCTTGGCATGCGCTGGTTTCCCGTCGTGGGCTGGGCCGAACGGGGTGGCGCGCTGCCGGGCGGGCGCGGCAATTCCCTGCCGCGCTTCCATGTCACCTGGGGCACCGGCACCGGCGTCGTGGGGCCCTATGCCGACCGGGTCCGCGCGCATCCGAAGATCACGCTCGCCTTTCGCCGCCGGGTCACGGAGTTGATCGTCGAGGCGGGCGCGGTGGTGGGTGTCGCGGGCGAGGTGCTGGCCGAAGACGCAGCCCCCATCGGCGCACCGACCAGCCGGACCGTCACCAGCCAATTCGCCGCGCGGGCCGAGGCGGTGGTGATCGCGTCTGGCGGGATCGGCGGCAACCACGCCCTCGTGCGCGCGGTCTGGCCCGTAAATCGCCTCGGCCCGCCGCCGTCACGGATGGTCTCGGGCGTGCCGGCCTATGTCGACGGCGCGATGCTGGGAATCGCCGAGGGTGCGGGCGCGGACATCATCAACCGCGACCGGATGTGGCATTATTGCGAGGGCCTGCAGAACTGGGCTCCGATCTGGCCGGGCCACGGCATCCGCATCCTGCCCGGTCCGTCGTCGATGTGGTTCGACGCGCTGGGCGAGCGGATGGCGCCGCCCTGCCTGCCGGGGTTCGACACGCTGGCGACGCTCAGGCGCATCCTGGCGACCGGGCACGCGCATTCCTGGTTCATCCTGACGCAATCCATCATCGAGAAGGAATTCGCGCTCTCGGGCAGCGAGCAGAACCCGGACCTGACCTCCGGCAGATGGTCGGCGGTGCTGCGCGAGCGGTTGAGCCGCGGCGCGACGCGCGCGGTCGAGGCCTTCAAGGACAAGGGCGCCGATTTCGTCGTCGCCCGCGACCTCGACACGCTGCTGGCGGGGATGAATGCCCTCACCCCCGAGACGCCGCTCGACCCTGGCCATATCCGCGCCCAGATCGAAGCGCGCGATGCCGAGGTGGACGCCGAGGCGCCGGCCGACGCGCAGATCGCCGCGATCCGGCAGGCGCGCCGATACCTCGGCGACAAGCTGATCCGCACCGCGAAACCGCACCGCATCCTCGACCCGGCCCATGGCCCGCTGATCGCCGTGCGATTGAACATCCTGACGCGCAAGTCGCTGGGCGGGCTGCACACCGACCTGTCGGCCCGTGTGCTGCATCCAGATGGCACCGCCTTTCCCGGCCTCTATGCGGTGGGCGAGGCGGCGGGGTTCGGCGGCGGTGGCCATCACGGCTACAGCGCCCTGGAAGGGACGTTCCTCGGGGGCTGCATCTTTTCCGGCCGGGTGGCGGGAGAAACGGTGTAGCCTCCGGTTTTCCCGCCTTGCAACTCGACGCGGACACGCTCACTCAGCGCGTCTGCGTGAACCGGGAGGGATCATCTCATGCGCGCCGTCGGCACTCGTTTCCTGATCGTGGGGCTGCTGGCCCTGCTGATGTTCATCCCGCTGTTCTTCGTCTCGGCCGTGATCGACGACCGGGCCGGGTTCAGCCGGCTTTCGGTGGCGGAACTGGGCGACGAGTGGGGCGGAAGCCAGCTGTTTTCCGGCCCTGTCCTGATCCTTCCGGTGGAGGGTCCGGTGACGATCACCGAAACCGGTCCGGTCGCAGACCCCGCGACCGGCCAGACCCGGCAAGAGCCGCGCACGCGGACCGAGATCCGGGCCAGGTCGCCGGTCTACCTGTTGCCCGAAGGCTTCACGCTCGACATTGCCACCACGACCCAGACCCGCAGTCGCGGCATCTTCGATGTCCCGGTCTACACCGGCGAGGCGCGCGCGCGGTTCGACTTCGCCACGGATGCCGCCGCCGGCCTGCTGGGCGAGGGCGAGCGGATCTTGTGGGATCAGGCCGCCCTGCGACTGAGCGTCACCGACAACCGCGCGCTTCGGGGCGAGACCGCGCTCAGCGTCGATGGCCGCGCCGTGGCTCTGGAACCCCGCGCCGACGGAAACGCCGGGGTCACCGCGGCGCCGGGCGACCCGCGCGCGGCGGGCGAATTCACCCTGTCGCTGGGCTTCAACGGCGCGGCCGATCTTGCCGCCACGCCGATGGGGCGCAGCACCGTGGTCACGATGTCGAGCGACTGGCCGCACCCGAGCTTCTTCGGGGCGTTCCTGCCCGATGCCACCCGCGTCGACGAGACCGGGTTCGAGGCGACCTGGACCATCCCCCATCTCGCCCGCCCGTTGCCGCAGGCCGCGCGCGAGGATTTCGACGGGATCGCGCGGCAAAGCTCGGCCTTCGGGGTGCGGTTCTTCCAGCCCAACGATTTCTACAGCCAGGCCTACCGCGCTGCGCGCTACGGCATCTTGTTCATCGCGCTGACGTTCCTGACCGTGCTGCTGATCGAGGGGCGCACGGGCAAGCCCACGCATCCTGTGCAATACATCCTGATCGGGCTGGCGCAGTCGATCTTCGTGCTGCTGATGGTGTCCTATGCCGAGCAGATCGGCTTTGGCCCGGCCTATGCGCTCTCGGCGGGGGCGACCACCATCCTGCTGACGATGTTCGGCGCACTGGGGCTGAAACTGGGCCGCCGCAGCGCGGTGCTGGCGATCATGCTGGCGGTGACTTACGGGGTTCTCTACCTGATCCTGCGCTCGGCCGACTACGCGCTGCTGGCGGGATCGACGCTGGCCTTCCTTGCGCTCGCGCTCACCATGTATATGACGCGGAACGAGGATTGGTACGGTGCGCCGCGCGAGGGGCCGCGCCGCCCCTGGTTCGGGGGCAACAGCCCGGAGGTGCCGACAGATGCCCAACCGCAGGCCGAAGGAGGCCCCGCCCCCCGCTGACGCCGACGCGCGCCGGGCCGTGGCGCCGGTGGTGTGCTACCCGACAGACGGGTTGCCTGAGGTGCCAGAGGCGGTGTTGCGGCAGGCGCGCGAGGGATTGGTGCTGCGCGACAGCGTCTTGATCCCGCCGCGCGAGGCGCGGAGTTTCCGCGCGAAGGCCGGGCAGGTGATCCGCATCTCCTCGGTCGAGGGGCCGCAGGTGGGTGACCTCAACCTGTGGAACGCGCACGACCTGGCGGAGCGGTTCTATTCCGGCAAGACCCGCGCGCTGCACGGCACCCACGTCACGACCGGCGACAGGCTCTGGTCCAGCTTTCCGGCGCTGCGCCCGATGGCGACGGTCGTGCAGGACACGCTCGACTGGTACGGGATCGACGATTTCGGCGGCGCGGTGCATGACGTCATCGGCACGCGCTGCGATCCCTACACCCACGCGCTGCTGTCGGGCGGCGGCATGTACCATCACTGCTGCCACTCCAACCTGACCCGCGCGCTGGCCGAGGCCACCGGCCTGCCGCTGCGCGAGGCCGAGGCGCAAGTGCATGACGTGCTCAACGTCTTCATGTGCACCGGGTTCACCCGCGATACCGGGCAGTATTTCATGAAGGCGAGCCCGGTGCGGCCCGGCGACCACCTTGACCTGCTGGCCGAGATCGACCTGCTGGGCGCGTTGTCGGCCTGCCCCGGCGGCGACTGCGGGGCGGAGCATTCCTCGGACAGCGCGCCGTGCTTTCCGCTGCGGGTCGAGGTGTTCGATTGCGCCCTGACGAAGGGCTGGCAGGAACCCGCGCCAAGTCAGTATGATCGCAGCCACGGCACCTGACGGGGCGATGCGCCCCCCTGCGGAGACGCGACCGGCGAGGTGTGGAAAATTCTTCGGGCAGGCCTGAGAAATTTCTTGCGCGAATATGCGAACGGCCCCATATGCCGCGCATAGACGCCAACGCACGCGCCTCTGTCACGGGTGGTAATCCGGCACACCGGCCTAACCATCGCAGTTACGTAGCGACGGTAACGTCTCCCTTGGAACTTTGTGGGGCCTTCACGGGCCCCCGGTCTTTCGGAGATGACCATGACCGCTACAGTAACCGATTTCTCGGCTTCCTTTCCCGTTCCTTCCGCCCGGATCGAGGGCTTCATCGCCGCGCATGAGTTCGACCGCCCGACGCTGGTGATCGAGCTCGACCGCGTCGAGGCGCAGTTCCACGCGCTGAACGCGGGCCTCGGTGCGGCCACGATCCACTACGCGGTCAAGGCGAACCCCGCCGACCAGATCATCGACCGGCTGGTCGACCTCGGCTCGCATTTCGATGCGGCCTCGCGCGGCGAGATCGAGCTGTGCCTGTCGCATGGTGCGCACCCCGAGGCGATTTCCTTCGGCAACACGGTGAAACGCGCGTCGGACATCGCCTTCGCGCACCGCGCGGGCATCACGCTTTATGCCGCCGACGCGGCGGAAGAGATCGAGAAGATCGCCGAGCATGCGCCGGGTGCGGAGGTCTACATCCGCCTGCTGGTCGAAGCCTCGGGCGCCGACTGGCCGCTGACCCGCAAGTTCGGCACCACGCGCGACACCGCCATGACGCTGATGGCGCAGGCGCGCGAGTTGGGCCTGCGGCCCGTGGGCCTGAGCTTTCACGTCGGCTCGCAGACCCGCGATCCGGCGATGTGGTCGGACACGCTCGACCAGGTCGCGGCCGTGTGGCAGTCGGCGGTGGAGGCGGGATTCGATCTGGACCTGCTGAACATCGGCGGCGGCTTCCCGGCCTTCTACGGCGACGCGATCCCGCACCCGACCGTCTACGCCGCCCGCGTGATGGAGCAGGTGACCGCCCGCTTCCCCAAGGGCATCCGCATCATGGCGGAGCCGGGACGGGGCCTGGTGGCCGAAGCGGGCATGATCGCCGCCGAAGTTCTGCTGGTGGCGAAGAAATCGGAGGATGACCTGCACCGCTGGGTCTACCTCGACATCGGCAAGTTCTCGGGCCTGGCCGAAACCATCGACGAGGCGATCCGCTACCAGTTCGTCACGCCGCATGATGGCGAGGCGACCGCGCCCTGCATCCTGGCCGGCCCGTCCTGCGACAGCGCCGATGTGCTCTATGAAAAGCGCCCGGTGTCGCTGCCGGTATCGCTGCGGTCGGGCGACCGGGTGCTGATCCGCAACTGCGGCGCCTACACGTCGTCCTACTCCTCGGTCGGCTTCAACGGCTTCCCGCCGCTGGACGTCGTGGTGATCTGAGCGATCCTTCGATCCGGCTGCCTCCTGGCGAGGCGGCCGGATCGGTGGTCTGCCCGCTGGCCTTGCGCGGATCGGCGCGCTAAAGCTGGACCACACGCAAGGAACGGGCGCGCGACCCATGCAGATCTACCTTCCAATTGCCGAGGTCAGCGTGAACGCGTTCCTGCTGCTCGGCCTTGGCGGGCTGGTGGGCGTGCTGTCGGGCATGTTCGGGGTCGGCGGCGGGTTCCTGATCACGCCGCTCTTGTTCTTCGTCGGCATCCCGCCCGCCGTGGCGGTGGCGACCTCGACCAACCAGATCGTCGCCTCGTCCTTCTCGGCGCTGCTGGCGCATCTCAAGCGCAAGACCGTCGACATCAAGATGGGCGTCGTGCTGCTGGTGGGTGGCCTGGTCGGGGCGGCGGCCGGGGTGCAGGTCTTTGCCCTGCTGCTGCGCATGGGGCAGGTCGATCTGCTGGTGCAGCTGTGCTACGTCGTGTTCCTCGGCACCATCGGGGCGCTGATGCTGGCCGAAAGCCTGCGCGCCCTGCGGCGCGCGCGCGCGGCAGGCGGCACGGTGCCGAAGGCGCGCAAGCAACGCACCTGGATCGACGCGCTGCCGTTCAAGATGCGGTTCCGCACCTCGGGGCTCTACATCTCGGTGATCC
>Ga0076930_100372_pt1 | contig 46785 bp, 44 predicted proteins | sample HotLakConsoUCCRE_FD_71149 | JGI IMG/M metagenome (GOLD analysis project Ga0076930, IMG submission 71149) | Hypersaline microbial mat communities from Hot Lake, Washington, USA - Hot Lake Consortium UCC-RE (version 3) (version 3) ...
AGGTCCACGACCTGGCCCCTGCCAAACGACGGCAGCCATTGCAGCTCCACCGCAAAGACCCAGATCAGAAGCACGCCGATGAGGAAGGTGGGCAGCGACACGCCGATCAGCGAGACGGTCATGATCGTGTTGGACAGCCAGCCCCGCCGATTGAGCGCCGTGTAGACCCCGAATCCCACACCGAAGACGAAAGCGAAGAAGCCGGAGATCAGCGCCAGTTCCAGCGTCGCGGGCAGGCGGGACAGGATCAACTCTCCCACTGGCTGCTGCAGGCGGTAGGACACGCCGAAATCCCCCTGAACCGCGCGCCCGACATAGCCGGCAAACTGCAACAGGATCGGGTCATTCAGCCCCAGCCGCTCGCGCAGGGCCTCGCGGTCGGCCACGCTCGCCTCCTGTCCCACGATGCTGGCGACCGGGTCGCCGACATAGCGGAACAGGGTGAAGGAGATCAGCGCGACGACAAGCATCACGACGACCGACTGCGCAAGGCGTCTGAGGATGAAAGCCAGCATCGCGGGGAAGGGCGGGGCGGCCGCGCCTCGGCAGGGAGACGCGGCCGCTTGTGCCTCAGTCGAAGGAGACCCGGGTCATCGACGGCTGGTTTTCGGGATCGACGTCGACGTTGACGCCGTCCCGCGCCGCATAGGCCAGGACCTGGTTGTGAACCATCAGGAAGACCCGGTCCTCCTGCACCTGCTGCCAGATCTCGGCGATGGTTGCGTCACGGGCCTCGAGGTCCGTCTCGGTCGCCAGCGACTGGATCTTCGCATCAAGCTCGGGATCGGAATAGTTCGAGCCGTTCCAGCCGCCGCGCGCGCCCTCGGTGCTGTGCACGAGGAAGTCGAAGACATACTGGCTGTCGAAGGGCGGAACGCCCCAGCCCAGCAGGTAGAAATCCGACTCGTCGTTCTGGATCAGCGGGAAGTGCAGGCTGCGCGACTGAGAGACCAAATTCGCGTCGATGCCGATCTGGCCCAGCATGCCGACGAAGGCCTGACAGATCGCCTCGTCGTTCAGGTAGCGGTCATTCGGGCAGTTCAGATCGACGGAAAATCCGTCCTCGTAGCCGGCCTCGGCCATCAGTTCACGCGCGCGCTCCGGGTCGGGCGGGCCATAGGCGTCGAGCTCCGCCTCCCAGCCGTTCGCGAAAGGAGGAATGTTCTGCGCGCCGGGCACGGACTGGCCGCGCATCACGACCTGCTGGATCGCGTCGCGGTCGAGGGCGAGGTGCATCGCCTCGCGCACCAGCGGATCGGCGAAGGGGTTGCCCTCGACGCTCGCCGAGCGCAGGTCCTCGGAGCCCATGTCATAGGCAAAGAAGATCGTCCGGTTCTCGGGACCCGTGGTGACCGTGATCCCGTCGGTCTGCTCCAGCCGCGCGATGTCCTGCACCGGCACGTCCTGTACGAAATCGACCTCGCCCGACAGCAGGGCGGCGATCCGCGTCGCGTCCTCGGTGATCGGGGTGTAGATGATCTCAGTCACCGCGGGCGTCTCGTCCCAGTGCCCGTCATAGGCCTGAAGCACGGACTGCACCTCGGGATCGCGGGAGGCCAGCTGATAGGGGCCGGTGCCCATGGCGTTGCGCACGGTGAAGGCCTCTTCGCCCGCGGCATAATCCTGCGGCGCCTCAGCCCCGTTCTCGGTCGCCCAGTCGCTGTCCATGATGAAGAAGTTGGTCAGGTTCTGCGGATAGAGCGGCGCGGGCCCGTCGAGCTGCACCCGGACGGTATAGTCGCCATCGGCCTCTGCGCCAGTGACGTTGGCGTGCAGGCCCTTGAAGTCCGACGACTCCATGCGGACCCGCTCGAGGCTGAACACCACGTCCTCGGCGGTGAAGGCGTTGCCGTTGTGGAAGGTGACCCCCTCGCGCAGTTCGAAGATCCAGACGGTCGGGTCCTCGGGGTCGATCCTCCAGCTCGTCGCCAGCCGTGGCGCGAGGCTGCCGTCCAGCTCGCGGCTGACCAGCGTCTCGTAGACGTGGTGCAGGAAGGTGCTCGTCGGCCCCTCGTTCTGGGAATGCGGATCCATCGTCAGCGCGTCCGCCACTCGGGCCCAGCGCAGGGTTTCGGCGTTGATTGCGGTGCCAGCCAGCGCCAGCGCGGCGCCGCCGAGCAGGACGGTGCGTGTCGACTTGAACAGATGTGGCATGATGATTTCCCCGTTGGTCGTTTTTTCCGGATCGTGCCGAGACCCGACAACTGGTGGGCATGCTGACAGCTTGGCGGCGATGCCTCAAGCCTGCAACGCCCCGAGGCAGTCAGGTCATCCCCGGAGACATCGTCGGCGCCGCCGCGCAGCGCGGACCCTCCGGGCGGCGAGAGCACCTATCCGTCTGCTCTGCAGGATCATCCGTCCGGGGGCGACGCCTGCCCGGATGCACCGACGGATAGTCCCTTCGCCCCAATGCAGACGGCCAATGCCGCGTTTAGGGCTGGTCTCAAATCTCACCCCTTCGGCTTCGCGGCCCGCATCGGACCGGCACGATCGCCCACCGACTTAAGCCCGACCGACCTGACCTGAAAGACGCCAAACCCGATGACTACGGCTCAGAAACTCTGGATCGATACATCCGCAACCGCCCGACAGATGGCCGATACGATGTTCGGCGACGGCGTAAGGGTCGTGAGCGCGAGCATCTCTGGCGATCCCCTCGCGTCGGGGATCTACGCCGGGGGAGATGCGGTCTCTCCCGGTGTCGTGCCCGCCGATTCGGGGGTCATTCTGTCCACCGGTCGCGCCACGGATTTCACCAATTCGTCCGGAGCGGCAAACAAGAGCCCGAGCACCTCGACCGATCTCCGCGACGGCATCGACAACAACGCAGACATGAACGCAATCGCCGGCGTGCGGACCTTTGACGCGACCTTCTTCAACGCGACCTTCGTCCCCGAAGGCGATCTTCTGACGATGCGCCTGATCTTCGCGTCCGAAGAATACCTCGAATGGGTCAAGGCCGGTTTCAACGACGCTGTCGGGGTCTGGGTGAACGGGCAAAGACTGAGCCTCTCGATCGGTGAGGGCGACATCTCCATCGACAACATCAACACCCAGAGCAATCCGAATCTGTTCCGCGACAACAGTACGGGCCTTTACAACACGGAGATGGACGGGGTCACTGTCACTCTCACGATGAAGGCCAACGTCCTCGCCGGACAAGAAAACACGATCCGCATCGGCATCGCGGATGCGGGCGACGCCTTCTACGACTCCGCGCTCCTGATCGTGGCCAACAGCATCCAGACGGCCCTCGTTGCACAGGATGACGAGGTTTTCGTCACCACCAAGGGCGAGGCCACGGTCGACCTGCTCGCCGACGACATCATCGAGGGCCGGGATGGCGTCAGGATCACGAGGATCAACGACCGGGAAGTTCCGGCGGACGGGCGGGTCACGCTGGACGCGGGACAGATCGTGGAGGTGGACGCAAAGGGAAACGTCACCTTCCTCGCGACCAACTCTGCGGAGCCCGTCTCCTTCACCTACACCATCACGGATTCGCTCGGGCTCTCCGACACGGCGTTCGTCAAGGTGACCATGAGCCCGGTGGACGGGACGGCCGGGAACGACTCGATCGGGCGTACCTTTGTCGATGCGCAGGGCAATGCGGTCGACGGCCGTGACGGCCTCTCCGAAGTCATCTTCGGTTATGGCGGGAACGACAGGATCGACGCCGGGTTTGGCCACGACGAAATCTTCGGCGGCGACGGGAACGACTTCATTCGCGGGGAGGCTGGCGACGACCTCATCTTCGGTGGCCGCGGCAACGACGTCCTTGATGGCGGGGCGGGCGCAGACCGGATGGAGGGCGGAGACGGCAACGACATCTATTACGTTTCAGAGGTCGGCGACGTGGTGGTCGAGACCGGAACCGGCCGGGACAAGGTGATGTCGGATATCGACTTCCTCCTGAGCGACCTTGTCGAGGAACTCTGGCTCAACAAGGGGACGGCGGCGGTGAAGGCGACCGGCAACGCACTCGATAACCTGCTGGTCGGAAACGAGAACGACAACGTCATCTCGGGCTTCGGCGGAAAGGACGTACTGCATGGGCGGGATGGCGCCGATGAGCTCTCCGGTGGGGCGGGTAACGACGTTCTTCATGGGGACGGAGGAAACGATCTGCTCTTCGGCGGCGCGGGCCGCGACAAGCTCTACGGCGGGGCCGGCAGCAACATCCTGCATGGCGGGGGAGACAACGACCTGATCTCGGCCGGAAGCAGCGGCGATCTCCTGATCGGGGGCGCCGGCAACGATATCCTCGGGGGAGGCGCCGGTGCCGACGTGTTCCTGTTCACCGCAGGCGACGGAACCGACATCATCAAGCACTTCGACTTCGGCATCGACCGGCTGGAGTTCGGCGGGATCGCGCTCGACACCGTCCAGCTGAAGGCCACGGCACTCGGAGTCCTGCTCGCCTACGGTGACGGCGACATCGTGCACATCCGCGGTCAGGCTATGGATCCCTTCCTCACTCTCGACGACCTCCTGCTGGTCTGAGGCTGCGCGGAAGATCCGAGACCGGCGCCCGCTCTTACGCTTCGTGGCGGAGCGGGCGTTAGCGCGGCCTCGTCCGGGATGCCGGGGGTCCGGCAGGACAGGATCGCCGGTCGCGATCACGTCCGGCATGAGATGGCGGTCAGACAATCGATCCATGTTCAGGAGGGAAGTGAGCCCAAAGAGAGGCATTGAACGTCAATACCTTGAGGTCCTGGCCTCTCTCATCTGGCCACCAGAGGTCTGTTGATCGCGCTTCTCCTGTCTCAGGGGGTCAGTCAGCATCCAGTCATGACCCCATTTCGGCGCCCAAGATTGCCCTTGGAACTGAGCTGGCCCGGCGCTGCGTAGTCCCGTTGTACGGCAGCGGCGGCGGGCCAAGAATGGTCGTGCTCCGATGGTCCGCGCCGTTCGCGCTGCTGCTAAAGCTCGATCCTCGGATCCGCGAGGACCTGCACGACCTCCACAACGAGGTTGAACAGGATGTAGAGCGCCCCGAAGATCAGCGCTATCCCGAGGACCGCCGGAAGATCCGAGGCGCCGAAGGACTGCACCATGTAGAGACCGAGGCCCGGCCAGGCGAAGATGCGCTCGACGATGAGCAGGTTGCCGAACATCAGGCCGAACTGGAGGCCCAGCATCGAGAGTGGCGGGGAGGCTGCGTTGCGCAGACCGTGGCGCAGCACGACACGTGTCTCTGACAGGCCCTTGCCGCGCGCCGTCTCGGCATAGGGCTGCTGCAACACGTCATGTAGTGCGCTCGAAAGGCTGCGGCCTACGGCCACCGCCATCGGCAGCGCCAGCGCGAGGGCAGGAAGGACGAGATGGGCGAGCGCGCTCGTGACCACCTCCGGTCGGCCCAGAAGAATGCCGTCGAGGACCATGAAGCCTGTCGGCCCCTCGAAGCGGCGAATGCCGATCCGCCCGGCACCAGGCAGCCAGTCGAGCGCGAACCAGAAGACGTAGACGAGCAGCATCGCCGACAGGAAGACCGGCACCGAACCCGCCGCCAGCATCGTGAGCCGCACCGGGGCCGGGCGGGTCAGCAGCGTCTGCGCCAGGGCGAGAACGAGGGCCAGGAGCGCCCCCATTACCACCGCAGCGCCTACCAGTTCGAGCGTCGCCGGCAGATACCGCCAGATATCCTCAAGAACGGGCTGCCGCGTCCGGACCGAGGTTCCGAGGTCGCCTTCGAGGAGGTTCGACAGGAAGCGGCCGTACTGTACGAGGATCGGGTCGTTGAGGCCCAGCTGCTCCCGCACTGCCTCGACGGTCTCCGCTGGCGCGGCGGGCCCCACCAGCGCGCGGGCGGGATCAGCCGGGATGATCGCCTGGAGCGCGAATACGATCACGGTCACGGCCCAGAGGACCAGGACGAACCCTAGCGCTCGGGTCAGAAGGTAGCGGGCCAAGGCTTAGGCGCCACGGACTGCGCGGCGCAGTCCGTCGCCGGCGAGGTTGGCGAGTAGGCACATGACCATGATCGCCATGGCCGGCAGGATCGGTTGCCACCAGAAAGCCGTCAGGCTGTCCACGGAGCGGGCGGTCATCGCACCGAGTTCGGGCGCGGGCGCGGGCTGGCCGAGGCCGAGAAAGGACATCAGCGAGATCGTCATGATGATGTTCGCCACGTCGAGCGTCGCGGTCACGAGGAGCGCTGGCACCACACCCGGCGCGATGTGCCTGAAGACGAGCGCAATGCCGCGGCTGCCCCCGGTTCGCGCGGCCTCGACATGGGGACGGGCCTTTAGCCGGCGCACCTCGTCCCGGACGATCCGCGTGTACCACGGCCACCAGAAGATGGTGATCGCGATCATCGTGTTCACCAGCCCCGGCCCGAGTGCCGCCACGACGGCGAGCGCGATGAGCGTGGAGGGCAGGACAAGGAAGAGTTCCACCAGCCGCATGACGAGGAGGTCGGTCTTGCCGCCCGCAGTTCCCGCCAGCAGGCCGAGAGCCGAGCCGATGACGAGCGCCACGGCGATGATCGCGAGGCCCGGAAGCCAGGTGTAGGTCACTCCCAGAATCACCCGGCTGAAAAGATCTCTTCCCGCCTCGTCGGTGCCGAAGGGGTGTGGCCAGCCCGGGGGCAGGTTCGCAGCCGCCACGCGAAGGTAAGGGTCGTAGGGCGTGATCCATGGGGCCGCGAGGGCCAGCACCGTCACCAGGGCCACGGCGACGAGGGCGGCAGTCTCGAGTCGGCCCATGCGTTCTGCCAGACTGGCAAGCGGACGGGTCGTGCCGCTTCGGGCCATCACGCTCATGCCGCCCCCGCCCGGGACAGTTGCGGAACCGCCGAGAGCAGGGCCGCAGTATATGGCGCCTCGGGGGCGGAGATGACCCGGTCCGCCTCGCCTTCCTCCACGATGCAGCCTTTCTCCAGCACTGCGATGCGATCGGCGATGAGGCGGGCCGCAGCGAGGTCGTGGGTGACGAAGAGCATCCCGAGTCCGACCTTGCGCCGGACCGCGTTGAGAAGGTTCAGCGTTTGTGCGGCGAGGGAGACGTCCATGGCGCTGATTGGCTCGTCGCAGAGCAGCACGCGGGGCGGGCGGATGAGTGCACGGGCCACGGTCACGCGCTGGCATTGCCCGCCCGAGAGCTCGGACGGCAGCGCCGCGGCGAGTGCGGGATCAAGGCCCACCTCTTCGAGCGCGCGGGCGACGCGCGCCTGTCTCTCCTTGGCCGGCAGACCGCGCAGGCGCTCGGCGATCTGCGCGCCCACCGGGAGCCAAGGGGTCAGCGCGGCGACCGCATCCTGGAACACGACCTGCGGAGCCACGTCGCCCGCCCGCGCGACGTCTCCGCCGTCGGCCGTCTCGAGACCGGCCGCGATGCGCAGGAGTGTGGATTTTCCCGATCCGCTCTCGCCCACGAGCGCGACGCATTCGCCTTCGGCGACGCGCAGGTCGATCCCGTCGAGTACGCGCACCGGGGCACGCCGGCCCCAGCGGTCCCTTGCGCCAAGTGGAAAATGCTTGACGATCCGGTAGAGTTCGAGCGCCCAGCCGCGGCCGTCCGGGATGGCGGCCCAAGGGGCGGGGACCGGCGCCTCCGGGTCTCCAGAAGGCAGGGGCCGTGTCCTGTCCGTGGCGAGATCGAACCGGGCCTTGAGAAGGCTCCGGCTGTACTCCGCCCGCGGCGCGCCGATGACCTGTGCCGTCGGGCCGTCCTCCACGATCCGGCCGCGGTGACAGACGAGGATGCGGTCAGCGAGACCCGAGGCCACGCCCAGGTCATGGGTCACGAAGAGGACCGCGGTGCCCTCGGCCTTCAGCGAGGCGACGAGATCGAGGATCTGCGCTTGCACGGTCACGTCGAGGGCGGTCGTCGGCTCATCCGCGACGAGGAGCGCGGGGCGCGCGACCATGGCCATGGCGATCATCACCCGCTGGCGCTGCCCGCCCGAGAGCCGGTGCGGGTAGGAGGCGAGGATGCGCGGAGGATCCGGCAGTCCGGTCCGCTCGAGCCAGCTCTCCGCCTCCTCGCGGGCCGCGCCGCTTTCGGCGAGTTGCCGGCCCACTGTCATGGTGGGATTGAGCGCCCCCATGGGGTTCTGCGGCACCATCCGGACGAGCCGACGCCGGACGTCACGCAGCGCGCCTGGCGATGCGCCGACCACCTCCTGCCCGCAGATGCGGATGGAGCCCGCGAGATGCCGCACGGCGCCGGGTGGCAGCAGCCCTTGGATCGCACGTCCGATGGTGGATTTGCCCGAGCCGCTTTGCCCGACGAGGGCGACGATCTCGCCCTTTCCGATCTCGAAGGCGACGCCGTCGAGCACCCGGTTCGTTTCGGCCTCCCGGCCGAGGTCAGCGACGAGGTCGGTGATGCTCAGGACGGAATCAGGCATAGAAGTCAGGCGCCAGCTTCAGGCCGAGCAGCAGGTCCGGATCGTGGGTGAGCATCAGCAGCGCGTTCCGCTCCGCCACGAGGCCGTTGATCCGCTTGATCGAGGCGAGGGCCTCGGCGTCGCTCGAGGCCTCTCCGGGAAGACGCTCTTCGGTGAAGTTCTCCATCATATCGCCCACGTCGGCGGCGAGCACCACAGGCCCGGTCTCGGGCAGATCCACGGCGAGCGAGACGTGGCCCGGCGTATGACCGAAGGTCTCGAGGATCTCGATGCCGGGCATGAGCACCGTGTCGCTGTCGATCACGTCCCACTTGAAGTCCATGTCGTAGTCGTCGGGAAACCACGCGCGGTTGGCGCGGCCAGAGAAGGCGTGGTCGTACTCGCGGCGATGGATCATGATGCGCGCATGGGTCATCCGTTTCAGATGGCCGGAGTGATCGGCATGGAGGTGGGAGACCACCACTGTCCCGATGTCCTCCCACCCGATGCCGATCCGTTTCAACTGCGGTTCCATCTCGTGGTCCCTGCCGACCACCGGCGGTGGGTCCCAGCCGGATTCGAGAAAGTGTGACCGGAGCCGTTCGGGATCCCTGAGGTTCCCCTCGTCGAGCGCGGCGTCGAACAGCACCCACCCCTCGTCCGTGTCGAGAAGATAGGTCGTGATCGGTACCGCGTGGATGACGCGCGGATCGCTGCCGCGGACCGAGACCGTCCTGGGGATGACCTCGAACCCGCACAGCAGCACGAAAAGCCGCCGGACAGCGGTCATCACCTACTCCTCGAACCGGACGGTGCCGAAATCGATGTTGCCCGGCAGGAAGGCAGGCCTAAGCCCGAGATCGGTCAACCCCTCGGTATGGACGACAACGTCTTGTACGTCCGCGAACGGGATGAAGGCGCCTTCATCGACCCAAAGCGCAGAGGCCTCGGCATAGGCCGCGTCGCGCGCGGCGGTATCGGTGATCCCGAAGGCCTCGTTCACGATCTCGTCGGCGGCAGGCACGGAGGCGCCCATCAGGTTCAGGATCGCGCCGGTGGTGTAGAAGACGCCCGATTGCGTTTCAGGATGCGCAGCATCGGGAACCGACCGCGTCAGCAGCAGGTCCGGCGCCGTGTCCATGGCATCCTGAAGGCCGTAGACTGCGCCCGCCGGCAAGACGATCACCTCGACGTCCACGCCGATCCCAGCGAGTTGTGCGGCCATCAGGTCCGCCGTGGCTGCAACGTCCTCGGCGCCCTCGGAGCCGTAGCCGATGGTCATGGAGAAGCCGCCGGCGGTCTCGATGGCGGCGGCGGCGGCCTCCATGTCTTCTGGGAAGACGACAGGTTCTGGTGGGGCGACCATGGCAGCGGGGAAGAGCGACTGGGCCTTGGTGGCATAGCCACCAAACGCGGTATCGAGCCAGGTTCCGGGGGCGATCGCGGTTATCACCGCTTCGCGGATCCCCGCGTCCGCATCGAGGGTCGAGCCTGGTTTGATGAAGCCGAAGATCAGAGCGAGGCTGGGGCCGGTGGTGATCTCGAGACCCGGCGGCAGGCTGGCGAGCTGCGCCCAGGGGTAGTTCGTGGGCACCGCGTCGATGTCGCCCGCGCGAAGCTGGAGAAGCTGCTGACCGATGTCGGGAATCACGGGGATCTCGACCACATCGAAGAAGGGTTCCTGTCCGTGATACTCCTCGAACTTTTCGAGGATGTAGCCCTGCCCGCGGTTGAACTCGGTCAGCCGGAAGGGGCCGGAGCCCACGGCGTTCTCGATGAACCATTCGGCCCCGTTCGCCTCGATCGCGGCGGGAGAGATCACCTTGGGTCCCCACGGCGAGGCGAGGTTGTCGAGGAACGAGGGCTGGGCCATCCCGAGCGTCAGGACGACCGTATTTTCGTTCGGCGCCTCCATCCCGGTCACGTTCCACAGGAAGTAGTTGAGCATCATGTCGTCGCCCGCACGGCGCTCGAGCGAGGCGAGAACGGCGGCGGCGTCAACGGGGGTGCCGTCGTGGAAAGTGGCGCCGTCGACCAGGTCGAAGGTGTAGGTCAGACCGTCCTGGCTAACGGTCCAGCTTTCCGCCAGCGCGCCCTGCAGCTCGGTCGTGCCGGGCGTGTACTCCACAAGGCCTTCATAAACGTTGTTGATCGTGCTCAGCGCCTGGGTCTCGAAGGCGTTGTCGGGATCGAAGGAGCCGATATCGATAGTGAAGGGGACGCGCAGAATCTCCTGGGCCATCGCGCCAAGCGGGACGAGGCCGAGGACAGCGACAGCGGCGAGGCCGCCGATCCTGTGATGTGATGCGTGCATGAGTGCAGACTCCCTCTGACGTTCAATCCATGGATTGACGACCGGGGGGTTCGAGAGCAGCAGACGGCCCGGCCATCATGCGCAGTGCTCTCCCGGGCTTTTGTCCCGCCGTGTACCGGAAGGAATTTGCCCTCCGGCGGCACCTCTCGGTCCGGGCCCGGCCTGATGGCCGGCGGATCCCTAGGCACCCTGCCGGGTCAGCTAAGCGCCGATTCGTTCCCGGCCCAAAGCGTTTGCGGTGCTGGCTCGCCCGATTGGACCCGGATGCTATCTCCCCGGAGCCGCGCTGCACGTTTCTTGTGCGCATTGATCCGTCGAGACGCGATTGGGGGTTCTGAGGCCAGTCGAGGCACGGTCCGGGCCTGCCTGTCCGGGCTGTCCCGCGACTCCACTAATCTTTCGTGCTGCAGCGCTAAGGACTGGACAACCTCCCGCAGATGGTTCTGCAGCGGCGAATTCCCCCCTTCGACCGGGATCAGGGTAGGCGCAACAGTCACGAGGATGCGGGTGGTGCAAGAAGCTTGCGCCGAAAAAGAGAGAGCGCGATCTCGGGCCTTGTCGAGACACTGCCCAAGGGGCGGGACGAGATCCGGACCTCGGCCGAGACGGCGTCCATCGCCACGGGCCGCCTCGTCGCGGATCTCCGCTTTGCCGAGCGAGCATCTTTCCGGGCCTGATCCTGCGCGTTTCCGACCGGCAAAGTGGCGAGATCCTGATCGAAGTGGTGGCGCCTCATTTCCTCTGGCCCGGGACCCGCGCACGGACCGCGCGGGACGGCGAGCTCTGGCATGTCGAAGGGCTCGGCCAGCACCCGCACGGCGAGTTCGACGAGAGGGGACGCGTCGTCGTGCTGGTGCCGAAGAACACCGAGGTCGAAACCCCCTGCCACAATTCCTCGAAGGGCGACCTCCGGAATCCTCCGCCGGATCGTGGTGCCCGAAGGCCGGAGCGCGCCCTGCGGCGCCCTGATCGCTGTGATCGCTGCGGAGGATGTCGGGGACGATGAGATCGACGCCTTCCCTGGCGACGTCGATGTCCCCGCTGCGGAGGAGGGAGCCGCCTCGGCCCTTTTCGAGCAGGGCCGGGCCCCGCTCGATGCGCTGGCTGCAGTGCTGGGCGCAGCTATCGACCAGCTCGCGCCGGAGCGGGTGCATCGCGTTGGCCATTCGCTCGACGGACGTCTCGCCCTGCGGCTTGCCGCCGGCATTGGCGAGCGCACAGCGTCCCTCGCGCTCATCGCGCCTGACCGGCCCGGACCGGAGGTGAACGCCGACTTCGTGGAGCAGTTCATCACCGCGGGCCGCCGGAAGCCGATGAAGGCCGCGCTGCAGATGCTGGTGGCCGACAAGGACGCCATCGGGCCGGACATGGTCGAGCGCACGCTCTCCTACAAGCGCATCGACGGCGTGCCCGGGGCGCTGCGCGCCATCGTCGACGCGTCGCTCCTGAACGGGCGCGCGACCGAGGGCGCCAGCGCGGACCTTGCCGCGATCACCGCGCCGGTGCTGGTGCTCCGGGGCGCGGCCGACGAGGAGCTGCCCCCGGTCCCGACGGCCCGGAGCGTCGAGACGCGCGTCCTCCCGGGCATCGGCCACATGCCGCAGATGGAGGCCTCGGGCGAGGTCACAGCCGCGCTTGCGGGTCACATTGAGACGTCGGAATGACCGGCCTTTCAGGTCTGCGCGGGGCGGAGCATCTCGGCCTGACGGTGCCCGACCTCGACGCCGCCGAGCGGTTCCTCGCGGACGTCCTCGGCGCGGTCATGGGGTTCGACGGCGGCACCATCGACGACGCGGACACGATGACCCGCATTCTCGGCGCGCCCGAGGGCACAATCTGCCGCTACCGGTTCTACCGGTTGGGGACCGGACTCAATCTCCAGGTCTTCGAATACGCCCCCGCGGACAAGGGCGCCCGCCCGGCAAACCACTCTGCCGGCGGCCATCACATCGCTCTCTATGTCGATGACATCCACGCCGCAGCAGGACATCTCGCCGCCCACGGGGTCGGGATGTCCGGCCCACCCGAGCACATCACCGAGGGGCCGGCGGGGGGCTCCGACTGGCTCTACTTCCGCGCGCCCTGGGGGCTGCAGATGGAACTGGTGAGCTAGCCGAACGGCAAGGCCTACGAGGCAAAGGCGCCGACGCGGCTCCGGTCGTCCGTGAGGCCCGAAGAATGAGGAGGCAGCCCACGCATGATCGCGGTGGAGCCCCATGCGGCCGACTGCGTCTCTCGCGCCATGGACATTCGGAAGCTGGCCGTCATGGAGCCGGATGTCGCGAAGGATGAGGTGTTCGAGGTCCTCACAGACGAGGAAGCGATGACCTTGCTGCTCCTCCGGAGGGGTATTCTTGCATAACGAGCACGGATGAGGTGTTCTCGCCCCATGAGGTGGATTGTCGCGACCATGTTCCTCCGCCGCTTCCTGTTTCTTGCCGGGCTCTGGCTCGTGCTGACCGGGATCGAGATCAAGGCCCTGGCCATGGGCGCGGTCGCCGTGCCGGCGGCGACAATCCTGAGCCTGCGGCTTCTGCCCGGCCCGCAGCGGCTGAGTCTCTGGCGCGTCGTCCGGCATCTGCCGTTCTTCATGGCGAAATCGGTGTCCGGCGGCTTCGACGTCGCCATCCGCGCCCTGTCGCCGCGGATGCCGATCAAACCGGGATGGGTCGAGGTGCCCGCACGGCTGTCGGGCGGAGGGCGGGCCGTCATGGGGGGCGAGCTGTCGCTCATGCCCGGCACCCTCGCGGCAGGCATCCGCGGCGACCGGCTTCTCGTGCATCTGCTCGACACCGATGCCGGGTTCGAGCGCGCGATCCCCCGGGAGGAAGCGGCCATCGCCGCGATGTTGCGCGGCGACGCACAGACGGGGCGGGCGGCATGACCCTCTGGCTGTCCTTCGTGGCTGTGGGCGTGCTGGGTGCCCTGGGCTTCGCGCTCCTGCGCGTCTGGCGGGGGCCCGGGCAGGCGGACCGGATGATGGCGGCACAGCTCGCCGGCACGGGCGGGGTGGCGGTGCTCCTTCTGCTCGCGCCGATGCAGGGCTGGGAGGCGCTCGACGTTGCCCTGATCCTCGCGCTCTTCGGGGCGCTGGCCGCGGTCGGCTTCGTCAAGGCGACGAGCGCCGACGGCGGCGGCGATCCGGAGGAGGAAGACGTGGATGGCGAACAGGTGCAAGCGGCAGACCCGGGCATCGATGGCTGATCTCGCGACCTATGTCTTCACCGGGATCGGGCTGTTCTTCTTCATCGCCGGAACGGTCGGGCTCCTGCGATTTCCCGATGTCTTCAGCCGCCTGCACGCGCTGACGAAGGCGGACAACCTTGGCCTTGGCTTCATCGCGCTCGGCGTCTCCTTCCAGGCCGGCAGCTGGCGGGACGTGGCGCTCATCCTGCTGATCTGGGGCCTGATGCTGCTGGCAGCGGGGACCGTGTCGCAGCTCATCGCGCGCAATGCGCTGGCCGAGCGGGACCGGCGCTGATGCCGGCGCTCGACGCCGCGCTCTGCGGGCTGGTCCTCTCGGCGGCCCTGGCGACCATTCTGGGGCGCGGCGTGTTCCGGGCGGTGGTCTTCTTCATCGTCTACGGCCTGCTGATGTCCGTCGCCTGGGTCCGTCTCGGCGCGGTGGACGTGGCGCTGGCGGAAGCCGCGATCGGCGCGGGTCTGACCGGGGTGCTGTTCCTGATGGCTTTTGGCAGGCTCGCGCGGACGGCCGCGGAGGCCGAGCCGCCGGGCCGGACGCGGAACATCCCCGCCGTTCTCGCCTGTGCCGGGCTGACTGTCGCGCTGAGCTGGGCCTGGTTCGTCCTGCCGCTGCCCGACCGGCCTGCCCCGGATCTGGCCGAGGCCCTCCCGCGTGCCGGTGTCGGAAACCCGGTGACCGCGGTCCTGCTCAATTTTCGCGCCTGGGACACGCTGCTTGAAAGCGTCGTCCTGCTCGCCGCCCTGATCGGCCTGTGGATGCTGACCCGCGACGAGGACTGGCACGAAAGACTGGGCCTGCCTCAGCATGTCCGGCCGGACGGGGTGATGGCAAGCTTCGGACGCGCCCTGCCGCCTGTGGGCCTTCTCGTCGGCATCTACCTTGTCCATGCCGGCGCAGACCAGCCCGGCGGCGCCTTTCAGGGGGGGACGGTGCTGGCCGCCGTGGGGCTCGCCGCGGCTCTGGCCGGGCTGATCCGCCCGCCGCGGATCGCAGAGTGGCAATGGCGTGCCGCGCTCGTCCTCGGGCCGCTGATCTTCCTTGCCGCGGGCCTTGCCGGAGCGGTCATTGGCGCGGGCTTCCTGACCCTGCCCGAGCCCATCGCGGGGGCCGCGATCCTCGCCATCGAAGTTGCGCTCGCCCTGTCCATCGCGGTTACGCTCGCCTTTCTCGTCGTCGGCCCACCGGACGGAGGACACCGCGAATGACCGCACTCACGTTCTACGCGCTGACCGGGGCAGCCCTTTTCGGCATCGGGTTCTATGGACTGATCGCGGCGCGGCACCTGCTGCGCCGGATCGTGGCCTTCAACCTCATTGGCTCGGGGCTGTTTCTGTTCCTCGGGACGGCGGGGATGCGCGGGGGAGCGTCCGATCCGGTGCCCCAGGCGCTGATCATCACGGGGATCGTCGTCGCCCTTTCGGCAAGCGCGCTGGCGGTCGGCCTCGTCGTCGCGCAGGCGAGAACGTCTGGCGCGGCGACGCTTCCCGAAGAAGACCCGGACTGGTGAGCGCCCTCGTCGCTCTCCTCGCGCTGCCTCTCCTCGGCGCGTTTGCAGCCGTAGCGTTGCCGCAACGGGCGGCCCGTCCTGCGGCCTATGCGATCGTCGTCGCCACCCTCGGGGCGGCGGTCTGGCTGGCCGAAAGAGTGCTCACCTTTGGCGTCCTGGGGCTGGAACTCGGCGGATGGGACCCGCCCGTGGGCATCTCGCTGGAGGCGGACGGTCTCTCCGCGGCGCTCGTCGTGATGACCGCGCTGGTCATGACAGGCGCGGCCCTCGCCGCCCGCCACGACCTTTCGCCGGGCACGGCAGGCCCACGCATGGCCTTCGGATTCTGGCCGCTGGTGCTGCTTCTCTGGGCCGCGCTGAACGCTGTCTTCCTGGCGCGCGATCTCTTTAACCTCTACGTCGCGATCGAGCTTCTGAGCCTTGCTTCTATCGGCCTCGTGGCGATCGCCGGAAAGCCCGCGGCCATCTCGGCAGCGATGCGCTACATGGTCTTCGCGCTCTCGGGGTCCCTGCTCTATCTCGCGGGGGTCATCCTCGTCTACGCAGCCCACGGTACGCTTGACATGGGCCTGCTCGCCGCGCGGACCCCGGCGGCGACGGACGCGCTGGCGCTGGCGCTGATGACCGCGGGGCTGATGGCCAAGACCGCACTCTTTCCGTTCCATGTCTGGCTTCCTCCCGCCCATGGCGGCGCCCCCGCTCCGGCCTCCGCGATCCTGTCGGCGCTGGTTCCGAAGGCTTCCTTCGTGATCCTGCTGCGTCTGTGGTTCGACACCATGCCAGATCTCGCCGCCGAGGGCGCGCTGATCCTCATCGCAGGCCTCGGGACGGCAGCGGTGACCTGGGGTGGCCTCTGCGCGATGACCCGTGACCGCCTCAAGCTCGTGGTCGCCTATTCGACAGTGGCGCAGATCGGGTACCTCTTCCTCGTCTTCCCGCTCGCCGGCGGCGGCGGCTCCGACGTGCCATGGTCGGCCGGCGCATGGAGCGGCGCGGTCTTTCTCGCTCTCAGCCACGGGCTCGCGAAGGCCGCGATGTTCTTGGCCGTCGGGCAATGGATGATCGTCGCGGGAAGTGACCGCATCGACGATCTGCGCGGCCTCGCGGTGCCGATGCCGATGACGGCCTTCGCCTTCGCGCTTGCGGCAATCACCCTCGTCGGGCTGCCCCCCTCAGGCGGGTTCACCGGCAAATACCTGATCATGACGGCCGCCTTCGCCTCGGGCCAGTGGGTCTGGGCGCTGGTCATGGTGATCGGCGGGCTGCTGGCCGCGGCCTATCTCTACCGCCCGATGGCCGTCATATTCTCCCGAGGCGAGGGGCGCGCCGTCACGCCGCTGCCCAGGTCGCGGCAGGTCATGCCGCTGGTGCTCGCGGGCGCCTCCATCGTCCTTGGCCTTGCCTCGGCGGGACCGCTGGACCTCCTGTCGATCGGACGGCCCGCCGCGGCGGAGGAAGGGCTGTGACGACGCTGCTGCCGCTTTTCCTGCTGCTCACCTCGCTGGTACCTTCGGCGATCACCTTCTTTCTCGACCAGGAAAGCTACCGGCTGCGCAACGCGCTCAACCTCGGCGGGGCGGTAGCGAAGGTGGCGCTGATCGTCGCGATGCTCTTTGCCGTCGGGAGGGGTGCCGCCTACGAGACCGAGATCCCTCTCGCTCCCGGCCTCGTGCTGCTCCTGCGGATCGACGCGCTGGCGCTTCTCTTCGTCTCGCTCTCCGCGGTGCTCTGGCTGCTGACGACGATCTACGCCATCGCCTATTTCGGCACCAAGCCCGAGCAATCGCGGTTCTTCGGGTTCTTCAGCCTCTGCGTGGCCGCGACGACCGGGATCGCGCTGTCGGGGTCGCTGATCTCGTTCTTCATCTTCTTTGAGCTGCTCACCCTGAGCACGTGGCCGCTGGTCGCCCACAAGCAGGACGTCCCCTCGCTGCGGGCCGCGCGGCTCTACCTGCTCTACGCGCTGCCATGCAGTTCCGTCCTGCTGGTGGGGATCGTCTGGCTGGAAAGCGCGACGGGCCCGGTGCTCTTCACCGAACCGCCGGACCTGTCGGACCTCGACCCGTGGAGCCTTCGGGCGATCTTCGCACTCTTCATCATCGGTGTCGGCATGAAAGCCGCCATCGTGCCGCTGCACGGCTGGCTGCCCTCGGCCATGGCCGCGCCCGCGCCTGTCTCGGCGCTGCTCCATGCGGTCGCCGTGGTCAAGGCCGGGGCCTTCGGCATGATCCGCGTGGTCTACGACGTCTTCGGCGTGGAGCAGATGGCGGCGCTGGGCGTCGGAATGCCGCTGGCGGCCCTCGCCTCGGTCACGATCATCTGGGGATCGCTCCGGGCGCTGCAGCAGACCGAGATCAAGAAGCGCCTCGCCTTTTCCACTGTGAGCCAGGTCAGCTACATCGTGCTCGGCGTGGCGCTTGCGAGCCCCTTCGGCATCATCGGCGGCCTTGCGCATCTGGTGCACCAGGGCCTGATGAAGATCACGCTGTTCTTCTGCGCCGGAATCTTTGACGAACGCGGGGGCGTCCGGTCCATCGACGGCATGAACGGGCTGGGCCGACGGATGCCCTGGACGTCGACCTGCTTCTCTCTCGCCGCGCTGGGGATGATCGGGCTTCCGCCGATGGCGGGCTTCGTCACCAAGATCTACCTCGGCCTCGGCGGGTTGCAGGGCGGCGCACCCTGGGTCCTGGCGGTTCTGGCGGTCTCGACGCTGCTCAACGCGGCCTACTTCCTGCCGATGCTCTACCGGCTGTGGTTCGTGGACCCCGCCCCGGACGCCCGAGGCGACGAAAGGGCACCCGCGCTGGTCGTCCCTGCGGTCATCGCGGCCCTCGGCGCGCTCGGTGCCGGGGCGCTGGCCGCCTCGGTGGTCAGTCCCCTCGGGTGGGCCACGCTGATCGCCGAGCGAGAGTACCTGCCGTGACCCTCTGGACCGGTCCGTCCCTGCCGCTGATCGCCCTGGTCTGGCCGCTCCTGCTGGCCGCGCTGACGGTGCTGCCCGCCGTTCGGCCCCGCGGGGTCAAGCTTCTGCCTCTCGCCCCTCTGCCAGCCCTGCTGCTCGCACTCACGGGCAGCGCCGAGCCAACCGCGGCCCCGGACCTGCTGCTTGGCGTGACGCTCGGACTGGACGATGCAGGGCGTCTTCTGCTGGCCATGACCGCGGTGCTCTGGGGCATCGCGGGACTCGCCGCCCGGCCCATGGCCGGCACGCCGAACGCGGCGCTCTTCGCGGGGTTCTGGTGCCTCACGCTCGCCGGCAACCTTGGCGTGTTCCTCGCGCGCGACGTCGCGACGTTCTATGTCGCCTTCGCGGCGGTGTCCCTCGCGTCGTGGTTCCTGATCGTCCACGACCGGTCGGAAAAGGCCCTGCGTGCCGGACGGGTCTACATCGTTATCGCCCTTGCCGGCGAGGTCGCCCTCCTCCTGGGCCTCATCCTCGGCGCCTTCGCCGCTGAAAGCACGACCATCGCGGATGTCCGCGAGGCCCTGGGCGGTCCGGGTCTCGCGCTCCTTGTCATCGGCTTCGGGATCAAGGCCGGTCTCGTGCCGCTCCATGTCTGGCTGCCCCTCGCCCATCCGGCTGCACCCGTGCCCGCCTCCGCGGTGCTCTCGGGCGCGATCGTCAAGGCGGGACTTTTCGGCATCATCCTCTTCGTGCCCGACGGGATGTTCGGGCCGTTGCTGATGGGGCTCGGGCTTGCGGGTGCCTTCGGCGCGGCGCTCTGGGGGCTGACGCAGTCCAACCCGAAGGCGGTGCTCGCCTACTCGACCGTCAGTCAGATGGGGCTGATGATCGTGCTGCTGGGCGCCGGCGGTGCTGCGCGCGAGGCGCTGCCCTATTTCGCACTGCATCACGGCTTCGCAAAGGGCGCGCTCTTCCTCCTCGTGGGCGTGATGCTCGTGGCGAAAGCGCCCCGGCAGCGGCTGGCCTGCCTCATCGTCGCAGCCGTCGTCGCAGCCTCGGTCGCGGGCCTTCCCCTGACCGGCGGCGCACTGGCCAAGGCTGCCGTGAAAGATGGCCTGTCGGAGGCGGCGTCCATGGCGCTGAGCCTCAGTTCCGTCTCGACCGGATTGATCCTGATCTGGTTCCTCGTGCGCCTCCGGAATATTGACGCCTCAGGCGAAGCGGCAGGCTGGCGGCTCCGCCTGCTCCTGCCTGTTGCGGCCGGTGTCCTGGCCTATGGGACTCCCTGGCTTTTGTGGACGCAATGGACCGGCAAGGAGCCGGGCTACGTGCTCGGACCCTCGACACTGCTCGACACGCTGTGGCCCGCGGCACTGGCCCTGACCCTCGCGCTGCCGCTCTTGCGCGGCCGCCTGCCGGACCACCCGCCGGGGGACCTTCTGCTGGTCTTCGGTCGGCGGCGGATCGCACCGGTCAGGATGGGCCGGTCCCCGGTGCCGGAATTCGATGCAGCCCGCGCCCTTGAGGCACTGCGAGGGGCGACGGAGCGGGTCGAGCGGGTCCTGACGCGTTGGGGGTTCGTAGGAACCCTCGTTCCGCTGATCGTCCTGCTTTTTCTGGCCCTGCTGGCCTGATCGAAGGCCGCTGGCCGTACCGTCCCGAGCGCGGACGGAACGCGATCGCCCTGCCTCCGCAGCGGTGGCATCGCTGATCGCTGACACGTCGGAGGGAAGCCTCGGGGCGGATGTGATGCGAGGCGGATCCGGCGAAGAAACGAGGTTTTCCCTCTTTCCGAAGCGGTTCACTCGTCAGGGCACGAAAAAAGTCGACCCGGCGCGGAGGACCAAGCCGGGGCCCCAGCGGCGCAGGCCATGTGCCAGGCGAGCGCCAGGTTGCTGCTGACCACCGGCATCGCCAGTTCCGCTTCGAGATCGTCGATCACGTCCAGTGTCCGCATGTTTGTGCAGGACAGAAACACCGCGTCCACGTCTTCCGCCCTTCCCGCCTCGCGCGCCGCGTCCCGAATGGAGTCTGGATCGATCCTCGCCACGCGCGCCTCGACCTCCTCTCCGAATGACAGTGTCGCGGGCACCTTGAGCCCAGCCCCTTCGAACGCCCTCCGGATCGGATCCGCCACCGTCTCGATGTAGGGCGAGACCAGCGCGACCCGCTCGGCACGGAGCGCCCGCAGTGCCGCGATCGACGCGGTGAGCGGATCGGTTACTGCGGCTGTGCTGCACGCCCCGTTGACGAGACCGGCAACGCGCTCCGGTCCGATCAGGGCGGTGCCGGAGGTGCAGGCGTAGGCCACCACATCAAAGGAGGCCGCAGGCGGCAGAAGGGCTGCGGCGGCAGGCAGGTGCGCCTCCATCGACGCGATCGTTTCGGGGGTGAGTTCCGCGCCCGAAGGTACACGGCTCACGTAGAGCGCCACATCCGGCGGAAGCAGCCGGCGGAAATCCTGCTCGATGGTCTCATCCACCTGCAGCACGATCAGGCCCATGGTGCGCATGCCGATCGGGCCGGTGAGGCGGTAGGGATAGCCGGTCATGATCCGATCTCTGGAAGTTCGGCAGGCGCCCGGCAAGACAGAAGCTCGCATCCGTCTGCGCGCAGGACGACATCTTCTTCATGAACCTGGATTCGCGCCCCGTCCACGACCGCGCCGGGCTCGAGAGTCAGCACCATGCCCTCGCGCAAGGGCGTGGTGTCGCGCGGTGTGAAAGAGGGCCACTCGGTCAGCGTGAGGCCGAGTCCGTGACCGAGTCGACCGCCCGTCGGCTCGGCACCACCGCGCCGGATCGCCTCATCGAGAAGTCGATGCGCCTCGCAAGCCGGCATGCCGGGCCTCAAGGCGGCAAGCGTCGTCTCCGTCGCCTGCCAGAGAGCCTCGTAGGCGCGGCGGGCGGCGCTGGATGCAGGACCGATCGCGAAGTTGCGGTCGAAGTCGCAGAAATATCCCTCGCGTACCGCCCCGGTGTCGAGCATCAGCACATCGCCCGGCGATAGCGGGTCCGGCAGGGCGGGCGAAATGACATCGCCATAGCCGCCGGGCCCCGCGCCACCGGCGACATAGCTCACCCAGTCCGCGCCCTCTTCGAGGAGGGCCACCTGGAAGTCGCGGAATACAGCATCGAGGCCCCGACCGGGCCAGGCGAAATCGGGAACGCGGGCGAAGGAGCGGTCGGCCACGGCGCAGGTGGCGCGGATCTTCTCGATTTCCGCTTCGCTCTTGATCTCGCGGACGCGCTGCACGGTCGTCGTCCCGTCGGCCAGAACGCGCGGCGCGAGGGATTGCTCGAGGCGGCGCAGGTCGGCAAGCGGCATACGCATGTGGGTCTCGAGCCCCATGGGCACACCGATCTGTCCCGCCGGCGGCGTCATGTCCGAAAGGGCGGCAGCCAGCAGGCTGACGCCATCATCCTCGGGATCGGGAGCATTCCAACAGCGTATATCGGACACATAGGTCCGGCCCATCAGGTCGGCCCCGATGGCGGGGATGATGGCGACGGGATTGGCTGCCGGGGGGACGATGACATACCAGGGCCGCGTCGGGCTTTCCCAGAACCGCGTGAGAAAGCCGGTAACGTAGAAAATATCGGCCGGCATGGTGAGCAGCAGCGCGTCGAGGCCTGCATCCAGCATCTGTCGCTGCAGCCGCGCAACGCGGCCACGATACTCAGAGGCCGGAAAGATCAGGGACCGGTCAGCCATCCACGGCCCCCTCCGAGACGAAGCAGAGCACGCGCGCGTCGGATCCGAGATCGAGCCCTGAAAGCAGCGCCGCCAGCCCAGCCCCTCCCGAGGGAGATGTCACCAGTCCGATTTCCGCCAGCGACGCGACAGCGCCGGCGACTTCCTTCTCGGTCAGTGTGACGAAGAGATCGGCATCCCAGGCCAGTCCGGCCAGCGCGATCATCGAGGGTGTCTTGCAGTCGAGTCGCCCCATGGCCGACACCGGCCCCCGCGTCGTCACGATCCGGCCTGCGCGAATGCTCTCGATCAGCGCGGGAGCGGCCTGCGGCTCGACGACGATGATCCGGGGCGCATCCCCCCAGGCGTCGCGAAAGTTTGCGGCCAGCGCAGCCGCCATTCCGCCGACACCGGCCTGCAAAAGGATGTGGGTCGGCGGCACCCGGAGTTGCCGGGCGGTTTCGGCCGCGATCTGGAGATACCCCTCCATGACCCGCCGGGGCCATTCCGTGTATCCCGGCCACGAGGAGTCGGACAGAAGGACCCAGCCGTATCGTTCCGCCGCTTGTTCGGCGGCAGCCATGCTGTCTTCGTAGGTGGCCCCCTCTCGGACCGGTTCGGCCCCCATCCCGGCAAGCCTGGACGCGAAGCTGTCCGGCACGGTTTCGGACAGGTAGATCACGGCCCTCGCCCCGAACACGCGCGCGCCCGCCGCAACGGACAGGCCGTGATTGCCCGCGCTGGCGGTGACGAAGATCCATCCTGCGAGCGCATGGGGCCAATCTTCGCCGACGACAGCCTCCCTTGCGGCGCGCGCGATCGCATGGGCCGCACCAAGCGCCTTGAAGCTGCCGAGTCCCATGCGGTCACGTTCGTCCTTGGCGTGCACCTCCGCCACGCCGGCGCGGCGCGCCAGCGCGGGCAGATCGAGCAAGGGTGTCTCGGCATGTGCCGGGCATCGCTCAAGGAGGCTTGAGACGCCAGCGGACGTGGCGATCGGCAGAGGCGCCAGCCCCGGCAGTCCCTGCCCGCGCCAAGGGTTGGCAAGCCGTGCGCGCATCTCCGTCTTCCAGCTGGGTGAGAATGAGGGTTATCGGGGCCTTTCGGCGGCCTGTTCGTCACTTACAGCCGGTAGAGCCTAGCGTTTTCTTCACGAGTAAACCAGACCGACATCCTGACGTGACAGCGCGCGGATCCGTGCAGTCAGAAAAACGGAAATACGATCCGCCTGTCGGCTCCCGCTAGAACGACTCTGACGTGGACGTCGGCTGTCCGTCGATGGCACGGTCACCAACGACCTGCCGCATCAGAGGGTCATGCCAGCCGCTCGGCATCTTTGATGTCCTCGACTCCGGCGAGGCGGTTGCAGGCGGCCTGCCGGAGTCGGTCAACTCGGCGGATCACTGCGGTCAAAGGGGTGGACATACGGGAGGATAGACCGCCGTCGCAGACACCAGGACCCTGGCACACACGCGTTTCTTTTGAGCGAATGTGGTGCCCAGGAGACGCAACCCTCTGAACTGCAAGGTTTTTCCGTCTGCGCTCCTAAGTTCCCAGTTTCTCAGAACAAATCGCTCCTCCCCCTCAAGGGCGGGATTCTTGAGAAACGCTCTTTTGTGGAGCACTATGTGGGTCAGTCCAGATGCCAAAGACAGGTAAGTTTCCGGGCCTCAAGCTACGAGGCAACATCTACTACATTCGGGTTCGCGTCCCGGTTGCCTATGCTGAAGTCGAACCGCGAAAGGAGGTCTTTCGGTCGCTCGATACGAGTGATCAACTGGAAGCCCAGGCAAAGTGCGCAAATGCCCGCCTTGCCCTTCGAGTCGAGTGGAATGCAGCGCGGGCGGCTCAGAAAGCCGACGTCCGTGCCGTATTCGATACGTCGACGGAGCTTCTGCGGTCATGGGGCATGTCGTTTAGCCCGATGACTGACTTGCTCACTGGCGAAATCGATGACTTGCTTCAGCGGATCGAGAAGATCGCTAACATCGATCCCGCATCCCCGGCCGTGCCCGCAGTGCTTGGAGTCATCGACCTCCCCGATCACACCGTGGCCGAGATGGCAGCGCGAATGCCGAAACTGAAGAAAGTAGAAATCCGGGCCAAGAACTCGAGACAGCGCCGGGAATGGTGCGGGAACTTCCTTCGCGCGGCAAAGGATTTCGCCGCGGTGATCGGAGAACGGACTATCATGACGATCTCGGAGCAGGATGCCACCGACTACTGGGAGTTTTGGAAGAAGCGGGCGCGTGAAGACGTAACGCCCAACTACGCGAACAAACAGATCCGCTATGTCAGACAGATGATCGACGCCCACTTCGAAGACATCCGCATGCCTGTGAGCAAGCGGGTCAACCCCTTCGAAAGGATGAGCGTGTCAAAGAATGCATATGATTCTGCCGACAACGAGCGCGCGAAGCTGGCGCTCCCTGAAAGCTGGATCAGAAACCAATTGGTCGGCGGAAAGATCTTGGAGCCATTCAATCAGGAGGCCTCCGATATCGCGATCGTTGCAGCTGTGTGCGGGTGCAGGGCATCGGAAATTTATGACCTCCCGGCGGAAGATATTCACCTCGACCACCCCATTCCGCATCTGAGGGTCCGCATCGTCGTAGACGGCCCAGATGCACGCGAGATAAAGGGGGCGTCCTCGAAGCGAGAGATTGTCCTCCTTGGACCGGCGCTCGATGCCATGCGTCGGCATCCGACAGGCTTCCCGAGATATCGCGGGAAGGCCAGCTACTCTGGAAATGTGAACAACTTCCTTCGGGACAACGGCCTGTTCCCCAAGCTGCCGGAAGGCAACGACGGAAAATTTGTCATCAGCGGCACGCGCCACTCCTTCGAAGACCGCATGATAGCCGCTAAGATCGGCAATGAAGAGAGAGCCTTCATGATGGGGCACTCGATCGGGAAGGTCCGCGGTAGGCCGGTGTATGGGAGTTCGTTGTCATTGCCGCTGAGGGCCCTGTTTCAGGAGATGATCACATATCCGTCCGAAACTTGGGAGCCCCGTCCGAGAACGCTACTTTGGGCCGAGATTGATCGGTTGCTTGAGGAAGAGGGGCATATCCTGGGGTGAGGCAAGTCAGCGGTTGCAAAGCGTCGGTCAATCGACGCGTCGAGGGGAGCAGCAGAGGATTGGGATCTGCCAGGTCAATTGGCGTGTCGAAGGAAGCAGCAGAAAGATGATGATCGACACGCCTGCCCGGATAATCCTGTCCAGGCGCGGGCCTTCCGGCCCTCAAGTGCGGCGTCCCGGACAGGGACGCCACCGTTCGTCACTCTTTATCAGCAAGCAAGTCGGCATGTTCCAGCGCCTTGGCCGCGCTCACTGCTGCGAGCACGGTGTCTCGCAGCAGGGCCAGTTCCGATTTCGCCTCCGACAGCGCTGACGCACCTGGCTCGACGAAAATGGACCGATAGCCACCGCGCGTGTGGTTTTCATCGCCGTGCCAGTAGACATGCGTGCCGGCATCAATTTCGATGCCAAGTGTGCTGTTAAAAGTCTCGAGATCGCAGAGGAACGAGTCCGAGAAGATCTGCCCGCGTTCGATCCGTCGCGCGAGGTCGGTCGCGAAACTGCGTTTCGACGGTGCGAGGCTCGGGATAACAACCGACCGCAACTCGTTGGCCGTGATGTGCGCTTGCATAAGAGCGAGCGCTACGAGCCTGTTGACCGCATCGGGCGTCATCTCGAGCCCGTCGATCAAAACGGCGAGGCGGGGGACGTAGCCGAGAACGCCGCTCATGCCGCCACCTTCTCTGCATGCATCGTGTCGAGCGACCGACGATACGTCGAGATCGCATTATGGAGACCGTCAGCGAGTAGACATATCTCCTCGACGACGGGGCTCGCGGGATCGAGCGCGGCGAACTGTGCGGCTTCGATCCGCTCAACGTCGTGCACGTTCTCGAGCATCAGCAGATCGAGCAGATCGTCGAGCGCCCTCACAGTGCGTCGGGAGGGCGTCCCCGCGTTGTTGAGTCCGTCGATCACGGAATGGGCAGTGCGGGCGCCGGGCAGGCCGCCGAGCAGCGCCGCCGCGTCGAAGAGACCGTCGGCTTGCTCATCGATGAAGGTCCGGAGGTCGTCGAGTGCCGAGATCGGCGCGGTGGAAATGAAAGCATCGGTGTCGAACATGGTGTTTCTCCCATTCGGGCGTTTCCGACTCTCAGGTCGGGTCAATGTCCGTTCGTCCAGATCCTCTTTCCTGTGCGCCTCTCAGCTCCTCCTTCTGTTGCGGTTCTCGGTAGGAGGGACCGCAACAGAAGGAGGAGCCAAGGCGCGCCGCATTTCCTTCATCCTGGCCGGATAGCAATGTTCATCGTGTCCGGGCTGCTGGGGAGAGGTCGGAGAGGGGACGCCCCTCTCCGCGCGCCGAGCGAACAATTTTCTTCTCCGTCTCGTTTCCCGGCTGGAGTGAACCGTCCGAAATACTGGGAAGCCACCACAGATCACACAGGAGAAACAGATGATCACCACCGGCTTCACGATCCCAGAGGTTGTTCTCAAGCGGCTCGCCGCCGCAGTTGCCGCCTTCCACCGCGAGACTGCACCCATGACGATGGCCGAGCTGCGCAAGGCGTATCGCGAGCGACAGGGGCCGACCATCGGCTGCTTCGTCCATGTCGAATTCACGAAGACCGGCGCCGTGAAGAGTTTCGACGCGCGTCGGATAGAGAAGTCGCGCGAGAAGTTCCGGGCGTGCGGCTTCGAGACAGATGTTCCGCTGTTCGGGCGTGCCGACTACGCCGCGAGAGATCTTGCAAAGGATTGCGGAGAATTCCTGCTCCGCCGAGAGATCGACCAGCGGCGTGATGCCGACCATCGGGAGCTCGTCGGACTGACCAATGAGGAGCTTTCCAACGCGGCCAAGGAGCTTTCGCGATTCAAAGGCTGGCTCGGTTCTGGTCGATCTTACTGCGGATCGCTGAGCGAGCAATTGCGACTGCGTCTTGTCGAAGACGAGTTCGAGCTGCGGGAGAAAGAGTCGAACCACGAGCATTTGGAAGCAAGTGGGAAGAACAGGGACTATATCGCCGCCTGCCAAAAGCAGGTGGACGATGAGCTGGTAGCAGCCAGGGGGTGGCGCGAGGCAAAGGAGACGAGTCCATATTACCGATTCATGGCCAGGCATGAATATCAGAACCGTTCGGATGACGATCAGACCGTAATCGCCTATCGCGACGCCATGGGCTGGCAGCCCTGAGCGCCCACGTCAATTTTTAATGCGTTGTCTCTCGTGCACGACCCGCCTCACTCGGATGGCTTCCCCGGGTGGCGGTGGTGCATCGGGATCGGGTCCGGCTTCCAGATCAACATCACGTTCGAACGCATTTTCGGGGTCCTTCGGTGGCGCGTCCGGAGTTTTTGCCCATGCGATCGCCGCGTCGGTTGCAAGGTCTGCATTTGGCGCATCGATTGCGCCGGCTTCGGAAATCGCGGTCGCACGCTCGTGGGGGGACTTCGCGTCCCGGATTTTCTTCTTGTCGGCCTGCACCTGATCCCGGCGCCGCTGTTCGTTTTCACGGGCGATGCGCTCGGACTCGCCCTCGAGGCGCGCCTTCTCGCGACCAAGGCGGCGAAGCTCAAACCAGCTTTCCCACAGCGCGTCGTTTTCTTGTCGCACCGTCGCGTTGCGCACCGCCACCATGGGCTCGTCGATGAATTCGGCCGCGCTCCGGATCTTGGCAGTCCTCAGAGGGCCAGCATGCTCCTGCGCCCGTAGGCCCACGGGCGCATCTCCGGCCGATGCCATGTCCTTGTAGGACCGAAGATCGATCCTCGACTTCTTGCCGGCTTTCTTGAGCGCCGCATTGGTCCGCCGTTCCCACTCGGCGCGGATCGCTTTGACCTCCTCGGAGCCCGTGACCTTGTCATCGAGCTTCCGGGTCTTCTTGCCGAACTTGCCGGTGTTCCGGTCCACCTCGCGCACATTCCATCGGATGTGCGCGTGAAAGTTGAGGTTCGTCATGTCGGGGTTGGTCAGCGCCTCAATGTATTCGGCCTGCCCGCCTTCGTCTTGCCTGTTTTTCCATAGACGCTTGCCGAGGGCCTTCTCATGGAAGGTCGGTGCATGGATCACCCAGTGAGCTGCGACCTCGTAGCGATCTTTCAGAAACAGACAGAACCCTCGGACGAGACTCAGCTGATCGTCGAGCGGCAGCTCGGCGGGAAGTGCAGGCCGAAGTTCACGCGCGACGCGCGCATTGATGCGAGTCTCGCTCGCTTCCGCCGCATTCCAGAGCTCCTCCGCGCTCCCATCCCATCGGACCAGGCCCTGTCCGAGCAGGCCGGGCAAGTTCTTATAGTTGTAGATCAGCCCGGTCCGATCGTCTGTCATGCGAGAGCGCGAGGCGTAGGCGGCAGCCGCGACTGAAGAGCGACCGTCTGACCGGGACAGGACGAAGAGAGGGCAATGGCTTGCGGGATGAAGCTTTGTTTTTTCCATGAACGGGAGATCGCGCCTGCGGCCGATCTCCGCTCAAAAAAGCCCGCGGCAGGCGCGCTGCAAACCGGAGGTTTGCGTAATTGCGCCCTTGGCTTGCGCCGCGGGCATGGCGGGGTCACCCGGCGGGTCCGGAAAACATGTTTTCCACAGGATGCGATTTCTGCTCGCGGGCGCAATCTCCCCATCACGAAATCATGCAATCAAAGGAAAGATCATGCCGAAAATTGACGACCAGATCGCGGGGATTGAGAAGAGGATGGAGCAGCAACGTAACCGCCTTCGGGATCTCAAAGCGCAAGCGACGAGGCAAGATCGGAAAGACGACGCGCGGCGGAAACTGCTTTATGGTGCAGCCTATCTGGCAGCGCTACCGTCGCTCAGCGAGGACGCCCAAAAGCGCAGCCTTGCACGCATCGAGGCGTGCATCACGAGGCCGAAGGATCGTGAATTCTTGGGCTTGGAACCGCTGAAGGATACGAACAGCGATAGCAAAATTTCCAAGGGCTCAGCCAAAGCAGTGACAGCGGACTTGCCCTTCGCCAGTTCTCCCACCAGTGAATGATTTCACGCGCGTTGAATGATCTTTCCCTGATCAGCGCGGTATTCATGGAGGTGGAGCGTCTTGTTCTGAAGTAGCTCGACCGCCTCATGGATCACGTCGAGCGGCACGATGAACCACTCCCTGGGGTGCACGGGCGTGCCGAACCGATCGTGGATCGTGATGTCGAGCCGACCGGGCGCGAAGAACCGGTGGAGCAGGTTCTCGAGCGCCACCCGGTTGATGTCGATCAGCGTGAAGGTCGCGACCACGTCGACGCCTGCCATGAGGAACGTCGGCTCCTTCTCCGAATTCGCGAACCGCCTTGCGACCTGCCCTCCGGTGACACCGATCTTGTGGATGACGGCGCGGTTCTCGACGACGAGTGGGTGGTCGGACTGACTGCGCAGGACATAGATCGTGCCAGTGTCAGTGCCGCCGCCCTCGACAGCGTTGTTGAACAGCGGTCCCGCGTCTTGATCGGTGATACGACGTCCCGCCGGGTCTTGTGTGAGCGCTTTCTGCAATGACCGGGCGAGCAGATTGCTCTCGGTTCCGTTGTCGAAAATGACCCTCAGCCGGCTGTCCCGGTTCCCGGAATCATTCGTGAACGGATCACCCGCATGGGCGACGTATGCCATCAACCCATCGACGATGAAAAACCGGCCGGGTTCGATCTCGGACTTTCGTTCAAATTTCAGAGTCTGCCGTGCGCCACCGGCGATGTCCGTCCTTGCAGCGTCGAAGAGTGGCGCGAACTGATCAAAGTCCGAACACGGTTGGCGGCTGGCAACATCGTCCGGCACGGCGCGGCGTTCAGCCTGAGTCCGGACATGCCTTAGTTCGGTGAGGCTGGATTGCTCCTCACCCGACACGCCCAACGACGCGAGAAGAGCATCGTCGTCGAGATCTTGCGGTTGCGTTTCGTCATGCGAGTCCGTTTTCGACACCGCGAGAAGATTCTGCGTATCGACCGCGGCCAGCAGTTCCCTGCATTCTGCCAGCTCGCGCAACCTGTCGAGCCGGACGGCGTAGAGGCGTTCGAAAATGTCGCGATCGGCGCCATGTTGCGGTGCCCTTCCGTGCTCCTCGGTGAACTTCTGGATGTCCTCGAAGCCGGCGATGATGCGTGCCTCGCGCGGGCTGGTCGCGGCCTTCTTCTTCTCGATCGGTTCGAGTCCGAGGTCTGCCAGAATGTCGATATCGGAACGATCAGACATTTGCCGCCGCCTTTCTCTGGAGGAAAGCGATGCCCTCTGCCATCTGGCGTTCCCAAGCGTCGGTCGAGGTCAGAGAAGGCAGGCGACCGCGCTCTTGCCGGAAACGGACCGCGCGCTCTGCCAGCATGCGGGCCTCGTCGTGGGTGAGGTTGATGCGCTTCCTCGCAATGATCGCCGCAATATCCCGCAAGACTGCCTCGTCCATTGACTTCGCCAAGATGGCTCGGGCCGTCTGGAACGGGTTGATCCGGTCTATCAAGTCGATTTCCAGGTCCTTCACATCCGTCACATATTGGCGGACACCTGTGATGAAGGCGGTGTTCGACTTGGGTTCATCTGAAGGATCATGAGCGGGCGCCTTGGCCTTGCCCTGTTGCGTCATCGCGATCGCCGCGACGGCATGCTGTCGCACCGCCTCGCGGTCGTCCTCGGACAACTCTGGATACCGGGCGGCTACGATCCGACCCATCCTGATCTGCGTGAATTCCTCGGCCGGTGTCTCGTCGTCGAAGACGCCGCGCTCGACAGTCTGGCGGTCTTGCACGAAGGCGGCCAGCACCTCGTTGATGTCCTGTTCACAGATACGCTTGGCCTCGGCACTTTTCGGCGGCACCAGCCCGCCGATCTCCATGTGGAACTGTCCGGTTGCCTCGTTGAAGCCAACGTTGGTTTTGCCGTTCTGGTATCCATCCTCGCCATAGTCGAACCCGTCCTTGCTGCCTGCCGACTTGGGGGTGAAGGTGAACTTCGGCGCCAGGACCTGCTCCATCAGCAGACTGGCGGCGATGGCCTTCAAGGTGTCGTTGACAGCCTCGTTCACCGTCTCCTCCGACGCGTCCGGTTCCGCGATCAGGTTCGTGAACCGGGCGCTGGTCTTGCCGGGTGCATCGCGCGTTGCGCGGCCGATGATCTGGACGATCTCGGTCAGCGAGGATCGATAGCCGACGGTCAGCGCGTGCTCGCACCAGATCCAGTCGAAACCCTCCTTGGCCATCCCGAGGGCGATGATGATGTCGACATGGTCGCGGTCGTCAGCGTGGGTGGGATCTTTGAGCGATCCGATGACCCGGTCCCGGCGGGCGCCGTCGTCATCCACAAGGTCCGCAATCTTCAGGACCGTGCCGTCCGGGCGTTCGACGAGCTGGAAGCCGGTATCGGGGTCGGCCCCCTTCCAAGTGCCGAGGGCCTGCATGATGTCCTCCGCCTCGCGGATTTTGTCACCTAAGCTCTCGCGCGCGTTCACGTTCGGGATGTGGACGATGGTTTTCCGTCCGGCATCCAGCACTTCGGAAATCGCGTCAAGGTAGCGACCTGAATAGAAGTAATAGCCGATGTCGAGCGATTTCAGATGGTCGTAGCCATTGAGCTGTTCGTAGTAGGTATAGGTGACCGTCTCGAACCGCGCCTCGTCCTCGGGCATCAGGACAGCCTCTGCGTCGCCGCGGAAGTAGCTGCCCGTCATGGCAACGATGTGCGTCTTGTCGCGCACCATGAAGTCCCGCAGGTGGGCACCCAAGCGGTTTTCGGGGTTGGCGCTGACATGGTGGAACTCGTCAACCGCGATAAGCCGGTCGTCGAAGGCTTCGACGCCCATGTCGTCCACGGCGAAGCGGAAGGTGGCATGGGTGCAGACCAACACGCGGTCGTCCGATGCCAGGAAAGCCTTGACCGATGCCACCTTGCCCTTGGCGACCCTGGGGTCGTCGGCGCCTGGGGCGTTGCAGAGGTTCCACTGTGGTGCCACCGACCAGTCAGACCAGAACCCGTATTTCGACAGCGGCGTGTTCTTGAACGACGCCCCGATGGAGCGCTCCGGCACCACGATGATCGCCTGCTTCAGCCCCTGGTTCTCGAGCTTGTCGAGGGCAATGAACATCAACGCCCGGGATTTGCCCGATGCCGGGGGAGACTTGATCAGCAGATACTGCTCTCCGCGCTTCTGGTAGGCGCGCTCCTGCATGGCGCGCATGCCGAACTCGTTGGCCTTCTTGGACGCTCCCGTGGCGGCATATCGGACTGAGACGGAGGGGGCGTTCTTCACCTGGGCAGTCATGCTTTTTCTCCTGCCTCAATACCCGCCTGCCACGCCTTTTCTATCACCTCGTCTTCCGCAAGGAAGAACTCCCGGCCAAGAGATCGGGCACTTTCCGCAAGAACCTTCATCATGGCTGCTTCGCCCGTCAGTCCCTGCACCGAACCCGGGAACGGCTCGCGTCCCTCTGCCACGGTAGATTTCAGAACAGACCACTGAAATGGACCTATCGGCAGATGGCGGTTGTGGGCCTCCATCCGATCTGCGGGGGTCTTCGAGAACCCGGCCTTGATGATGGTGCCCTTGGCGCCGGAATCATTCAGAAAGATGGCGGCCTTCCCAGACAGTGCCAGCAGGTAGATGTGGCACGGCCCCTCTGCTTCGCGATGCTCTGTCGGCATCTGTGAGACCGGACCGGGCTGACTCGGCTTTAGAACCTCCGCAGCCGACCCAGGCAACTTTCCGATCACGGGAGGCTGTCCGAAGACATCGACTTCTTTCAGGTCAAGTGAGCGGAGGTTCTTGGCGTCTTCGTAGGTGAGGGGCTTTCCCCACGCGCCGGTCGCACGCACGGCCTTAGGGTCGTAGGCCTGGGGAGCGAAATCCTGGAAAAATGGTCGGCTGTGTGGCAAGGGCCGCCATGCGCGGACTCCGCGGACAGCGTGGGTCCACCGCCCCGCGGACCGCTCATTCTGTTCTTTCTTCGCATAGGCGTCGGCCGGCATATAATCGCGGTCGCGCCCAACCTCGTGGGAAAACTGCATCACCCCGATCACCCGTCCCTGTAGTTCAGGTCCGGCATGCCCCGACCCGACGTGGACAAGGAGCACGCCGGGTTCACTCCGCCGGACAAAGCTGTCGCGCATGTTTTCCCGAGTGAACCCCGTGAAACCCCAAACCTCGGGTTCGAACCCGTCGGCATAGGTGATCCAGACGTTGGGAGGGTCGGCGTTGATCGCATCGAGAGGGGACATCATGACGCCAGCTCCTTGGCTATGGAAGCGCCCGTCGTGGATACCGGTCGTCTCATGAGCGTGATGGTCATCGATCGCTCCCGTTCTCTTCGAAGGCGCGCACGCTCCCGTAGGTCTCCTTCACCCGGGTCTGAACCTTGCGCATCATGTCCGAGCCACGTTCGGGCCAGCCGTGATGCTCGAACATCTGGAGAAAGCCCCCGAACCGGATTCGTGCGATCTCGGCGATCACTTTGGCGTCGCCACCTGGGGTATAGGTTCTTCGTGTCATAGTGCTTCCTTGTCCCGCTCCACTGCCTTCTCGATCCAATTTGGCCACCTTAAAAATTCATCCTTCAAGATTTTCTTCAGCATTGCCGCCGAAAAGCGACGGTAGCACGCGGGATTTTAACCAAGTGATTGTGTGTGACTGTCACGTGGCAACTGACCGGCTGTTCTTTTCATGGTATGACATCTGATCACACGCCCTTTATTAGCCAGCCTGGTAGAACGGGTTTCGGATTTGGAAGAATAAGCTCTTCAGGCATGGCCTTCCAGAACCCTTCGATTGCGTCCGAGAACTCGTCAAGATGCACGGTTTCAATCCTGACATACTCAGGGTCCAGCATTTTCCAAACGTTACGCGAAGATGCCGAACTCGACCCGTAGAAAAGATCTGGGTGATACTTCTCGAGATTCCCTGCCGATGGACCGCCACCGTGCTTGTAAGCGTTCACCGCAAGTCGGCATCTATCTATGCCGCGAAAGCAAGGCTCGGAGCGCACGTCCCAAGGGGCGGACCCTTTCATGAAAAGAGAGAGGAAATCGACGACTTGATCAAACTTGTGAGCGCCAAGAATATTGTTTCTCATCCTCATGGGCATCCGTTGGACGTGCATCTTCCAGTCTATCCATTCCTTCAAAGATTTTTCCAAAAGGTGATACAGCCCAGTTGCTATGACCAGATGTGCATCTCTACGCGTCTGCGAAAGGGCGTCATGGAAAGAACCAGAGACGGCATCGGCTCTTTCAAGAAGATCGAATTCGGTAAATCGATCATCATCTACCTCAGAAAGACCGGCGATCATCGTTTCGCAATATACCTCTCCGGCTTCGCCATCGATGTCATCGAACTGAGAGAGAAGCCTCGTCCTCAACTGATGCGAAAGCGTCAGATGCCGATTCAATAGCAGATCGCGCTCTTCCTGCTCCATTCGGAATGCGAGTCGTTGGAGATACGACATCACGCTTTCTCCTTCTTCGCGGTCATCTTCGTATACATGTCGAAGAGCTTTTCGAGGCGTTCGGTGTCGTTGCGGAATCGGCGACCGATATAGATGCGTTCGAGGGTTTCGTCGTTGCGGTCATCGGCGGCGCGGAGGTCGGCGGGCATCTTCTCGGGGTCGTAGAGCTCGGCGATGGTGGCGGGGAAATGCGCTTCGCGGGCGAGCAGGATGTCCTCGGCGCAGCGGGTGAGGTTGGCCTTGTCTGTCTCAGTGAGCTTCGGGACCGGGAAGGTGTTCCAGCCGAGGGTGTTGGAATATGAATAACGCATCTCCAGTCTACCACATACTGTTCCGATCCATGAAATATGAGTGCGAGAGAGTAGCATGGCGAGAACCCACAACGGGGCCTCCGGCAGATAGAATGCTTTGTTCGTGGGAACAGTGTCGTCACCGGCAAGGCCATTGGGCAAATATTCGCGCTCTTCTGAGGAAACAATGGGCACGAAAACTTTCCAAGCATTGTCCCCCTTTACTTCACGAAATTGGTGAGGACGCGCTACGAGCCTCGCCATTGCGGCGTCGCCAGAAGCTTCACGGTCAGCTCGCACTCTTTCGATGCGCGTCTGAACTACTGGAAAGGCAGAAGCCTCTTCTAAGCGATCGTCAGTAATCCATAGACAGTAGCGCAGATTCCCATTGATGAACTCGGTCGATCCAATGAACTTCCTGAACAAGTCCTGCGGGACTCCCGCATCGATCATCTGATCGCGCTCTTCAGGCGTCAGCATAAGCCCCGCCGATTTAGAGTAGTAAACCCCATATTCCATTGGTGGCAGATTATTCTGAGGGCGTCTCGTGTCTTGGACTGCGACAATTTTATGGTGGGTTAAATATGGATTGACGTAGTCAACCTGATGGCTGGTATCGTCCCCAATAATGAATCTATTCCCGGCGGGATCTCGATCTGCACAAATGATAACGACCGTTACGCCCGCATTGTGCGCAGCAAGATTTTTCCACTTGAATGGCAGGTGGGCAAACCGAATCTGGAAACCAAGATTGTATATAAGTTTCCAGACCACAGTGACCTGTTGTCCTTGGCTAAAGCTATTCGTTGAGACGAAACAAAATTTCGTGCGTGACGTCTTGGCAATTTCGATGGATTTCATGAACCAGCCGGCCACATAGTCAGCGTTTTTGAAGCTCCCCTCGTAGCCAAAAAAAACAAGAGCGAGGTCTTTCTTGTTCTCCGCGGTTTGTTTGCGTGAGCCCGAGAACGGTGGATTTCCACAGATATACGTTTCCCATTCCTCGCCACCGCCCTCCAGGTTCAGTCGCCCCGTCGGCCCGCCCAGATCCTGCTCCTCGGTCGACGCCGTCTCCGGCGGGCAGACCTCCTCCCAGTCGATTCGCAGCGCGTTGCCGGTCACGATTGTCCCCGTCGCATGGAGCGGCAGGACCAGCGCCCGGGCCTCCATCTGGCCGATGAAGCGCACATCGCACTGGAACTCGGCGATCAGCAGCGACAAGCGGGCGATCTCTGCCGCGAAGCTCTTGATCTCGATCCCGTAAAACTGGGTGAGGGAGATGGCTGATCGCTCCAGCGCCTCGCCCCGACGGCGCATGATCTCGTCCTCGATCTCGCGCATCCGGATGTAGGCGATGACGAGGAAATTCCCCGATCCACACGCCGGGTCGAACACCCGGATGCGCGACAGGCGCTGACGCAGATTGAAGAGCTTACGCTTGTTGGTGCCCGCCGCCTCGAGCTGGTCCCGCAGGTCGTCGAGGAAGAGCGGGTCCAGCACCTTCTGGATGTTCGGAACGGAGGTGTAGTGCATACCCAGCTCACCGCGCTCGTCATCGTCGGCGACGGCTTGGATCATGGAGCCGAAGATGTCGGGGTTGATCGTCTTCCAGTCGAGCTCCCCAGCGCGCAGCAGGTAGGCGCGCGAGGTGCGGGTGAAGGTCGGGCAACCGATATCGTCCTTGAACAGCCCACCATTGACGTAGGGAAAGACATCGGCCCAGGACTTCACGCCCGCCCGGTCGCCCTTGCGCGGGTCGAGGTTCATGGACCTGAAGAGATCCAGCAGCACGGCGCGCGTGTTCGACCCATCCGCCTCGGTCATCTGGCGCAGGGTGGAGGTGAACAGATCGTCGCCGTTGAAGATGCCGGTGTCCTCGGCGAAGAAACAGAAGATCAGTCGCGCCATGAAACGGTTCAGGTCGCCGCGCTTGTCCGCCGCCTGCCAGTCCGGGTTGTCCTTCAGAATTTGCACGTAGAGTCGGTTGAGGCGCCCGGTCGCTTTGATGTCGATCGGGTTGTTCTTAACTTCGGCCACCGTCGAGATGCCCGCCAGCGGCAGAAAGAACCCGAAGTGGTTGCCCAGATCCGTCAGCGGGCCTGAGATGACCTCTCCCGAGCCGATCTCCTCGGCCTCGAAGTGGATGCCGTCTGTGGCGAAGATGAACTTGGCCTTCTGCCGCTCAGTCAGGGGGCTGGCGCGCAGGCGTGCCAGCATCTCGACGGTCTGGCCAGGCTCGGCCACCGCGATGTGGATGTTGTTGCGCTGGAGCACGCCGCCGACATCGGACTTGTTGGTGTTGCCGGTGCGCAGGCGCTTGACGGTCGCCTCCTTGTTGCCGAAGGCGGCCAGGAAGGCGAAGGGGAACTCCTGAGGATCGAAGGCAGCGTCGGCCAGCTGGGATACGGCTTCTTCGATCTCGACGGCGTTCATGCGATTCCCCCTGCTCGTGTTTTCGCTGACATTGCATGATCTTGGAACGAGATACCACGCCGGACGCGCTGGCGACGAAGGGGAAGCACTGATCGGGAAGGTCGTTGGCCGCACCATTGCCGCCATTTTCGATTTTTGATCCGAGGTCTTCCCTGTGGGTTCCCATCTTTATTCCGAGGTTCCAATAGGTTCCCGCAGTGATGATGGTATAAATTTCAGCGGGTTAAGCTGAGATCCGAACAATTTTTTTGGAAATTTTTCCGAGACCTTGGCCGGTTTTCACCAAAGTCTGGGTGGCGAATACACGTTCTGTGGATTTGCATGACAGATTTTACGGGCGATCACGCAGGCTTCTTGGCAGGCCGCGCAGGTTTCACGGATAGCCACGCAATTTCTTTGGCCGATCCTGCATTTTGTGCGGATGCCTCTGGGGCGTAGATCCTCTTCGGATCAACCGAAGGAGACAATGATGTCCAGTCCAACCCGCTACCGGTGCGAAGAGAAAGTAGTGACTCTTCTCGAGAAAAAGAAACTTACGTTGAACGCACTGCGGCTCGCTCATGCGACCTACCACTACCTCGACAATCACCCCGGATGGCAGCCGTCGTTCATGGCGCTGGGAGATGATCTGGGACAGGTTCGGACCTGCACCGCTCTCTGCGCAACGCTATGCGCGACGACAGCATCTCCTGCTGCCAATGACCTCGACATGATCCACGAGGGAATGCGGGACCTCGACGGCACAGGGCTTTTTCAAACTCTCGAGCTCGATGGACGGAAGCTGAAATTTCGTTATTCCCATAGCCTGGCAACCGCGGCGACCAAACTCGTCAAGAGCAGGTTTTCGATGGTAGATTGTGGAATTATCGCTCAACTTCAATCGCCGTGGCAAATATACTTCTATGTCCGGGCGGAAATGGTGAACCGCCAAAGGCACCCGATCTTCTACTTGCCTCGAGTGTGTCCCGTGAACGAGCCATGGAGTAGAACCAAGCGCACCTGGTTGGCCGCGGCGAGCCGTGTTGGCCCGATACTCGGGCATCACTACGTCTTCATCCCGGAGCTTGATCCTCAGTGTGAAAACGTCGTCGCTGTCAAAGTAAAGATCGTGCACAGCAAGACCCAATGGTCGCAAGGGCGCCTGTTTCCTCGACATGCGCCTGAACCTGTAAGCATCGTCGCCAATGAAAAGAGCCGGACATTGACGAGGCTGGAACTGAGCAAACGGAAAAACTGGACGCGGGTCGATGGGCCGGTTCCGGTGCGGGACGGCGTGGATTAGGCGGCGACCACTACAAATGGGATGCACAAGGTTCGCGGAGCCTGTGCATCCCAAGCCACCAAGAAAGAGTAGAACTCTTCGGGGAGGCATATCCCGACGATGCTCATGCGGCTTCCGCGACGATGCGGGCATAGTCGTCATCCAGATTTTGTCTGGCTGCGATTTCTGCCTCGAGCTTCAGGACGAGCGGGACGTATTTTCGACCGTCCGTCCGCGCCCGGACAATTAGTTTCATGACATCCCGAAGATGCTCCAGCTTTTCGATCGAGACCTGCATGACCTGCACCCATCATTGTTGATGGGAGGAACTTCGGATCGTTTGAAAAAAGACAGAAACCGGCGTGGCTCTGCCGCCGGCCTCAAGACAGACTTTCGTAGCACAACGGGTCAAGGACGTGCCAAGAGCTTGTGTGGAGCACTTTGTGTAGCAGTTTTCGAGAGTAAGTCTGAAAAACACAAATAAATCGAGGTTTTCTGTTGTTTTTCGCTTGACTTTGGTGCCCAGGAGAGGACTCGAACCTCCACGACCGAAGTCACTGGTACCTGAAACCAGCGCGTCTACCAATTCCGCCACCTGGGCACAGGTGCGGAGGCTGCATTAGGACTGTCCGGGAAGGGTGTCAACGGCTGACGCGCGGCCATATGCGCCTTGTGTGACGGATGGGGCGGCGGTAGACCCGGCGCGATCCGCAAGGAGGCGCCCATGTCCAAGCTCGTGACCATCTTCGGCGGCTCCGGCTTCGTCGGCCGACATATCGCGCGGCGGCTGGCGAAGGCCGGGTGGCGCATCCGGGTGGCCGTCCGCAAACCGAACGACGCTGGGTTCGTTCGCCCCTACGGTGTCGTCGGGCAGGTCGAGCCGGTGTTCTGCAATATCCGCGACGACGACAGCGTGCGCGCCGTCATGCGCGGCGCGGATGTGGTGGTGAACTGCGTCGGCGTGCTGGACGAGCGCGGCAAGAACACGTTTCAGGCCGTGCAGTCGGATGGAGCGGAGCGGATCGCGCGGATCGCGGCGGAGCTTGGCGTCTCGCGGATGGTGCAGATCTCGGCGATCGGGGCGGACCCCGCGTCGGACAGCGTCTATGCGCGCACGAAGGGTGAGGGCGAGGCGGCGGTGCGGCGGCACATGGCCGACGCGGTGATCCTGCGGCCGTCGATCGTGTTCGGGCCAGGCGACAGCTTCTTCAACCGGTTCGCAGGGATGCCCGGGCCAGTCGTACCGCTCGTGGGACCCGACACGAAGTTCCAGCCGGTCTATGTGGAGGACGTGGCGGAGGCCGCCGAACAGGCAGTCCTGGGCAAGGCGCCTGCCGGGACCTACGAGCTGGGCGGACCGGATGTGGACACGTTCCGGGAGCTGATGGAATTCATGTTGACGGTGATCCAGCGGCGGCGCTGGATCTTCGCGATGCCGTTCTGGATGGCGCGGCTGGCGGCAGGGGTGTTCTCGGTGCTGGGAAAGGTGACCTTCGGGATGGTGAAGGGGCCGATCACGGGCGATCAGATCCGGCAGCTCCGGCGGGACAACGTGGTGTCCGAGGGCGCGCAGGGCTTCGCGGAGCTGGGAATTCATCCGGCCGCGATGGAGGCGATCCTGCCGGAATACCTGTGGCGGTTCCGGCCCTCGGGGCAGTACAGCGCGGTGAAGGCCTCGGCCCAGAATCTGAAGGGCGGCTCGGACCGGGCGGGGTTCTCCTGAGCGTCCACGCGTGGACGCAGGGTCAAATAATTGATTTCATTGCGATAACGGCGCAACGGGATTTCGGGGCGGTGACGTTACGAAATATTCGGGGATTTGTGCTGCGAGCCCGTGAGACGGTAGGGTGCGCATGAACGCGCACCCTGCGGGTGTGTCAGCTGTAGGCGATCCAGAGCAGCACGACGCCCAGAACGCAGCGATAGACGACATAAGGCGTGAAGCTGACCGAGCGCAGCAGGCGCATCATGACCGCCAGCGCCGCGAGGGCCGCAAGGAAGGCGAAGACGGCGGCGATGGCGCCGGCGCGCAGGAGGGCCATGTCGCCCGCCCCCACCACATCGGCGGTCAGGAGCACGCCCGAGGCGAGGATCGTCGGGATCGACATGAGCATCGCCAGTTTCGCGCCCGAATGGCGGTCGTAGCCCAGCTGCCGCGCGGCCGTGATGGTGATGCCGGAGCGCGAGGTGCCGGGGATCAGGGCGAGAACCTGCCAGAGACCCATGATGAGCGCATGCTTCATCGTCCATTGCGTGTCGGTGCGGGTCTGGGGGCCGGTCTGATCCGCCCAGTAGAGCACGATGCCGAAGATCAGCATGGTCCAGCCGATCACGGCGACGGAGCGCATGGCCTCGTCCAGACCCGTCACCTTGATGATCAGACCCGCGATGACGACGGGAATCGTGGAGATCACGAGGCAGAGCGCGAGAAAGGCGCCCTGGGTGTCGACCTTGCCGCGAAGAAGGCGGCCGAGTCCGATCACGGCTTTCGACACGTCGGACCAGAAGTAGAGGATCACCGCCCCGAGCGTGCCGACATGGACTGCGACGTCGATGGCGAGACCCTGATCGGTGAAGCCCGTCAGGAGCGGGAAGAGGATCAGGTGTCCGGAAGAGGAGACCGGCAGGAACTCGGTGATCCCCTGGATGACCGCCACGAGGATCAACTGGAAAAGCGGCATCGGCGGGCCTCGCGAATCGAACTTGCGGGACAGTATCCCGGGGACCGGCACGGGAAAGGGCGGATATAGGGATGCATCCGGCCCCAATTTCTGACGGAATGGTGGTGCAAGTACCTCGGACGGAGGAAATTTTCTTTGTTTAGGTCAGCAATAGTGACTTTTCTTTGCGCGAGGATCGGAGTATCTCCGCGCTTCAGTCGGAGTTTCGAGGGAGGCTCAGCCGATGGCGTCTCAGAAGATGCTGAAGTTCGTGACGGTCGAGCGCGACATGCCGGACAAGCGTCCGCCGAATCTGCGGCGGGAAGATTTCCATGAGATCTACGCGGAGTACGCGCGGGAGAAGGCGGCGGAGCAGGCCGGGCGGTGCAGCCAGTGCGGCGTGCCCTACTGCCAGACCCATTGCCCGCTTCACAACAACATCCCCGACTGGCTGCGCCTGACTGCCGAGGGCCGCCTGCAGGAGGCCTACGAGGTCAGCCAGGAGACCAACACCTTTCCCGAGATCTGCGGCCGCATCTGTCCGCAGGACCGCCTGTGCGAGGGCAACTGCGTCATCGAGCAGTCGGGCCACGGCACGGTCACCATCGGCGCGGTGGAGAAATACATCACCGACACGGCCTTTGACGAAGGCTGGGTGAAGCCCATCAGGCCCGCGCAGGAGCGGACCGAGAGCGTTGGCATCATCGGCGCGGGCCCCGGGGGCCTTGCCGCTGCGGACCGGCTGCGCCGCGCAGGCGTGCAGGTCACGGTCTACGACCGCTATGACCGGGGCGGCGGGCTGATGACCTACGGGATTCCGGGCTTCAAGCTCGAAAAGGACGTCGTGATGAAGCGCATGGCGCAGCTCGAGGACGGTGGTGTCACCTTCCGCCTGAACTGCACCGTGGGCGTGGACATCGGGTTCGACCAAATCCGCGCCGCGCACGATGCGGTGCTGATCGCGACAGGCGTTTACAAGAGCCGCGACCTTGCCGGGCCGGGATCGGGCAGCGCGGGGATCGTGCGGGCCATCGATTATCTGACCGCTTCCAACCGCGTCGCCAATTTCGGCGACAGCGTGCCCGAGTTCGAGAGCGGCGAGCTGAATGCCGAGGGCAAGAGCGTGGTGGTCATCGGCGGCGGGGACACGGCGATGGACTGCGTCCGCACCGCCGTGCGGCAGGGTGCCACCAGCGTGAAGTGCCTCTATCGCCGGGACCGGGCGAACATGCCCGGGAGCCAGCGCGAGGTCGCCAATGCCGAGGAGGAGGGCGTCGAATTCGTCTGGCTGTCGGCGCCCAAGGGCTTCACCGCCGGGGGTGGCCATGCAGGCGCCGTGAAGGGCATCGCGGTCGAAGGCCCCGCCGAGGGCAAGGTGGCGGGCGTGATGGTGCAGAAGATGCGGCTGGGCGCGCCCGATGTCACGGGCCGGCAGGCGCCGGAGCTGATCGACGGGTCGGACTATGTCGAGAACGCGGATCTGGTGATCAAGGCGCTGGGGTTCGAGCCCGAGGATCTGCCCAAGCTCTGGGGCGTCGAGGGTCTGGAGGTCACGCGCTGGGGCACGATCAAGGCGGAGTTCACCTCGGGCGCCACGAGCCTTCCCGGCGTCTATGCCGCGGGCGACATCGTGCGGGGCGCGAGCCTTGTGGTCTGGGCGATCCGCGACGGTCGGGACGCCGCCGACGCGATGCTGCAGTATCTGAGCCACGGGGCCCGGGTGGCCGCCGAATAGAGTGCGCAGACCTGTGCACAGGGCGTGCACGGGACGTGCACCGGAGTGAATGACCTTGTTGGCGACCGACGAGCGTGAAGGACAGGAATGCTGACGTTGCGTGCCCTTTCCCTGGCGGTCCTTGTGGCCGTGCCCCTGGCGTCCGAGGCCGGATCTCAGGCGATGGACCTGCCGGAGGGGTGCGCGGGCGTGCTGACGGTGCAGCACCGGTCCTGTCTCGTGACCCATGTCTGGACCTGCGCGGGAGAGCCCGAGGGACTGCAGTGGGTGGCGCTGTTCGACGCCGACGGCCCGATCCAGGTCAAGCAGGTGGACGCGGAGTTCCAGTGGCTGACGACCTGGTACTTCTCGCCCCCCCAGACGCGGACCATGGAGACCCCCTCCCCCGATCCCGCCAGTCTGACGGAGCTGTTCGACACGGGGTCCGACACCTACGATTTCACGGTGGTGCCCGACGATGGCACCGTGCCCCTGCGCTATGAGGGGTTCGACCGGATCACCGGGGAGACGGTGATCGACGGCGAGCCGCTCTTGACGACGTCGTTCGGGTTCTCGGTCACGGATCCGGAGGGGCGCGTGCTCTATTCGCTCGCGGGACGGCAGTTCGTGTCGGAGCGGCACCGGATGTTCTTCCTCGGCGAAAGCTGGGACCCGGCGAACATGGCGCGGGCGGAGGACGCCTCTCCCGTGGCGTTCATCTACCCTCAGGAAGAGGGGTTTCTCGCAGCCGAACCGCGGTATGAGTGTCAGGCGATCCTGTCGTCCATGGAGGCCCTGCCGTGAGTGCCCTACATTTCCTTCCCGTCCTCGTTCTCATCGCGGCACCCGTCGCGGCGCAGGACCTCTTCGTGCTGCCGGAGGGGTGCGAGGCCTATGTCACGATCCAGAGCCGCGAATGCACCGTGAGCCATCATTTCACCTGCACGGGCGATCCCGAAGGGACTCAGCGGCGGGTCGATCTGGGCGAGGAGGGCCTCCTCTATGCCGGCGCGATCGACGCGGAGACGCAGTGGATCTCAAGCTGGTTTCCGAACACCGGCCATGCCGAGCGGCTGGAGGACAGCCCCGCCGACCCAGCCTCGTTCAGCACGCTGCTGGCGACGGGGGAGGACAGCTATGACTTCGTCACGCTCTCGGACGAGATCGGACCGACGCGCTACGTCGGGCGCGATGCGCTGACGGGCGTGACCGAGGTGATCGACGGGGTGACGCTGCGCCAGACGGAATACGCCATCAGGGCCTATGGGCCGGACGGCACGGAGGAGTGGCGCTCCAAGGGGAACGAGTGGATTTCGGAGGATTTCCGCATGTTCATCTCGGGGACCTCGACGGTCACGACGCCGGCCGAGACCTGGGACAGCGACGAGTCGCCGGTCGAGTTCATTTTTCCGGGAGAGCCCGGTTTCCTGTCCGCCAATCCGAAGTACGACTGCGGGCTCATGTTGTCGAAACTGGAGATCCGCCCATGATCCGCCTGACGCTTCCGCTGTGCCTGCTGGCCGCGCCCCTCGCGGCGCAGACCTGGACGCCGCCCGAGGGCTGCGAGGGATTCCTGACCGTGCAGCAGAGGGGCTGCATGCTGTCGAACCACTATGTCTGCGAGGGCGATCCGGAGGGCGACCAGTGGCGGGTCGATTTCGTCGAGCAGGGGCCGATCTTCGCCAGCCGGATCAACTACGAGACCGAGTGGGTGGAGAGCCTGGGCCTGATCACCCAGACGCAGACGCTGCTGGGCGAGGACCCCGAGGACCGGGCGAGCCTGACCGAACTGCTGGATACCGGTGTCGACACCTATGATTTCACCACTATCACCAACGGCGAGGAGGTGACGCGCTATCGCGGGGCCGACGTGCTGACGGGCGAGTCCATCGAGATCGACGGGCACGAGCTTCTGGTGATGGAATACACCACAGAGGTGGACGAGCCCGAGGGCGGCAGGAGCCGGCAGGAGGGGATCAACTATGTCTCCGCGGAATTCCGGCTGTTCCTGCCGGGGGCGACGGCCTCTCTCAATCCCGACGGCAGCGTGGCGAACGAGCGCGACAACAGCCCGGTGGCGCTGATCGAACCGGGGGAGCCGGGCTTTTTCACCACGGCGCCCATCTACGATTGCGGCGTGCAGGACATTTCCGCGCCGGGCACGGCGGGTGTCGGCGCCTTGCGCGCGCGGCTGGGGGTTCCGGAATGAAGCGGGCGGTCGCGGCCTGTCTGTGTCTTCTGGGCCTGCCGGTTTCGGCTCAGGACAGCGAAGCGCCCTATGCGGGACAGGATGTCCGCGAGATCGCGGCGCTGTCGCAGGACGATATCGCCGTTCTGCTTGACGGTGGGGGCTGGGGCCTTGCCCTGCCGGCAGAGTTGAACGGCTATCCGGGACCGTCCCATGTCCTTGAACTGGCGGAGACGCTGGATCTGTCGTCGGCGCAGCGCGACGCGGTGTCGGAGATATTCGGACGGATGCGGGAGGATGCGCGCAGGCTGGGCGCGGAGTATGTCGCGGCGGAGGCGCATATCGACCGCCTGTTCGAGACCGGCCACGCCGATGCCGACATTCTGTCGGCGGTGCTGGACGACTCCGCCGAGACCCTTGCGGCGCTGCGCCGGGTCCACCTGACAGCCCATCTGGAGGTCACGCCGCTGCTGAGCGACGGGCAAAGGGCGCGCTATGCAGAGGTCCGGGGCTATGGGGCGGACGGGTCCGAAGCCGGGGATCACTCCGGGATGGATCACTCCGGGATGGATCATGCCGGGCACGGGGGGCAGTGACGGCATGAGGACGGGGGGCTGCCTGTGCGGTGCCGTGCGCTATGTCGCGCGCGACGTGAAGTCCTTCGGCGTATGCCATTGCAAGATGTGCCAGCGCTGGGCGGGCTCGGCCCTGTTCGGCGTCCTCGTGCCCGAGGCGGCCATGGAGGTGACCGGCCAGACGGCGCGGTACCGGTCCTCGGACTGGGCGAGCCGCGAGTTCTGTCCGACCTGCGGGTCGGTGCTTTGGTATCGCTACGACCACGGCACCGACGGCGCGGGCGATTACGAGGTCGCGGCGGGCAGCCTCGACGACGCGAACGGCCTGATCCTCGAAAGAGAGATCAACATCGACATCAAACCGGACAGCTGGGCCCTTGCGGGGAAGCAGGAGCAGCTGACCGAGGAACAAACCCTGGCCCTCTACGGGGCAGAGAGCGAAGGAGCCTGACATGACCAAGTTCGACGCAGACTGGGCCAAGGCCGAAGCCGAGAAGCGCGCCTGGATGGCCGAGAATTCGCTCTTTCGCGAGGACGACGAGCACGCCTCCTGCGGCGTGGGCCTTGTCGTGTCCATCGACGGCGCGCGGTCGCGGCAGGTGGTGGAAAAGGGCATCCAGGCGCTGAAGGCGGTCTGGCACCGCGGCGCGGTGGACGCGGACGGCCGCACCGGCGACGGCGCGGGCATCCATGTGCAGATCCCGGTGGAGTTCTTCTACGACCAGATCCGCCGCACCGGCCACGAGCCGGACATGGACCGGCTGATGGCCGTGGGGCAGGTGTTCCTGCCGCGCACGGATTTCGGCGCGCAGGAGACCTGCCGGACCATCGTGGAGACCGAGGTCCTGCGCATGGGCCACCATATCTACGGCTGGCGGCACGTGCCGGTGGACGTCTCGGTGCTCGGCGACAAGGCCAACGCGACCCGGCCCGAAATCGAGCAGATCCTGATCGCCAACGCCAAGGATATCGACGAGGAGACCTTCGAGCGGGAGCTGTACGTCATTCGCCGCCGGATCGAGAAAGCGGCGGTCGCGGCCCAGGTCCAGCAGCTCTATCTCTGCTCCCTGTCGTGCCGGTCGATCATTTACAAGGGGATGATGCTGGCCCAGGACGTGGCCGAGTTCTATCCCGACCTGAAGGACGCGCGGTTCGTCTCCGCATTCGCGATCTATCACCAGCGCTATTCCACCAACACCTTTCCGCAGTGGTGGCTGGCCCAGCCGTTCCGGATGCTGGCCCATAACGGCGAGATCAACACGC
>Ga0076930_100374_pt1 | contig 46740 bp, 41 predicted proteins | sample HotLakConsoUCCRE_FD_71149 | JGI IMG/M metagenome (GOLD analysis project Ga0076930, IMG submission 71149) | Hypersaline microbial mat communities from Hot Lake, Washington, USA - Hot Lake Consortium UCC-RE (version 3) (version 3) ...
GGTGAGGTTCTGCCCGATCATACAAAACTCCAGTTCTCAACTTAGACGGGGTTTACATAAGTTTCTAACTGACTGCTTTCAGTGGGTTAGCCCCCTTTTCTGGTATGCCCGGAGGGCTTTAAGCCCCCAATTCTGGGGGACTTCAAACTCCGGTCTCCCCCCAAAATTGGGGGGACTAAGGGGGGCGAGTGCGCCTGTTGAGGTGGCAATCGAGATGTGTATAAGCGGCAGCAAAGTTGGGAGAGGGATTTAGGGTGAGGGCCAAGGGTGTGCAAATTTACGCCGCACTGTACTAGCGTGCGAGATTGAGGCTGTCCCAGAGTAGAAGCCGGGTTTTTAGCAGTACTGTACCGATGCTCTAGGCATCAACACTAAACCCGGCCAGTTGTGCCCCACCCCAAGGGCCAACAGCGCAGTCTACTGGGCCGGAACCGCAAAAGGCGTGTCTATCGGCTCCAGCCGCCCCTGGGTCACTAGGGCCTCATGGATAATGGCGATCAGTTCCGCCCGAGTGGCTGGCTGCTGCGGCTCTAGCTGTTGGGGGTCGGGATGGTTCACAATGATGCCTTCGGCGGCGGCGGCAGCTACCTGAGGTCTTGCCCAGCCAGGCAGATTTTGCGCCCCTTGCAAGGGATTTAAGGTTGCGTCAACATCACTGGGAGGAGCCAAATCTAAGCCTGTTGCCAGGGTAATCAGCACTTGATATCGCGGCACTAGCTCATTGGGCTTAAAGGTCTCGTCGGGAAACCCCGTCATATAACCTGCATCGACGACTTGCTTGATGGCGGCGGCGGCCCAGTAGTCTGGGGCGATATCGGTGAAGTTCAGCGATCGCTTGGGCTGTTCTGCGCCGACAAAAGAACTGTTGAGCAGGGCGGCTAACTCGGCCCGTGTGAGTTCTTTGTCGGGCTGCAGTTCGCCACTGGGTAAATTAGGCAACAAGCCTTCTTCGTACAAGCTGACGATGTAAGGATAGGCCCAGTAGTCTGCCGACACATCCGAAATATCTAACTCGGGCAGCGCCTCTGACGCCTCGGTAGTTTCATTCTCCAGATCGGCAGCCGCATCAGCCGTCACCGCTGGCGCTGCATTGGCTCCTGCAATAGCGGCGGCAGAGGAGCCGATTACAGTCCGATCGCGCCCCTTGTCAATATCGATTGAATCAATCCGTCTTTGCGATCGCGGCGCGGCTTCCATCGAGTCGCCCACGCGCCCTCGGTCCCTCCCTGCGAAGGGGGTAAAACCCTCGTCGGATTCGGCAGCGTTGAGGCCAACCGCTGGGTCATCTGCGCTTACCACCGTATCTGGGCTCCCAGGAAGATTGACAATCGGACCCAAAAACTGTTGACCGCGAGTCCATCCCCACCACAAGATGGCCCCGATTGTCAAAAAGGCAATGGCAATGGCGATCGCTTCATCGTTGTCTCGCGAAGGACGAGCAGGCTGTCTATCATTCGGCTCAGGGGGGGGCAGATTGACCATGATATTGAACCTAAAACTTCACAACTGGGGCTTTATAGGGTCATCCTACTGCCAGCAGGCAATTTCTGCTGGGAATGTGCCCAAAATACCAGATTATGTTTGAAAAGGCAGGCCTTGCAAGATTGATTTGCGCCAGCAGGTTTGAGCGCAATTAGCGAATTGCTCAAAACAAATCCGATTGCTGAAGCTATGCCATGACAAGTGCCCCATGCCTATGGCGCAGTCTCAACTCGCTTAGCTGGGGGTGTTTAAGCGAATGGGAGTCCACTGCCCCTTACCAATTCTGCACTCGATTTAACCCGCTGTGCTTCATCAGCCTGGAGGTCGCTATCGGGTTGTTGGCCGGGGCTTAGTTTGCCCCAAAATAATAACCCCCCGACATCGGAGATGCCGGGGGGGCTTTAGATATAATTAGTTCAATTTGGTGAGTTGGTTCAGTTTAGTGCGGAGCCAGGATAGGTGTCTTTCGACAATTCCATAATGCCCCATCGCCTCTCAGGGCTCTACCCCTCCTGGATAGATTTATCTAAAAAAGAAATTCCCCACTCATTCCTTGAACTTTGAGCTAAGTGTAGCGCTCAATACTGTGGGATGAGGCCAGAACCCTTAAGCAGGGGTGTTTTGCAGTTCCGGCTGTTCCTCGGGCAAAATCGCCCCTTCGACCGGGCATACCTGTAGACAGATACCACAGTCAATGCAGGTCGAAAAATCAATCCAGTACCAGTCGGTGCCTTTGGCATTTTTGCTGGGGCCTTCGTGAATACAGGCGACTGGGCAAGCATCGACACAATCGGCTACCCCTTCACAAACGTTGGTCACAATCGTGTGGGCCATCAATCTTAACTCCTATGCAGCGGCGTTAGCGGCGCAACTTCTCGGGTTTTGCTCCACCCAGAGAAATAAGTGCCCTTATCTAGTCTATCGCTTCAATGGCGGGAGGCTGCGCGTCAGCAATCCAGGCGATGCGGTGAATGTGGCGATCGCGGGCCCGTTGGCGAATGGTTTCGGCATTGTCTTCGGGTTCCAGGTACAGCTCGACCCGCACAACGGCTTCGGCCTCGCGAATGGTCTGAGCATACTGAAAAGCCGCGATCGCCGCTTGGGGCGTTTTAGGCACCACCAGCCAATCACTCGGCGGGGTCGCTTGGGGCAAACACCCTGTCCCCATCAGAGCCTGATGGAGATTTTCGACATTCAGCATGAAGCCAATGCCGGGATAGCTGCGCCCCTTAGGATCAAACACCCCGAGCAGGTTGTCGTAGCGTCCGCCTTTGCCCATCACCTGTCGCCCTTGGGGAGTGTTGGCGACCACTTCAAATATAATTCCCGTGTAGTAGTCAAACGACTGAATCAAACTCAGATCCAGAATCACCGGGGGCTGCTTTTCGGCGCTGTACAGTAGCTCTACCAGGGATTTTAGCTCGTTGACGATGGCCTGCTGGTCAGCGGTGAGGCCCATCTGACTGACGGCTTGCAGCACGTCTTGGGGCCGTCCCCGCAGATCCATCATTTGCAAGGCTCGCTGCCGCAGAGCCTCGGGCAAATCCAGCGTTTCCAGGGTGATGCGGTCGAGCTGGGCGATCGCCCGCCGCACCGTCCCGCGCACTCCGTCAGGGAAGATCTCCAACAGCGATTGTGTCAGCCCCGCGTTGCCCAAAATCAACTGCCAGTCCGTGAGTTGTAGCGTTTCGATGCCACTCAGCAACAACTGCACCGTTTCCGCATCCGCCAGAATGCCCCCAATGCCCAACAGTTCGACCCCAGCCTGGTAATACTCTCGCTGGCCTGACTGATTGCCCTTGGCGGCGCGGCTAAAGACATTAGCGGTGTAATACAGCCGCTGGGGATAAGTGACCTGAGCCATGCGGGTCACCGCTGCCCGCGCGATCGAGGCGGTCAGTTCTGGCCTGAGCCCCAACCGCTCAGGGCCATTGCCTTGGAGTTGAATCACCGAAGACTGAGCGATCGCGCCCCCGGCCATCAGGGTATCTAGACTCTCGACGGTCGACGTAATAATGCGGTGATAGCCCCACCGCTGAAACGTTTCTTCGAGGCGTTCTTCAATCCAGTACTTTTGGGCAACATCCAGCGGCAATAGATCCCGCGTCCCTGATGGCGGTTGATAGCTCATTTACTTTTGTTTTCCTCCAAACAGACCAAACAAGCCTCCTTTTGACTTGGCCGGTGCGCTTTTGGCACTTGCGCTAGGAGCCTTTTTGGTAGAAACCTGTGACAATTTAGCATCCAGTTCCTGGGCGAGTTGGTTTTCAGGATCTAATTCCAACGCCCGCTTGAGATGAATCTTGGCCATTTTCGGTTGCCCCCCTTGCAGATAGTAGGCGGCGAGTTGACTGTGACACTGGCCATTCGTAGGATGCGATTTAACCGCATCGCGCATTTCTAAAATGGCGCGGGAATAGTCTTTTTTGAGGGCAAACTCCGCCGCCCGGTTGAAGGAGCTTTCGATAATGGCTTCTCGTTGCTGCCTGGGCGAAGGCGGCGGCGGTGGGGCTTGGGATCTGGACGCAGCCGGGCTGGAGGCCTTAGCGGCGGGGCTTGATGCAGTCCCTGAAGACTCTTTAGAGGCGATCGCGCCACTGCTGCTACTGTCTGCCGTACTCATGAGATAAGCCAGATTGAGTTCACTAAGCTGCCCCGTGATCTCTAAGACATGATCGATGGCTTCATACTGGCGTTCTGCCAGAGCTTTGAGGCTGTTGTTGTAAACCGAGGTGGGATTATTGCTCTTCGCGATTTCCTTCGCGGCCTCCGCTTGCAGGTTCACGGTGGGTTGCCGACTGAGGCGCTGACCCCGTAACCGGAGCACGACCAAATGCTCCGTCTTCGATTTTTCCTGGTTCAGCACTTCATAAGCAGGGTTAACCATTTTGGAGAGCAGCTCATTGGCCTTACGGCGCTCGTCATCGTTGCCGCCGCGCAAACTATCGGGATGCAGTTTGCGGGCAATTTGGAGATAGCGCTTGCGAATGACCTTGGCATCGGCATCTAGAGACACCCCTAAAATGGCGTGATAATCAGTGAGGTCAAACTGAAATAACCCTTGCTCGATATTCATATCCGTTAACTCTTCCCTGCCTCGTATGGCATTCTCCTGATTCCTACCTGTAATGCCGCGTGTGGTTGAACCTGTCTCAGCTCGATTTGATAGCACATTGGCCAGTGGAATGGCCAAGCCCCTGATGGTGGATGGTTGGATAATTATTCAGCGATCGCCATGGGCTGAAAATTATCGAAAGGTTTTACCTGTTGTAACACCTGGCTAAGGATAGTGTGGATTCGGCTATTCGTGGCCAAGATGCGACCCGACTGGATATCAAAATCAGTTTCATCATAGGCGGTCACGCGCCCTCCTGCCTCTTCGACCAATACGACCCCTGCTGCCAGATCCCAGGGCGATAATCCTCGTTCCCAATAACCATCTAGGCGACCGCAGGCCACATAGGCGAGGTCTAGCGAGGCGGCTCCGCCCCGCCGCACCCCCTGAGTGAGATGAGTCAGGTGACAAAATTCCGCATAGTTGTTATCAACCCGTTCGTGGCGATCGTAGGCAAATCCCGTGACCAGCAAACTTTCAGAGAGTTTTTGGGTGGTCGAAACGCGAATGGTGCGGCGGTTGAGCGTGGCCCCCTGGCCTTTCGCCGCTCGAAAGAGGTCTTGGTGAAAGGCATCAAAAATTGCGCCCACAGCGGGATGCCCATCGATCAGTAACCCGACGGAGACGGCGGAAAACGGATACTGGTGGGTGTAGTTTGTCGTGCCGTCCAGGGGATCGATCGCCCAGAGAAAAGGACTGTCGGCGGCTGCGCCTGAGCTACCCGATTCTTCTGCCAGGATGGGGTGATCGGGCAGATGGCGCGCCAACACGTCCAAGACTGCCACTTCGGCGGCTTTGTCCGCTTCGGTGACGAGATCCCCAGGTCGGCCCTTCTTTTCAATGTGCTCTAGCTGGCCCCAATAATTTTGCAGGACGCCCCCTCCGGCTAGCGCCGCTTCGGTAGCGACCTCCAGATAGCGCTGCAAATCTTGTTCGCTGACTGCCGTCATCCCGTTATTCCGTAATTGCTCATTCATAGTTTAAGGGGAATGCGATCGCCCGCGAAAAGCCGCTGCCGGTTCGCGCAGGGGCTGTGTCGGACTCCAAATGCCCAGCCCCAGGAGCCGAGCCTGTTCCTGGGCGTACAACAATTCTCGATAGTAAGGGCTACTGCTCTCAGATGGGTCTGCCAGATAAGTGCAGCCCGCTGCCAGCGATCGCTGATTGATCGAGGCCTGCCCTAGCCAACCATAGGCCCAGAGGCGGTTGTAGGCGTCCGGCAAGGAGGCAGTCACTTCCAGACGAATGATTTCGTTGCTCAAATCAGCCAGACATTTGCGGGCTTGTTCGCCCCAGGGAGCTTGTTCGCGATCGGGGGCTTCGATCGCCGCCAGCCGAATGGTCCTGACTGGCAACTCGGGACTCAGCTCAAACAGCAGTTCCAACGTGTTGCCACTCTTGGCATAGTCCACAGTGGCGGTCAGGCGGGCATCGTCAGCTTGGGCGGTGACGTTAAGCAGCAGCAGGGCGATCGCGATCAAGCCCAACCAGAGGTGCGATCGTCGCCCACGGAGTTCCTGCCAAATGCCCATGATGCCCCCACGATGAGCGATTGAGCCAGATTGCCGCAATGCTTTCGGCAGGGATTAACGCATTGCTGATGAATGCCTTCAATGCCTGTCACTGCCTGCATCGTGGCGTGGGCTCAGGTCGAGTACAGTATGCCCACGGGGACAGGCTAATCATCTTCCAGCGGCAGGCCAAAGCGCACCTTACCCTTGCCAAAATAGCGGCCAAACTGTAGCTCGTAGACCTCATCTTCGTCCTGGGTTTCAACCTCCAAATCCGTCCGGGGATAGCTCACGCAAAGGAGGGCGTAGCCTTGTTGCCGCAGATCGGGCGACAGGCCCATAGCCTCCGGTTGGTCAACTTCGCCGGACAAAATTCGCACTGCGCAGGTCGTACAAGCGCCGTTGCGGCAGGCAAAGGGTAATTTCGCGCCTTGATTTTCAGCGGTCTGCAGAATGTAGCGATCTTCAGGCACCTCGACGTTGTAGTGCTGGTCGCTGTCGCGGTGGTGAATATTGATGCGGTGAGAGCGAGTCATGCTGGTGATTTCAGTACTGTAATGATCAATACGGTTGGTTCGGGTACGAGGCGATCGAAATTTCCTCGCATCGTCTATGCTCTCACAGGATTTTGAGTTTGCGGGGCACTCCTGTTGTGGATCACGGCGGGATTCTGGTATCCGATCGCTCCAATGCCAGAATTTTTGCCTGACTTTTCGGCGCGATCGCTGATTTACCAAGCGATTCTTTGATACTATTAGACTCTGTGATTGGTTCCGGTTGGATGCAGTCACCAAAATTTGGAGAGATGGCCGAGTGGTTGAAGGCGCAGCACTGGAAATGCTGTTTAGGGGTAACTCTAACGAGGGTTCGAATCCCTCTCTCTCCGTTCCTATTTAGCTGCGAGTCGAGTAACGATTACGGTCTCCTATGGGGCAGTGGTCGTTTTAGTTTGTGGGCGAGCGATCGCTGCCGGAGTTTTGAGAACAGCGACGGGGTGCGATCGCGACCCTCTCAACGCTCAAAAAATTTTTGTGGAGATTGATGAATCGGCTCCCTCGTTCCTACAGCCCGCCAGACATGGCCTCGCCAGGAGCAGGGGGGCAATCACATCCAGGGGGCGACAGCGGGGGATCTTTGGCCTGTAGAGCTATTTTGAAGCATTGGCCTGACCGGAACGGGTGGGATTTTGGCCAGTCGGGGCGCACGGTTGTATGTCCCGACCAAACTGGCAGACTTTATTGGAATCTTCCTTAGCCCTAATTGCGATGGTTATTGTCGTAGCGAATCCTGGCTCCGGCCCACTGGAGCTTGCTGCGCAGGGTGCGGTAGTAGGAGTATTTTTTCGCCAAAATGATGAATTCGGCCCAGCCGGGAGCCATCCGAATATCGACCCGCTGTCCGGGCCAGATAGAGGTGGCTAGCACCCCATCCATCCAAAGTTTGGTGGCGTGGTCAGGGTCGGCCAAGGGCCACACGCTGACTACACAGCCCGCTGGCAAGACGATGGGCCGACTCGACAAACTGAGGGGACAGATGGGCGTCACGATCAGCGCATCTATCCCCGGATGAACAATGGGACCGTTGGCAGCGACGGTATAGCCGGTGGAGCCCGTCGGCGTGCTAATCAGCAACCCGTCGCCCTGATACTGATCCACTACTTCACCGTCGATCTCCATTTCTAGAATGGAGGTGATCATGCGGTTGGGCGAAGCGGGCTTGACGCACATCTCGTTCAGCGCTAAATAGTTGTCGCTGGCGGGATCGAGGTTGGAGCGATCGCCCTCATAGGTCTGAGCCTGCAGCATCATCCGCCGCTGCACGGCGAAGCGATCGTTCAGCAACCGCTGCCAGATTTCAGCAAACTGATCGTCCTCTGGTGACTCAGTGAGAAACCCGAGATGTCCACCTATATTGATTGCCAAAATTGGAATATCGTCAGCGGCGAGATTGCGGGCAGCTGCCAGCGCCGTCCCGTCGCCCCCGAGCACCACTGCCAGATCAATTTTGGTGTCGGCAGAGGCTAAAAAGACCGGATAGGGATTATCCTTGGGGCCACTGGGACCAACCAGAGTTTTGCACCCCAACTGATGAAGCTGATCAGCGCAAAGCTCGGCGCGGGTTTTGCTCAGTTGATTACCCGCTTTGTAGGCAATAATGACCTGGTTTAGCTCCACAACAGGGCGATCGCTCCCAATAAATCCTCTCTTATTTTAAGGATGTCGCCCTGGTTTGCACGGGTCAGTGCTACCACTTCAGCAGGTTAAACTCTTCCATATCAACGGTATCGCGGTTGCGGTAAATCGCTAGCACAATTGCCAGACCGACTGCCGCCTCTGCTGCCGCGATGGAAATCACAAACACCGCAAACACTTGGCCCGTGGCCGTTGCGGGATCGAGATAGTTGGCAAAGGCCATCAAATTGATGTTGACCGCATTGAGCAACAGCTCAATCGACATCAACACCCGAATAACGTTGCGGCTAGTGACCAGACCGTAAATCCCAATGCAGAATAAAGCGGCGGCTAGCAAGAGGTAATACTCTAAATGAATCATCGTCCAAAGGGTCCTTGTTCAAACAGTGGGGGGCTCAAGTGAAAATCGTTACCCGACTAGTGGGCAGACCGCAATGGGTGCAAGAGCTCACGCCACCCCAACCCCGGCTGCTCTAAGTGTCAGATGCAGGTTTAAGTCAGCCCATCAACTCTCAGTCGATTCACCGATTTCTCGACCAGCAGGAACCAACTCACGGGGGCGTTCCGGCAACGTCAAAGCATCCGATACGGAACCGACCGGCGTCTCGTCGGGCAGAAATTCTCGACGTGCCAGGATGATCGCCCCGACCAGCGCCATTAGCAACAAGACCGAAACCAATTCAAAGGGCAGCAGAAAATCGGAGAAAAAGTGCACCCCAATCAAAACCGTCGCCTCGTCTCCGGCAGGCATCGCAGTTGATATCTGCCAAGGGGTAGCCAAGATCATTGTCGACAACAGTGCGAACAGACCCGCACAAACGCCCCCAGTCGCAATCAGCCGAATCCATCCCCGACGCACCGGCGTGAAGGGTTGATTCTTGTTCACGAGCATGATCCCGAAAAGAATCAGAACGTTGACTGCTCCTACGTAGATGAGGATTTGGGCGGCGGCGACAAAACCGGCATTAAGCAGTACGTAAAGACCCGAGATGCTCAGAAACACGCCTCCTAGCAAGAAGGCGGAATAGACGATGTTAGACAGCAGTACAACCCCGAGGGCGGTACCGATGATCAGTACGGCCAAAAGACCAAACGATACTAATTGAACTCCTTCAGCAAGTGTCACGGTCGTGACTCCATATGGACGGCAGCAAAACAGTGAGATGAGGGATCAGGCGATCGCCTTAATTTTCAGCGGCCCCGTTTGCCGACTCGGCTTCTTCCAAGATCTCCTGGGGCAGCTTACCGGCGCGGCGTGATCCCGGTGGCAACCCATGGGGATCGGTGACGCCCTGCGGTAAGTAGGCAAACTCGCGCAACGGAGTCACCATCGGATCTTGTGTCACCTTGTAAGGCAGGCGACCCATGGCTACGTTATCGTAGTTCAGCTCGTGGCGATCGTAGGAGGCCATCTCGTACTCTTCAGTCATCGAGAGGCAATTGGTCGGGCAATACTCCACGCAATTACCGCAGAAAATACACACCCCAAAGTCAATGCTGTAGTGTTTGAGGGTTTTCTTCTTGCTGGCTTTGTCAAATTCCCAGTCGACCACCGGCAAGTTGATCGGACAAACCCGCACACACACTTCACAAGAGATGCACTTGTCAAATTCAAAGTGAATGCGACCGCGATAGCGCTCTGAGGGAATAACTTTTTCGTAGGGATATTGAACCGTTACAGGGCGACGACGCATATGGTCAAAGGTAACCGAAAGGCCCTGCCCGATGTACTTAGCGGCTTGTACGCTCTCTTTGGCGTAGTCACCGACTTGCTTCAAAAAATTCAGCATGGTGGTGTTTACAGTCAATTACTACAGATTTACGTCGGGGTCGTTATTGCCGTCTTTAACCGCCGAAGGCGACCGGAAAAGTAATCTTTAGGGCTGCCGTCAGCAATAGATTGACCAGGGAAACGGGTAACAGAAACTTCCAGCCTAAATCGAGCAGTTGGTCAATCCTGACGCGAGGCACCGTCCAGCGGAGCAACACCGCCAAAAAGACCAAAAAGTAGGCCTTAACCACCGTCATCATGATGCCGATCGCAGCGGTAATCAATTGCAGCCAGGGGGTGGTCTCACTCACATTCAACACATTCGCCAGTAGCCCCACGGAGATGGGGGATTCCCACCCACCCAGGTACAGCACCGAGAAAATCAAAGCGGACAACACGAGGTTGACGTAGGAGCCGACATAAAACAGCCCGAACTTCATGCCGGTGTATTCAGTTTGATAACCCGCCACCAATTCTTCCTCTGCCTCCGGGAGGTCAAATGGGAGACGCTCACATTCGGCGAGGGCGGCAATCCAGAAAATGAGGAAGCCAACGGGTTGCCGCCAGACGTTCCAGCCTAGAATGCCATAACCTGACTGCTGCTCAACAATATCGATGGTGCTGAGACTGTTGGACATGAGGACGACTGCCAACACGGCCAGAGCCAGCGGAATTTCGTAACTAATCGACTGGGCAGCAGCCCTCAACCCCCCGAGCAGAGAGTATTTGTTGTTAGAAGAGTAGCCCGACATCAACAGGCCAATCGGGGTGATGCTGGAAAGCGCAATCCACAGAAAAATGCCTACCCCGATGTCGGTAATGACCATGTTTTGGCCAAAAGGGACGATGAGGTAGGACAAAAAGACGGGGATAACGACTAAAGCCGGACCCAGGGTGAACAAGATTTGATCCGCTTTGGCGGGAACAATATCTTCCTTAAAGAGCAGCTTGATGCCGTCAGCAGCGGCCTGTAGCGTTCCCAACGGACCAGCGAACTCAGGGCCAATGCGCTGTTGGGCGGCGGCAGAGATTTTCCGCTCTAGCCAGACCGTGACAAAAATACTGACCGTCGCGGCAATTAGAATCAATGTCATTGGCAAGGGCAACCACAATGCCTTGGCGGCCCCAGCGGGTAGACCAAACTGAGTGAGTAGGTCAACAAAACTTTTTTGGAGATCAATTCCCTGGCCCATGCAAAAGCCTCAATGCGTCAGCAGTTCGTAAGCATTTCGTTACAGTGTTTAGTATATCGTCCGAATGCGCTGCCACCGCCTCTTTGCCGATAGGAAGTTCTACCAGGGCACATAGCAGAAGCTCATCATTAGCGGATCGGTCTCTCAAATGGGGATAGCTGGTCAGTGCCGGTTAACAAAATCGGCACACAGCGGTGACCCCCGCCGCCGTGCGCCGATTGAGCGTTGAACCTAAAAGTGATTGCTGATTCCCGAAGCGTCTAACGCTGGAGCTTGGGGACCACAGATCAGTCGACTCTGCGGCCTCACAAAAATCTAAGACTGACCGCTGAAAACCGGTTTTGGATCGGGCGCTTCCCCATCCATGCCTTCTTCATAAACTGTAAGTTGCTGGGGCGGAGAACTCAATGCGATCGCCGCTGCCGACAACACCTTGGCTCCCTCTTGTTGTAAATCATCCAGGTAACCGGTCTTTTGTAATTCAGCTTCGGATTCGGTCTCGAAAGGCCCAAAGTAATAAGTGCAAGCGGGCTCAGTGGTTTTGACTTCAAGCCACCACTGTTGATCGGAGTCAAAGAGAAACCCAAAAAGTCGCTTTAGAACATTTGCCATGGTGCGTACCCATCAAACTCTGCGTTATCGAACCACTACTCGGGAAGCGGCATCAATCCAGTTCCAAGATGTTTATACTCTGTCACTTTGCTTTTTGCAAAGAATTTAGATTGAGCCGTCCTGCCCACTGTTGACGATAAATCTCGTAAAGCGCCATGCCTGTAGCAACGGACGCATTTAGGCTATCGGTTTTGCCCGCCAGCGGAATTGACACTAAGTCGTCACAGCTTTGCTGTACTAACAAACTTAAGCCGTCGCCTTCGGCACCCACAACCAAGACGGTAGCGCTATTAAATTCGACGGTGTGGATGGCGTGGCTCGATTTAGCGGCGAGGCCATAGATCCAGAAATTTTCGGCTTTTAGAGCTTCCAGGGCTTGGCGTAGATTGACCACCCGCGCAATGGGCAGATGCTCGATCGCGCCGGTCGCCACTTTGGCCACAGTGGAAGTCACCCCGGCAGCCCGGCGCTGGGGAATGATCAGGCCCTGTGCGCCTACGGCTTCGGCACTACGAATAATCGCCCCTAAATTGTGGGGATCAGTGATCCCGTCGGCAGCGACGAGCACGGGGCGGGGGGCGGCGGCTTTCGCGTGCTGAATGAGGGTGTCCAGTTCCCAGTAGGCATAGGGGGAGGCTTGGGCGATGATCCCCTGATGGTTTTGACCTTGAGCCAGTTGATTTAATCGGCGTTGATCAACTTCATCAATGACCACCCCATTCGCTTTGGCGTCATTAATCAACGGCAAAAACCGACCATCGTATCGATAGCGATCGTTCACCCAGAGGCGGTTGATGGAGCGCTCGCCTTCTAAGGCGGCCTGAATGGCATGACGACCAAAAATCATATCGGTCGATTCTTGCTCAACACTCTCCTCGGACGGGAGCGGGGCCTCAGGGCGATCGGGCCTAACGGGTTTAGGGGGTTGGCGACGATCGCTCTTGCGATAGGTATTCGTCCGGCGATCGCTGCGCCCTTGGCGGGCAAAACGATCCTGACTAAACCGTTTGCCGCCCCGCTTTTGCGGACGATCAGAGGCGGGGCCGGAGCCAGCAGACTTTTTAATAGGTTTGGGGCGATCGCTCATATCAGGCAGTTCCATTTCCACTACAAAAGGACGAAGGGCTAGATCCGGTCGATCCCAGGATCGATCCCCAGCCCACAGTTAAATTCAGACTAACCAGGCTAAACAGAGGGCGTCGGCAGACTCTCGCTAGCGATCGGCAGATAAGCTAAAACTTCCATCAACCGTTGGGGATCGCTGAGATAGAGATAACCCAACAGCGCCTCCAAAGCAGTTGCTTGACGATAGTCGCGTAAACTGGCTCGGGCCTTGCGTCCAGAGGCGGCATTCCGAGCCCGCCGTAAAATATCGATCTCCGTTTCTGAGAGGTGAGGCCGAAGACATTCCAAATACAGCGCTTGCTGTTCGGCGCGGACGTGATCCACGACCTCTCGATGAAAGACGCGAATTTGGCGAGACGGCATTAACAGCCGACTGCGTACAAACAGTTCGTAAACAGCGTCTCCAATATAGGCCAGCGCCAGCGGTGACAGCGATCGCAACTGAACATTTGACGATTGCATAGACGCCGCCAAGGGATCAACCCACTGCTGAAAGCCGCAAGAGCCATCATCAGGGGAAGTCTCGCGAAAATCTTGAGCCATAGTCCCGCTAGCTCTCTAGGCTGATACTCAATCTCCCTCTACTGACAAGCTAGCTCAAATTAGCCACGGCTTCATCCACAGAGGGCTGAATGGATAAAAACTTTTCTAAACGTACCAATTTCACGGTCTGCATTACCCGAGGATTTGCAATCAATTGCAAAGTTCCTTGAGCATCTTTGGCTTTCTTGACCAGTTGCACTAAGGCACCAAGCCCGGAACTGTCGACAAAATCGATTCCAGAGAGGTCCAGAATCAAGTTACTGGGGCCTTGGGCGGCGTAATTGCCCATTACCTTACGAAAAGTCGGTTCTGAGAACGCGTCTAAGAGCCCAGTGAGGCGAAATATTTGACAATTAGCCCTAACTTCTCTTGTGCCTCTCAAACTTACGGTTAGGGTCAGCTGTTCAGCGATGGGAAACCTCCCAGTACGTCACTCAGAATTTGAGCCATCAGTATAAGACAGGACCTTAGCATCTGCAAGCAATCCAATAAATCTACTCAAAGGCCTATCTATCAGGCATTTCAGCCCCATTATGCCCCGTCGTTGTCTCTCACCACCATAACGTTTAGATTAAGTTTCGCGAAATCAGGGGAACTTGGGAATCTGTTACTTTATGGCTTGAGTACTACACCTGTAACATAAAAGCGATTAAACTATGGGGTAGTTTAAGAACACAATGTTGAGTCTTGGAGGTGTCTTCACCCATGCCCACCCTTTCCCGTGCATCCACAACCGATATGGAAGTGACCAGCATTCGGCTAGAAAAAGAGTTGAAAGAAAGCCTAAAGGCGATCGCTGGCAATCGGGGCTATCAGGCCCTTATTCGGGAAATTCTCTGGGCTTACATCGAACAGCAATCGGGTACCCACAGTGGCACTTTACAGCGTCAAGACATTCGCGCCACAATTCCCGCGACAGCCGAGCGGGCCGAGCGCTGTTTGGTGACGGGCCACGCGATCGCCCCTGGTGAACCGATGCTATTAGGATTGACCCCCCAGGGAGCGCTCGTGCCCATTTGCAAAGCCGCTACAGAGCACATGGCAGAGTGAGATGCGCCCCTGGTGTGCGGCCCCGGGTGAGGGATGTTTTGTCACAAGGCCCGTGCATCTCCGGAGGGCCTTGGTAGCCCGTGAATGAGGGAGGGGGCTGGCGAGTGATGTCCCCTCCTTCCGAGTGATTTAGGCGATCGCGGGCGACCCCCAAAGCGGATACGCGAAGCTGACATGAATGACTGTCCGGCGGAATCACCACGCAACAACACCGCCTGGAACCTCGCAGGTTTACATATAAAATTGTCATTGACAATCTAAATTGTCAATGACAAGAATGGCGGCATGGAATCGTTGCAACATTTCGCTCGGCAACAGCCGGAACTGTCCTTGGATCGCTTTGTGGAAGTGATCAATGATCTCTTGCCCCAGTTTTTGCCAGATGAGGCGGCTGGCAGTCGTGGACAAGAATCGATCAATCCCCGCTTGGTGCGTCATTACACGACCCAAGGCTTGCTCGACAAGCCCTTGAAAAGGGGGCGCGAGGCCCGTTATAGCTATCGGCATCTACTGCAATTACTCGTGCTGCGGCGACTGCTAGCAGAAGGCTACAGCACAAGTTCGGTGCATCAACTGATCGGTGGTCAGCCCAATCATGCTCTGGAGCAAATTTTGCAGGGGGGGGCTCAGATCACCGTCGAAGCTGCCAATCCCGCACTGACGTTTTTGTCAGAAATTCGCGATCGCACTTCGTCCGCTCCCCCTCAACGCGCTTCTCGCCCGCCCAGTGCTGCCCCCAGTCCGCACTTGACAGGCCTCGGAGGCGCTGCTTCTGGTACATCATCCCCAGCGGCCCAACCACCGCCCGCCTGGACCCGTCTAGACATTCTGGCGGGTTTGGAACTGCATGTCCGCGAGGACTTTGTGCCCCCGGCCACCGCCTACGAACGCGATCGCCTGCTCCAACTCATTGCCCAGCATCTGATTAACCTCAACTCATCTCGGAGAAACCCACCATGACCCCTTCCCCTTCCCTGCAACCCACCCTTGAACTGCTGCCCTTACACGGGGGGCTCGTGCAGGGGCAACCCCTGACTCTGGATGTGCTGGTGCGCATCACGCCGCCCACCCTACCTAGTGACCAGGCGCGATCGCCCCTCAATCTCAGTCTCGTAATTGATCGCTCCGGCTCCATGGGGGGACCTAAAATTCAACAGGCTTGCGAAGCAGCCTGCTTTGCCGTGGAAAACTTGCGGCCCTGCGATCGCCTCAGTGTGGTGCTCTTTGACGACCGCATTGAGACCCTGATCCCCAGTACGTTTGCCACTGATAAACAGGCGCTGCTGACCAAGATTCGGCAAGTCAATGCTCGCGGCTCGACGGCTTTGCACGCCGGTTGGGTAGAAGGGGGCATACAGGTGAGCCAATATCTCAACCCGGCTCACCTCAACCGCGTCATCCTGTTGTCTGACGGTCAGGCAAATGTGGGAGAAACGCGACCCGATGCGATCGCCAACGATGTGCACGGGCTGGCCCAGCGCGGCGTCAGCACCACCACCCTGGGCATCGGTCAGGGCTACCACGAAGATTTACTGGCAGCCATGGCTAGCAGTGGCGACGGCAACTTTTTTCACATTGAGTCCGCCGCCCAACTGCCCGATATCTTTGAAACGGAACTCTCGGGCCTGACGGCGACCGTGGGCCAGCGGGTCAGCCTGGGCATTGATCCCCAAAACGGCGTCAAGGTGCTGGATGTGCTGAATGATTTTGAACTGACGAATACCCAGCGCTACAAGCTGCCCAATTTGGTCATGGGTTTGCCCATCAATGTCGTCGTGCGGCTCCAGGTGCCTGCTCTGCAGCGCCCCCAAGAACTATTTAAAGTACGCCTGGCCTGGGACGATCGCCATCAGCCTCGCCGCCAGAGCCTGCGGGCCGGCCTCGAGTTACCCCTAGTCGCCCTCGAACGGTTCAGCGACTTTCCCGCTGATGACATCGTGCAAGAACAGGTCGCTCTGCTCATGGCGGCGCGGGCGCGACAAGAGGCCATTAACTTGGCTGATCGCGGCGATTTGGCCGGTGCCCAGCAGTCTTTGGGGGCCGTACGGGCCGGTATGGCTTCCTTGCCCCTGTCGCCAGCCCTGCTGGAAGAACAGGAGGCCTTGAAAGACTTGGAGGCGGACTATGCATTTGGCAGCTCTGCGAGTGCTCGCAAAAAGGCGCGATCGCAGCAATTTAATCTCAGCCGCAGTGGCAAGTCGAATCCTCGCCGTTCCATGTAATTTGAGTCAGGTGTAGCCTATAAACTCCGTCTAAGTTGAGAACTGGAGTTTTGTATGATCGGGCAGAACCTCACCTCACCTCTCCTTTCAAAGGCTACGGTGTACACACATCTCGGCCCTCATCCCCCAACCCCTTCTCCCGCTTTGGGAGAAGGGGTTGGGGGATGAGGGAAAAGCCCTGACAACAAGGGTTTCAGGACTTATGTGTACACGGTAGCCTTTCAAAGGAGAGGAACCAGAGTCTTGTCAAACCTCTCCTTGAGAAGGCTGCCGCTTATACATAAGTTTCTGGCTGACTGCTTCCAGTGGTTTAGCCCCCTAAATCCCCCAATTCTGGGGGACTTCAAACTCCGGTCTCCCCCCAGAATTGGGGGGACTAAAGGGGGCGAGTGCGCCTGTTGAGGTGGCAATCGAGATGTGTATAAGCGGCAGCCTTGAGAAGGAGAGGTGCCGCAGGCGGTGAGGTTTCCCACATACCAAAACTCCACTTCTGAATCTGGATGAGGTTTACAGGGCGATCGCGTCCTCCTTGGCCGAAGAAAAATGTCACAATCGGTCATGGAAGAGACCTTTGCTGGCGATCGCCCCATGAGCTTCATTCAGATTCCTAAACCCTGGCAACTGCCGGAGCGTGATGCCACACCAGAATCGGCCTACTGGCACCGCCGCAAATTCATTAAAATGCTCGTCGGAGCAGGGATCGGGGCCTCTGCCGGGTCGCTGAAGGCCTGCCAGCAGGCTAACGACATTGACCCCGAACTGCGCCAAACCCTGGGGCAACCCCTAAACCAGGTCACCGCCAATCCCAACTTTCAGGATGCGGGGCGAGCCGTTACCGCACAGCAGTATGCCAGCAGCTACAACAATTTCTATGAGTTTGGCGGCACCAAAAACATCTGGTCCAATGCCCAAAAGCTGCCCACAGATCCCTGGACGGTGGAAGTCGGGGGGCTGGTCAAAAATCCTAAAAAGTACGATCGCGACGACCTGACCAAACGCTTTCCGTTAGAGGAGCGTATCTACCGCTTTCGCTGTGTGGAGGCCTGGGCCATGGTTGTGCCCTGGATCGGCTTTCCCATGCAGGCGCTGATGGACGATGTAGAACCGACTAGTGACGCCAAGTACGTGAGCTTTACCTCCTTTTATGATGCTGCGGTCATGCCGGGACCGGCCTGGGGCTTTGCGATGAACCAGCCCTGGCCCTACGTCGAGGCGTTGACCATTCAAGAAATGGCGAATGAACTGGCCTTTTTTGCCGTCGGCATTTACGGGCGCACGTTACCCAAACAGCATGGAGCACCGATACGGATGGTGCTGCCCTGGAAATACGGCTTTAAGGGGGGCAAGTCGATTGTCAAGATTGAGTTTACCCAGGAGCAGCCCGCGACTTACTGGAACACGATTTCGCCTAATGAATATGGGTTTGAGGCCAATGTAGATCCGACTGTGCCTCACCCCCGCTGGTCACAACAGACGGAAAAAATCGTTGGCAGCAACACTAACCCCTTCGATTGGGAGCGACAACCCACGATCGTTTACAACGGTTATGGTGACTATGTTGCCGACCTGTACGCTTAGGGGAGTTGGAAGCAGCATGGCAGCGGCGATCGCAGACTTACTAGCAGCCCTCAAGGCGTGGCAGAGCGCCATTCAGCAATTTAAGCAACAGGGCAAATCGTGGGAGGATATTTTTGCTCGCTACCGTCGCAGTGATGAGGAAAACGTCTAAGCGGCGATCGCTACCGAAAATAGACACTACAGGGAAGTGATCGACTGACATCCCCCACCTTGCTAAGTCTCCAGCTTACGGGTATGGCACCGCGATCGCCCTACTCAATCAACGGATCGCGGCCTTGGCGAGCATACTGCAGCCGCAACATGATGCCAATGGTGACTTGTTTCATGAGCCAGTAAAACACCATCAAAATCACGAAGGTCACCAAGATGACGGCCAAGGGACGCTTGGAGGTCAACGTATTTAAGCTGTCCGTTAAGACGCTGGTGGGATCGACCACAAGATCCCAACTATTGAGGCGAATAAAACGCCCCAAGTAAATTCCAAAGGCGCACAGGACGTGCAGGCAGAGTTCGGAAGGCAAGATCCAGAAATCTAATTTTTTGGCTTTTAAAAAGTAATTGATGTTGAGCACAGACAGGACATAAGCTTCAAAACCTAACAGCATTGCGCATAAATGGATGGGAATCAAAACCAGCGCAATCACCCAGATGGGGGTTGAACCATAGCTCGTGCCGCGAATTATATGGATGATATCGGTTAAGACGTAAGGAGCATTCGGCAAGAAGGCAATGAAAACGGCCAGCCCCAACCACCAGAGCCAGACTTTTGAGGTGTGGGCATTTCTCGACAGCCAGAGACTAACCCCAAGGGCGATCACCACGACCAGCAGCAACCAGAGGATCTGCAATAACGCCCCTGGATCACCAGATTGCAGGCTGCGGGCGGTACCTGAGAGGGCTCGTATGACTCTGTAAAGTCTAGCCTGCAAGCCAACCACCCCAATCACTGCCGTTAAACCACAGGCCAAGGCAAACCAAAATGGAGGTGTCACCCGCCGCCGAAACAGTTGATAGCTCAGCAGCAGGGGGACGAACGCCAGGAATAGATTCCATAGAATCCAACCGTTGTAGACGTTATCAATCCCTTGCAGAATGTCAAAGAATAGCGATCTCATAGCGTTTTTCAGGGCGCAAATTAGATAACCATTTACCTAATCTAAACGCTAAATTTTCTTCTGATGGGATTTTCCGACCCATTAGGGAGGAGTCCCCGCCTCAAAGGCCGATTCCATAGGCTAAAAAGCTGACAGGGCAAGGCCATTACCGTCTATAAAGATTCAGCAAAGAGCGGTATGGGCAACCCCAAAACCGGCTTGACAGCCCTAACCCAACACAGTATCTACAGCTACGTAGGTGGACATCAACAAACAATGTTGTAGGGTGCTGTTAGGCGAAGCCGTAACGCACCATTCCCCAGGGATTTGATGCGTTACGCTGGCGCTAACCCATCCGACAAATAATTAAGCCCATCTACTTACAGCAATCCACATTTTTGATGTTTCCCGAGTAGTTAGTTACTCTTGGAAGCCTGGTGTCGGGGAGAAAACCAACCCCAGCCGTTACTCATCAACTTCAGTTTCTGCTTCAGCAACAATCCCAAAAAGGGCAAATCTTGTAGCAAATAGCGCTTCCACAGACGCCGAGGTTCTGACAGCAAGCGATACAGCCATTCCAAACCAATTTCACTCACCCACTTGGGAGCCCGAGACTTGTGACCGGCTTCAAAATCGATCGCGGCCCCGACCCCCATAAAAATGTCGATATTGGGCAACTGCTTGTGATACTTAGCAATCCATTTTTCCTGCTTGGGTGCCCCGACCCCGACGATGAGCACGTTAGCCGATGAGCTACGAATCATGTCTAGAATGCGCTGGCACTCGGCCTCGTCCTGTTCAAATCCATAGGAGGGCGAGTGGGACGCGACAACAATGTGTCGACCAACCCGCTCGTTGATGCGGCGTTGGGCCGTTTGAGGCACCCCTTCAGCTCCTCCCAATAAAAATATTTTGATATTGGGATTGTCTCGGTGATGCTCGCAGAATAGGGGGAACAGATCAGAGCCCGAGATTTTAGCTTTGATCGGTGTGCCCAAAAATTTGGAGGCATACATCAAAATTTGGCTATCGCAGACTCGAAAGTCAGCCGCATCGTAAGCTTCCACAAATTCGCGATCTTCCCGGAGTCGCATCAGATGATCGACGTTGGGCGTAAAAACGACCCCTCGACTGAGCGCGTTGAGAAACTCATCGATCGCTAGATTGTCAATGCCCACATCCAAAATCTCAATGCGCTTGGATAGCGCTTCTTTCTCATAAACCAGAAGCTGCCTTGCTTTAGAGGTTAGTACAGCCTTCTGGAAAGACTCGCGCAATGGAGATGCTTTCTTCTCGTCCATGCTAGTTCACCTGTTTCTTATCGGACAAATTGGTAAGGAAGGATACAAAAAAATTTATTTGAAGAGGCTTAAACATCACCGCAAATGTGGATAGGCGATACAAGCAGGAGTAGTGGTGTTGACCCTGATACATGTCATTAAGAAATCATCCTAGCGGCTTGAAACTGATGAGTAGTGGAAACGGATCAGTACATAGACGCAACCCTTACGAGAGTTTCTACAGCATTTCGCTGTATCAAGTCAGCAAATACTTGGAAAAATTGTTGAACTCTTTAAATTTGAATTTTCTAAAATACGTATATTTACGCAAGTATTTTTCTTCAGAAAGTGGTAGCAACCTGTTGCAAGGTAGCCGGATGGGGGATCCAAATTCGTCAATGACTCAATCCTGATTAACGTCAATTCAGGTTGATCAATCCAATCACGTTCTCCACCTTAAGACAGATGACCGGACAGGTAAAGCACTGTGAAGCCCATCCTCTCTTCAATACACCCCTTGGCTGAAGGGGATTTGAGACTCGGCAGAGCCAGTGGCTGCGTCCTTGGCGAGTTAATTACAAAATCAGACTAAAGCGGGATGAGCTTACGCGAGGTGTCTCTGGTGAGACCAATCAGCCACCCGCTCAGATTGGATTAGGAGGCTGCTTCATCAAAAGTTTATAAAGCAGGGCGACTTGGGCGATCGCTCGGCGGATTTCTCACCGCTAGACAGGGAGCGGTTTTCATCAGTCAGGCGGCTTGACAATAGATAACATATATCAAGTCGGGGGGTTGACGAAATTCTAGTTTTGTGCAGCAAGGACAGCGTCAAGTATCTAAAGGAATAATTAATAAAATTTGATGACTGAGTCCTAATAAGATGCAAGCAGCTTTGGAGTGGGGGCTCTGACCAACTTGGCTTCAGGCAATGTGTCCAGTAGCCACTATTCGGAAGCTTTACCTCTGAATCATTTGGTTTGGATAGATGAAAATCTACTCTATTTTGTTCTCCGCTACTGCGACTCTGGCGACCCTGGGCTGGGGGGCAGCCGCCAAGGCGGATATGACTGACGCTCACTGCGACCTTTACGCGCCGGGTGAAGACTACGCCTATCTGTCGAGTAATTGCACCTTTTCTCAACGGCAGGGCTATATCGGCATTGATTTGCAACGCAACAATGTGCGCTATGAGCTTGCCCCAGTTGGCGAGGTCTCTGGTAACTTTGTCGACCAGCATGGCTACGCCGTATATCGTCAGGCCGGGCTCGGCGACACGGGCACCATTTTTGAGTTTGTCGATGGTTCTCATCTTTATGTGTACTGGGATGACGATGCGGCCTACGGCAGTGCGCCTCCCTTAAATGTTGACGCGGCGGTGGCGACGCTCCGGGCCAACGACATGGCGGCGCAAATCAACGTCCGTAGTGAACCGACGATTTACGCTTATGCGCATAGCTATGGCTTAGTGGGCGACCAGGTCAGGATTTTGCAATGCATAGCAGACACCGATACCGCCACTAGTGATTTGAATTGGTGCGAAGTTCAGTTTTTGGAATCAGGGATTACCGGCTGGGTTCGTAGTGACTTCATTTCCTTTCCCAACGAAGGCTTCCTGTAACTCCAGGGCCGCTCAACTCAAACAGCCAATCTAAAAACGACACGGTCAAGGGCGCTATGAACACTCCAGTCTATTGTTTCTCTGCTTTGCTGCTAGTGGGAATGCCGACGGTCGGCAGTGCGATCGCGAGCAATGTCGCGATCACCGCCCCCATTTCTCTGGCTCAATCAATGACTCCGGCGCAAACCGTGATGTCCGTCCTCAATGAGAACGAAATTGCCCTTCAAATCATAGATGGCGATTTCTCGTTTGCCGGGGTGATGCATCGTCACTATGGCAACTTGTATGGGGCTTCAAACCGCGATGTGCGGGTGTCTTACAACCGCGAGACGGGGGATGTCACGGTTGTCGATACGGAAACCAACGATGAGCTTTACAGCTACGTATATTCTTTAGACGCCGTCACCGGCACGGGCGATGCGCCCCTGACCCGCGATCCCGGTCCGACCCCAGTCACTTACACCACTGTGCTCAACGAAGACCAAGTTCGGATTCAGATTAGCGAGGGGGACTTCTTTTACACCGGTAATTTAGAGCGCATCAATGGGGAAACCTTTGTCGGTCAGGAAGGTGCCATTCGGGTGGTTTATGCGCGCGATCGCGGTTTGATCACCGTCATCAATGTGGTGCAACACCGAGATCTCTATAACTATGCCTATAGTGATGTGGACTAAGGGGCACTTTAACCCTGCGGACAGGTCTGGCTAAGAGCGCCGGGTGAGGCTTTCTAGTACCGCTCGGCGGCAATATGCTCACGATTAGCGATGAGGGCGGTGCCAGGTGCCAGGTTGAGGGTCTAAGGTGGAATCCTTCACCAGGGTAGGGAGACTGCCGCCACGGAGTACTGGTCAGACCGATCTTGGGGCCAGAGTTTTTGCTTGGGTGGGTTAATCGGTGCCGCCGAGCATCACCGCGATGGGGCGACTGGCCTGAAATTCATCCGCCAGCAGCATGATGGCCGCCGTCATGGGGACTCCGATAAACGCGCCGGGAATGCCCCATACCCAGCCCCAAAAAACGATCGAGAACAGCGCGATAAAGGGCGACAGTTTCAGATATTTGCCTTGCAGCTTAGGATCGACAAAATTGCCGAGGATCGTCTGAATGATGGCTAAACCCACCAGCGTCGCCGCTCCGATCGCCGGACCTTGGAACAGCGTCGCCACCAGTGCTGGCACGATCGCTGCAATCAGTGACCCCAGGGTCGGAATAAAGTTGAGGACAAAGGCGAGCAGCCCCCACGTAAAAGCCAGACCAATGCCCAAAATGAGACACCACCCCCAAGTCAGCAAGCCCGTCAATAGACTGGTGAAGGCTACCACCAAAAAGTATCGCCGCAGTTTTGCCCCCATGTTGCCGACGGCGTGAACGATGTGCTCCCCGACCCCTGCAGGAAAAGCTTGCAGGGTGCGATCGCGGTATTTGCCCACCTCTAGCAAGAGCAGCGCTAAGAAAGAAGCCACCAAGACCAGCAGGCTCACAGCGGTCAACAAGGACTGCACACCGCCGATCGCTTGCTGCAACAGTTGCGCGATCGCCCCATCTGACTGGCTGCCAGGGCTGGTGGGTAAGCCATAGCTGGCGAGCCAGGATTGCGCCGTGTCGGCTAATGCTTGCAGGCGATCGCTATAGGCGGGCAGCCTGGGTTCTAGCCGCTCTAAGCTGAGTTCGACGGCCCCGGCAAATACTCCCAAGATGCCCGCCAATACCAGCAGCACGCCCATCATAGCGACCCATTGGGGCACGTATTTGGCTAACCCCGCTTGCAGCGGATCAGCAAGCACCGCAATAAAGAACGCAAAAGCCAGCGGCAGGGTCACGGGTTTGGTGATTTTCAGCGCATACACGCTAAGGATCACCGCAATGATGATGAGCAGGACGGGCACTAACCGCCCTGTGGCCTTATTCAAGCTGTGTTGGTCAAGTTGCATCGGATGTTCTCAATCGACAGGGGCGATCGCGACCGGACTTACCGGGGCGTATTGGGGAGGCGATCGGGATTTTCCACGCCGATCAGCCGATTCCACAAGTCATAGCCCACTTCAGACTTCGGCACGAGGTAATCGCCCTCGTCGACAGAGTCATGCGCCATGCCCGTGAACTCTTTTCTGGCGGGGTCTTTGAGGTTGATGTAGGTGGCCCCTTGCTCCAGCCGAGTCCCAGACTTCAGTACGGGAACGCGCTGCAAGTCGTTCTCGGAGTAGTCGTTCAGCAGCGATTGCAAATCATCAACCTCCGCTGCGGTGCGGGCAAATCGACCGGGCTGTTCGCCCTTGGCCCCGATGTTATAGCCCGCTGTGGGATTGGGGTTCAGGTCTTGCTGATACTCGTCATGGTTCTGAGGTTGGGGGGGCCGGGGGGTGAGAAGTGGTCATGGTGGTTGCTCCTGGTTAGTTGAATGTTTGGAGGTGAGGGTGGCTGGGCGATCGCCTTTACGCGGTGCCTCAGCGCGGGTCGCCAGGGGACAAGAGTCTTGATTGGAGACCCTGGTCAGAGAGCGGCGATCGCGCCGCATCCGTCAATCAGCCGGGCGAGCCAGACTGGCAAAGAAGGCCCCGTAGGGGGGCAGCACCACTTCATCCCCGTCGAGACTGTACCCAAAATCCAGCTCGCGGACGGCTTGATAATCGGCAAAAGCGCTCAAGTTATAGTGGGCCGGTTTGTCGCTGATGTTGAACAAGCAAAGAATATGCTGCTCGGCGTAGGAGCGACTAAAGGCCAGGACGGTGTCCTGGGTTTCCAGCAGATCCAGGTGTCCCGCTTCTAAGGCGGGTTGGTCTTTGCGCCAGTGCAGCAGCTTGCGCCAGGTATTGAGCAGCGATCGACTATCCCGGTGCTGATGCTGCACCGATCGCTCCAGGTGCTCTTCAGGAATTGACAACCAGGGCTTTTCAGCAGTCGTAAACCCGCCGCAGGGAGCTTCTGGAGTCCAGGGCATGGGGGTGCGGGAGCCATCGCGCCCCACCACCTCGGGGTACAGCGCCTGGCCAAAGGGATCTTTGATCTCCTCCGGGTCGATATCGCCGGGAATCTCGGCGACGGGCAGCCCCAGTTCATCCCCTTGCCAGAGACAAAACGCCCCCGGCAACGACAGCAGCAGCGCCGCCATCAGGTGAAAAAACTCTTCGGGGTAGGGATTGCCGTTCACGTCCTTACCCGTCCAGCGGGATCGCAGACGACCATAGTCGTGATTGCCCACAATCCAGCAGGTACCGCCGTCGGTAAAGCAGTTGGTGACCTTGGCGAGGATGCCGCGCATCAGATCTGCCGTCATCGGCGCTTGCACGAGCAGGCCGCTGTGGTAGGAGATATGGAGGCGATCGCACCCCTGGGTATATTGACTCGCCAACTCAATCGAGTCTTCACACAGCGTCGTTTCCCCCAGGGTGACGACGCCCGGATATTGATCCACCAGCTCGCGAATCGGGCGAATGCGCTCTAAGGTGTCCGGTCGGTTGAAGCTGTACTTCAACACCTGACTGGCTAGCGGATTATCACGGGGCACGCCATCGGGCCAGCCGGCATCATCGGGGCGGGGAGGATTGTCCCGTAGTTGCTCATCATGCAGGAAATAGTTGACCGCATCAATCCGCAGGCCATCAACGCCGATATCCAGCCAAAACTTCGCCACGTCTAGCATGGCTTCGACCACTGCATCGTTGTGCCAGTTCAGGTCAGGCTGACTTTCCAAAAAGTTGTAGAGATAGTATTGCCCACGTTGCTTATCCCACTGCCAGGCGGATTTTCCCGTAAAGGAAGATAACCAATTGTTGGGCGGGGAGCCGTCGGGTTTGGGGTCAGCCCACACATACCAGTCCGCCTTCGCGTTGTCGCGGCTGGTGCGGCTCTCTTGGAACCAGGGGTGTTTTTCGGAGGTATGGTTCCAAACTTGATCGACGATGACCTTGAGCTTCATCGCGTGGGCAATATCTAGCAACCGCTGAAAGTCTTCCATGGTGCCAAACATGTCGCCGATCGCCCGCATGTCGGTGATGTCGTACCCCAGATCGTCCATCGGTGAGTCGTAAATCGGCGTTAGCCAGATGGCGTCGATCCCCAGACTGGAAAGGTAGTCCAGCCGTTCCACAATGCCGTTGAGGTCGCCTTTGCCATCGCTATCGGTATCGAGAAAACTCCAGGGCGTGATCTGGTAAATCACGGCATTCTGCCACCATTCGCCGTCCTGGGTCGCCTGGTTGTCGTCTTCCCACTGCCAATCGCGGCGGTTGATGGCTGGTACGCGCCACCAAGTTTTGTCTGCGACTTTTACCATGGGGCTGTGTCCTTTCTTTACAAGCGTCAAATCAAAATGCCTTGGGGCGAGGTGCGGCCCTGCAGGGCGTCGCATTCTTCGGGGCTGAGCCAGTCTTCGAGCAAGCCCCCTAAGACTTGGGAGGTTTCCGCGAGCACATGCGCCCAAGTGCAGCGATTGATAAATAACATGCCGTCTTTGTCGAGGGTGCCGCCCTGGTTGACAAAGCCCAGGCAGCGGGTGTTGGCATAGCCCGTGTGCAGCGGCTGCAACGTGCCCAGCATCGGAGCCGGGCGGGTGTGGGTCGCAAACACCCGGGCGGGAATGGTATCGGGATACAGCGCTTGCACCGTTGCCGCTGGGGTCACATGGGCCAGTTCCCCGGCATCGCGCGGCACTCGAAAGCGTCCCGGTTCGAGCATATAGACCACAGCGTGGGAAATCTGGCGATCGCCCAACCGCCGGGACGCCTTGAGCACTTCTTCGAGCTGATAACCGCCGATCGCCGTCAAAATCACCTGGGCTTGCTCCGGTTGATAGCCGGCCCAGTCCAGCCGCAGCGCCCCCTGTTCAAGCAACTGCGCGGTTTCCGCCGGGGTGAAGAGGTCAGCTACGCCCCGCTTCGAGACCACCATCGTCCAAAACTGGCCGTGGGTCTGATAGAGCTGATGGGTCAGGGCCAGGGCCGAATTGTAGTCTGCGGCAAACAGCACCCGCGACACATCGCTGGCCTCGTTCAACATGACCTCCGCCATCATCGGATCCTGGTGCGACTGTTCGTTTTTGCCGTTTTCCCAAGTATGAGAGGTGAGCACCAGGGGGATGGAGAGCCAACCATTTTCCATGCCCAATTCTTGGCGGTGTTTGGCGAAAATGATTTCCTGGCGCATGGCCCCGTGCATCTTGGCCGCAAAGGCTTCGTAGCTGGCGATCAGGCTGATGCCGCCCTTGTTGGCGAGGGCCGCACAGGCGATCGCTTCCTCGTTCAGCGCCGTAATCACCGCTCCATCCAGGGCTTCGGGAATGCCGTCTTCCGGTTGCGTCACCCGAAACTTGAGGTAGTCCAGGGTGCCTTGCAGTCGGTTGGACTTCATCTCGTCCGGGTTGCCGACCCGAGGCCGCAGGTGAGGATTGGCCTTCAGGGTCGCGACAAATTGGGTGTCCACCGCCTTCATCGGTTGCGCCGTCGTCCAATTGTCAGGATTGGCGCGATCGTCGGTGATGGGGCGATAGTCGGGTGTGGGCACTGCCGACAGGCTGACCTGCCGATGCACCAGAGGATGCTCTTTTTCGGGAGGGCGCTGCTGCTGCTCGTGATTTTGCAGTTGGGCGATCGCCGTCTCCAGTTCCGCCAGGGGCACCCACAGCTGGCGGGTGTGTTCGTTAAAGGTTTGCGCCATTTCGGCGTCTTGGTGGGGGTTGCCGCCCAGGGGTAAATTGTGGGCCAGATTTTCTCCCGCGTTAAAGAAGCCCGCGCCTTTATCTGCCACGGCAATGCCGTAGGGCAGGTTAGCGGGATAGGTCGCCTCATCCAGCGCGATCGCTGCCGCCGCCGCCGCCAGTCGCGTTTCCATTTCCAAAATCAGCCAGACAAATGCTGCCGGGTCGCGTCCATCAATCACAATGGGGTCGAAATGGTTCAGTTCCAAATGCTGCTCAAACCAGTCGGTGCCGCCCTTTTGGGCCATGGTACTGCGCTGGTCGATGCGGCGACCGTTGTTGATCATAATGGGCAGGGCTTTGCCGCAGTCTTTTGCCCGCCACCAGCGGGGCACCCAGTCACTCCCCCGCTGTTCTTCAAACGCGCCATCGCTGAGGAACGTCACCAGCGTTTCCCCCGGCAGCGGCATGTGGACATATTCCAATTGGGCAAAGCCGAGGTAGCCCCCCTCGGCCATGCCCCCCGCCGTGTGGGGATTGACGTGACTGCCCAAGGGCGAATCTGGCTGACCCTGGTCGTTGATCTTATAAGAGTAAAAGTCCTGCACGTAGCGGGTCAGCCCCTCGTCCGTGAGCTTGGATTCGCCATGGTGCTGTCGGTAGCGATCGCGGTGCGCCTCCAGCAAATTATCCACCAGCAGATTGACCGAGTCGATCGCTGACACACAATGCCCCTGCCCCATCAGCCAACTGCGGGTTTCCCCCGTGATGGCGTTAGCGCCCAGATAGCCCACGTAGGCGGGCACCATATTCAGCGACCCGCCGGTATGGCCTTCCGGCTTGGCCTTAAAGTCTGTGGCCTGCAAATCGCGCCCGTCGGTGTAAACGCGGTTAGCGTAGACTTCATGTACCACCAGCCACATGCCCGCATTAGTGAGGCGATCCAGCGCATAGAGCTGCTCAAAAAAAGTTTGTCGCCGGTCTTCGCCCTGCTCTAGGGCCAGCCGCTCCGCCAGCTCAAATACCCGCATCTGCGTCACCAAGTCGTGATCGATCGTGCCATAGCCCGCCGCCCAACGATTGGCAATGGGGTAGCGATCGCGATACTGTTCGGCCCAGTCGGCAGTGCGATAGGTTTCAGGAAGCGTCGTTTTTGCCATAGGACATCAGATTGATTGAGCAATGATGGAAAAATTGAGGGGCGATCGGACACAGCGTTGAGACGTTATTTGGTAAATCGCGGTTTAGCTCACAGTTTGATTGAGACCCCTTGAACTCCGGATATCGGGCAGTTGCCAGCGGCTCAAGTTCGCATTCCAAATTCTCCAACTTCCGCTGTCACCGGCTTAGGGATGAGGATCGTTCAACAGCCAATTTTCCGCGAAGCATAGACCTAACCGGACCAGGGACAGCTGAGACGGCTATCCCAACTGATTGAATTTCCATTCCTTAGGAGGTCTCTCTTTTCTGGAAATCGCGACAGTTAATCGCCTCAGAAGTCAGCACCTGTTCTGGATTGACCGCACAAGGTAGATAGCGGTTGGCACTGAAATATTGGCAATGACGACAAGGCAATTCAAATACCAACTTGTCCGACCACTTTTTTACTTCTTCCGAAAAAGTGGGGGTCTCGCGAGAAGACTTCCAGTTACGCATACTGAACAGAAGCAAGATAAAACTGCTCATCAACACTAAAAAGCCGATGGTGGTCGATACGCCATCTCCGCCAAAAGATTGTGCCGAATCTACAGAATTTGGGGATGGCATCTCTGCTGGTGCAGAAGTCGAGTAGGAACCAGAGCGCGAGTTTGGATCAGGTGGATGCATAGACATGATGAGCAAGAAAGGCGGCTTAAGTTAGAGGGTATAAAAAGTTTAAAAAATGCGTCAAGCGGTTTCCCATCAATTAATATGATAGGTTCAAAGCCAAACAAACTTGCTGGCAACTTGCAAAATCGATAATGGCCTTGAGTATAAGATTTCCAGGCATTCCTCTTTGCTACCAAGCTGCGGCATAACCCGCCATTACCGTTTCGCCAGCCATCAACAAAGACGACAGCAACTTCAAAAATAGAGCCTTGAAATCTTGACAGCAGGAATCAGTTCAGTAAAGACTGAATAAAAAGCAATGTCGCCAGTGGGCAACTTCTTCAGCAGCTTAAAAAGTTTCACGGAAATCCGTCTCTGTCTTGTGGTGGAAACAAACTTTCCAAAAGATAGAAGTCAATTAACGCAGAACTCGTTAATTTGCCAATACAGCGTTTGCTGGTCTGGCGAAAAACAGTACCTTTCCTGAGCACAAGGGATTTTTGGGCTTCCCTAGCAGCAGCGCTGCATTGAAGTTTGTTAGCGGAGCTATGCAGTTACTATCCCAATCAGAATTCAAAAGCTTGAGTCAGTCGGCGAGTGACTACTCGACTTCGATTTATTTGCCCACCCACGTAGCGGGACCGGAAACTCGGCAAGATCCGATTCGGTTTAAGAATCTACTGGGGGCAGCCGAGGAGACTCTATTGCAAGCAGGGATGGATAAACAGGCCGTTCAGGAGATGCTGGCTCCGGGGTTTGACTTAATTGATCGCTATGACTTTTGGCAGCACCAGAGCCATGGCTTGGCGGTATTTTTGACCCCGGCGTCGATGCGCCTGTATCGGTTGCCGTTGACCTTTGAGTCGCTGGTGGTGGTGGGCGATCGCTTTCACCTCAAGCCATTGTTGCCACTCTATTCCAGCGATCGCTACTACTACATTTTGGCGTTGAGTCAAAACCAGGTGCGGCTATTCCAAGCTACGCGCTATCGCATCAGCGAAGTTGATTTAGAAGGCGTCCCCACCAGTCTGGCAGAGGCGCTGAAATATGACGACCCCGAGGAGCAATTGCAGTATCACACGGGCGGCGGTGACGTGCAGAGTCCCACTTACCACGGTCAGGGCGTCGGCACCACGTCAGACAAAGAAGCCATTCGCCGCTTCTTAAACAAAGTCAGCAAAGGGCTGCATCCTTATCTCAATCAGGAATCGACTCCGCTGGTGCTGGCCTCAGTGGAATTTCTGCAACCGATTTATCGCGAGGTCAACGATTACCCGCATGTGATGTCCCAAGGCGTGATGGGCAATCCGGAAGCCCTGGAGCCCGAGCACCTGCGCGAGGCGGCCTGGGAACAGGTGTCGACGGAGCTAGAGCAGTCTTATCAGCCCGCCCTGGAGCAATATCACAACCTCAAAGGGCTGGGTAAAGCCAGCGATCGCCTGACGGAATTGTTGCCCGCTGCCTGCCGAGGTCAGGTTGACGTGTTGTTTACGACGGCTGACGCGCACTGCTGGGGACAGTTTGATGTGCAATCAGGCGAATTGGAACAGCACGATCAGCCCCAAACTCAGGATCAAGACTTGCTCGATCTGGCCGCCGTCCAAACCTGGTTGCAAGGGGGCGAAGTCTACCTGCTGAACCAGGCGGAAATGCCCACCGCAGCCCCCGCTGCCGCCGTTTATCGCTATGGCATTCCGGCGGCAGTGTAAGGCCAAAAGCCAATCCGTTTGCCGCCTCGTCCCCAATGGCGGCGCTCCTCCCTACTGTGACCTGGACCGAACTATGAGCTGGCAACAACAAATTGTGTTTAATCGCTCGGAATATGAGCCGGTTAATGAAACCAATACGCCCAGTCGGATGAAACCTGGCCTCACCGACACTTACGATCGCGAACTTCGGGAAAAAGCCAGTGTCCGGGATACCCCTATGCCGCCAGACTGCCTGGGGCTAGAGGGCGAATATGACCCCTTTGGTCTGGCGCGGCGGGTGGCTAAAGCCCTGGATGAACGCCCCCAAACTGCCCAGGTACCGACCCTCACGCTAGAACAGCGGGGCAACGCGATCGTGTTTGAAGGGCTGGCTCCTAACCAGAAAGTGTTGGATGCGATCGTTGACATCACTCGCCGCATCGACGGCACCCACGCCATCGACATTGACCAGGTTGAAGTGGCGAAATCATGACCCCCTGCTGGTCATCCCAGTCCCCTGTGAGCTTGCCATGAACCGTGGAGCGCCCAAGATTCACCCCTTGGAGCAGCGCCGCTTCATAAAGCATTGGCATTCCCCAAGGGTTGGCATTCGTAAACCTTAAGGAGAATTACTATGGCCCGGATTGCTATTAACGGCCTCGGTCGCATTGGGCGTGCCGCCTTGAAAATCGTGCTCGATACCCCCGAACTCGAACTCGTGGCGATCAACGATTTGGTGCCGCTCGACAATCTGGCCTATTTGCTGCGCTATGACACTGCTTATGGTCGGTATCCGCGATCGATTGCCGCTGAGAATGATCAACTCATCATTGATGGGCAGCCTTACCGAATGTACAGCGAGAAAGATCCGGCCCAACTCCCCTGGGGCGATCTGCATATCGACATCGTGTTGGAATGTACCGGCGTATTCACTAAGCGAGAAGGCTTAGAAAAGCATTTGCAAGCGGGAGCCCAGCGCGTGATTCTATCTGCTCCCGCCAAGAGCGAAGGCATTGCCACGATCGTTCACGGGGTGAATGAAGCGCCCGAAGACGCCGATATGGTCTCTACTGCGAGCTGCACCACCAACTGCATTACCCCGGTGGTCGAAGTCATGAGTCGCCGCATTGGCGTCAAAAAAGCCATGATGACTACGATTCACGCCTACACGTCGAGTCAGGCCATTGTGGATGCGCCAAGCAAAAAATATCGTCGGGGTCGGGCTGCTGCTGCTAACTTTGTGCCCACTAGTACGGGGGCGGCGATCGCCACCACCCAAGTCTTGCCCCACTTCAAAAATAAGTTTGATGGGGTCGCCGTGCGGGGGCCGATTCCCGTAGGTTCCATCTCAGACATCACCTTTGTGACCGATCGCGCCACCGCCGTCGACGAAGTGAACCGCATTTTTCGTCAAGAGTCTGAAACCGACCAGTATCAGGGCATCTTGGGCTACACCGAAGAACCCCTTGTCTCGACAGACATCGTGCAAGACGCGCGGGCTTCCATCGTGGATCTCACCATGACTCAAGTTGTCGACGGTGATTTGGTCAAGGTCATGGCCTGGTATGACAATGAGTGGGGCTACGCCCAACAGATGATTCGCGAGGCCGTACGCATGGCTAAGCGGCAGCCGGTGACCGCCTGATCGCTCTCGGTGTTGTCTGCACTGACATGCTCAAGTTTGATGAAGACGGCTGGGCCGAGCGGCGATCATCACTCCGCCCGAGTCGCCCGCCCCGGTCTGCTGCGGCTGCCGATGGAGAATCGGACGAGCAGGGAAAGCAGCAAACTGCTCAAATTAAGGCTCATCAAATTAGCTCAGGAAGTCGGTCCCCAGGGGGATGCTCAAACCCCTGAGACCACAGGCCAAGAGCCGCATTCCTCCAGTTCCACGCGCTCCCTTTTGCCGCTACCCATCTGGGGGCGAAAATTTGGGATCAGAAGAAAATGGGCGAGTTTGCCCCGTTGCAGAACTGTCGCAATGGCTGGACTTCTGATAGAAAGGGGGCTTCTTCCAACGGGTAGATGCCTTTACAGGGGGCAAAATTCACAATGAAGGGAAGGGATGATACCCCAAACCGTTGTTGCCTGGACAAGATCCGGCAAATCTGCGAACCCTTAACGATTGACTGACTCTAATAAAGTCAGCGTAGAGGCTAAGTATCTTCCGCTTCCCCGTGGCCTGAGCCTGTGATGGCTCAGCAGTAAAAGTATTTGAGAGCAGGAATCCCTGTATGCGAAAGATTGAATGGTGGCAAAATGCCGTAATTTACCAGATTGTGCCGTGGAGCTTTTTGGATACCGATGGTGATGGCCGCGGTAATTTGCACGGCATCATCGAAAAGCTCGACTACATTTCGGCCCTGGGAGTAGACGCAATTTGGCTGACCCCCATTTATGAATCGCCGATGGATGACCTGGGCTACGACATCACCGACATGACTGACATTGACCCGGTGATTGGCAACCTGGATGTGTTTGACAAGCTATTGGCGCTGACCCACGCTCGAGGGTTACGCATGGTGGTGGACCAAGTGTGGGGCCATACGAGCGATCGCCACTTTTGGTTTCTCGAAAGCCGCGAAAGTCGCGACAACCCCAAGGCTGATTGGTACGTGTGGGCCGACCCCAAACCCGATGGCTCACCGCCCAATAACTGGCTGTCAGCGTTTAACGGCGACTCTGCCTGGGCTTGGGAACCGCAGCGCGAGCAGTATTTCCTCTTCCACTTTTTGCGGAGTCAGCCCAAGCTCAATTGGGACAACCCCGCAGTCGTTGAGGCCATCTTGAGTCGTGCTAAGTTCTGGCTCGATCGCGGGGTGGACGGATTTCGCATTGACGCGCCCAACTTCTTTATTCACGACCCCGAGTTGCGGGATGAGCCATTGCGCCCCGAGGGTAGCCCGTGGCCCGATGGCATCGACCCCGAAAATCCGATGGCAAAAATGATGTTTAAATACAGTTTTTGCCGTCCCGAAGCCCTGGATGTCCTGAAGCCAATTCGAGAATTGATCAATCAGTATCCCGACACCGTTACCTTGGCGGAGGTCACCCTGTGTGAAGACTCCATCTTGCTGTCGAGTCAGTATGTGCAGGGCAATGAACGCGCCCATTTGGCCTACAACAGTGCCTTGCTCGTCGAAGAGTCCATCAGCGCCACGCTCATGCGCCGCACCCTTGAAAAAGTTGAGCAGCATTTCACCGATGGCGGCAATTGCTGGATCGTCGGCAACCATGACTACGGTCGCTTGCGGAGTCGCTGGCTCGGCAAAGACGCCTCCGGCACGCCTTACCCCGAAACCTTCTATCACCAGGCGGCGGCCATGTTGGTCACCATGCCGGGGGCGCTCTGCCTGTATCAAGGCGACGAACTGGGCCTCAGCGAGGCACGCATTCCTGAAGATATCTCCGTCAATCAGATTCAAGATCCGTTTGGTAAAGCGCTCTACCCCGATGTGGTGGGACGGGACGGCTCTCGCACCCCGATGCCCTGGCAAGCCACCGCCATCAGTGCCGGCTTCTCGACTCACGAAGACGCTTGGCTACCGATTCCCGATGTGCATCGATCGCGCGCCGTCGATGCCCAAAACCAGGACCCCAGCTCATTACTTAACACCTGGCGGCGACTGCTGCACTGGCGCAAAAATCAACCCGCTGTGATGCAGGGCGATTGCGAGATTTTAGACACCGAAGAACCGATTTTTGCCTTTATTCGCGAGGCTCCCCAGCAACGTTTACTCTGCATTTTTAATCTGAGTCCAGATACGGCTCACTTTGATCTGCATGACGACTGGTTGCCCTGTGTCACAGCCAGCGGTGCTAACCCCGCCGCCAAGCGGAATGACGGCATGTTGCGCCTGCGCGGTTATGGCTATTTCTTTGGCAATTTAGAATCGGCAACCCGTCCGGCCAAAAGCGGTACTGCGACCGACTGGAAGGATGAGGGCAATGCCTCGACGGACTCCAAATCTCAGCTGGGACACCACAATGGTGCCAGTTTAGGCGAAGACACCCAGCTGAGGTCGCTGGCCCAGGAAGCTGCTGATGCTCCCTCAGCAAACAACGGCGACAAAGCCGCCGAGGGCGATCGCGATGCCCAAGATTCTCAAGTTGCAGTGAACTAACTCAATAGCTTTATGACTCTTCAACCCGATTGGTGGCGTAGTGCTGTCATTTACCAGATCTATCCCCGCAGCTTTGCCGATAGCAACGGCGACGGCATTGGCGACCTGCAAGGGATTTTGCAAAAGATCGACTACGTCTCCAGTTTAGGCGTCGATGCTGTCTGGATATCCCCATTCTTTAAGTCCCCGATGAAGGACTTTGGTTACGACATCTCGGACTACCGGGCTGTCGACCCGCTGTTTGGCACCCTGGACGATTTCAAGGCGATTTTGCACGCGGCCCACGATCGCGACCTCAAAGTCTTGATTGACCAGGTATGGAACCATACCTCCGACGAACACCCCTGGTTTCAGGAAAGTCGAACGAGTCGCGATAATTCCAAAGCGGACTGGTACGTGTGGGTTGACCCTAAACCGGATGGCAGCCCCCCCAACAATTGGCTAGCGACCTTTGGCGGCAGCGCCTGGACCTGGGAGCCCCAGCGTGAGCAGTACTACCTCCACAATTTTTTGGAGAGTCAGCCCGATTTGAACTGGTACAACCCCGCAGTGGTTGAGGCCATTTTAGATACCGCCAAGTTCTGGCTCGATTTGGGCGTCGATGGCTTTCGCCTGGATGTGGTGAACTTTTTTACCTACGATCGCTCCTTGCGAGACAACCCCCTGCGACCCGCCGATACCCCCCGGCCCGCCGGAGCTTCGGCCAACGATCCGTTCTTCTCGCAGGTCAACCTTTACAACTTTTGTCAGCCCGAGACGCTGCAATTGCTCAAGCCCATCCGTGAACTGATGGATCGCTATGGGGCCACCACCCTGGCCGAAATCAGCAGCGCCGAAGATACGCTGCTGATCTCTAGTGAATATGTCAAAGGTCGCGATCGCCTGCACACCGCTTACAACTCGTCATTGATGACGGACGAACCGCTGACCGCCCAACGGGTTCAGGAACTAATTCAACGGGTTGAAGCGTTATTTGACGACGGCGTCATCTGCTGGACGGCAGGCACCCACGATTTTCCCCGTCTCAAGAGTCGCTGGCATAAATATCAGCCCAGCAATGAGTTTTTGCTCGATGCCTTTGACAATATGTTTGCGGCGCTGATCATGGCGTTGCGGGGCAATTGCTGTATCTATCAGGGCGATGAGTTGGGCCTCACGCAAGCCAACATTCCCTTTGAAAAGATGCAAGATCCCTTCGGCATTCAGGGCTATCCCCAGGTGCTGGGCCGCGATGGTTCTCGCACTCCCATGCCCTGGCTCAAAGAGGCTCATCAGGCGGGGTTTACCGAGGCTGCCGAACCCTGGCTGCCCATCCCGGCAGAACATTTGCCTTCAGCAGTGGAGGTGCAAGAGGCGGCTCCGGGGTCGTTGCTCAATAAATATCGGCGACTGATTCACTGGCGAAGCCTACAGCCTGCCCTCAAGCGGGGCGATTTGCATTTACTGAAGCTAGAGGCCGAGCCCCTGGTCGGGTTCATTCGGACTTGTGAAGAACAAAGTTTGTTGTGCCTCTTTAACCTCAGTCCAGAAACGGTCTATCAAGATATGAAGCGGTTTCCCCGTTGTGAACCCACAGCGGAAAATATCTTTAGCGATCGCAGCTACCATGAGACGCTAGAGTTACCGCCCTTCGGTGTTTTCTTCGCGAATCTCTGTTAAGCATTCCCGCCAACTTGCTAGCCTCCGGTTCATCCATCAGGCTCGGCCGTAGGTGGACAAAATAAACGATGTTGTAGGGTGCTGTTAGGCAAAGCCGTAACGCCCCATACCCCAGGGATTTGCTGCGTTACGCTGGCGCTAACACCTTCTACAAATAATTAAGGAATGGAAATTTAATTAAGTGTGGACAGCCGTCTCGGCTGTCCAAGAGCAGGCAAGATGCCTGCCCGACAAAACTAGGATTTTATAAAATCTGAGTCGGCGGCAATGTTCAGATGTCTCAGGCATTACTAAGTAGGTGGACATCAATAAACGATGTCATAGGGTGCTGTTAGGCGAAGCCGTAACGCCCCATTCCCCAGGGATTTGCTGCGTTACGCTGGTGCTAACACATCCTACAAATAATTAAGCCCATCTACTTATCCGGCATTCTCAGACAGCGATGCGCTTGAGGGCTGCGCAGGCCACCAAGCATTCGGCGGCTGGATGATCGATGGTGCGGCGAGGGCCGGTATTGCCAGAGATGGTCTTGCCGCGAAACCTGATTGCTTCGGCTGGGGCACTGCTGACGGGGCGGCACTGTGGCTCAATCTACAGATTCCACGGACTCTTTTAATCCGTGAACAATCGCATCGCGCAAAATTGAAAGCCCCAACTCAATTTCTGAATCCGAAACCGTAAGCGGGGGAGCAATGCGAAAGATGCCGCCCATCCCCGGTAGGTTGACGATATTCATGCTCAAACCCAGGTCGAGGGCTTTCTGAGTAATGCGATCGCCCAGTTCCGGGGCCGGAGCTTTGGTCTCTTGGTCGCGGACAATTTCCAGGCCCAGTAGCAACCCGCGACCGCGCACATCGCCCACACAATCAAACTCTGACTTGAGCGACTCCAGCCCTTGTCTTAAATAGCTCCCTGCAACCTGGGCTCGCTGCACCAACTGATCGCGGAGAAGGACCTTTAAAACCGTGAGGCCAATGGCTGCCGGTAGCGGATCTGAGACATGGGTGGTGTAAAAGACAAAGCCCCGTTCGTGACATTTTTCCTCAATCTCAGCAGAGGTGAGGACGGCGGAGAGCGGTAACCCTGCGCCTAAGGTTTTCGATAGGGTCAGAAAATCGGGAACGATCGCATCTCTAGAAAAGGCAAACATCTCCCCTGTACGCCCCAGCCCGGTTTGGGCTTCATCCATAATCAGCAGCATCCCCCTGGCATCGCAGTGGGCTTTAAGGGCTTGCAGGTAGCCCACAGGCAGATCGAGAATGCCGCCAGCACTGAGGATCGGTTCAGCAATAAAGGCGGCCAGGGCTCCGGTGGATTGGCGATCGACCAATTCAAACCCATAGTCCAGCTCTGCTCGCCAGTCATATTTGGCAGTTTGACCAAAAGTCGGACGGTAAAAATTGGGAGCCATGATCGCCATGCCGCCCACCCCCATCGGGCCATATCCCCGTCGCGCTGCTGAATAGGTCGCGGCGGCAGCGCCTCCGGTCATGCCATGCCAGGATTGGGCAAAGCTCACTACTTCGTGTCCCCCTGTGGCCAGCCGTGCCATCTTCAGGGCAGCTTCGTTGGATTCAGCGCCGGTGCTCAACAACAAAACCCGATCAAGGCCAGGTGGCGTCAGGGTGGTGAGGGCTTCTGCGAGATCTACGACAGGTTCTGACAACATGCCGCTAAACAGATGCGCCAGAGTCCCAATAGACTGCCGCACGGTTTCAACAATGTCAGGATGGCTGTGCCCCAAGATGGCGCTCATTTGACCGGAGGTAAAGTCGAGCACGCGGCGGCCGGTGCGATCGTAAATAAACGATCCTTCGGCGCGGTGAGCAATAAAGCTAGAAAAGGCTCCGCCATAGCGAATGAGAGAGGTTTGAGCTTTCTCTAAGACGGTGGCTGTGGGCAGAGCGGGGCTGGTAGATTGAGTGTGATCATCAATTAAGACCATCAGATTGACCTCATGAGATAGGGGATGCTAGCTGGCACTGAGTCGCCTGGAGTCGTTGTCGCGTGATTCACTGGAGAGGCAATCACCCGTTTGCCCCTCTAGCGCAATTTAGATCTTATGCTTAACTTCCTCTATGTATGGCTGCTCCTGCTACAGGTTAATTTTCCGGTGGAAATAGGTCTGCTGAAGCCAGTTTTCTTCTCTAGCCATGCGATCGCCGTTACAGCTCTATCTCCAGCCCCGATGATCACCCCCCAGCAGGCGCTAGAACGAATTTTTACCGCGCCTAATATCCAGGCAAATTGGTTTGCCGCCAGTTTTTTGCAGCAGGTTTCCGCAACGCAAATCGAGGGAGTCATTCAGCAAGTTACCCAAGACTTGGGCGCATATCAGAGTGTGGCCGAAACGGCAGATGGTTTTGAAGTGCGATTTGAACGGGGGACGGTGCTCGCCCAAATTCGGCTGGATGGCAATGGCCAAATCGTGAGTTTCTTTCTCCAACCGGCCAGTGCCCCGATTAGCTTGGAGGAAGCAGCGGCGACCCTCGAAAACACCCCCTATCCAGCCAGTTTGCTCGTGCTCAAAAATGGGGTGGAGCAGATTGAGGTCAACGCGGGTGAACCCCTAGCGGTCGGCTCCGCCTTCAAACTCGCGGTGCTAGCGGCCTTGCAAAATCAAATTCAAGCGGGAGCGTTGACCTGGGATACCGTCGTTGAATTGCAACCAGAATGGAAAAGCTTGCCGAGCGGGATGCTGCAAGATTGGCCAGCCACCTCAGCCCTGACGATGGAAACGCTCGCCATCCTCATGATTTCCATCAGCGATAACACGGCAACGGATGCGCTGATCAACCTGGTAGGGCGGGAAAATATCGAAGCACTGACTCCGCGTAATCGCCCCTTTTTGACGACGCGGGAATTCTTTGCCCTCAAAAATCCCGTGAATGCCTCTTGGTTGGAAGAGTACCGTCGCGGCGACTTAGCGCAAAAACGCCAGGTTTTAAGCGCCGTGCCTGAGCTACCCCTACCCAGTGCCAGCCTATTTGCCGGTGCCCCCTTGAGTCTGGATGTGGAGTGGTTCTTTACCAGTCGAGAGTTGTGCCAACTCATGGGGCAGGTCGCGCCGCTCTCCGCCATGCAGGTGAATCCTGGGGTGGCAAATCCTGCTGATTGGCAAGACATTGCATTTAAGGGCGGCTCGGAGCCGGGAGTGTTGAACCTGACCACCTGGCTGAAGGATGATGCGGGCAATACCTACTGTGTCACCACCACCTGGAATAATGCTGACCAGGCCCTGGATGAGACGGCACTGTCACAGTTTTACCAAGGCATTATCTCCGGCTTAAAGCGGTGAGCGATGAGGCGATCGCAACCCGATAACGTCCTGATACAGTCAACCAGTAAGCCCTACCCGGCACTGGTTGCTAAACGTATGATCCCTGATTTATCCTTGCTCAGATCCCTTGTGCAGCAAGTACTCTCAAAACCTTGCTGCCAGGCCCAGGGCGAGATGGAGCACTGGGTGAACTGACGACAGGTTGCCGGGCATTGCTGAATCCAGGAATGAATCGGTTCAGCTGATAGCTTCTGCCAGCCCCCTTTTTGGTATGCCCGGAGGGTTTTAAGCCCCCAATGCTGGGGGCCTTCAGAGATCGATTGCTCTCAGCATGGTAGGGCAGGGGGGAAAATCATGCCGCCACTCAGCAATGCCGATTGCGATCACCAATGGAATGGTTCAAAATCCTGCCGTTCGCCTCATACTGAAATGGAACCCTTTCTGTCTCAATGGCCCGATGTCCCCGATCGCGTTAGAAATTCTGCTGATCGTACTGCTCACGATTGCCAACGGCATTTTTGCTGGCTCAGAACTCGCCATCGTTTCCGCCCGTAAAGTCCGCCTAGAGCAGTTGGTCAAACGAGGCAGTAAAAAGGCGCGCTTAGCCCTCAAGCTGGCTAATTCCCCTGGTGATTTTCTGTCTTCTGTTCAGATCGGCATTACCTTGATTGGCATCCTCAGTGGAGCGGTTGGGGGAGCCAAGCTCTCCATTCGGCTAGAAGATTTCTTTAACACGCTGCCCCAGGTCGCCCCCTACAGTGAACCGCTCAGCATTTTTATTGTGGTTTCCGTCATTACCTATCTGTCACTGGTGATTGGCGAATTGGTGCCCAAACGGATTGCGCTGAATAATCCTGAACAAATTGCCTGTACTGTCGCCCGACCTCTACAAGGGCTGGCGATCGTGACGGCTCCCCTGGTCAAGCTGCTGAGTGCTTCTACCGAGCAAATTTTGCAGTTCCTGGGGATTCAAGCCTCAGCCGAGCCGACCATTACTGAGGAAGAAATTAAGATCCTGATTGAGCAGGGAACTCAGGCGGGGACCTTCGAGGAGTCAGAACAAGAAATGGTGTCGCGGGTGTTTCGGTTGGGCGATCGCTCCGTCAAATCTCTGATGACGCCTCGTACAGAGGTGGCCTGGCTCAATATCGACGCCCCCTGGGAGGAAAATCTGCGAGAAATTCAGGCCTATCCCCACTCGCAATATCCCGTCGCCCGAGGCAGTTTAGACAACTGCCTGGGCATCGTCCGGATGAAAGACGTGCTGGCAACCTGCCTGGTCGGAGAAGCCGCCGACCTCTCGCAACTGCTACAAACCCCCCTTTATGTCCCCGAAGGTTTACGCGCCCTGAATGTGCTGGAAACCTTTCAAACATCGGGCACCCACATGGCACTGATTACCGACGAATATGGGGGCATTGAAGGCATCGTGACGCTGAATGACCTGGTAGAAGCCATCATCGGTGAGATGCCCTCGCTCGAAGAGATGAATGAACCTCAAATCCTCCAACGGGATGATGGCTCGTGGCTGTTGGACGGCTTGCTTTCCACCGATACGCTCAAGGAATTGCTGCAGCTAGATAGCCTCCCCAACGAAGCCGATGAGCATTATCACACCCTGGGCGGGTTCGTCGTGACCATGTTTGAGCATATTCCTCAATCGGGGGAGCATTTTGATGTGCTTGGCTTTCGCTTTGAAGTCGTCGACATGGACGGCACCCGCGTGGATAAAATCCTAGTGACGCCGCTGGCTCCCGAACAAAGCACTTTCCTACTGGCATCTCAACCCTGATGAGGTAGGACTATACCCCTGGGTCACCCCCGTTGAGCACCTACTTACCGGTGCTCTAGTGGTGCTGCCGGTGGTCTGCTCATTGATCGACGATAGGAGGGCGTGGGTAAAGCGACGGCGGCGGCGAACAGCAATGGGTTCGCCGATTGTGCTAGGGAAGGGAGGAAGGAATATCAGCGTTGAAGGGGCAACTATGCACCAAGGGAATCAAATAGTCGGCACGAGCACAGTTTACGTGGTGCTGGCGGCTCTCTGCTGGGGGTTATCAGGGGGCATCGGCGGGCTGCTGCTGGCCGAGGGCTGGGACGCATTTGTGGTTTCGTTCTACCGGGGCGTGATCGGGCTACTGTTCGTCCTCGTTTGGTTGGGGTTGCGCCCGCGCGGCAGCGGCTTGGCGAGTCGCCGATTATGGTTCTGGTCGGCGATCGCCGGTCTCGGGGTCGCTGGCAACTTTGCGTTCTATTTTGTGAGCATTGCCCAGGGCAGCATCGCGATCGCGGCGACGTTGATGTATTGCGCCCCGGTGTTCGTGTATCTCGTGTCCTTTGCCCTCAAGCTCGAAAGTCCGACCCCGCTAAAGTTGGTCGCGATCGCGGTGGTCATGGTTGGCGTTGTGTTGCTGACTCAGATTTACGACATCGGCGCGGGCAGTGTCACACCGATTGGGGTGGGGGCTGGGCTGCTAGCCGGACTGTCCTATGCGGTCTTCATTTTCGGTTTCAAGTATGCGGCCCCCCACGGTAGCCCCCAGGCGATTCTGGCGATCGCGTTCGCGGTACTGGTCACCCTCTTGATCTGGCCGGGGGATGCCGATCAGACGGTGGCCGTCCTGAGTACACCAGACTGGCCGCTGTTCGCTGCCCTGGGCGTATTTGGCGCGGGATTATCGTTCGTGCTTTATATCGTCGGGCTGAATGGCATCGCCCCAGCCCTCGCCTCCATTGTGGCCATGATCGAACCCGTCATTGCGTCGCTATTTGGCGTTGTGGTTTTAAATGAAAGCCTGGTGGGGCCACAAATCTTTGGCATGGGCCTGATTTTGGTCACGGTGACGGCCTTGAGCGTGGATTCAAACGTTTGACGGAGATCTGCCTGATAAGGTCTGATTCCGCAAACACATCCTAATTGTTAGACAAAATTAATTTGATAGCCCTGGTTTCCACCCCCCTCTACCATGAAGCGCCGTCACTTCCTGCAATTTGCCACCGCTATCCTCACCAGTGGGGGATTAAATTCTGTGCCTCTGCAACGGCAGGCCGATCGCTACGGTCAAGCTCTGGCCCAACCCACTCGCCGCAAACGGGCCTTACTCGTTGGCGTCAACGACTACGCGGGCAAACTCCGCACTCTCAAAGGCTGCGTGACGGATGTGGAGTTGCAAAAAGCGCTGCTGATGCATCGCTTTGGCTTTGTCGAAAGCGACATCAGAATCCTGAAGAACGAAGCAGCCACCCGTGACAATATTCTGAACGCTTTCAAAGACCACCTGATCAACGCCTGTGAGGACGGCGATGTAGCGGTGTTTCACTTTTCTGGTCATGGGCGGCGGGTGAGCGATCGCAACCCAGCCCGCGTGGGCACCGAACGCGACCCCCTCAACAGTACCCTGGTGCCCTATCCCGATTCGCAAAGCTCAGAAGACATCCCCGACATCATGGGATGGACCCTGTTTCTGCTGACCTCGTTGATGAAAACCGACAACATCACCACCATCCTCGATAGCTGCTACGCCGAGGGGGGCATTCGTGGCAACGTGCGAATCCGCTCGGGAGGACGACGACGCGACTTGCAACCCAGTCAGGCAGAACTGGACTATCAGGCAAGCTTGATCGCCGAACTGACCGACCGGGGCATAGACCCTCAAACGCTGCAAGCCCAACGAGACATCAGCATCGCCAAAGGCATTGCCCTGGCGGCGGCCCGTCGCAACCAGGAAGCGGCTGACGCGACCTTTGGCACCACCGACTCCGGGGAAAGCTTTAACGCGGGAGCTTTTACCTATTTTCTGACCCAGTACCTCTGGCATGAAACTGACCCGGTTTTTCAAACCCTTGCCAACGTCTCCCGCAATCTCGCTGACGATACCTTTAGCCAGACCCCGGCAGCCTGCGTGGCTCCCTTGGAATGCGGCGCTACAGAGCAGCGGAGTTCACCCCTACCCACCTACTTTGTGGACCCAGTGGAAACCGGAGAACTGCCGCCTGCCGAAGGGGTAGTTTTGTCTGTGGCAGAGAAGCGGGGCACGGTGTGGCTGGGGGGCAGCGACCATTACAGCCTGGATACCTATGGCCCTGGGGCAACCTTTACGGCATTTGCTGCTGACGGAAACCCAATTCAAGAGGGGATTGTGGTGCGATCGCGCCGGGGACTCCGTGCCGAAGTGACCCTGCCTGACAATCTGCCGACCGGCACCTTCCTGCAAGAGTCTTCCCGCGTGATTCCGCCCAACTACAAACTGCGGGTAGGGATTGATCCCTCGCTGACGGCTGAGGCCAGCATCCTCCAGACCGCCTTTGGTACGATTCGTCGTCTAGAGCTGGTGCCTTTTGAGTCTGAAGCAACGCCTTACCCCGGCGAGATTCACTACATTCTCAGCCGCCTGACCCCTGACTACCTAAAACTCTTCGCCGATCGCGACTGGGTCAATCTTCCCGCTGAAAACCCACCGCCAGAAGATAGCCTGGTGCTTTTCTCGCCAGGGCTGGATGAGGTGATTCCGGGTTCTTGGGGCGAGGCGGGGGAAAGTTTGGAAGAGGCAGGCGATCGCCTGTTCACTAAGTTCAATGCTTTGGTAGCAGCCCGTTTGGTCAAGTTGCTGGTCAACGCGAACTCATCCCAGCTAGCGATTCAGGCGGAGATGGCAGTCGTAGGGGTACGGGCGCAGCAGGCCCAGTACTTCACGGTGCGGGAGAGTCGCGAAAGGCGGATTGCAACGCCGGGGAGTTTGCTCGAAGTCCCGGTGGGGCGATCGCTCCAGTTCACCATTACCCATCAGGAACCTGACCCCATTCACCTGATCGTCTTCGTAGTGGATCGAGAGGGCACCATCTTTCCTGTTTTCCCGCGACAGTTTTTGGGGATTCGGCCCGAGGATACGCTGATTGCGCCCAATCAGCCCAAGTTAGTGCCCGATCCGGCGAAAGATCCGCCCCTCAATGTGACCAGTGCAGGCTTTGGCGAGGTCTTGATTATCGGCAGCCGGGCACCGTTGACTCAGGCCATCCGAGCGTTGAGCCGTAGCCGCACAGCTACAACTCCGGTCGTGGATGCGCTGATGGGCGACCTGAGCGGCGTGCAGGTGGGTGTCAGGAGTGGAGGCGATCGCGAGTTACGCATCCAAGCCACCCAAATGGCGGCGATGACGATTCCTTTCCGAGTAGTGGCAAATCCTGAAATTTCCTAATGGAAAAAGGGATTTGAGGAGGTAGTTAAGGATTTTGACGATCGCCCCTAGCCTCTCGGCTATTCGGCTTCCCCGATGAGGGTAAAGGCCGCCCAAGCGATGGGGTTAGGATATTCTTCTCGGATGTTCAACATGGCCTGACGCAATGCCTGGGCTTTGTTGTTAGTCTGCTCAAGCTGGCGATAAAACTCCACCATCAACTCACCTGTGGGGGCATCGGGTACGGCCCAAAGGGATACCACCACGCTGGGGACTCCGGCCAGGATGAGCGATCGCGACAAGCCAATGACGCCATCTCCGGTAATCCGGCCCTGCCCAGTATTGCAAGCGCTGAGAACGACCAGGTCGGCATTCAAGTCCATTTGAGCAATTTCCGCCGCCGTCAGTAGCCCATCATTAAACTCTCCAGTGCCATCCGCCGCCAGCACGACGCCGCCGTTTAAGCCCTGGGATTCATCCAAAATGCCGTGGGTAGCCAGGTGAATAATCCGGGCATTGGGCATTTGCTGAACTACAGCAGATTTGGTGGCAGCATCGCCCAGAAGGGGGGCGGTGTCCAACAGATTGGCAATAGCGATCGCTTCCTGTTCTGCCCCTGGCAGGGGTTGCAGGAATTCGGCTGTTTCTCCCGGCACGAGCGACAACGGGGGCATGGTGGGATCACCTATCACCAGAGGCTCCTGAAGGTTGGCTTGTCGCACCTGCTGTTGCTGAGCCTGAGTGCTGGCTAAGACCTGAATGGCCGGAGCGGTGAGAATCGTGTGGCGATCGATCAGGTAGGTGCCGTCAGGATCTTGGAGGGCGGCAAAGGGCACCAGAAAGGGCGTTGCTCAATTTGGGGATGAATCAAGCCGGGATGGGGACCTCCCCAAACTTGAGATAGTGAATCAGGAGTCGAATCGAGTGCTTGAGCATATCCACTGACTTGGAGTAACACAACGTCTTGCGATGTAACCGAGCTAAATAA